>ERZ773022.585-NODE-585-length-28915-cov-4.154158_pt1 | contig 28915 bp, 3 predicted proteins | sample MGYA00580839_ERZ773022 | MGnify/ENA primary metagenome ERZ773022 (study PRJEB29015, sample SAMEA2738020) | human oral metagenome | biome: human oral; feature: human-associated habitat; material: dental | place: China | collected 2044 ... | reverse complement strand
CGAGCCTCATCCGCTCCCTCCGGGCGGACGGGGAGGTTATGGCTCTCGTGGAGGACTGGGTCGACGATGCTCCCGTCGCGGGCACGGACGTGACCGGCTGGCACGTGCTGCTGGTTTGCGACGACGATGCGCCACAGTCGGATGCGCTCTTGTCGGACCGAGTGGGCGAGGCGACGCTCACGAGCGCCAGCAAGGCGGCGGAGGAATTGACCCAGCTGGTGAGGCTGTCCCGCACGCCTGATGCCGTGGTCTGGCTCGGCACACACGGACCCCAGACGGTGGTCGACCTCACCAGCTTGGTGGGCGCCGCCCACGAGGCCATGGACGAGCTCCGATTGGTGTTCGTCGGGGGAGAGGCGTCAACCGTCCAAGGCATCTGGGGTTGCGCCATCGGGGCATGGGCGCGGAGCGTCGCCCTTGAGTGGTCGGGATTCCATGCCCGTGTGACGTGCGGTGGTGATCCGCAGCAAGTGATGGCGACGGAGCTGGCCCTCGTGAAGGACACCTTGGGTGTGGAAGAGAGCCGTTGGAGCGGTGATGGCCGGTGCTCGCCTCGGCTGACCGAGATCCCCCTGACCCTGAACGGGCGCACTCCGCCCCTCGTCCCGGGGGGCGTCTACGTCATCACGGGTGGAACCGGGGGAGTCGGTCGGCACGTCACCGAGTGGGTGACTCGAGCAGGGGGTCTCGCCGTCGTCGTGTCCAGGTCGGGCGCGCCGACGGACTGGTTGTCCACATTCGGCGGGGCGGTGACGTCGGTGGTCGCCGACCTCGGTGATCGTGACGGCGTCGTGCGGGCCTTGGCGAAGGCGCGGGAGCTGGGGCCGGTGCGTGGTGTGATCCACGCGGCGGGCGTCCTGCACGATTCGTTGGTCTGGGAGAAGTCCGCCGCCGACATCACCGAGGTGGTGACGACGAAGGCGTGTGCCGGGCTGTGGCTCGACGAGGCGACGGCCGACGACCCCCTCGACTTCTTCGTCGCCTTCTCGGCGGTGGCTGGATTGCGCGGCAACCTGGGCCAGTCCGACTACGCCTATGCGAACCGGGTGTTGGATGCGCTGATCCAATGGCGTGCCGACCATTCGGACCATCCTGGTGCCTCGTTCTCGATCGCTTGGCCGCTGTGGGCGGATGGCGGGATGCGTCCAGGGCCCGCCGCAGAGCGATACATGCGTCGTACGGGTGGGCTCTCGTCGCTTGAGACCGGCGAGGGGTTGGCCGTCCTCGGTAGCCTCCTCGACGCCGCGCCGAACCCCACCATCGCCATTCTCAAGGGTGATCGTCGCAAGATCTCCGATCGTTTCATGGAACTGCCGGGCGAAAACGCCCCCGAGCGACCGACGGCGGTACGGAGCGCTGGGTCAGCCGCCATTGCCGAGTCGGTGGAGCATGACGTGGCTCGGGCGATTGTGACGACCATGCGTGTTCCGCTCGACCAGATCGACCGTTCTTCCGAGTTCGTGGAGTTCGGTTTCGACTCGATCACCTTCACCGAACTGGCGTCCTGGCTGAACGAACGCTGGGCGCTGGAGCTGTTGCCGTCCGTGTTCTACGACCACGCCACAGTCGGATCCTTCGTGGACTTCGTCGGTGGATGCTTCGGTGACGAGATCGCCGACCACCGAGGCTGGCGTGGTGTCGAACCTGTCCACACGGTCCAGACGAACGACCTGGTCCACACGAATGGAGAGACATTCACCCAGCCCGCCCCGGCAGCGCTGGACGTGGCCCGCCCATCTGCGCCGGAGGCAGCCACCGCCGACGAGCCCATCGCCGTGGTGGGTCTGGCGGGACGATTCCCGGGCGGTGACATAGAGTCGTTCTGGGAATCGCTGCGCTCTGGGCGAGTCCTGACCAGTGAGGTCCCGGCTTGGCGCTGGGACTGGCGTGCTTGGCACGGCGCAACGGGTTCGGGACATCGGACCGACGTCCGCTTCGGTGGCTTCATCGAAGGAGTCGAGAACTTCGACTGCCAGTTCTTCGGTATATCGCCCGCCGAGGCGGACCTGATGGATCCCCAGCAGCGGCTGTTCCTCGAAGCGGTGTGGTCCGCCGTGGAGGATTCCGGTCACCGAATCAGCGAGCTCGCGGGCACGAATGCCAGTCTGTTCGTGGGTGTCGGAGGATCGGACTACGCCGAGCTCCTTCGGGCGGACGGGGTGGGCATGATGGCCCATGCGGCCACGGGCTCCGCGCATTCCGTCCTCGCGAACCGGGTGTCCTATCTGTTCGATCTTCGTGGGGCCTCCGAGCCGATCGACACGGCTTGCTCCGCCTCGCTGGTGGCGATCCACCGGGCGGTGCAGGCGCTGCGCAACCGTGACTCGGATGTGGCAATCGCGGGCGGGGTCAACGTCTTGTGCTCCCCAACGGGATTCGTGGCGTTCTCCGAGGCGGGGATGTTGTCACCGGACGGGCTGTGCAAGGCGTTCGACGAGCACGCCGATGGCTACGTCCGTGGCGAAGGGGTGGGGGCCGTCGTCCTGAAGCGGCTGTCCCAGGCGCGCGCTGACCACGACCACATCTACGGTCTCGTGGTGGGCACCGCGGTCGGGCACGGTGGCCGCGGCGTCTCGCTGACGGCGCCCTCCGCGCGGTCCCAGTCCGAGGTGATCGACGCCGCCTGGCGCGATGCTGGAGTTCCGATCACCACTGCGGACTACATCGAGAGCCACGGGACTGGCACACGCCTCGGCGATCCTGTCGAGATCGAAGGCCTCGACCATGCCTTCCGACAGCACGACCACGATTTCTCCAAACACTGCGCAATCGGATCGGTGAAGGCGAACGTTGGTCATCTGGAAACGGCAGCCGGCATCGCGTCCTTGGCCAAGGTGCTTCTCTCCCTGCGCGACGACACGATCGCCCCACACCCCACTCTCGAGACGGTGTCGCCGCTGTTGAGGCTCGACTCGACTGCCTTCACGATCCCGACGCGTCTGCAGCCTTGGCCCTCGCACGAGGATGGGATCCCCCGGCGGGCCGGCATCAACTCGTTCGGATATGGCGGTGTCAATGCCCACATCGTCGTCGAGGAACCCCCGACGCGGGTCGCCACCCGCACGTCGTCCCACGCCGAGGTCGTGACGCTCAGTGCCAAGGATGCCGATCGGCTCCGCCGCTACGCGCAAAGCGTTCGTGAGCACATCGCGGCCCACCCCGAGCTCTCGCTCACCGACCTCGCCCGCACGCTGCAGGAGGGGCGCGAGCCGATGCCCGAACGGTTGGCGATCGTCGCGTCCGACCTCGAGCAGGTGGGGACTGCCCTGGACTCCTTCCTGGCCGATGACCTGGTCCCAGGCGTCCATCGTGGCACCGTGGGACGTGAGGACTCGTTGGCCAAGCGGCTCTCGGCGAGCGGATCAAGCACGGTTCTGGTCGACCACCTCGTGGCCAGCGGCGCGTGGGATGACCTCGCCTCGTGCTGGACGCACGGTCTGGACGTCGACTGGGCCGATGCGCAGCTCGACCACGACTTCCAGCGAGTGTCGCTGCCCACCTATCCCTTCGCCGCTGAGCGTCACTGGCTACCGGGACCTTTGGCCGTTCCGCCTTGCGAGGAGCAGCCCGCGGTCTCGTGGCTGCGACCAGTGTGGAGGCCGGCCGCCAGCGGCCGCATCGCTGTCAAAGGCGACGTCCTCGTGGTCATCGGTGGTGAGGAGTGGCCGGTGGAGGCCGACCAGTGGCGCACCGTGGTGCGGATCCCCGGGAACGGGCCACACGGCACCGAGTCGATCCCCAGCAGCGGCACCATCGACGTGCTCGACCTGTCTGCGCTGGATGGGACGCACCCTGCCGAAGAGCCGGACCCAGTGGACACGCTCGTGCAGCTGTCCGCGTTCTTCGTCTCCTTGAGTGGCCGACGGGATCTCTCCGAGTTGCGCTTCGTCCGCACCCACGCGCGTCGCGGCGGGGGCGCCGATCCGGCCAACGCGGCGATCGCCGCATTCCTGCGGTCGTTCGCGCAGGAGGAACCGAAGTTCCGCGCGAGGACCGTGGAGGTGTCGGATGCTTGGCAGATCGCTGATCTGCTGGAGGAGTTCGGTGAGCGGGATGGCTTCGAGGTCCGACGGGACGGCCAACGTCGGTCGACGAGGTGCTTGGTCCAGGACTCGTCCGTGGCCAGCTCTGGCTCTGGTCTCAACGCGGCAACGTTCCGTCGAGGCGGCGTCTACGTCATCACCGGTGGGGGGCGGGGCCTTGGCGCCCATGTGGCGCGGCACGTTGCCGAGACGCCTCAGGCCCATCTGGTGCTGATGGCACGGTCGTCGCTTCCTGAGGACGGACTGCTCGACTCGATTCGTGCGCTGGGCGCAACGGTGGAGTATGCGAGTTGCGACGTCTGCGAAGCGTCCGCCGTCACGGCGCTCATGGAGGAGGTCATCGCACGCCATGGACGCATCGACGGGGTGATCCACTGCGCCGGAACGCTGCGCGATGGATTCGTTCGCAACCTCGATCGGGCGGACATCGAGGCAGTGCTGGGCCCGAAGGTGGAAGGCACCCGCAACATCGACCTCGCCACTCGCGGGGCTGGAAGGGAATTCCTACTGCTGTTCTCGTCCTCAGTGGGCGTCGTCGGGAATGCGGGACAAAGCAACTACGCCTATGCGAACGCCTTCCTCGCCCACTACGCCCAGCAACGACGCGCCGAGGGCGATCGAACGGTGCGGGTCGTCCATTGGCCGTTGTGGGCGGGCGGGGGCATGGGAGTCGACGCCGCTCGTATGCAGGATCTGGCGCGCCTAGGCGGCGAGCGGCTGCCGGTCACCGCGGGTCTCGGCGCGCTCACGGGGGCCCTCATCAGCGACGAACCCGAGCTCCTGTGTGCGTACGGAACACCCACCTTGTACGCGACGCTCGTGGACCTCTTCGACTCGCCAGACCGCGCGTGGACGCAACGGGATACCCCGAGCGTCGGGGTCGGGGGCACCAGCACGCCGCCTCTCCCGATCGAGTCGCCGGCCCCGGACCCTCGACCGGATCCGCCTGCGAACTCGGGAGCAATTGCCGCTGGGGTGGGGCCCGCCGAGAGCGCGAGCGACACCGCCGAGCGGCTGCTCCGGGCCATCCTCTCCCAGGAAATGCGGCTTGCGCCGGAGAACATCGCACCGGGCGTACCCTTGGCCGAACTGGGCATGGACTCGATGGTCGTCCGCGGCCTGAACAGGGGTTTGATGCAGGCTCTGGGGCAGGTGCCGAGCACCTTGGCCTACGAGCATCCCACGTTGGCGCAGATGGTCGACTACCTGGTCAGGTTCCATGGGGACGCCTTGGGTGCGCTGGCCAGGGAGCGACCGGCTCCAGGACAAGAGGGCATCACTCCGGCCACGAAGGGTGCCTCGTCGTCCGCGGACGATGACGTCCCTCGGCCAGAGGTCCCGGCAGGTCGGCCACTGCTCCCAGATCCTGCCCGGGCTCGGTCGGGCGACATTGCCGTCATCGGCATGGACGGGCGCTATCCGGGGGCGGACGATCTGGACGAGTTCTGGGACCTGCTGGTGGCGGGAAGGAGCGCAATTCGGGAAGTCCCCCTGGATCGGTGGGACGCCCATGCGCTCCTCGACGAGAATCCCGAGAATGCCAGGGGGGGTCGCTCGTACGGGCGGTGGGGCGGCTTCCTGGACGGGGTCGAACGGTTCGACCCGAAGTTCTTCGGCATCTCCCCGCGCGACGCGGAAACCCTCGACCCGCAGGAGCGCCTCTTCCTCGAGACGTCCTGGCACACCTTCGAGGCGGCCGGCTACCCGCCATCGCGACTGAGAACATCCCGTGATGAGGTGGGCGTCTTTGCCGGAGTGACGACATACACCAACCAGATGTGGGCCCCAGAACAGTGGGCCGCCGAGAGCGGCGTCAACCCGCAGTCGGCGTCGTGGTCACTGGCCAATCGGGTGTCCTTCATCATGGACCTCCGTGGCCCCAGCATGACGGTTGACACCGCCTGCGCCGCGTCCCTCAGCGCCGTCCACCTCGCCTGCGAGGCCTTGCGCAAGGGATCCTGCCGGATGGCGCTCGCAGGCGGCGTCAACCTCTACATGCATCCCGCGAAGTACATCACGCTGGCCCAGGCGCGGATGCTGTCTCCCACCGGGCGCTGTTCGAGCTTCGGTCAGGACGCCGATGGCTTCGTCCCCGGCGAGGGAGTCGGCGCCGTCCTGCTCAAGCCGCTGGCGGACGCACTCGAGGATGGTGACAACGTGGTCGCCGTCATCAAGGGGACCGCGACCAACCATGGTGGCCGGACCAATGGCTACACCGTTCCCAATCCCGCCGCGCAGTCGAACGTCATTCGCGCGGCCCTCGAAACCGGAGGTGTGGACCCCGGCAGCATCGGGTGCATCGAAGCCCACGGCACCGGAACCGTCTTGGGCGATCCGATCGAGCTGGCCGCGCTGAAGAACGTGGTGGGTGTCCCCGCGGGGAACCTGGGTGCGGTCTCCCTGGGTTCGGTCAAGTCGAACATCGGGCACCTGGAAGGCGCGGCGGGTATCGCTGGCTTGACCAAGGTCATCCTCGAGCTCCGGCACCAAACGCTCGTGCCGACGCTCAACTGCACGCCGGTGAACCCTCGACTGGACTTCGACGACACTCGCATCGAGCTGCAGACGGCTGCATCTGAGTGGCAGGCCCCGACCAGCATGGTCGCGGGCGAACTCGTCGAGGGGCCGCGGCGGGCGGGCATCAGCTCGTTCGGGGCCGGTGGCACCAACGTGCACGTGGTGGTCGAGGAATTCACCAGTGATGCTCCTCGAGACTCCGCTGGCCCCCAGATTGTGGTGTTGTCCGCTCGAACTCCCGAGCAGCTGAGCCGGTACTGTGCCACCCTGGCCGATCACCTTCGCGCCAGGCGAGGGACGTTGTCGGCCCGGGAGGACGACAACCGGCTCGGTCGACTCGTGACGGCTGCCGCTCGCGTGCTCGGCGTCAGCGAGGACGCGATCGACCCCGAGGCGACTCTCGGTGAGCAAGGGTTGGACATCGTCGGACTCACGACCCTGCTCACGGACGTGGGCGCCCCACGCTCCGGCTCGCTGCCCGACGTATCGCTTGACTCGAGCCTGTTGGAGCTCGTGGACGTGGCAGATCTGGGTGGCCGCCACCGAAGCGACCTCCGGCTGATCGACGTGGCCCACACGTTGCGAGTGGGCAGGGAGCCGATGGGCGAGCGCATCGGCTTCGTGGTGTCGACGCTGGTCGAGCTGCTGACCGAACTTGACGCCGTGGCGAACCGTGAGAACGCTTGGTCGACTCGCCCAACGCAGCGGCGCGGCGATCGTCCCGATGAGGCGGACGTCGAGTTGGCGATCGATCAGGAGGACTGGGCCGAACTGGCTCGTCTGTGGGTGATGGGGGCCACCATCGATTGGAGGCGCGTGCCCTTGGGGCAGGGAGCCAGGACCGTCGAGCTTCCGACCTACCCCTTCGAACGTGTCGACTGCAGATTCCCTCGAAGCCGGACCGGAGTGGTCCACCAGAGCGACGCTGCGGTGAGCGCCGTGCATGATGCTGACGAAGATCGGCGCCTCGCGCCACTGCTGGGGACGAACACGTCTTCCCTGACGGACACCCGATTCACCACCGTGCTCAGGTCTGACGAGCCCCACCTGGCGGACCACGTGGTGGTGGGGGACCCGACGCTGCCCGGTGCGGCGGTGCTGGAGATGGCGCGGGCGGGTGGGACGTTGGCGTCGGGGGAGCCCGTGCGCGCCATCTCCGACGTCCTGTGGGCACGCCCCATCCAGGCCACCGATCGGACGACCAGCGTTGACCTGTCCCTGACGGCATCGGACAATGCAATCCGTTTCGCGGTCACGGGGCATGGCGCCGATCAAGCCACCGAGTACTGCCGGGGGCGGGTCCACGTGTCCCGTCAGCCGGAAGACATGGGCGAACGCGTCGATCCGGATGCCCTCCTGCGCAGGATGCATCGGACCCTCCCGGCTGGGGACTGCTACCGCTCCTTGGACGACGCCGGTCTGCACTACGGCCCCACCTTCCGGGGTCTGCGCGAGATCCACTGTGGCAGCCAGATGGCACTCTCAAGGTGGGAGATTCCCTCTAGTGGCGGGACGGGCAACGACACCCTCGACCCAAGCATCATCGATGCGGCCTTCCAGACCGTGTTGGGCCTGTCGGACTCGGACGATGTCGGGGGCGTCTGGGTGCCCTTCGCCCTGTCTCGACTCACGTGGAGCGGGAAACTTCCCGGCAGCGGCTGGGTGCAGGTCGTGCGCTGCCCGGACGCGCGGGTGCGCAAGGTCGACATCGTCGTCACCGATGACGGCGGGAATCCCGTCGTGCGGATCGATGGCCTCACGCTCCGCCAGTTTGCGATTGCCGCGCCGGTGGTGCCAGACCACGCGCCCGGGAACTCAGTGTCGCAGGGGGATGTCGGTCACGTCGTGTTCGGGCCTGACTGGCGGAAGAAGCCGGCGTCCGGTGTGGCCCAGGTGGGTCCATCCGAGACGCGCACCCTCCTGGTGGACGCGTCGCCGCCTCTCGAACGGCTCGTTCTCGAATCTGGTGTTGCGTACCAGAACGTGGATGCCACCGGCGCCTATCACGCGCTGAGGGACGCCGTTGCGGACAGGCGGATCCAACGCCTCGTCATGGTGCACGACGGTGCATCCGCCGACGTCCGGGCCCTGGCGGCCATGGCTCGCACCGTGCGCGCGGAGCAACCGCGGCTGCGAGCCTCGGCGGTCCAGGTCGGCGACGGTGTGGCCCCGGACGCGCTCCTGAACGAGATCCGGGGTGGGGGCGACGATGCCGAGGTCCGGCTTCAGCAGTCGGATCGCGAGGTGCTGGGCTGGGCCGGGTTCATCCTGGACGAGTCCACCGATTTTCGCGCGCGCCACGACGCCTCCTACCTGATCACCGGCGGCCTGGGCGTCCTGGGCCGTCGGTTCGCGGAGTTCTTGGCCGCGCGGGGGGCGGGACGCGTCGTGCTCACCGGTCGCAGAGCATTGGACCCGCAGGCCGCCGCCTGGTTGGACTCGCTGGGGTGCGCGGCAGAGTACCGAGCGCTCGACGTCTCCGATCGAGCATCGGTTCGCGAGCTCGTTCAGACGCTTCGAGGCTCCGAGCGTCCACCACTGAGGGGGATCCTCCATGCGGCGGGCGTGCTTCGTGATGGCTTGCTCGCCATCAAGGACTCCGGAGCATGGGACGAGGTGTGTGCCCCGAAGGTCACCGGCACGGTGGTCCTGGACGAGGAGACCGCCGACATGGACCTGGACTGGTTCGGTTGCTTCTCGTCGCTGGCAGGGGCGGTCGGCAACCCCGGCCAGTGCGAGTACGCGTATGCGAACCGCTTCATGGACGCCTACATGTCCGATCGGGAGTGGCTGCGCGCGTCCGGGCAACGGTCTGGGAGGAGCCTGTCGATCGGCTGGCCCTTGTGGTCGGACGGGGGCATGGGTCTGGACGACGAGGCCGTCGCACGACTCGAGCGCACGGTCGGAACGGTCCCGATGGCCACCGAGGTCGGACAGCGCCTCTTCGGACCGCTTCTCGCCGCTGGACGACCCTGGGTGGGCGTCCTGAATGGTCATCGCGAGCGCGTCACCGAAGTCATGGGCCTGTCTGGCCGCGCGGTCGAGACGGACGACGCGGCGGCGCCCTCCCATCGCGACGTGGAGGCCCGGTTGGTCGACATCTGCGCGGACATCCTCAAGTACCCGCCCAGCGAGATCGATCCGACCGAGGACATCCACGACTACGGCCTCGATTCCATCGGGCTGATGACGCTGATGAACCGTGTGGAGGAGGCCTTCTCGACCACGGTCGACCCGGGCGAGTTCTCACAGCTCACGACTCTGGCCATGATGGCCCGCCACCTGGAGGACCGGGGAGCTGGTCGCCCTGTGGTGCCCGATCGACCCTCGGCAGCCCCACGGCCGTCGGTGGACCCGGGGAGGGACGTCGCGCAGACCCCGGAGGTTCCCCGCGACGTTGATCGGGTAGCAGTCATCGGCATGGCCGCGCGACTGCCGGGATCCCGGACGGTCGAGGAGCACTGGCGTCACTTGCAGTCGGGGGACTGTCTGGTGCGCCAGATGCCCCGAGATCGTTTCGACGTGAACCAGCTCTACAGCGCCGACCGGTCCGCGGCGGGTCGCACGTACTCCAAGCACGGTGGCTTCCTGGACGATGACATCTTCGCCTTCGACCCGGACTGGTTCGGAATCGGTGAGGAGGACGCCATGGTCATGGATCCCCACCACCGGCTCGTGCTGGAGCTGTCGGTGGAATTGCTGCACGAAGCCGGGTACCGGCCCGAGGAGTTTGCCGGCTCGAAGACCGGCGTCTACCTGGGGGGCGGCGAGAGCAACTACCTCAAGGGTCGGCTCTCGCAGCTGTCCAGTGCGATGATGCGGCGCGCTGTGGTCAACACGATCCCGAACATGGCCGCTGCTCGAGTCTCGGACTTCCTTGATCTCAGGGGCCCGTCGCAGATGATCGACACTGCCTGCTCGTCGGCGCTGGTGGCACTCCACCAGGCGTGTGCCGGCCTGCGGGCGGGGGACTGCGACACCGCGATCGTGGGCGGCGTCGAGCTCCTGACCGACGGGCAGGTGCACATTGGCTTCAGCAAGGCGGGTGCCCTGGCTGCGGACGGCGTCTGCCGGGTCTTCGACGCGGACGCTGACGGGATGGTGCCCGGCGAGGGGGCTGGTCTGGTGCTTCTCAAGCCCTACCGGGCGGCCGTCAGGGATGGGGACACCATCCACGCGGTCATACTGGGCAGTGCCGTGAACAACGACGGCCACACCATCGGGCTGACGGTCCCCGACCCCCACGGCCAGCAGGACGTCGTGGCGAGCGCGCTTGCCGCGGCTGGCGTCCGGGCCAGCGACATCTCGTACCTGGAGGCCCATGGGACCGGGACCTCGCTCGGCGATCCGATCGAGATTCAGGCCGCCTCGTGTGTCTTCACCGCGGACGGCGCGGAGCGTCAACAGTGCGGTGTGGGGTCGGTGAAGTCGAACATCGGCCACTTGCTGAGGGCGGCTGGGATTGCCGGCCTCATCAAGGTGATCCTTGCTCTTCGACATGGGCAGATCCCCCCCACCCTCAACTGTCCGAATCCGCACCCCCGATTCCGCTTCTCGGAGTCGCCCTTCTACCCGGTCAGCGAACTGGTGCCGTGGCCAGGGGATGCCGCCCATCCGCGTCGAGCGGGAGTGTCGGCCTTCGGGTTCGGGGGCACCAACGCCCACGTCGTGCTTGAGGCGGCCGACCCGGATCTTCCGACCCGCCAGCCGTTGGCGCCCCCTCGCTTCAACCGGAGGCACCTCAAGGTGGGTGACCCCGTCGGCGCGGCCAAGCCATCGGACCTGGCGGTGGGCGACCTCGAGGCGGTGCTCGACAAGATCGAAGCCGGCCAGCTGTCCCCGGAGGCGGCCGCAGTGTTGTTGGGAGCGAATCCCGCGTCCGCAGAACCATGGGAGAGGAATCCGCGAGCATGAGCGACACTCCGGACAACCGTCAGTCCGACCCTGCCGAGCCCCGCCACGAGCACTCGATCACGGCGGCCTTGGAGATGTTCGCCCGCGGGCAGCTGACCAGGGACCAGGTGGGGGAGCTGGTGAGGCGTCGGAGCCGTCCCCGGGGGGAGTCCGTCCAGCGGCGATGGGTTCATGATGAACCGTACTTGGCCGCACACGTCGTCCAAGGGCAGCAGGTGCTGCTGGGCACCACGCTTTGCTCCATGGCGGCCCAGCTTGCGTCCGAGGAATTCGGTGTGCGCAATCTCGTGCTTGTCGAGCCCGTCGTGGTTCCCCCGGGGGCGAGCGTGGACGTGGTCGTCCAGCGCGACGACGCGGATGTGAGCAAGTTGGTCGGTCGCTTCTCGATCAGCGGGGGAGCGCAGCGCGTGACTATGACGGCTGAGCTGGGGGACATGGATGACGGTGGCCGCGCAACGGAGCCGATGGTGGTTGATACGTTCACGGGGACGTCCGACCGAACGCTGTCCGCAGACGAGATCCGGGCGGTCCCGCTGCTGTCTCGCGCCCCGGTTCTCGACTGCGTCAGCCGGGTCTGGATCCGAGGCGACGAGGCCTTGGGGCGGCTGCAACTGCGCCCCGAAGCCATCGCGGCGGAGGGGGAGCTCGCGGTCCACCCTGCACTCCTCGACGGTGGTTTCGTGGTCGGCGGCACGCTCGTTGATCCCGCCGTCCTGACGCCATCGGATGGGGCGACCTGGGTGACCATGGCGGTGCGGGCCATGCGGGGAACGGGAAGCACCCTTCCGAACGCCTGCTGGTGCCGCGCCAGCTCCGTGCGGGTGACGGACCAGTTGATCACCATGGATCTTCGCTTCCATGACGACGAGGGACGGTGCGTCCTCGAGGTTGACGGCATGACGCTGCGCCGCATCGGCGGTGCGCCGACGTCGGCGCAGCCCACCGGGGCCACTGGGGCGGCCCCCGAGCCGCCCTCCAGGGTGTCGGATGCGTCGGACGCGACCGTGCGTTGCTACGTGACCGGGGTCGTGCAACGGACGCTCGGCACGGGCGAGGTTCTGGACGACCAGGTCAGCTTCATGGAGCTGGGGGCGGACTCCGCCCAGATGATTGCCATGACGGGTGTTCTGGAGGACGACCTGGGTCTCGAGTTGTACCCCACCTTGTTCTTCGAGTATCCCACCATCGCAGAGCTCAGCGCGGCCCTGGTGGCCCAGCACGGAGAGGCCCTATCCGCTCGTCTCGGAGCCTCAACGGACGCGACCCGCGACGAGCCGGCTCCGGCTCCGTCGGGGCCCGCCCCGGCCGTCGTGCCCGAGCGCAACAGGGACATTGCGATCGTCGGGATGGATGGACGCTTCCCCGGTTCGCCCGACTTGTGGACCTTCTGGGAGCACCTGCGTGCCAGCGACGACCTGATCACCGAGGTTCCGGCCGAACGGTGGAACTGGCGCGACTGGTACAGCCCCGAGCCGGGGGCCCCGAACCGGTCCCGGTCGCGATGGGGCGGCTTCATCGAGGCGGACAAGTTCGACGCGGGGTTCTTCGGAGTCGCGCCTCGCGAGGCGTTGTGGCTGGACCCGCAGCTGCGTGTCCTGCTGGAAGTCGTCCATGGCACCCTTCAGGACGCCGGATGCGCCGACCTGTTGCGGGGGACCACCACCGGTTTCTACCTTGGGGTCGCCTTCCACGAGTACTGGGACGAGATCCTCAGATCGGGCGTGGAGTTCACGGACTACCAAGCGGTGTCGTGCGTGCCGTCGGCGCTGTCGGGGCGTCTGTCGTACATCTTCGACTTCCGGGGGCCAAGCGTCCCGGTCGACAACGCGTGTGCCTCTTCCCTGACCGCCTTGCATCTCGCGGTGGCCTCCCTCCGCGCCGGAGAGTGTCGGCAGGCGGTGGTGGCGGGGACGAACCTGCTCATCAGCCCCCTGCACTACGTGTACACCAGCAGGGTCGGGGCACTGTCACCGACGGGCCGTTGCCGTTCCTTCGACGCCGCCGCCGACGGCTACGTCCCCGGCGAGGGGGTCGCCTCAGTCCTGCTCAAGCCCCTCGATCTGGCGCTCGCGGACGGTGACAGGATCCATGCGGTGATCAAGGGGACGGCCACGAATCACAACGGAAGGGCGAACAGCCCGACTGCACCGTCCCCGGAAGCCCAGGTGGCCGTGCTCCGCGAAGCGTGGGCCGATGCCGGTGTCGACCCGAGCACTCTCGGGTATGTCGAGGCGCACGGGACGGGAACCCTCCTAGGGGACCCCATCGAGACCAAGTCGCTCGTGACGGCACGCCGCGAGGTCGCAGGCGAAGACTCATCATTCGACTGCGTGATCGGCTCGGTCAAGTCGCATGTCGGTCACCTCGAGGCGTGCGCGGGTCTCGCCGGGCTGATCAAGGTGATCCTCTCTATGCAACACGGTGAGATTCCTGCCATGCCGAACCATTCGACGCAGAACCCCTATCTCGAGATCGAGGGCTCCGGCTTCCGGATCAACGACCATCTGGAGGAATGGCCGCGTCGGACCGGCACGCCTCGACGCGCGGGGGTCAGCTCTTTCGGCATGTCGGGCAGCAACACGCACATCGTCGTGGAGGAGTACAGCCATCCCGGAGAGGTCGATCGGGCGGGAGCCCTCATCCTGCCGCTCTCCGCCAGGACCGAGCCGCAACTGCGCGAGATGGCTGGTCTCTTGGCCGATCACCTGGCCAAGCGGCGGTCGACCGTTTCCGACACCGCCCACACCCTCCAGACGGGTCGGGCGACCATGGCGTCGAGGGCGGCGTTCGTGGTCGTGGACGTCAACGATGCGGTGACGCAACTCGAGGCATTTGCACGCGGCGGTCAGTTTCCTGCCCACGCGGCCGGGGCCGACCCGAGGCACGATGCGGCGCGTCGGTTTGAGGAGGGGGAGTCCGTCGAATGGAACGCCCTGGGCCCCTCCGGCGGGGTCACCAGCCTGCCCCCCTACCCGTTCGCTCGTGATCGTTACTGGTTCACAGATGTCCTGGGGGACTCGACGCGGTCGGCCACAGCCACGTCCCGCGCCAGCGTCGTTCGTGAGGACGACGAGGTCCACTACCGCATCCATCTGACGCGCCAAGACTTCGTCGTGCGTGACCACGTGGTCAAGGGAGACAACGTCGTTCCGGGCGCGGCACACCTGGACCTTGCGCTGCGCGCCAGCGAGGCCGGCTTCCCCGAGCTGCGGGCCGACACCATATCGGACGTGACCTGGGCGGCGCCGATCATGGCATCCGAGGGTGCTGAGGTGCACGTGGTCGTCCGCAAGGAGTCGGACACCCGTGCCTCGTTCACCATCGGATGCCTCGAAGGAGACAACGAGAAGGTGTGTTCGAGCGGGCGTCTCGAGTATGGCTCAGGGCGCGGGACGCAGGAATTCCTCGACGTCTCGTCGGTCATACAGCACTGCCCCGACCTCCGACTTGGTGAGGAATGCTACGACGAGTTCAGCCGGACCGGACTGGCCTATGGCCCATCGTTCCGCTCGATCACCCGTCTCCACGGTGGTGATGGTCAGGCCTTGGCCCGTCTCGAACTCTCCGATGACCTTCGTGACAGCGTGCATGACTGGCTGCTCCACCCGTCCTTGCTGGACGCCGCGCTGCAGACGATCAGCGGTGTGGTGGTCGGTTCGGAAGCGCCGGTCGAGGAGACCGTGCGTCCGCTCTACCTACCGTTCCGGATCGGCCGGATCGAGCGGTACGCAGCGTTGGACGACCGGATGTGGGTGCGCGCCCAGCGGTCCACGTCCGCCGCCCGCTCCGATCAGATTCGGTTCGACCTCGACATCGCGGACGACCAAGGTCGCGTCCTCATTGTCATTCGGGACTTCGAGCTGAGGCGGGTGGGCGTTGGAGTCGTGGGGTTGGTCGAGGACTGGGTGGACTGCGCCAGCCCTGTCGCAGGGCACTTGGCGGGGCAGACGGTCCTCGTCGTCGGCGAGGGGCGCCAGGACGAGGTGGTACGGCGGGTGACCAGCGCCGGGGGCGAGGTGGCGCAGGTGGTGCTCCCGGACGCGGCTGCTGACGCCTACGCCGCTTCAGCCCGAGCATCGCAGGAGCCAGACTTGGTGCTGTGGATGGGTGGATCCAACCGCCGTTGCGTGATGGATCTGACCGCGTTGGTTGGCGCCGTTCACAGGGCCGCCGGCACGCTCAGACTCGTGTTCCTGGGTGCGCAGGAGCAGTCCATCATGAGCATGTGGGACAAGCCCGTCGGCGCCTGGGCGCACAGTGTCGCGCTGGAATGGTCGGGCTTCTCCGCTCGAGTGGTCATGGCGACCGATCCGGTCGCGGCATTGGCCGGGGAGCTGGCCGCCGCGGTGACCACGTCCGGCGTCCAGGAAGTTCGTGTGGGCCCCGAGGGGTGCCGATCACCGAGGATTCGCGAGATTCCGCTTGATTGGACGCTCCACGAGACTCCGATCCTGGCTGGGAAGGTGTATTTGGTCTCCGGTGGAACAGGTGGCATCGGTCGGCACCTTGTCGACTGGATTGTCGCCGCCGGCGGGCACGCCGTGGTTCTCTCGCGCTCCGGTGCCTCCCCCGAATGGCTGGCCCGGTTCGCTGGGCCGGTGACCTCGATCAAGGTCGACGTCACGGATCGCGGTGCCTTGGCCGAGGCCCTCGCGCACGCCCGGACCCTGGGGCCAATCCGAGGAGTGTTGCACGCGGCGGGCGTCCTGAACGACTCGCTGACCTGGGAGAAGTCGCCCGGGGATGTCGAGGACGTGGTCGCCGCCAAGGCGGTTGGGGCTGCCTGCCTCGACGAACTGACGTCCGACGATCCTCTGGACTTCTTCGTGGTGTTCTCGTCAGTGGCGGGGCTCAGGGGCAACCTTGGTCAGTCGGACTACGCATATGCCAACCGGGCCGTCGACGAACTCATGGTCTGGCGGTCGCGGCACGCGGGCCGCCCCGGGACTTCATTATCGATCGAGTGGCCGCTGTGGAAGGACGGCGGAATGCGGATCGACCCTGCCACTGAGCGATTCATGCGCCAGACCGGTGGTCTGAGCCCGCTGGGAACGGGGGAGGGCCTCACCATCCTCGCCAACCTCATCCACGACGTGCCTCACCCGGTGATCTCGATCGTCAAGGGAGATCACTCCAAGATCGCCGGACGGTTCTTCGCCGACCAGACCGCCAGGTTGCCGGACGGGGACGTCCGAACCCAGGACGGACCCGGCGGCACGGTTCGGAAGGGCCACCCTGCCGACCGACCGGGCAACGTCGATCAGGTGGCGCAGCCGGCGCACGACGCGGAGACGGACCGCGTCAGGTACCTGCTGGGAAGCGACCTCGCGCGCGGTGTGGCCACCACCCTGGGTCTGGCGGACCAAGACGTCGACCTGGGGGCAGAACTGGTCGAGTTCGGCTTCGATTCGATCACGTTCACCGAGTTGGCCTCCTGGCTCAATAACCTGTGGGGCCTCGAGCTGCTGCCGTCGGTCTTCTACGACCACACCACGCTGAGATCGCTCGTGGACTTCGTCGCGGACGAGTTCGGCAGTGAGGTCGCGACGCAGCGCGGCTGGGCCGTCTCCGTCCCCGAGACGCCTGGGACCAAGCCGGACGCTCCCAGCGTGCCTGCCGAGCCCACGGACCCGGACCCTGCTGAGAAGGGTTCACAGCGGACGTCGGATCGCGATGACGCACACCCATTGGCCACCGCTACCCCGCAGGTGGCGGCCACGATTCGGACCGACGAGAGTGACGATGCCCCCGAACCCATCGCGATCGTGGGTATGGCTGGTCTCTTCCCGGGTGGGGACACCGAGGAGTTCTGGCGACGCGTGCGCGCCGGTGAGGTCATGACCGGAGAGGTGCCAGCGTGGCGTTGGGACTGGCGCGAATGGCAGAGCTCCGGCGACGACGAAGCCAATGGTGCGAGGTTCGGTGGCTTCGCGCCGGGGGTCGAGAACTTCGACTGCCAATTCTTTGGGGTCTCGCCGGGTGAGGCCGAGCTGATGGATCCCCAGCAGCGTATCTTCATGCAGACCGTGTGGGCTGCGGTCGAGGACTCTGGACACCGAATGAGTGAATTCGCCCGGACCAACATGTGTCTGTTTGTGGGCGTGGGCGGCTCCGACTACTCCGAGCTGTTGCGGGCCTCTGGGGCGGGTGTGGGGGCACACACCGCCACCGGGTCTGCGCACTCGCTGCTCGCCAATCGCATCTCGTTCCTCTATGACCTGCGTGGCACCTCCGAGCCCATCGACACCGCCTGCTCGGCGTCCCTGGTGGCCATGCACCGTGCCGTCCAAGCGCTGCGTGCTCATGAGTCGGACGCTGCCATTGCCGGCGGCGTCAATGCCTTGTGCTCTCCCACCGGGTTCATCGCGTTCTCGCAGGCCGGCATGCTCGCGTCCGACGGCGTCTGCAAGCCCTTCAGCGCCGACGCTGACGGGTACGTCCGAGGGGAGGGGGTCGGGGCCGTCGTCCTCAAGCGTTTGTCCGACGCCGAAGCGGATCACGACCACATCTACGCTCTGATCCGGGGCTCGGCGATCGGCCATGGGGGACGGGGCGTCTCACTGACCGCTCCATCGGCGCAGTCCCAGGCCGACATCATCGAGGCCGCGTGGGACCAAGCCGATGTCTCCATCACCGGCGCCGACTACATCGAGACTCACGGCACTGGCACCCGGCTTGGCGATCCTGTCGAGATCAAAGGTCTGGTTGAGGCCTTCAATCGGCATCACGCGGCGCCAGGGACAGGTTGTGCCCTCGGTTCGGTGAAGGCCAATGTGGGTCACCTTGAGACGGCCGCCGGCATGGCGTCCCTCACGAAGGTGCTCCTGTCGTTGAGGGACGGGGTCATCGCACCGCAGTCCAACCTTCGTGCCGTGTCGCCACTTCTGAACCTGGGTCCGACCCCGTTCTCGATCTCGAGCGAGATCCGACCTTGGCCCACCCACGCCGATGGATTGCCTCGACGAGCGGGCATCAGTTCCTTCGGGTACGGCGGCATCAACGCCCACATCGTTCTCGAGGAGCACCGGCAGCCCGTTCCGGCGGTCTCGTCCGGCCGTCCCCAGGTCGTGACGCTCAGCGCCAAGACCATGGACGCGCTGGAACGTCAAGGTCGCGCGCTGCTCGCGCATCTGGAACGCAACCGCCGCAGTGTGCCCGTCGAAACGCAGACACGCCTCAAGGAGGTCTCGCGACTGGTGGCCGACATCGCGCAGGTCGATCCGTCCGACATCGACACCCACGAGGATCTTGGCGAGATCGGTCTGGATCCGGTGGACATGGCGACCCTGCGCACCCGAGTGTCGGACAAGTACCAGATTCCTGGTGACCTGGTGATCGCGGGGCGTTGCAGGACGGTGAGCGAGTTCGTGGACGTCATCGGCAGCGGGCTGGGCGCTGACTCGGCGTTGGCTGAACTGACGCGGGCGCCCGTCGACTTCGATGGCCTCGCCTACACCCTGCAGACCGGTCGCGAACCATTCGCGCACCGTCTGGCCATCGTGGCCGGCAGCGTTGAGGAACTCCACGACCTCTTGGGGAGACACCTGGACGGCGAGAGGTCCCTCCCGGGCGTCTGGACGGGGGACGTCTCAGCGGTGCAGGACCTCACCGGGCTGTTGTTGACCGGGGCCGAGGGCGATGCCTATCAGCGCGAACTGCGGGAATCGCACACCCCGGACAAGCTGGCGCGGCTCTGGGTCGGGGGCATCAACCTCGACTGGGACCGTCTGTGGGACGGGGCGCGCCCCTTGCGGGTGTCGCTGCCCACCTACCCGTTCGAGCCCCGCAGGTGTTGGTTAGACGCAACCATCCACCGGGTCGACCTCGAACCTCGTGGCAAGTATGCGCGGCCTGGGGCGAGCCACACTGCGTCCCAACCCGAGCCGCCCACGCCGAAGCCAGCACCGTCGGACGTCGTCACCGATCGCCGAGAGGAGGCCCCTCGCCGGACCACGTTGGCGCGCGTCCAGCGGTTGCTTGCGCGCGTGCTCGGGTGGGATTCCTCCGAGATCCACCCCGAGGCGACCTTCGAGGAACTGGGATTCACCTCGGTCCTCGTGAAGGAGGCCAACGAGGCGTTCGCCGCTGAGTTCGGTGCCCTCCCCGCCACCGTGCTGTTCGAGTTCAAGACCGCCGGGGCGCTCGCGGACTACGTCGACCGCCATCTGGTCCCAGTCCACGCCGAGGTCGATGAGGACGTACGTGAAGACACCGTCAAGGGCAGTGGTGACCCGGCGTCCGAGGCCGCGACGATGTCCCAGCGCCCACCGCTGGGCGAGGATCGACGACCGCTCGCCATCGTGGGGATGAGCGGACGATATCCGATGGCCGACGACCTGTCGGAGTTCTGGACGAACTTGGTCGACGGCAGGGACTGTGTCAGCCCCATCCCTGCAGACCGTCCCGGCTGGGAGAAGTACGAGGAGGTGGCGCGCCAGAGACTGGGGGAGGAGTCGTACCCCAGCTGGGGCGGTTTCATCGATGGGTATGACGCCTTCGAGCCCGAGTTCTTCAACATCTCTCCCCTCGAAGCGCGTTTCCTGGATCCCCAGGAGCGCCTGTTCATCGAGACAGCATGGCAGTGCATCGAGGATTCGGGCCACACACCAGAGACGATCACGCGCGGGGCCGCGGGTGATTCCAGGGGGCGCGTCGGCGTCTTCGTCGGGGCGACGTACAACAACTACCAGATGTACGCCGCCTCCCAGCTGGAGCACGGCGACTGGCTCCCCGTCAACTCGCAGACGTTCTCGCTGGCGAACCGCGTTTCGTATCTCATGAACTTCGCGGGGCCCAGCCTCACCGTGGACACGGCATGCTCGTCCTCGCTCAGCGCCATCCACCTGGCGTGCGCGGCGATCCGGCGGAAGGAATGCGACGCCGCGATCGCGGGGGGAGTGAACCTCACCCTGCATCCGTCGAAGTACGTCACGCTTGCGGAGTCTGGCTTCATCGCGGGCGATGGGCGCTGCCACTCGTTCGGCGAGGGCGGCGATGGCTACGTGCCGGCAGAGGGCGTCGGGGCGGTACTGATCAAGCCCCTCTCGCAGGCGCTCGAGGACGGTGACCACGTATACGCGACGATCCTGGGGAGTGCCATTAACCATGATGGTCACACGTTCGGGTACAGTGTGCCCAACCCCGTCGCTCAGACCGAGGTGATCTCGGCGGCGTTGGCTGATGCGTCGGTGACCAGCGACACCATCAGTTACGTGGAGGCGCACGGCACGGGGACCAGCCTTGGTGATCCGCTGGAGATCAGGGGTCTGGTCGGAGCCTTGGGGGACGCCAACGACAGGCCGTCCCGCTGTGCGATCGGTTCCGTCAAGTCGAACATCGGTCATGCCGAGGCGGCTGCGGGAATCGCTCAGATGCACAAGGTCGTCCTGCAGTTGACCCACGCGCAGATGGTTCCGACGCTGATCCACTCGGACAATCTGAACCCGAACATCGACTTCGACAGTGCAGGTTTCACGGTGCAGCGCTCACTGGGACCATGGCCAATTGCGGGGAGAGGCGGCCGCAGACGGGCCGGGGTGAGCTCCTTCGGGGCCGGCGGCGTCAACGTCCACGTGATCGTCGAGGGGGCGCCCAAGCCAGTGGAGGACCGACGGCTGCGGGGCGACGGCCCCGTGGTTCTCGTCCTGTCAGCCAGGACCCCGTCTGCGCTGAGGAGTGCAGCATCGAGGTTGGCCGAGCATCTCAGGGGCGTGGGGCCGAGCGAGGGGGATCTCTCGTCGATCGCCTGGACCCTCCAGGACGGTCGGCGATCGCTGAAGCACAGGCTCGCCCTCCTGGCGAGCGACCCCAAGGCAGCCGCCGAGACTCTGGAGAGCTTCGCCCGGGAGGGCCGGGAGTCCAATGATCTTCGGGTCACCGAGGTTGGGTCCCCCCGCTCAGGTGCCGGGGACGGGGGACCGCGCGATCCTGACACGGACCGAGGGGAGTCGGCGCGGGGCCTCGCGAGCGACCTGGCCGGGCGGTGGCTCCGTGGAGAGGAACCTGACTGGCGTCAGCTCTACCCCCACGGAACGCCCGGGCGGGTGCCGTTGCCGACCTACCCTTTCGAGCGCGTGTCGTACTGGATCGTCGATCCCTTCGATGCGTCACGGCCGAGCGGCTCCGAGCCGACCGCCCCCGCGCCGCTGGCGCCTCATGCCGAGGCTGTGAGCGCCCCCGGTGCATCGTCCGATATCGGCACTGGGCTCAAGGGCGAGCTGTCGGACGCCACCGAGGGCGAGCGCGGTCAGATCCTGACCGTGTACCTCGGCGAGAAGGTCGCCGAACTGCTCGAGATGCCGGATCCTTCCCGCGTGGATGGTCGCAGCGGCTTCTTCGAGATGGGAATGGATTCCGTGCTCGCCACGAGGCTGGTGAACCAGGTCGAGCTGGACCTTGGCATCGTCCTGCATGCGAATGCCATGTTCGACCATCCAACGATCGAGGAGCTGGCAGCGGAGCTCTCCCGGACGTGGTCGAGCGCCACGGCTCCGTTGGAGGAGGGGCGGGATGAGCTCGTGGACGACTCGGCTCTGGAGCGCGTCATCTACACCGCGAACTGGGTGACGTCGGAGGTCGCGGCCCCCAACCACGATCTGCCCACGGGACCGCTGGTCATCCTTGACGCGGATGACGCAGTGCGAGAGTACATCCTTGCGCGTGGGATGTGGCCGGGTCAGCCGGTGGTCCTCGTCCTTGCCGGGAACTCATATGCGCGATGTGACCAGTCCACCTTCAGGATCGGGCGCGACGAGCCGGACGATCTTCGACGGCTCTTCGACGATCTGGGGACGATGCCCGACGTCATTCTCGACCTCCGCCCCACCAGGACGGTCCACGCCGATGGCGCGGAGGGGGAATGTTCGTTCCCCGCATTCCACCTGGTGCAGGCCGTCGTCAGGTCTCGCCCCACTCGCCCTGTGGACATCGTCTACGCCCACGTGTTCGATGGCACGCCTGATCCCGTCCATGAGGGGTTCGGTGGCTTTGGTCGTGCGGTCAGGCACGAGAGTCCCAACGTGGTGGTTCGCACGCTGGGTCTGGACACCGCTCATGTGGACGATCGCGTCTCGTTCATCGCCGAGGCCTGCCTGCGTGAACTCGGTGGTGACTCAGCCGAGCACGAGGTCCGGTACCGTTGGGGGCAGCGGTGGACACGGTCGCTCAGGCAGACGAACGTGGCCGAATCATCGTCGCCAGAGATCCGCCTCGATGGGGGCGGCACCTGCGTTATCACCGGAGGAGCAGGTGGCCTGGGGCGGATCGTTGCCCGGCACTTGGTCAACCTTGGCGTCAAGCGATTGGTCCTGACCGGCAGGTCAGCTCAGGACGGGCGCCACGTCACCCAGATCGAGGAACTGCGGCGGCTGGGAGCCGAGGCCAGCTACGAGTCCATCGACGTGACCGACCGAGCGGCGGTGTCCTCGCTCATGCAGTCGGTTCGGAACCGGGGGCCCATCACCGGTGTCATCCATGCGGCCGGCGTCTTGGACGACGGGATGCTCCTGACGCGGACCGCACAGCAGATGCACACGGTGATCGATCCCAAATTGGCCGGTGCACTCAACCTCGACGCGGCCACGTCGGAGGATCGGCTCGACTTCTTCGTGGTCTTCTCGTCGATGGCGTCCGTGGGTGGAAATCCCGGACAGACTGACTACGCCTTCGCCAACCGGTTCCTGGGTTCATTCGCTGCTGCTCGCGAGGAACTCCGGATCGACGGTCGACGCCATGGGCTCAGCCGTGCCCTCATTTGGCCGACATGGCGCGATGGCGGCATGGAGCTGGACGAGCAAACCCGCGAAACGATGCGAAGGCGGTTGGGCGTCGCTCAGCTCACCACCGGATTGGGCCTGAGGACCTTCGACGTCGCACTCGCCGGGGATGCGGCCGAGGTCGGCGTCGTGGTCGCCGACATGGAACAGTTGTCGGCCCTGTTGCCCATCGAGCGGGCCCAAGAGACGCCACCGAGCCAAGCACAGTCCGAACTCGCCAAATTGCTCGATGAGTTGGACTCAGGTTGGTGAGCCCTGCAATCCCCGACCCCCACCCCTGCCGAGCACCGACGAAAGGAGACCAGCGTGCAAGACGAGACATTGATCCGACGGGCACTGCTGACGATTAAGGAACTGAGGAATGAACTCGAAGCGGCGAGGTCCCGGGGCACCGAGCCGATCGCGATCTCAGCGATGGCATGCCACTTTCCGGGTGGGGTCTCCAATCCCGACGAGTACTGGGATCTGGTCGCCTCGGGCAGGGATGCCATCTCACGAGTGCCCGCCAATCGCTGGAGCGCCGAAGCGTATCTGGACACAGATCCGGATGCTCCCGGAAAGACGTACGTCGCCGATGGCGGTTTCCTTGCCGATGATCTCTACCGGTTCGACCCCGCGTTCTTCTCGATCTCGGACGCGGAGACACGCGAGATGGACCCCCAACATCGACTCCTGCTGACGACCAGCTGGGAGGCCTTGGAGTCTGCGGCGCTGCCTTCCGATCGACTGCCCGGGCATCGCATCGGCGTGTACGTCGGTGCGACGGCCTCCGAGTACGCCACCTTGCCCCGCAACACGGACATCGGTCCCTATGCGGCCACGGGCTCAGTCATGAGCGTCGCCGTGGGCCGGATCTCACACACCCTGGGCCTGAGCGGTCCGGCGCTGGCCGTCGACACCGCATGCTCGTCGTCGCTGGTGGCGGTCCACTTGGCGGTCGGGGCGTTGCGCAGCGCGCAGATCGATGCGGCCCTCGTGGGCGGGGTCAATGCGCTGCTTTCCCCAGCGCCATTCGTGATGCTCTCGAAGATGCACGCGCTATCCCCGGATGGCCGGTGCAAGGTCTTCGACGAGGCGGCTGACGGCTACGTGAGGTCGGAGGGGTGCGGCATGGTGGTCCTGCGCCGACTCAGCGACGCCCAGGCGGACGGATCACCGATTCTCGCGGTCATTCGCGGCACCGCGATCAACCACGATGGGCACAGCAGCGGCGTCACCGTCCCCAACGGAGCAGCCCAGCGTCGACTCATCTCTGAGGCGCTCGAATCGGCACAATTGGAGCCCGAGCAGGTCGATTACCTCGAGGCGCACGGCACGGGGACCCCTCTAGGTGACCCGATCGAGGTACGTGCGGCCTTGGAGTCCTACGCGAGCGAGCGCAGGAAGGCCCCGCTGTTGGTGGGGTCGGCCAAGTCCGTCGTCGGGCATCTGGAAGCAGCGGCGGGCGTCGCCGGACTGATCAAGGCGGTTCTGTCGTTGCGGCACGCGCAAGTGCCACCGAACGTGCACCTCACGAAACTGAACTCCCGGATTACGGCCGATGTCTCCTCGGTCAGGTTTCCCACGGTCCTGGAGCCCTGGCCGGACACGGCTGTCCGAGCGGCCGGGATCAGTTCCTTTGGGTTCAACGGCACGAATGCCCACATAATCATCACCCAGGCCGACGAGAACGATGATGCTGCGGCGGACGAGCCCGGTCACAGGACCGCCTATCCTCTGGTGATGTCGGCTCGTGCGGATGAACCGCTGGCCGAGAGCATGCGCCGGCTCCTCTTATACGTGGAAGCCCAGCCCGAGACCTCGCTGGCGAGCCTGTGTCGAACCATGTGCGAAGGGCGCGTCCAGCACAGGGTCCGGCGGGGATTCTGCGTCAAGTCGATCGACGACGCCGTGCGGCAGCTAACCGATGCCATCGACAGGGGGCGTTCCAGCCGAGGCGCAGGCGGCAACATCGCCATGGTCTTCGGCGGTCACCTCGAGGCGCCCTCGGCCATCCTCGACGAGCTCGCCACTGAGTCGGTGTTTGTCGACACCTGGAACCAGGTTGCCCAGTGGCTGGACGCCCATCAGCAGGCGGGCGTCGACGGCTCGTGCGACGAGCTGCTGACGCGGGCGGCGCAGGACTTTGCCGCTCAGTTGGGCGTCGCTCGATTGTGGACATCTTGGGGCATTCGACCCGCAGCCGTCCTCGCCGAAGGGGACGGCGACATCCCCGCAGCCGTGGTGGCTGGCCTGCTCACCGAGGACGAGGCCCTGGCGATTCTTGCCCAGAGGCATGGCCAGGGGCCTGTGGTGGACGTTGAGTTGCGCCCCGCGCAAGTGCGTTTCATCTGCGCCGACGGTCGTGCCCAGACCGGCGCAGACTCGTGGAACCAGCCATGCCCACCTCTGGACGTCGCAGCGCAGATGACCGCACTTCTCGGACGCGGTTACAGGGCCGTGGTCTACGTGTCCGGCCGCGAACTGGGCGGAGCTGGGACGGACACGGTCGTCGTCGCATCGGCGAGCGGAGCGGAGGGTGCCTGGGAGCTGCTGTCCAGTGGTGTCTCGCGCCTGGCCCAGGAGGGGTGGGACATGGACTGGCAGCGGTTCTTCCAGACCGTGCCCGCGCGAATGCTCAATCTGCCGACCTACCCCTTCCAGTACCGGCTCTTCCTCGAGGATCCGGTGGCGGTCGCCGACGGCCAGACCCAGGAGACGGTCCCGGGTTCCCTCGTCGCGTCGCCGCTGCCAACCCGACAGGTCGAGGCTCGCATCAACACTTGGCTGCTTCCCGAGATCGCGGACACCGGTGGCCTGTTCCACATCGGCTACTACACCCGCATGGTCGAGCACGCACTGCGTGAACTGGGCATGGTCGGTGACATGATCGTGGAGGATTTCACGTTCGTGAAGGCGCTCCACATCTCCGGGACGGACGACCGCCTCGTGCAGATGGTGATGGGGAGCCCTGACGACCAGGGCAAGCAGCCGTTCGAGTTCCACAGTCGAGAGGCGAACGGTGACGTGTGGGAGCTCCACGCCCGAGGCACCGTCCATGCGCGTCACGTCCCCATGCGTCCGAAGGTCACCAGCGAGGGCCGCCAAGAGGTCATGGACCAGTGCCCGCAGACTTTGGAGGGCAGCGACTTCTACCGGGACTACGCCGCTCGTGGATTCGAAGTGGGGGCCTCGGTGAGGCTGGTCAAGGAGGTGCGGATCGGCGCGCGGCAAGCGCTGGCCAGGATCCGCACGCGGGCGTCCGAGGGTGCGGCGGCCGCGCACCTGTCGCCGGGGTTCTTCGATGCCTGTGCACAACTGGCCATGATCGCAGGCAGGGACCAACTGGCCGACGACGACCTTTACATCACTGTGGACATCGCCCACTTCGAGGTTCCCGACCGACGTTGGGGAGAAGAGGTCTGGTGCCATCTGTGGGCCGTCGATGACCAGGAGGCCGGATCCATCTCCGTCGACTTCGACGTGTACGACGGCAGCGGCAACTACATGACCCGGTGTCAAGGAATGCGGCTGCGTGTCATCCCCAAGGAACTGACCGGCGAAGTCGCGGGGGTGCCTGGTGACGACGGCACCGTCGTGGACGCGAGGGCGGGTGGGCTCAGCTCCGAGGCGGACGAAGAACTGGAGTCGCGGATTCGTGGCCACCTCGTCGCGGTCGTCCAGGACATCCTCGGCAACGGGGACGGCGATGTCCCCCTCGACGTCTCCTTGGCGGAATTGGGATTGGAATCGCTTGCCGCGCTTGAACTGCGCCGATCCGTCAAGAACGAATTTGGCGTCCAGCTCTCGCTGGAACTGCTCATCCAAGGACCCAGCATCGAGAGTCTGGGTGCGTCGATCCTGAGGATCATCAACGGCGCCGATGACAGTGGTTCCAGAGATGAAGCGGACGAGCAGGTCTCGTGGCACTCCGGCGAGTATTCGACGCAGCCCGGCGACTGGCTGGCCCATGAGCGTCTGACCGCGGCACCGCGCGCCCGGCTCTTCTGCATTCCCTACGGCATCAAGGGCGCATCGCTGTACGCCTCGTGGAAGAGCCTGTTGCCCGACGACATCGACGTGTGCCCCGTGCAGTTCCCCGGGAAGGAGGGCAGAATCAACGAGCGACCCATCTCCGAGATGGATGAAGCGGTGGGTGCGCTCGAGCAGGTGCTCGCTGGCTACATGGATCGGCCCTTCGCGATCTATGGGCACAGTGTGGGGGCCTTGGTGGCCTTCCGGTTGGCCCATCGTCTTGCCGAGCGATCCGACGGGTTGCTGCGGCACTTGTTCGTGGGGGCATTCTCGTCGCCGTCGATCGGGTCCAACCCCGTCTATGACCGCGTGGTCGAATCCTTCCAGGAATTCGGTTTCGATACGCTCCCCGAGGTGGAGGAGTTGATCCAGATGCCGAAGGATCGGTCCCAAGAGTACGAGGACTACATCAGTGAGAGCTTCGGAATCGAGGTCAATGACGAGATGCGCGATGCACTCAAACCCGTTGGGTACTCGGACTTCCGGCTTGTGCACACGTATCAGTTCGACCCCGACGAGGAGCGTCTGACGATTCCTATCGCTGGCTACCACGGTCGCCGCGACACGTTCGTGGTCGAGGAGGAGATGCGCGCTTGGGAGGGGTTGACCAGCGGCTCCTTCGCATTGCGCGTGTTCGAGGGCGACCACTTCTTCCTCCACCACGACCAGAGCGAGCAGGAGTTGCTGGACGATCTTCGTGACCGCTTGTACTCAGTCTCGTGAAGGCGGCCCGGCCACGCCGGACCCCTTTGTCAGTGTCGCGGCGTGAGCGACGTGCGCGAAATGCTTGGGAGCTACCGATACATCGGCGGCGATTCCGGCGATGGTGAAGCCCCGATTTCGCTGGGGCGCAGCGTGCCGTCGGGGGAGAGATCGAGGACCCGGTCGAGTCCGAGCCGGGACAGCAGGTGACGGTCGTGGCTGACGATGATCAACGCACCGCGGTACGAGCCGAGGGCGTCCACGAGCTGGTCGACGGAGTCGAGGTCGAGGTTGTTGGTCGGCTCGTCGAGGACCAGCAGCTCCGGTGGCGGCACGGCCAGCAGGACGCGGGCGAGCGCGACCCGGAAGCGCTCGCCGCCCGACAGCGTCCTGGCGGGTCGGTGGATCGCGTCGCCGCGCAGCAGGAATCGGGCGAGCCCCTCGTAGGTGTCGTGGGGGAGTCGCTGTGGTGCCGCCCCGCTGACCAGTTCGAACGCTGACTTGGCGTCGTCGAGGGCGAGCCGCTGGTCGAGGTAGCCGATGCGGTCGGTGAGCAGACGTCCGGACGCCGCTGGGCGAGGGTTCGCTTGACTTATGCCGAGCAGCGTCCGCAGCAGCGTCGTCTTCCCGACGCCGTTGCCACCCACCAACGCCCATCTCTCGGGCGCGGCGAGGACGAACCGGCGGCCGTCAGACCTGACTCGTGCCGGTTTAGTGCCCTGGGGGTGTTAGGCTGCTGAGAATTTTTCGTGCGGTTTTTGTATGTTGAGGGTGGGCGGTTAAGTGATGGCCATTGATGGTGATGGTGATTTCTTGTAGGCCGCGTAGTTCTTGGATGATTCTTTTGATGCTCATCCCGGTGGCGTTCTGGAGATGGCGGGCGACGGCCAGGGCGGCGGTGACGATGGTCAGGTGGGCCTCGGTGGCGTCGCGGGTGTGGTGGAGGACGGG
>ERZ773022.584-NODE-584-length-28934-cov-87.548080_pt1 | contig 28934 bp, 30 predicted proteins | sample MGYA00580839_ERZ773022 | MGnify/ENA primary metagenome ERZ773022 (study PRJEB29015, sample SAMEA2738020) | human oral metagenome | biome: human oral; feature: human-associated habitat; material: dental | place: China | collected 2044 ... | reverse complement strand
CCGCCGTACGCGCCCGACCACAACCCGGTCGAGCACGTCCGGAACACGGCCAAGAGCAACATCGCGACCATTCAGCACGAGACCCCCGAAGAGACCTTCAGCGCGTCCGCCTCACACATCACCGGCCGCACCGTCGACCACGACTCCGAACACCCCCACTCCGCGAAACCAGAAACGATCTTGTTTCATGACGGCCATAACTTTATCACACGATCATTTTCCCACTGTCCGAAAAACACCAAGCACTCCAGAGCGCTGCGGCAGCTCACCCCAAGCGGCTTCGATGACGTACGAGCGCCTACAACGCATGGGCATTGGTCCACATCCGATCGGTGTATCCAGCTCGCCACGCTCCCTCCACGTCGCCCATGAAGCCCGGTCGTGGCAAGCGGCCAGCTTCCATCCTTCTTCTGATTGTCGACCAGCCACCGGCACGCCTCGATCAGCGGACGAGCGCGGGGAGTCTCAAGTTCCCCGAGCGCCAACAGCGTGTATGCGGCCTGCTCAGAGGTTATCGACGACGTCAACTGGCAATCATGCCAGCTGCGCTTGGAAGATGCGGACTCCTACTAAGGGACCAGCATCGGGGTTCATCCCGGCGGCACGGAATGCCCGCACCACCCTCCAGCAAGCAATCTGAGGCTGTACGTACCACCGGGTCGCCCACGAGCCGTCGGGTTGTTGGTGGTTGAGCAGCCAAGCGATGCCCCGCTGCGCCGCGGAGCGATGCCGCTGTGTCGAAGAAATCATCAGTGCTGCCGTTGCAGCGGCAGTGTCCTCGGACAGGTTGGCCCCTACATGACGCGGATAACCCCATGAGCCGTTGCGGTTCTGACTTCGACACAAGAAGTCCAACGCATCACACACGTCAGTGTCGTTCCCATCGCTGCCTGCTGCCACCAAGGCGAGGACTGCAGCACCGGTGTCGTCTGCATCCGGAGGAGCCGCGATGTGTTGTCCCCATCCGCGCTCGGGCGAGCGCCGTGCGCGTATCCACGTCGCGGCCCTGCTGATACTCGTCTGCACTTGCTGACCAGCCAGATCACCCAAGCAGCCTACGGTTAGCGCGGTGTCCAAGAACTGCCCTTCGGGGCACCATGACCATCCTCCATCGAGGTTCTGTCTTTCATGCGCCCAGGACCTAGCACGTCGAACGACCACCGGATCGAACCCCTCGCCATACTTCGCCAGTGCGGCCAGTGAAAGGCCCGGCATGAACCATCTGCCTTGACGATCCCACATCGAACTGAGCAGACGACTGGCCTTCCGCATGATGAACCTCCCCCCGACATCAGAGGTCATCCCTGCGAAAGCCATGGTTGAAACCACGATGAACTCGTGTAAATGTCGGGCACGATAGGTATGCGTGCCAGAAGTGGCGGTGCAAGAACACCGATGTACCCCAGCCTCCTCATCATGGCAGGCGAGCGGTCAGACAGAAGTGCAGAATCATCGCGGACGAAGGCACGCATCACGCGCGCCATTCCGAGGACCTCGCCATCGTCGACCTGTGCCGGGGCGCTCTGGACTTCCCTGCCACACGCCCCAAGAACCGAATGGACGAGTTGAGTGACATCCCGGTGTGAGGGCTCCCCCGCCGCTCCTCCCCAGCCTCCATCAGGATTCCGAGTCCGGCACAGCCAGTCCAGAGCATCCTGCGCGGTCTCATCACCCCACAAATGAAGCCCATAGGCAAGCCAAGCAGTCACCGTCGTGTCCGAGCTCAGATTTCCATCCCAGTGCCCATCGTCTGCTTGATGAGCGAGCACCCATTCAGTAGCCGAGACGATGGCCCGGTCCACATCATCAAGACTCAACGCCCCTCCTGCCCATTCGGGAGAGTGATCTATGCAAGACAGCAAGGCTCATCGCTACAACACCCACCGTCATCACGGCGAGAACACCGACGCAGGCTAGGAGCACTGATTCCTCCAGATTGGAGCCCCGCAAGACATCGAACGCGTATGACGTCGGCAACACCCTTGACAGTGCAAAGAGGAATGTACCCCGCACTGCCACCAAGTCTTGGAAACCACCACTAAGGAACCACAGCAGGATGGCTGTGATTCCGGCCACGGGTAAAGTGGCATAGAAGCGTCGTGTCAATGTTCCCACCAGCATCCCGATCGCCGTTGCAAAGAATGACGTAAGCATCAGAACAGCCGCCATCATCCACTTCTCTTCCGGGAGCGAGAAATCGGTGCATGTCACAGCCACGACAACCATGATCATGCCGATCACGATCGACCGAATAGCATTGGTCAGAAGAAATCCAGTACCGATCAGGATACCGGACACCGGGGCCACCCTGAGACCTTTGATCGTCCTCATCTCCCACTGACGCGCAGTTGCCACACCACCGAACAGAACGCCAGCAAAAACAATACCGTAGATGATTGATCCGGACGCCAAGAATCCAGTACGTGACACGACCGAGCCATCCTTCGAAACAACCCTCACAGTGAACGGAGCATGATAGGTGTCTCGGGAATACGCGTTGAGGGCGCGCATCACGCTCAGTCGAACGTTTTTGTCAACATCCGCCATTGCATTGTATGTTGTCAAGCGCACTTCCACAGATTCCCCTTGAGCAACCTGTTCCTCAAAACTAGATGGAAGTTCGATCACGCCGAACACCCGTCCAGCGGACAAAAGATTCCTAGCTTCTGCTTCATCATTTGTAACGACATGAAGATACATCGGCACACCCTCACGGGATTCGAGAGCACGCTGGATACGCTGCGTCTCGATACCAGAAGTGCCCTGAGGAACGACCGCGATCGGAATGTCACGCCCGCCCGGACTGAATAGAAAAGACGCTAGCACCAGAATGATGACCGGAGCGGCCAACGCTAGCACCATCTCGAACGGCCGACGCGCAGCCACTCTCAACTCCGCCTCAAGCACCGCCATCGCAGCTCTCATGACACGCCCCCTCCCACAGGACTGCGCCTGACCACCGCAATAGTCAGGATCATGAACACAAGGAAGGATACGGAAGCAGCCAACCACACCACCTCGAGATCATGATCGAACACCGTACTTGGGCCGGGCATGTTCACCAATCGTTCGACTGCAGCAATTGCATATGTTGAAGGCAACTTCCACGCAATGGCCTGTAAATCTTCCCTGTAGAACGACACTGGCCCGAATCCTCCACCGACGAACCACAGAGAAATCGCTACGAGAATGCTGCCCATCATCGCCGGTACTGATCGACGCATCACGACCCCCAGAAGGAGCCCGAGGCCGCATGATGCAACCACCGTCAGCAGGAGGACCGCAGCAATGGTGAGAAGATTACCCTCCGGCGACACATCCAGGAACAGGACACTCAGTAGGGTGATCACAGCGACCGAAACGATCGTCTGGACTGCACCGGTGACGAGCTTGGCGAAGACCACCCCCAGCAGCGGCTGCGGAGTGACCAACAGTGACTTGATAGTCGATTCTTCCCACTCGCGAGCAGACACATACGAGGTGTTCGCCATTCCACCAAAGAGGGCTGTGAAGACGATGATTCCTGTGGCAAGATAGGTCATGTCACTGATTGATTTTCGAGTAACCCCGGTTGTTTCGAGATCCAGACGAGATTCTCCACTCTCGGCAAGATGATGGCTGTTGAGGTCGAAAACGAGTCCCTCCTGACGCATGATAAGATTGCGACGTAGATCTTCATCTCCGCGCGCTGTGACGCGCAGGATTGCCATGTTTCCGCTGCTGTCAACAAGCCCAGCCAGCGAGCCCTCATCCACTTTCCGCTCCGCCTCCGCTCGCTTCAAGGCCAGACCGTTCAGGAATGGGGAGTCAAAAGCGACGTCCTGCACCTCCTGTGGTTGCTCATCCACGACAGCCACAGTGAACTGCTGACCAACCGTACCAGCCAATGCCGCGAAGAGCAGGAGCGCAGCCGGGACCAACACCGACACTAGAACGCTGCGCAACGACCGGAACCAGGCCAGCAGGTCTTTCCTTAGAATAAATACCATCGTCAGTCTCCTAATCACGCAGTTCCCGGCCCGTGATCGCGAGGAACACGTCGCTCATCGTGGGCTCATGCATCTCAATACCGAGGATTGAAGTGTGACCCTCGATCGTGGACAGCAACCGAGGCAGGTCTGCGGCTCCTTGTGGTAGCCGGAAAGACAACACCACGTGTTGGTCAGAGGTCTCCCATCGCATGTCCTGGAGTCCCTCCAGCAGATTTGACGGGGGGACTTGCCCCATGCTGAGGCGAACCGCAACACCTCCAGCACGTGCCCTCACCTTCTCCATCGGCTCGTTCACCACGACACGACCATGATCGAGGATCACAACATGGTCCGCAAGACGATCCACCTCTTCCATGTAGTTAGTGCACAACAAGATGGCATGGCCATCCTCTCGCAAAGTCAGTATCCGTTCCCAGATCGCATTGCGAGCCTGCACATCGATCCCCAATGTCGGTTCATCGAGTACGAGCATCGGAGGCTCATGAAGTAAGACGACGGCCATCGCGAGACGCCGCTTCATCCCACCCGAATAGGTGGACACACGCCTTTTCCTGTGATCTGTGAGTTGCACCAGCTCCAGTACCGAAGAGATACGGTCCCGTAGCCGCTTCCCACGGAGGCCATGCAGTCCACCGAACAGGCGAAGATTCTCATCGGCGGTGAGATCTTCGTACACGATTGTGTCTTGAAACATCACGCCAACGTGTGAGTGGATTTTCTTGGGGTCCGATGCCACATCGTCACCGAGAACACGAGCATGGCCGCCATCGGACCGCAGAAGCCCGCACACCATTGACACAGTAGTCGACTTGCCCGCTCCGTTAGGACCGAGCAGGGCAAGAACTGATCCAGTCTCCACGGTGAAGGACACTTGGTCAACCACCGTGGTGCCCCGGAACTTCTTGGAGAGTTCAATGACCTCCGCTGCCGCAGCCATCACACCACCCGCCCACTTGAACAGAAACCATCATTGATGCATTCCAACAGGTCCGCGGGGGTGCGCAATGCACGCAAGACATTTCTGGGAACATCGATGCCATAACGTTCCATGAGCATGGCACTCATCGCCATCATTGCCAATGAGTCATACCCCAAGTCCGTAAATGGTATGGAATCAAACCCCGACGGCAGGTCTACAGGGTCATCCAAGACGCCAGCCATGAGGATCCTCAGCTCCTCGAGCGTTAGTGATTTCATCTTGCTCCTCTACTCATCAGGTGTTCAATGATCACGCACGGCAATGTCGCGAGCCAAACGCGCAAACTCCTCCTGCCATTGAACGACCAGTTCGCCACGCCCCAATGTTCCCACGGCAGCAACGACGAGGTCGGCAATGCGCATCTCACCCAACATGCGAACTTCATCGGACAGGCTCATACAACCATCGCACACCGACGATCTGGATCCCCCCAATGTTGCCAACAGGTTGAGTTTCCCCTGCTCTTGGTCCAAGCCGGATGGCTTGCCAGTGCGTTGAGTGTCCCCGAAGGCCCCGATGAGGTCGTCGCGGAGTTGAAAAGCCTCGCCCAATAAACGAGAATACTGAGAAAGGAAATTTGGGATCTGCTTTCCGGTTGCCAAGGCCGCACCGAGCATCATCGGGTATTCCACTGAATACTGCCCAGACTTCAGGCGAGCGATAGTCCGAATGGACTCGGGAGACGAAGTAGGCCGCGCAGCTAGAACAAGATCAAGATGCTGACCAATGATCATGGCTGTCCGCATCTCTCCCCAGTGCTTCCGGACCATCATCGGTTGGTGCACCATGAAGGAATCCGCATATACCATCGCCAGATCACCAGCGAGGATGGCAACACTCTCACCGAAACGCTCAGACTCGCCACACCATTTCGCGTCGAGATGATGCTCCGTGGCTACCCGGTGACCGGTGGGGTATCCCCTGCGCACATCACACTCATCCATCACATCGTCTTGGAGAAGCGCGAAACAATGAAGCAATTCTAAAGCTGCAGCCAACTCCACCAGTTCATGCCGGTCCGGATCACCGCCTAGGCTCAGGTAGGTCGATATGGCCAGAGTTGGTCGAATACGCTTTCCGCCGGCTTTGAAGAGGCGTGAAACCAGTTCAATGGGTAAGCTCGCCTCCGAATCAAGATCGCCCCAAACTTCTGACTGTTCGCAAAGCCTTACGGAGATGACTCGCTCGACGCGAGCTAAGATGTCCCTACGTTGAGAGGGATGCGTGACCGCAGCGATGGAACCGATAGTTGTCATCGTGATGTCAATCCCCCGTCCACCATCAGGGATGTTCCGGTGACGAAGGACGCCTCTCGCGAACAGAGCCAGATCACAGCGTGCGCCACCTCCGATGGCTGGGCAAAGCGATTCATCGGCTCGACATCTCTGAAGCGTTGCTCGGCGGTGGCGTCTCCACCCGTGAAGTGAGTCGTGAACGGCGTGTCCACGACGCCAGGACACACGGCGTTGATTCTGATTCCAGTTGAGGCGTATTCCAGAGCTGCACTCTTCGTGAGCCCAATGATTCCGTGTTTACTCGCTGTGTAGGCACTTAGCTTGTCGAACCCGACGAATGAAGCAACTGAGGCACCGTTGACTATGCTCCCATACCCCTGTCGCACCATGACCGCGAGCTCTTGCTTCATGCATATCCACGTACCTTTGAGGTTGATGTCCATGACCTCGTCAAAGTCCTGCTCGGTGACATCGTGAAGATCGCACTCGCCCTGCCCCGCCACGCCAGCATTGTTGAAGGCACAGTCGATCCCCCCAAGTGCATTCACTGTCGCTGAAACCGCCTCCCCCACCCCTGACCACGAGGCAACGTCAGTCTCCAGAGACAGAACGCGACCCCCGAGAGCGTTGATACGACCTGCGGTTTCCTGTAGACCAACGGGGTCCCGATCCAACAGCGCCACAGCGTACCCGCGCTCCGCGAACAGATCCGCTGCTGCCCTGCCGATTCCTGAACCTGCCCCGGTTATCAGGGCACTGGGTTGACTATCAGACATGGTCCTCAGCTCTTATCAAAAGTTCCGGCGACCAAGAAACTGGTGCCCGAGCCTCCAGCCACAGCTTCATATGCGCTTGGTTTGCCTCGACATGTTCAGCCATGCGTTCAGCCCATATCTGTTCCTGCACACGTATCTCTTCCTTCAAACTGAAGAACATATCCCAAGTCATGATCGTCATTCCCCCCGGCGTCGGAGCATATGTCCACGTGATCTGGTTGAATTCGAACGGGCCCATCGGATCGAGGCGCTCCGCATACGCCAACACCGGCGGCGCGAACATCCTCCATGACACCCACGAGTCCTCATTCGCATTGGTCAACCGAAACCAAACCTTGTGACCTTCACAGCGTATAACCTCGACCGAGAGGTACTCGGGAATCATCTGCGGCCATTGGTCCAATTGATTGGATTGCTCGAAAACAAAACCGAGGGGAGCTTGTATGTCGATCGAACGCTGTAAGTGGACTGACATGAGACCTCCTCAATGCTGGGGAATGGAACGAGGAACTAAGGCGAAGACACGAGACCAAGCAGCAGTCGCCTCGCCCACTAAGACAGGTACGGCGACGACGAGAAAACCTTCCTGGGGCAATTGATCGAGATTGCTCAAGCGCTCAAGTTGGTAATACGGGCGCGTCCGACCTAGTACATGGGTCGGCCACAGGACTCCTGTGTCGCCGCCCGAACCGATGAACGCATCGATCATCCGCTCGAAAGGACCGTCGAAACTGGCTCCATCCGTCCCCACCACATGCACACCAAGATCAATCAGTCTGTCCACAGCGCCAGCCGAAATCGCTTTATTTCCACCGGTGTTCACGAGAACGATCGGCGAAGGGCACGCCGAGATCCGGTCGAGCAGGGGGTCGAGATGACGCACTTCAACGACATCATCCGGCTCATCAACCAGATCGAGCACAAAACCCGGCCGAACGAACAGCGACAAAGGTGCATCACCGATCGTCCCGCCGTCGAGATCGGCCCCTCCGTAATGCCCAGGGGCGTCAACATGTGAACCAGCATGGGTTGATGCTGTAACGAATTCATGACGGAGAAAGGCGCCGTCTGGGAAGCTGTCCGGAGTCAACACACCGACGGCATGAGGAGCGATCATGGGCAACACTCGATCGCAGAAGAACCCAGCACCAGTGGTTGGTTGCAATACCTCGATGCTGGTCACGAAAGGCCCATTGGCGTGGTTGGACAGATCCGTGGACAGATCAACGATCCGGTAGCCGTCCAAGAAGGCGACGAGCTGATCAGTACTCATGGCTCCACCCGAGACACTATCAAATGCTGGTCAGCGGCCACCACGCGAAAGCCACCCATCTCAATCTGGCCATGCCCGGCATCCATCAGATCCATCATCGCCAAAGCAACGGCGCATGCCCCTTGGACCGACGTTCCGCGGTAGGCATCGCCTTCATGACCAAGATCCGAGACCTCGGAATGCGCTGCTGCATCGGCGACGGACACCGCCCAGTCATCACCCACTGGATCACCCCGCGTGACTGCCAAGCACACGGCAGCATCTGCCCACACCCTTGGCCCGAGGATCGCAGACAAGAAAGAACTGCCACAACTTTCACTCGCCACCACCATGACCATGTCAGTCAAGCCGTATCGGAGCCATCGATCAGCCATCACCAAGGCGTCCACGAAAGCCGTGCCGCGACTGCTGAACGTCAACGCAGGACCTTGCAGATCGAGCTTGATCGTGGTTTGACCCTGCGCAGCTGCCGGGAACCACGCAGTTGACATATAGCTACTGACGACCCTAGGACCCATCGCCGCCAGCTTCTCCGCCTGTGGTTGACAGAACGTCCACCCGCCCATGCAGTTGGCAAACGTCAATCCGATACGCCCTGCATCGACATGACCGACAGACTTGAGCAGGCATCGAGTCGCCTCGTAGGCTATCATCGAGAAAGGGTCCTCCTGTCGGCTCGGCATTGGTTGTGCTTTTCTCACGATGGAGTGATGACCACGGATCAACATGAATCCCCCTCGAGCACGATCGCAGAATGGATACCTGAGAAGCCGCTCGAGTTCTTGACCGCAAGATTCGATCCCAGTCGGCACGACATTGGAGGCAAGTGCAATCCACCGAACTCGATGCTTCGCTCATCTAAGTGAGGGTAGGCGGGCGCCCAACCCTTGTTGAGAAGACCGAGCGTGGCAATGGTTTCCAAAGCCCCGGAGGCCCCGAGGCTGTGCCCCATGTGAGCTTTCGGACAGAACAGTGGAATCTCATCGAGATCACCAAACACACTCCGGAAAGCATTGTATTCCGCCCGGTCGTTTTGGACTGTCGAGGTTGCGTGGGGCGCAATCAATCCGACGTCTGACGGTCCCACGCCACCTACCGCCATCGCTTGTTCCACGACCCGGCCGATCGCTCTTCCATCCTCGCGAATGGCCGTCATATGAAATGCGCTACTAGCCACCGAATAGCCCCGCACCCATCCCAGAGCGCGACCTCTTCGACGCATCACGTGAGCCTTCGACTCTAAGATCAGCGCCGCGGATCCTTCTGCGAGACAAAAACCCGAACGATTCCGGTCGAATGGGATCGAAGCGTGCCGTGACAGGGAGGTCTCGTCAGTGAGCGCTGCGGCTTGGTCAAAAGCACTCACCACCATGGGCGTGATGGGTGCCTCAGCAGCTATGACAGCGACGACATCAGCGCCACAGAGTACATCCCACCAGCCCAACCCAATTGCATCGAGGCCAGCGGTGCAGCCGCTCGACACCACTGTTGGACGAGCCGTCGTACCCCACTCGCGAACAATCCGATCAGCAGGTTCCCCGAAGTGGATGCTGCACCCCTCGCCCGTCACGTCGGTTGGGTAGTCCACGAATGATTGCAGGCTGCCGAACGCAGCCTCCATCTCCCAGACGCCCGCATTGGCAGTCGCGAAGATGACGGGTATGGACACCAAGCTGTCGAGCCCCGCCATCTGCAAGGCCTCCCCCATAGCCTGACGCCCCATCCGTACGATGAGCCACTCGCTGGAATCTCCGTGAACGTGTTCCGATTCGATCTGAAACGCCAACTGTGATTGAAAACGAATAGTGTCAAACCTTTTAATTGGCCGACAAGAATCGGTACTCCCGGAGAATAACAACTGCAACATCTGTGAAACATCAGCAAATCCAGGCCCCACAGCCCCGACTCCTGTAATTGCGGCCATATTAGACATCATTCACCGTTGAGCTAGGGTCAGCGAGAACGAACGTAGGAACACCTCGCACGAAGAAGAACGTCAAGATGACATTGATCGCCAGCCAATTGAGGCAAAACAGCATGACAAACCACACCCATGCATCAAATATGACTACATCCAAATGTGCTATGACCGGCCAACAGGCGACGGTCAACAGGATGGACCCCAACCACGAGATAAACAACAGCAGCCCCCACAAGCCACGGTTCATGAACGGACCTCCTTCGACGAGCTTCGTGAACGAAGAGCAGGGATGAGCATGGGTACTTCTCGGCAATACGCCTCGTAATCATCACCGAAACGCAGGACCAGATTCTTTTCTTCCCAGATTTTCAGATACAACCCGTACAAGACCAAGAAGATCGGATACACCACCAAGCCAATGAGCGTCTGCTGCAACAGCGGGATGCCCAGGCCGAAAGCAGTGAAGTATCCGAACACCATCGGATTCCTCACGCGGGAGTAGACGCCCGATCTGACTAACGTCGTCGTCGGAGCCAAGGCCCTACCCGCAACCTCGAGGGAGGTTCCTCGGCCAACCTTCAGCAGGAGAAGATTCGATTCCACAACCCAGTACCCACCGAACACCAAGGCCGCTATGGCTCCGAGGTAATTGAAAGGACATCCTGGCCATACCGGACCACCAACGACTCGTCGGAGGTTATCGACCAGCGCAAGAACCACCATCGGTATCACCATGAAGAACAGATAGGTGATGACGACGAACGCCACAAGAGCGCGCACCTGTCTCATCATTGGCGGGCACCTCCGCCCCCCAAACGGCTTGTCACAGACTCTTCAGCAGCCAAACGCCGCCAAGGGCGAGGAACAAACGCCGGGACCGAGCTACGGTAGTCCAAGTACTCTTCACCGAAACGTCGCACCAAACCCTTCTCTTCCCAATACGCCAAATAGAGGCGCAAGAAGAGGAACGACAATGGCGTCAAAACCAAGCACCACACAGTGTGCAGAAGTAACCCCAAGCCCAGAACATAAGCTACAACGAAGCCAAAAGCCATTGGGTTACGAGAATAAACATACGGACCAGTTAGAACCAAGTGACGCGTCGGATTATTGACCCGCCCAGCAACTTCCAACGAGGTGCCCTGTCCACGTCCAAATATATGAAGATTTGACCAAATCATCCACCACCATCCGAAGATAAAGGCCGCAGCTGCAGTCAAGTAGCTCCAAGGAGTCGGGATGATGCGAAGGTCGATAAAGAGATCGCACCCCATGTAGGCCAGAACAACTAAACTCGGAAGAACCAAGAAGAACAGAATGAAAGTCAAGACAAAGGATAAGATAAACCTAACCGGTCGAGTCACGGATTCCCCCCTCAGCCTTCCTCACTCGAACACTTGTACAGGACAGCACAACCTCATTCGATACCAGCAAGGCTAAACCTTTGACTCATTCAGACATCCGGAAGTTGCACCAAGGTACAGACATCTCTGGACATTGGTGCCATCCTCGAGCTTTCCAGCTAGACAAAAAGGTATACTGGTCACGTAATTAGCACCCGGGTCGCGGGACCAACATCGCGTTTCGCCTTCAACGACCCACGGACACGAGTATGATGACCGGACCTTGGGTGGCGAGGACACAGCTCAAGGAGTGAGCATGTCGGGTCAACACGTCGCGTCTACCCCACCCCTCACCCTTGGCGTGCTCCGCGCTTGGAAACCGCACGTTCAACCAGCGATCGTGTTGCCCGTACTGGTCGGCGCCACGACCGCGGGACAGTCACGACCAGCTCCGATGGACTGGCTCGTCGCAGCGTGTGTGGGGTTCTTCTACATGGGAGGGGTATCAGCCCTCAACGATGTCTTCGATCTAGAACGGGACAAGGTCAACCATCCGAACAGGCCTCTGACAAGAGGTGACCTCAGCCTCAGACACTATGTGATGGGTTTGGTGATCGCTCCCGTCGTCATCTCCCTGCTTCTTCTCTTGATCACCCTCGCTCCCGCTCGAGGCCTCCTCGTAGTGGGAATCCTGTGTCTGATTGAGGTAATGCATCTGGTGTACTGCTTACATCCTAACCTGGGGATGGCCGGTTTCGGCCGTCAACTCCTTCTCACTGTAGGTCCCATGTTGCTGGTTCTCGTCGGTGGACTTGGCCATGGGTTGGTGACATCCCGGCTGATTCTGTGCGCTGTGTCGATCGGGTTGTTCTTCGGGTCGGGAATCATACTCAAGGACCTCAGCGACATCCCAGGAGATCAGAAGTCAGGACTGGTGACTCTCCCCATCCACTGGGGACGGAACTTAGCTGTGAAGGTCTCGTGTTTCGGCCAACTAGTAGCGACCAGTCTTGGTTACACTTATCTCATCCTGGTACGCGCCAGCGTGTCGGTCTTTGGGTGGATGACTTTGAGTCTTGTGATGAGTCTCACAGGCACGATGACTTTACTTCACAGAAAACAACGTTACTGGGGCCCTGGAATGCTTATGGCCTACACAAGCCAATTCATCTTCGAGTTGGCACTGATCTTGAGCAACAAACAATGAATACACGTAAGCGATGACCCATGCGCCAGAATAATGAAATTATACCCCTACGGCGCGCCCACGGCCTTGACGGGGATGTCGAGCTCGTAACTCAGGACGGAATTAGCCTCGGGCACATCAGCGCAGCAAAGGCGCACACGAGACCGGGTGCTTTGCATCGAGCTTTCAGTATCATGCTGACCGATTGTAGCGGTCGAGTTTGCCTGCAACGGCGAGCATCATCAAAAGAGCATTGGCCAGGGTATTTGGCGAATACTTGTTGTGGACATCCACGCTCCCAGGAACTACTTCTCACCGACGCCGCCACGCGCCTAGAAGAAGAGCTCGGTCTACATTCACCAGCACTACATGAGGTTGGTCGCTTCGTGTATTGGGCACAAGATCCGGAGAGTGGGGCCGTGGAATGGGAGTACGATCACGTCCTCATCGGAGTATGTCAGGATCACAACTCATTGAAACCCAACCCGCGCGAAGTAGAGGAGGTATTCTGGTGGACCCTTGACGAGCGAGCCATCGGACCATTCACCCCGTGGCTACCCCTTGTCTTGAAAACAGCAGTTCCATTTCTGAGCGGCCTCCCAAATTCACCCTGATATTGAAAAGCAGCCAACGCTCGTCTCGAGACACCAGGGCATCAGCATCGATGCTCGAGACTGTCCGAATAGCAGTGTATGAGTGGAGTGAGGTATGGCCGTCATGAAACAAAATCGTTTCTGGTTTCGCGGGGTGGGAGGTGCTCGAAGTCGTAGTCGACGGTGCGGCCGGTGATGTGTGAGGCGAACGCGCCGAGGGTTTCTTCGGGGGTCTCGTGCTGAATGGTCGCGATGTTGTTCTTGGCCGCGTTCCAGACGTGCCCGGCCGGGTTGTGGTCGGGCGCGTACGGCGGCGGATGGATCGGCGTGATGCGCTCCAGCAGCCGGCCCGGCTCGTGGAGGCCGGTCAACGCTTTCGCATGGTGGGATCGGGCGTCGTCCAGGACGACCGCGATCTTGCCGGCCTCGGTTTCGCGTTGGAGTCGTTCCAGCGCGAGGATCGTCTGCCAGGTGTTCCGGTTCCCCTCGATCGGGTACAATTTGACTTTTTTGCTGGTCAGCGAGAGGGCGCCGAAGAAGGACTGGGACGTCCTCTGCCGGTTCACGGACAGTTTGGTGCGTTGTCCTTTCGGGGGCTGCATGCGGCGGGTCTCGGCCTCGTGCTCCAAGCGGATCTCGCCTTGCGGTGTGGGCCTCCCAGCCCTGATCCAGCAAGCTCTTGACTTGGGCCTTCACCTCGGCCATGCGCCGGGTGATGGCTTTCTCGTTGCGGTGCTCGTCGAACGGGTCGGGCAGTTCGAGGCTCAGCCCGCAGAAGCGCAGGAGCAGCTGGTACGAGGAGTCCGTCTGGTGTTCGGCGTCGGACAGGGTCTTCACGACGTCACGCATCGCCGGGACGTCCCAGAACTCGGCGTGGACGCCCGTCTGGGAGGGCGGCTGGGCGAGGATTTTCTTGAGTTCTTGTTTCTGGTCGCGGGTGAGTTTCGCCGCGTTCTGGTTCCCCGCATGGCCGGTCAGGACCGAGCACATCCTGGTGGCCTGCCAGTCGGCCAGCCATTCCTGCACTGTCCTCTCGGCCCGCTCAACCATCTTCGCGATGATGCCGATTCCGACTCCTTCAGAGGCGTACAGGATCGCTTCGGTCTTCATCCGCACCAACGCATGATTGTCGGAACGCTTCCTCCACCCGACCAGGACTGCTGTTTCCTCCAGGGTGACCCCGACCTGCATGCTCCAATCATATCCGAAACGACACAGGAAATCCACGAAAAATACGATTTCGTTTCATGTCAGCCATCGTTGTCAAGGAAAGACCCTAAGTCAGGCGTGGGTTCGACAAGGATTTTGAATAAGTCTCCTTGTCTCTTCCGATCCATGCGCCGGCGGACGAACCGGACCGCCCAACCGTCGGACATCCGAGCAACCCGCCGATCATGGCCTGTCGGCGTGACCTTCAAGTTCCCCGGCTCGTCGATCGGCGTCGTGCCGCGAGATTCCGCCCATCGTGCACGATCGGCGTGACCTCCAAGCCCCCTGGCCTGCCGATCCCGGTGAATCGTCCGACCCCCACGACCCCGCTCGGTGGCGCGTGCCCGTCGAACCGCTCAGCCCGCGCTCGCGCCCCACAGGTCCACTCGCCAGCCGCCGTCGGCCGACACCAGCACCGTCCACGAGCAGTTGCCCGGCGCCGAGTGCTCGTCGGCGCGGAAACCGGGCCCGCACAGCGCCTGCACTCCGGCCCGGATGGCGACCCAGTGGGTCACGACGACGGCGGTACGGCCCCGGTGGCGCTCCGCGATCTCGCGCAGGGCCCGGCCGACGCGCTCACTCACCTCGGCGTTCGTCTCGCCGCTCGGCGAGAAGCGGAAGTCGTCGTCCTCGCCCCACGGCGCCCGGCCGTCGGCCCGGGCGACGCCCGCCTCGGCCGGGGTGAGCCCCGCCCAGTCGCCCACGTCGACCTCGACGAGCCGGCCGTCCCGCTCCACCGGCAGCCCGGTGAGCCCGGCCAACGCCTCCGCCGTGCCGAGTGCGCGGCTCAGCGGCGAGCTGATGATCGCCGCGGGGCCCAGCGCCGCCAGGTGCGGGGCGGCCGCGCGGGCCTGCGCGAGGCCGATCTCGTCGAGCGGCACGTCACGCCGGCCCTGGAAGCGGTGCTGCGCATTGAAGCCGGTCCGCCCGTGGCGCCACAGGACCAGCCTGGTGCCCGGCCCGCTCACCCGTCGCCCACCGCCGCGGAGCCGGGGGCCCGGGCGTCCCGCCCGTCCCCGGCGGCACGAGTGACGCCGGCGTTCCCGAGCGCGAGGTCGATGGTCGGGCAGTCGCGCCACAGCCGCTCCAGGCCGTACGCGGCGCGGTCGTCGGCGTGCATGACGTGCACGACGAGATCGCCGTAGTCGAGCAGCACCCAGCGGTTCGTCCCGTGGCCCTCGCGGCGCAGGGGCCGCTCGCGCAGCTCGACGAGCCGGTCCTCCACGGCGTCGACGATGGCGCCGACCTGGCGCTCGGTGCGCCCCGAGACGATGAGGAAGACATCGGCGATCGCCAGCTGCTCGCTCACGTCGAAGGCCACGGGATCGGTGGCGAGCTTGTCGGCTGCGGCCAGGGCCGCGGCCCGGGTGATCTCCAGGGCCCGCTCCGTGGCGCTCATCGGGACCCCTCCCCCGTCGGTCGGACGGCCTCCGCGGGCTCGTCGGGCACCGGGTCGGCGACGAGGATCTCGGACTCGTTGGCCCCGGTGTACAGGCCGCGCTTGGCGACGTACTGGACGACGCCGTCGGGCACGAGGTACCACAGGGGCAGGCCGGAGGCGACGCGCTCGCGGCACTCGGTGGACGAGATGGCCAGCGCCGGCACCTCGAGGAGCGTGACCTTGTCGGACGGCAGATGGCTGATGTCTCGCCGCGCCATCTCGACGCCGGGGCGGGTCACGCCGACGAAGTGGGCCTGGCCGAAGAGCTCGTCGCCGCCCCGCCAGGTGAGGATCGAGCGCAGGGCGTCGGCGCCGGTGATGAAGAAGAGCTCCAGGTTGCCGCCGCGTTCGGCGCGGATGTCCTTGATCGTGTCGATCGTGTACGTGTTGCCCGGCCGGTCGATGTCGACGCGGCTGACGGTGAACTGCGGGTTCGAGGCGGTGGCCACCACCGTCATGAGGTAGCGGTCCTCGCTCTTGGAGACGCGCCGGCCCGCCTTCTGCCACGGCACCCCGGTGGGCACGAAGACGACCTCGTCGAGCCCGAAGCGGGCCGCGACCTCGCTTGCCGCCACGAGGTGGCCGTGGTGGATGGGGTCGAAGGTGCCGCCCATGATGCCGAGCCGGTAGCGGCGGGCCATGCTCGCCCGCGGCAGCCCCAGACTGCTCCCCTGCTCGTCGCCGGGGGACGCCGGATCGGCGGCCGCCGGCCCCGGACGCTCCCCTGCCACGGTGGCCGGGCCCGGCTCGCAGGCGTCCGCGCTCGTCGGGCCCTCAGGCACGCGTCTGCCCCTCGCCGAGCAGGAGGTACTTCGTGGTCGTCATCTCGGTCAGCCCCATCGGGCCGCGGGCGTGCAGCTTCTGGGTGGAGATGCCGATCTCGGCCCCGAAGCCGAACTGGCCGCCGTCGGTGAACCGGCTCGAGGCGTTGACCAGCACGACCGCCGCGTCGACCTCGTCGGTGAAGCGCCGCTGGGCGGCGGCGTCGGCGGTGACGATCGTCTCGGAATGGCCGGTGCTGTAACGGCGGATGTGGGCCACCGCCGCGTCGAGGTCGTCGACGACGGCGCAGGCCAGGTCGAGGCCGAGGTACTCGGCCTCGTACTCGTGCTCGCCCGCCGGCACGATCCGGGCGTCGGCGGCGCGGCTCGGCCCGTCGCCGTGGACGGTGACGCCCGCCCCGGTGAGGGCGTCGAGGGCCTTCGGCAGGAAGTCGTCGGCGATCGCGCGGTGCACGAGCAGCGTCTCGAGCGCGTTGCAGACGCTGGGACGCTGGATCTTGGCGTTGAGGATGATCGCGAGGGCCATGTCCTGGTCGGCCGAGGCGTCGACGAACAGATGGCAGTTGCCGGTGCCCGTCTCGATGACAGGCACGGTGGCGCCCTCGACGACGGCGCGGATCAGGCCCGCGCCCCCGCGCGGGACGAGCAGGTCGACGAGCCCGCGGGCGCGCATCAGCTCGCCGGTGACCTCGTGTCCGCCCTCGACGAGGTTGACGCAGTCGGCGGGCAGCCCGGCGGCCTCGAGGCCGGCGCGCAGGGCCGCCACGACGACCCGGTTCGTGCGCAGGCAGCCGGCCGAGCCGCGCAGCAGGCTCGCATTGCCGGACTTGAGGCAGATGCCGGCGGCGTCGGCGGTGACGTTGGGGCGGGCCTCGTAGATCATGCCGATGACCCCGAAGGGCACGCGCACCTGCTCGACGCGCACCCCGTTGGGGAGCCGCCAGCCGCGGACCGTCTCGCCGACCGGGTCGGGCAGCGCCGCCAGCTCGCGCAGGCCCCGGGCCATGTCGGCCAGGCGCGCGGGCGTGAGGGCGAGGCGGTCGACGAGCGACTCGCCGGTGCCCCCGGCGCGGGCCGCCCCGACGTCGCCGGCGTTGGCCTCGAGGATCTCGTCGGTCGCCGCTTCGAGGGCCGCCGCCATGGCCGCCAGCGCCGCGTCCTTGCGCTGCCGGTTCGCCGTGGCGAGCACGCGGGAGGCGGCCTTCGCGCGCTCGGCCTGTTCGCTGATCTGCACCACACCACAGTAACGGGCCGCGCCGGACGGCACCACAACACCGGGCCGCGCCGGACGGCGCGGCGCCCACCCGCCGTCAGTCCGCGCGCCGCGGCGCGGCCCGGGGTTCCGCGCCGTCAGCCCGCACGCCGTCAGTCCGCATGGTCGTGGTGCATGAGGACGAGCATGTCGCGGTGCACGACCTCGCGCTCGTACTGCGCGCCCAGCTCGGCGGCCAGCTCGCCCGAGCTGCGCCCGAGCATCCCGGGCAGCTCCTCGCTGGAGAAGTTGACCAGGCCGCGGGCGACGACCTCGCCGTCCGGCCCGACGAGCTCGACCGGGTCGCCGGCCAGGAAATCACCGCTGACGCCCGTGACGCCGGCGGCGAGCAGGGACGCCTTGCCCGCCGTGAGCGCGCGGACGGCCCCGGCGTCGAGGGCGAGGCGGCCGCGGCTCTGCGAGGCGTAGGCCAGCCACATGAGGCGGCGCGGGCGCCGGTGGTCGACCGGCGCGAAGACGGTGCCGGTGCTGCCGACCAGCGCCCTCCCGGCGCTGGCCGCGTCGGTGAGGAGCACCGGGATGCCCGAGCTCGTGGCGATCTGGGCGGCCTGCACCTTCGTCGCCATGCCGCCGGTGCCGACGCCGGCGGCGCCGGAGCGGTGGGTGTCGACCGTGAGGGCGTCGACGTCGGCGACGTAGCCGACGCGTTCGGAGTCGGGCTCGTCGGGGTGGCCCGTGTAGAGGGCGTCGACGTCGGAGAGCATGACGAGCGCGTCGGCGCGCACCACCTGGGCGACGAGCGCGGCGAGCCGGTCGTTGTCGCCGAAGCGGATCTCGCCGGTGGCGACGGTGTCGTTCTCGTTAACGATCGGGACCGCACCCATGCGCAGCAGCGTGCCCAGCGTGCGGGAGGCGTTGCGGTAGCTGGCCTGACGGGTGATGTCCTCGACGGTGAGCAGGAGCTGGCCGGCGAGCAGCCCGCGCGCCGCGAAGAGCTCGGCGTAGCGCTCCATGAGCAGGCCCTGGCCGACGGCCGCGGCCGCCTGCTGGTGGGCGAGGTCGCGGGGTCGCCGGGCCAGACCGAGCGGGCTCATGCCGGCGGCGATGGCGCCGGAACTCACGAGGACGATGTCGCGGCCGGCGTCGTGGGCGTCGGCCAGGGCCCTCACGAGCCCGGCGAGCCGCATCGTGTCCACCCCGTTCTCGGCGCTGGAGATCGACGAGGAGCCGACCTTGACGACGACGCGGCGGGCGTCGGCAATGGCGGTGCGCAGCTCCGCCTCGTCCTCGCCCCGGGAGACGGACGCGCCCGGCTCAGTCATCGTCCGGCCCCGTCCAGGACCGCACGTCGCGGGAGGGGTCGCCCTCGGCCCACTCGACCTCGACCTCGACGTCGCCGCCGTCGGCGGCCTCGGCGCGGATCTCGTCGAGCCGTGCGCCGCGCACCCGGCGCCAGTCGGCGCCGCGGGCGGACCCCATGAGGGCCTCGCGCTCGGCGCGGTAGGCGGCGTCGCGCTCGCGGCGGCGCCGGACGACGCCCCGGGCGTCGGCGAGGCGCTGGTCCTCGCCGCGCCGCGAGAGGATCTCCGCGCCCGCCTCGACCTGCGGCGCGAAGTCGAAGATGACGGGGTGCTCGCCGGCGCCGATCGCGACGGCGTCGTGGGGCTGCGCGCCGGCGGCCAGGAGCCCGTCCTCGACGCCGAGCCGGTTGAGGCGGTCGGCCAGATAGCCGACGGCCTCGTCGTTGCCGAAGTCGGTCTGGCGCACCCAGCGCTCCGGCTTGGCGCCGCGCACCCGCCAGACGAGGCCGCCCTCGCCGTCGCCCTGGCGCCTTATGGTGAACTCCTCGCCCTCGTCGACGGGCCTCGGGCGGACGACGACGCGCCGGGCGGGGGCCGCGGCGCGCTCGGCCCGGCGGGCGCGCACGAGCTCGCCCATCGCGAAGACGAGCTCCTGGAGGCCCTCGCCGGTGGCCGCCGAGGCCTCGATGACGCGCAGCCCGCGCGCCTCGAGCTCGGGGACGACCAGATCGGCGATGAGCCTGCCGTCGGGCACGTCGACCTTGTTGACGACGACGATGCGCGGGCGGTCCTCCAGACCGCCGTGGGCCGCGAGCTCGGTCTCGATGGCGTCCAGGTCGCTCAGTGGGTCGCGGCCGGGCTCGTAGGTGGCCGCGTCGATGACGTGGACGATCGCCTGGCAGCGCTCGATGTGGCGCAGGAAGTCGTGGCCCAGACCCTTGCCCAGGCCGGCCCCGGGGATGAGGCCGGGCACGTCGGCCACCGTGATGGTGTGGTCGCCGGCCCGCACGACGCCGAGGTTCGGCACGAGCGTCGTGAACGGGTAGTCGGCGATGCGCGGCTTCGCGGAGCTGATCGCGCCGATGATGCTGGACTTGCCCGCCGACGGGAAGCCCACCAGGCCGACGTCGGCGACGACCTTGAGCTCGAGGTCGATGGTGCGCTCCTCGCCCTCGGTGCCCAGCAGGGCGAAGCCGGGGGCCTTGCGCGCGCGGGAGGCCAGCGCCTCGTTGCCCAGGCCGCCACGCCCGCCCTCGGCCACGACGCACTCGGTCAGCCCGCCGGTCAGGTCGGCCAGGACCTCGCCGGTGTCGGCGTCGGACACGACGGTGCCCTCGGGCACCGGCAGGACGACGTCGGCGCCGTTGGCCCCGTTGCGGTGCTCCCCCATGCCCGGCTGGCCGTTGCCGGCGCAGCGCCTGGACTGGCGGTGGTACTCGACCAGGGAGTCGACCTGCGGGTCGACGCGGATGACGACCGAGCCGCCGCGCCCGCCGTTGCCGCCGTCCGGACCGCCGAGCGGCTTGAACTTCTCGCGGTGCACCGAGGCGCAGCCGTTGCCGCCGTCACCGGCGCGCACGGTCAGCCGGACGCGGTCGACGAATGAGGGGATGGCCATGACGGAACTCCTGTGGTGGCTGGCCGAGCCAGTCTACGATCCGACGCCCCGCGGACGGACCCGCCGCGCGGACGGGGCACGGCGCAGGGGCCGGCCCCGAAGGACCGGCCCCTGCGAGAGGTCTGCGTGCCGCCCGCTCAGACGGCGGCCTCGACCGGCTCAATGGTGACGACACGGCGTCCGCGACGGGTGCCGAACTGGACGGTGCCCGGCACCAGTGCGAAGAGCGTGTCGTCGCCGCCGCGGCCGACGCCCTCGCCGGGGTGGAAGTGGGTGCCGCGCTGCCGCACGATGATCTCGCCGGCGTTGACGAGCTGGCCGCCGAAGCGCTTCACGCCGAGGCGCTGGGCGTTGGAGTCGCGGCCGTTGCGAGAGCTGGAACCAGCCTTCTTGTGTGCCATGTCTGCCTCCTCAGGCGTTGATCCCGGTGACCCTGACCCGGGTGTAGTGCTGACGGTGGCCCTGGTGGCGCTTGTAACCGGTCTTGTTCTTGTAGTGGAGGATGTGGAGCTTGGGGCCCTTGGTCTCGCCGAGCACCTCGGCGGTGACGCTCACCCTGCCGAGGGACTTCGCGTCGGAGGTGACGGCGCCGCCGTCCACGACAAGCAGGGGCTGGAGCTCGACGCTCGCGCCCACCTCCTCGGCGACCCTGTCGATCTCGACGACATCGCCCACCGCCACCTTGTGCTGACGGCCGCCACTGCGCACGATCGCGTACACGCCTGACCCACTTCCTGTGTCGCGCCACCCGCGGGCGGCTCTCGCTCTTCGGCCATCGGATCCGGTGGCCCTCGGTTCAGTGCACGACCGCCCACCGTGACGGTCATTCCTGCTCGGCTCGACGAAGGCGGAGCCAGAGCACCGAGGGGACAGATTACCCGGTGCCGCATTGCGGGGTCAAACGCCGGATCGGCGGGCGCGACCGGCGGGCATGCCGGTACGGCCTCCGCCGACGCGACGCGGTTTGATCCGCCCCGACCTCTCCGTTACGATCGGCATGCCCTGTCACGGGCCTTATCCCAGCAGGAGTGTCCCAGTACGAGGAGCCGATCCATGAGCGCAGTCGACGGCAGCACCGCCCTCGGCGCCCTGCTCTCCTGCCGCCAGCACATCGACCTCATGCTCGTCGTCGCCGCGGCCTGTTGATCCCGGCCCTCCTCTCCCCGCACGCATCACCACGGACGGCTGAGGGCTGCCCCTGCGCCCTCACGCCCCGTCCCCTCTCACCGGCGGGCCGTCGCACCCGCACTCCGCTCCCCGGCAGCACCGCGCCGCTCCGTCCGGCCGGCGCGCAGCGGCCGCACGCATCTCTGGACAGACATGACACTCCTCACCTCGGACCGCCGAGCCGCGGCCCCGGCCAGACCGGGGCCGACCGGCCCCCGACGGGCCACCCACTACTTCGACGGGCTGCCCGTGCGGGCCGCCCACCGGCGCGTCTTCGTCCTCGTGATGATCGCCTACTTCTTCGACCAGCTCGACAACTGGAACTTCGGGTACATCGCACCGGCCCTGCGCAGCTCCTGGGGGCTGGGCCTGGAACGGATCGCGACGATCAACAGCGCCTACTTCGTCGGCATGACCGTGGGGGGCCTGCTCGGCGGCTTCTGCTCGGACCGCTTCGGGCGCCGCAGGGTCTTCCTGCACGGCATGGCGCTGTTCAGCACGGCCTCGGTCGTCAACGGCCTGGCCGGCGGCTTCGGGCTGTTCGTCGCCGCCCGCGCGCTGACGGGCGTCGGCCTGTTCGCCATGATGGTCTGCTCCCACACCTATCTGGCCGAGATCTCCCCGGGGGAGTCCCGCGGGCGCTGGCAGGGCCGAGTGGCCGCGGTCGGCTACTGCGCCGTGCCGGTCATCGGCATCGCCGCGAACCTCATCATCCCCCTCGGGGCGCAGGCCTGGCGGGCGCTGTTCATCCTCGGCGGGCTCGGCATCATCCCGCTGGCCCTGGCCTGGCGCTCCCTGCCGGAGTCGCCGCGCTGGCTCGTCTCCCGGGGGCGCGTCGCCGAGGCCGAGGCGACGGTCCGCGCGCTGACCGGCCACGACGTGGACCTCTCGCAGGCGGCCGCCCGCACCGGGCGCCCTCCCGGCCCGCTGACCAGCCTGCGGACGATCTTCTCGCGGGCCAACGCGCGACCCACCGCCGTCCTGCTCGTGCTCTTCGCCCTCGAGACGCCGGCGAGCTTCATCGTCCGCACCTGGATCACCACCCTCCTCGACGCCCAGGGCATGAGCATGCGCCTGGCCCTCGTCGCCACCTTCTGCATGCAGATCGGCGTGCCCTTCGGCTGCTGGGTCTCCTCGCGCGTCTCCGACCTGGGCGGGCGCAAGTGGCCCATCGTGGCGCTGCTGCTGGCCGAGTCCGCCCTCGCGGTGTCCTTCGGGCACGTCCGCGGGCACTGGGCCCTCATCGTCGTCGGCTTCCTGCTCACCGCGAGCGGCATGGCGGTCGGCCTCATCAGCTGCACCTATGCCACCGAGAACTACCCGACCCGGCTGCGCAACAGCGCCGACGGCGCGCACAACGCGGTCGGACGCTCCATGGTCGCCGCGACCCAGCCCCTCGTGCCCGGCCTGTTCGCCTCGGCCGGCTTCACCGGCGTCTTCACCGCCATCGCCGTCGGCCTGCTCCCCGCGGCGGCCCTCGTCGCCGCGGCGGGCCGGCGCACCGGGGGGCGCTCCCTCGAGGAGATCTCATGAGCGGCCGACACGGACCGGACGGACGAGGAAGGACCCTGCCATGACGAGAACGAGAACCGAGGACGAGCTGCGCGCCATCGCCGAGCGGGCGTCCCGCGAGCATGCCGACGACGACGCCGCCGAGCTCATGGCCTGGGCGGCGCGGACCTTCGGCCGCTCGATGGCGGTCGCCTGCTCGATGGCGGCGGACACGGCGGTCACCGACCTGGCCTCCAGGGCCCTGCCGGGGGTCGACGTGCTCTTCCTCGAGACCGGCTACCACTTCCCCGAGACCGAGGACCTGCGGGACGACCTGCCGATCCTCCAGGACATCACCCTGGTGGAGCTGCGGCCCGACCAGAGCGTGGCCGAGCAGGACGCGCAGTACGGCCCCCGGCTGTACGAGCGCGATCCCAACGCCTGCTGCCGTCTGCGCAAGGTGGTCCCGCTCAACCGGGCGCTGGCCGGCTACGAGGCCTGGGTCACCGGGATCCGCCGCGAGGACAACGCGCTGCGCGCCCACGCCGGACTCGTCGAATGGGACGAGAGCCACCGGATGGTCAAGCTCAACCCCATCGCGGCCTGGAGCGCCGACGAGCTCTTCGCCTACGTCGACGCCCACGACGTGCCGGTCAACCCCCTGCTCGGGCAGGGCTATCCATCCATCGGGTGCGCGACCTGCACGCGCAGGGTCGCCCCCGGACAGGACCCCAGGTCCGGCCGCTGGGCCGGCCTCACCAAGACGGAATGCGGGATCCACCTATGAGCACCACCACGAGCACCACCGGGCCGGCGTCCCCGGCGGGAGCGCCCGGCGACGACCACCTCGACGCGCTCGAGAACGAGTCGGTCCACATCATCCGGGAGGTCACCGCCGAGGCCGAGAGGCCCGTCCTGCTGTTCTCCGGCGGCAAGGACTCGGTCGTCATGCTGCACATCGCCCGCAAGGCCTTCTGGCCGGCCCCGCTGCCGTTCGGCCTGCTCCACGTCGACACCGGGCACAACTTCCCCGAGGTCCTCGCCTTCCGCGACGACGTCGTGGCCCGCCACGGGCTGCGGCTGACCGTCGAGAGGGTGCAGGACTGGATCGACGACGGGCGCCTCGTCGAGCGCCCCGACGGGACGCGCAATCCCCTGCAGACCCAGCCGCTGCTGCACGCCATCACCGCGGGCGGCTTCGACGCGGTCTACGGCGGGGGCCGCCGCGACGAGGAGAAGGCCCGCGCCAAGGAGCGGATCGTCTCGCTGCGCGACGCCTTCGGCCAGTGGAACCCGCGCAACCAGCGCCCCGAACTGTGGGGCCTGTACAACACGCGGCACCTGCCCGGGGAGCACGTGCGGGTCTTCCCGCTGTCGAACTGGACCGAGCTCGACGTGTGGAGCTACATCGTGCGCGAGGGCATCGAGCTGCCCTCCCTGTACTACGCCCACGAGCGCCGGGTCTTCCGGCGGAACGGCATGTGGATGCCGCTGGGCCCCGTCACCCGCCCCCGCGACGACGAGCGGGTCGTCACGCGGACCGTGCGCTACCGCACCGTGGGCGACATGTCGTGCACCGGGGCCGTCGAGTCGACGGCCGGCGACGCCGCGGCGGTGCTCGCCGAGGTCGCCGCGACGACGCTGACCGAGCGCGGGGCCACCCGCGCCGACGACAGGCTCTCCGAGGCCGCCATGGAGGACCGCAAGAAGGAGGGCTACTTCTGATGAGTGAACTGCTGCGTCTCGCCACCGCGGGCAGCGTCGACGACGGCAAGTCCACCCTCGTGGGCCGGCTGCTCCACGACACGAAGAACATCATGATCGACCAGTACTCCGCGGTGGAGCGGGCCTCCGCCGACCGCGGCCTGGACCAGACCGATCTCGCCCTGCTCACCGACGGGCTGCGCGCCGAGCGCGAGCAGGGCATCACCATCGACGTCGCCCACCGCTACTTCGCCACCCCGCGACGCTCGTTCATCCTGGCCGACTGCCCCGGCCACGTGCAGTACACGCGCAACACCGTCACCGGCGCCTCCACCGCCCAGCTCATCGTCGCCCTCGTCGACGTGCGCCACGGCATCCTGGAGCAGACCCGTCGCCACCTGGCCGTCGCGGCGCTGCTGCGCGTGCCCCACGTGGTGGTGGCCCTCAACAAGATCGACCTGGTCGACTACGACCGCCGGGTCGTCGAGGAGCTCGCCGAGCGGGTCCGCGAGCTGGGCGCCCGGCTCGGCATCGCCGAGCTCACCGTCATCCCCGTGAGCGCGCTGCTCGGCGACAACGTCGTGGAGCGCTCCGGGCGGACGCCCTGGTACGAGGGGCCCAGCCTCATGGAGCACCTCGAGCGGGTGCCCGTCGAGCAGCCCCAGGATGACGAGCCGGGGCGCTTCCCAGTGCAGTACGTGCTCCGCCCCGGGTCCGGCGCGGGCGAGCGCTTCCGCGACTACCGCGGCTACGCGGGCCGGGTGGAGCGGGGCTCCTTCCGGGTCGGGGACGAGGTGCGTGTGCTGCCCGGCGGGCAGCGCACGCGGATCGTCGGCATCGACCTCCCGGGGGGCGGACGGGCCGAGCGCGCCGGGGCCGGACGGTCGGCGACGCTGCGGCTGGGCGACGAGATCGACGTCGCGCGCGGGGATCTCATCGCCGCCGATCCCGGCCCCGAGCCCGTCAGCACCCTCGACGCGACGGTGTGCTGGCTGGGCGACCGGGCGCTGCACGTCGGGGACCGCCTGCTCGTCAAGCACACGACGCGGACGGTCACCGCCATCGTCACCGCCATCGACGGGCGCCTCGACCTCGCCGCACTCGACGAGGAGCAGGCCGACGAGCTGGCCCTCAACGACATCGGACGGATCGGGCTGACGCTGGCCGAACCGCTGTGCCCCGACCGTTACGGCGACTCGCGGACGACGGGCTCGTTCATCCTCGTCCACCCGCAGGCCGGCAACACACTGGCGGCCGGCATGGTGGCCTGAACCCGTGGGCCGGGCCGGGGCGGCCCGAAGAGCCCGCAGGCCCGGGGCGCGGGGGCGGCCGTGCCGCCGCACGCGACCGAGCTCGTCGTCCAACCGCAGGCCCGAGCTGGCGGCCTCCTCCTCGGCCGCCCGGCAGGCAAAAACGCGGCGCAGGCCCCCGAGGCGCGGCGGGACTGCCCGGTCTGCGCGTCGGGACGGCGCACAGGGGGCAGCGGGGACCGGGCGCGCCCGTCGTGATCGGTCGCCGGACCGGGATGGTGCGCGCAGGGACTCGGGCCGTGCGGCCCGCGATCCCCTGCGCGTCGCGTCCCGGCGGTTCCGGCCCGGATCCGCTCAGGAGCCGCTCCTCCTCCCGCCGCGGCGCCCGCGGCGATGCCGCTCGCCGCCGTCGGCCGGAGCCTGGCTCGCGACGGGCTCGTCATGGCGGATGTAGCCCCGCCCGCCGCACTTGTCGCACTCGACGGTGAAGGCCTCGGCGAGGCCCGTGCCGATGCGCTTGCGCGTCATCTGGACCAGGCCCAGGCTCGTGACCTCGCTCACCTGATGGCGGGTGCGGTCCCGACCCAGGCACTCGACGAGCCGGCGCAGCAGCAGCTCACGGTTGGCCGGCAGCACCATGTCGATGAAGTCGACGACGATGATGCCGCCGAGGTCGCGCAGCCGCAGCTGGCGGACGATCTCCTCGGCCGCCTCGAGGTTGTTCTTCGTGACGGTCTCCTCGAGGTTGCCGCCGGTGCCGGTGAACTTTCCGGTGTTGACGTCGATGACCGTCATGGCCTCGGTGCGGTCGATGACGAGCGAGCCGCCCGACGGCAGGAAGACCTTGCGCTCGAGGGCCTTGGAGATCTGCTCGTCGATGCGGTGGGCGGTGAAGGGATCGCCCTTCTCGTCGTCCCAGTGCCGGAGGCGGTCGCGCAGCCGCGGCGCGATGTGCTCGACGTAGGCGTCGATCGTGTCGAAGGCGTCGCCCGGACCGCCGCTGCCGGCGATGACGAGCTCGGAGAAGTCCTCGGTGAACAGATCGCGCACGATGCGCAGGGTCAGGTCGGGCTCGGCGTAGAGCTGCTGCGGCGCGTTGCCGGTGGCGACCTTCTTCTCGATGACCTCCCACTGGGCCTTGAGCCGTGTGACGTCGTGGCGCAGGTCGTCGGCGGAGACCCCCTCGGCCGCGGTGCGGACGATGACCGAGCCGGACTCGTCGACCGCCTCGTTGACGATCCCCTTGAGGCGGTGGCGCTCGGTGTCGGGCAGCTTGCGGCTGATGCCGGACAGATGGCCGTCCGGTGAGTAGACGACGTAGCGGCCCGGCAGCGAGACGTGCCCGGTGAGACGGGCCCCCTTGGCTCCGACCGGGTCCTTGCTCACCTGGACGAGCACGGTCTGGCCGGGCTTGAGCGCCTCCTCGATGGCGTGGGGGGCGTTCTTGTCGGGCATGAGGTCCCAGTCGACCTCGCCGGCGTAGAGCACGGCGTTGCGACCCCGGCCGATGTCGATGAACGCGGCCTCCATGCTCGGCAGGACGTTCTGCACCTTGCCGAGGTAGATGTTGCCGATGAGCGAGGTCGAGGCCTTGCGGTCGACGTAGTGCTCGACGAGGACGTCGTCCTCGAGCACGGCCAGCTGGGTGTACTCCTCGCGCTGGCGGATGATCATCTTCCGGTTGACGGACTCGCGGCGGGCCAGGAACTCGGCCTCGGACAGGATCGGCGCGCGGCGGCGGCCCGCCGCACGGCCCTCCTTGCGGCGCTGGCGCTTGGCCTCGAGCCGGGTGGAGCCCTCGATGCCGGTGACCTCGTCGACGGCGCTGTGGCGGGGCTCGCGCACCCGCACGACAACGTCGCTCGGGTCGTCGTCGGAGCCGCCGGTGTCCTCGCCGCGACGGCGGCGACGGCGACGGCGACGGTGCTGGCCCTGACCGGCCTCGGACGACTCGGCGCCGGAGTCCTTGGAGCCGTCCTTGTCGACGTCCTCGTCGGAGCCGCCGGACTCGCCCCCGGCGCCGTCCTCGGTCTCGTCGGACTGCTCGCCGCGGTGACGACGACGGCCGCCGCGACGCCGACGGCGACGGCGCGTGCCCTGCTCGTCCGCGGCGTTCTCCCCGCCCTCGTCCTCGGGCGCCGTCTCCTTCTCGGCGGCGGGCTCGGCGGGCGCCTGCTCGCCGCCGGCGATCGCGGCGGTGAGGGAGTCGAGGACGGCCTGCTTGTCGACCTGCTCGTCCGCGCCGCCCTCGGCGCGACGGTACCGGCCCGCCGCCTCGCGCTCGGCCTCGGACAGGAGCGCGCCGACCCGCTGGGCGGCGCGTCGGTGGACTACTGGGGCGCCATCGGCGAGCGCTACGGCCTGGAGCTCACCGTGGTCAACCCCGAGGTGGACCCGGCCTGGCACTTCATGACCCTGGACTGGGACGGCAAGATCCGCATGGACTGCTCCTCCCCCAAC
>ERZ773022.582-NODE-582-length-28999-cov-3.862804_pt1 | contig 28999 bp, 16 predicted proteins | sample MGYA00580839_ERZ773022 | MGnify/ENA primary metagenome ERZ773022 (study PRJEB29015, sample SAMEA2738020) | human oral metagenome | biome: human oral; feature: human-associated habitat; material: dental | place: China | collected 2044 ... | reverse complement strand
CCCAGCGCCGCCGACGCGCCCTACCCACTAGTACGCCACCGACTTTCAACGAACCCAAGCCAAAAAACCGACCCCTCACAACTACGTCACGGTAAACACCGCAACCAAGGCCACCGTCGATTGCCCCCGCGCAGACACGACGGACCGCTTCCCGCCGACCGCCTCACTCAGGCCGACCGCCATATCCCGCTGACCTCCCCGTCCCGTTGACCGCAGCATCCCGGTCGGCCGCCGCGCCCCGACCGTCCGCCGTTTTCATGTCAACCGTCGGCCGCCCTTGGCGCAGCCACGGTGGACCGAGTAGAACATAGGCCGGCATACCGGGTAGAACAGAAGCATGCCGAGCACAGTGTTCATCCAGTTCGACTCCCCGGGGGCAGTCCATGCCACGCCGCGTCGGCTGCACGCCGCCGTCGGGCACATCTTCGACCTTCCGCCCGGGATTTCCGCCGAGCGCGCACGCCGCATTCCCGCCCTCGCCGCGCGGCCTGCGCACGACGTCGGCGGTCCAAAGCCGTATTCGCTCGGCGACATGACGCAGGCGCCGGGAAAATTCGGCGTCGAACTGCGTTTGCTGGACGACAGGCTGCTCGACCCGCTCGACGCCTGGCTTGCCTGGGGCGGCGTGCTCTACGTAGGAAACGGAGGCGAGTCGACGGCCGCGCTTGCCGCGCTCGAAGCCCAGGTGCTCGAACGCGTCAGTTGGGAGGACATTGCCGCCGCCGACGCCGCCACAGCATGGGACGTGCACATCCTCACGCCGGTCGTCTTCACGTCGAAGGGACGGCACGTCCCCGAGATCACAGCGGCGTCGCTGGCCACCAGCCTTCAAAACCGCTGGTGGGCATGGGGCCGCGCGACGGCCCCCGACCGCGTCGACCAGGCCGCCGTCGCCGAGGCCTTCGCCGTCGAAGACCGCACCCATATCGTCGGCATCGGCCTCGGCATGCCTTCCGGCGGCGGCCGCGGACGTCTGTCCGCGAGACGAATCGAGGCCTCCGAGGGGAGCCTCCGGATTCGCGCGCGCGACGACGCCGACGAATCCCAGGTGCGGCTGTTTTCGCGCCTCATGGCTCTGGCGCGATTCACCAACGTCGGCTCTCACACCGGGTTCGGCATGGGTGTGCTCAGGGTCGAGCCGACGGCGTGACGCGTCGCCGCTTGCACCCGCTACTGCGGCGAAAGCCTTTGGCCGCCGAGCATTCCCCTCCCGGCGCTGCTTGCGCCCGCGAAGCGCCGCTTCACCGGCCGGATCGCCGCGAGCGCCTGCCCGGCGCCGACGCGTTTCCGCCGTCGTGTCACAAGCGTCTGTCCGAGCGCCGGGAGTCTCTTCGCGAACGCCTTTCTGATTTCCGCGCACCTCTTCGCGAGCGCCTGTCCGAGCGCCACGAACGCCTGCCCAGCCGCCGCACCGCAAGCAACCCGAAAACGATCGAGCCGAGCATGCCCGCGATGAAAATCGGCCACCACGGCCAGAAAGCTCGCTTCGCGGGATAGTTGTCCAAATCCCAGTTGATCCAAAGTTCGAGCACCGCCGTCATCGGCATTCCAATGAATGCGAGGCATCCCACCGCCCATTCCATGACGCGCGCCGAGCGCTGCTGCTCCCGCTCGATTTCTTGGTTCTGCTTCTCGATCTGACGTTCCTGGCGGTCCAGCAGGGTTTGCACGCTGTCGCGCAGCATCCGGGACTGCTCCACCACGCGATCGACGGCGCTGTCGAGCCGCCCGGCTTTCTGCGCCCATTCGAGCACTTTGTCCGTCTGAGTCCCGTATCCGACGTCGACGTTCGTCCACCATTCGGCGGCGAGGAAGGCGACCGCGTCGCTGTCGAGCGCTAGCGCCTCAGCGATGAGACGTTCGAGCGCCTCCTCGGTTTCCGCCGAGTTTCCCGGTTTTTCGCCTCCCGAGCCAGGGGCGACGTCGGCCGACGCCGGGCGAACAGCGATCCCTTCTGCCGCATTTCCCCGGTCCGCAAAGAGGCCGTTGGTCGTCTCCTCCAGCTCTGCCGCGAGCGCCGCGAGCTTTTCGGAGAACGTCCGCACCCTGATGCGGTTGAAAAGCGTCAGAAGATAGACGTCCACGTGCCGCGTGCACATTCGCTGAAGCGCATAAAGCGAGAAATCGTCCTCGCGCCGCTGCAGGTAGGCCGCGCCGTGTCGGTACACGCTGACCGCCCAGCTTCTCGAAAGCCTGTGCAACGCGCGCTTGGCCTCATCCCAGATTTCTTCCCCGAGCTCGAAGCCTTCCGGCGAAGGCAGGTACCCCCATTTCCAGCCCGACGCCGCAACCGCAGCCCGGCCGAGCGACACGTCGCTCGGTATCGCGCCACAGACAGCCTTCCTTGACGTCCCCTTTCCAGACGGGGCCCTCAGCACGGCTCCTCCGCAAATTGCCGCTCTTTGCGGCATCCCTTTAGGCGCCGTCTCTCCGGATGCCGTCCGTCCGGGCGCTGTCCCTCCAGGCAAGCTCCGTCCGGATGCCGCCGACGTTTCACCGCGCGACGCACATGCCTCTTCGCCCTCTTGCCGGATTTCCTCGAGAACCTCTTCGGCGACCGGCACGCACAAGCCGTGCTGCAGTTCCTCGAGATCCTCAAGGAACAGGGCCTCCGCATCGCCCACGTTCCCGACCGCGCCCGCGTCGCTCACATCGCCGGCTGTGCCCGGAACACCAGCACCGCCGGCATCGCCGACCGTGCCCGTCACGCTCGCGTCGAAGCCAGCGCGGACACTGTGGTCCCCACCCGCAGCGCTCGCGCCGCGGCCAACACGGGGACCACGGGCACCGTCCTCACCGCCGGCATGTCGGCCGTCACTCGCACTGCGGCCAGCGCTAACACCGCAACCGCCCTGCCCAGCGACTCCGGCGGGCCGGTCAGCGGGAAAGCCCAGGGCGACAGCCGCGCCGGCGGGGTCGCCCAGCAGCTCGGAAGCCGCGGCCGGAACGGCGGGGGCAGCGGCGGGCCGTGCGGCGGCATCCTCGCCTCCGACGTCGGAAGCGAGGATCCACGCGGCGGTTTCCGCACGCGGCACCCACGTTATCGTGAAGATCAAGGGGACATCGGACGGGCATTCGACGCTCGCGCCGGGAAACACGACGCTGCCCGCCGGGCATCCGCCGTAGGTTTCAAGGATTCGGGTGAGGGTGGACGCGAATTCTGGGAACTTTTCCCGCCACCGCAATGTTCGATAGAGACTCGGATAGTCCGGTGAGCAGCCTGCCGGCGTTCCAGCGTTTCCCGGCGTTCCAGCGACGCCGCTTTCCAACGTGCCCGCAGCGGCGGCGCGCTCCGAAACGTTCGCAACGGCACCGATTTGCGGCGTCCCGGCAACGGCGTGGACAGCCAGAAGAAACCTGCACCCGCCTCGCTCATTTTGAACCCACAGCGCCTCGAGCGCGCCTATCCAAAGAATCGTGCGGCCAGTTTCGTCGTAAACATGGTCCACAAGTCTCGACAGTCGGAGCGACCGACGAACGCCTTCCCCAAGGATCTGCTCCGCAACCTCAGGGCGAAAACCCATCTCTCGGCTGCAGGCGTACAAATGGTTGGACTCTTTAACGCTGATGGACAGAGGCTTTTCTTCCCAGACGTCAGCGGCCTTATCCCTTTCACCGGGCGAGCTTTCGCCGGCCTCGCTTCGGATCAGGTGGCTTCGCACCGGGCGGCTGCGAGCCGGATCGAGGCCGTCGTCCTCGCCCGCACTTTCGCTCTGCGCAAGGCCGAAAGTCGCTTCCCAGCCCCGCCGCGCAATGGCTTCGACGATGAGCACCATCCGCATCTTCCGGGGGTCGTTCAAGTAAACGAAGTCGGTGCCCTGCTGCGGAGCGGCGACGTCGGAAGGCTGAAAACCAGAAGGCACCGCGCCTTCCCCGTTTGCGTTGTCTTCCCAGACGTTCATTGCCACTCCATCTTTCGCAGTTCCTCGCAAATCTCTTGGAACAGATCCTTGTACCGCTTCTCCCAATCCGAGTCCCCCAGAGCAGGATATTCACCTGTTCCAGCGATTTTCGCGACTCTCTTGCACACCTCGTCTATGAGACAGGGGTAGGAAAAACCGTCAGGAACCACTATATTGAACGCTCCGGGTCTTTCACCGGGATTGTGAACAAACTCTTTGAGCGCCTCGTCAGGAGCCTTTCCCCCATGGAGAACGACGAGATTATTTCGAACGGTGTAGAGAAGCCTAAGCAGGTGTTTATGAGTGACGGCCTCCCTCTCTTCCTCGGATTCGCCTGCTTGGCCCTCTTTGCCACCTTTTTGTTCTTTGCTCCCTTTTTGTTCCGTTGGGAAGGTCCCGTCAATGTTTCTCGCGTACTTAGTCTTGTTTAAAGGCTTACTGCGAGAAATCAACTTACAAGAGCCTTCATCAAAACTGGTGATTTCAGCGGCAATCACGGCGAGCTTGGATCGAGTCTCCCAGTCCGCTGACATCTTTTGTGCAGCGGCCCCATTGCAGTCGCTTTCGAGCGGGTCTTCCCACAGCCATCGCACCACCTTCAGCACGTCGAGGATCGTCGTCGCATCTGCGTCGGGGTCCTTCGAATTGACCGCTTCAACGTATTCACGCCTCAAATCGTCGCACCTGTCGGCAAGTTCGTTCATCTCACCGTCGCCGGCGCCAAGAACCCTCACCGCGCTCAAGAGGTTCATATTGCGCAGGCTCGTCAAGGCCGCCTTGAGCAACGCTTTCTTGGCGCTGCGGTGAAGAGCGACGCGGTGGAACTGCGGCTCCGGTTCCTCAATACCACGGCCTTTGTCGACAAACGTTTGGAGGAACAGTGGGACGGCACGCTTTCCGCACCACTTTTGCGCGGCCTCCAAGGCTCCGATGACGGCGCCTTTTTGCCCCGTTCCAACCACGACGACTGCTGCAGGTCGCTTGTTTTCGAGCGTCATTTTCACTTGGGCAGCAACGGCCTCGGAGACTGGCGACGTAGCAATCAAGTCGTTGGCGTCTCCAGGGCCATATTCAGCGATGTCAATGGGCGGGCGTCGTCTGTTTTCCCAAGCATTCGTTGCAGCGGCGGTCAAGACCGACGTCGCGGCTTCCACGGCAGCTTGTTTTGAACCGGGATCAGAGGAGTGCAGGATAAGGAACTCAAGAGGCAAACCAGGGGAATCCGACAATAGAGCCCCCGGGTAAGCCCGACGAAGCCTCATCAGCATCCGCTCCCCGGGTGACTGCCCTTCTTCAGCCGATCCGTTCTTCAACGGCTCTCGCAATATTCTCTCGGGAATCGTCGGATGCTGACACGATGTTCCCATCGCGAATACGTAGAGGATCGGCCTCTGGAACGGCCAAGGCATCCATTTCGGAACTTCACGGCTCAGCTCTGGTGTCTTTCCCATGCAATCAATCTGCCCGACAGTGGGCGCAGCGGCCTCATGAACAGCGGTTTTTCCCGCCTCGTTCAACCAGTCGTGCCGGCTCTCGACCAACCACGCATCTGCCTCCGCCCCTTTTCCCTGTTTCAGAAGCCTCTTCGCTTTCCCAATGGCAACACCTAGCATTTCGTTCTTCTTTCTTTTCTTCCCGTTCCTCTTCAGTGTCTTTACGAAAACCGAAGAAAACCCCTCACTGTTGGAAATGCCCTTGTTCTCTGCCGACAGTCGCTCTTCATAGGCCTTCTGAAACCAAGCTCTCAGTAGCAAGCCCGCACCGTTGTCGCCCCTGAGCATGCTGATAGCCCCGCCAGCAGCCAGTTCCCGGGAAGTTGCTTCCCCTTGCTTGTCCTTCAACACTTCGAGGAGGGCAACGACTTCCTTGTGTTTGGCGTCGATAAGCTCTTCGCATCCTTCTGTTTCTGCCCATTCCTTTGCCTGTTCCAGGTAACCGAGCGACCGCAGCCAATAGAAGACACCGGATTCATCCAGCTGGAGCTTCCGAAGACAGGCGCTGAAATCCCCAGATTCCGACAAGGAAGGAACAGCAATCTCCCAATCGAAGCCTATTTGATCCACCAAACCCATTAGCGCGCAAACCACCATAGTGGAGCCTGAAAAAGCATTTACCAGCGCCTGTCTTGAGGAATTGCCGGCTTTGAACTCAGATTCAAGACGGCCCCTAAGGCCATTCAAGCTCTTTCGCTCTCGAAGGTCCCCAATTTCTACAATTACCTCGTCAACAGTTATCCCACACTTTCTTTCAACACAATCCTTAACTTTCTTGTTTTCTAATGCCTTTTTTATCAGCTTGGCCGTTTTTGCAGTGTCAGTGTTTTCGTCGCCCGTCTCCGTACCCACCAGGATGAATTTAACGCACTTTGCCTCTCTATTTTCGTGAAGGGCTTTCAGTTCCAATGCGATCGGAGAGTGCGTAAATCTCGTAGATTCTTGGGAAGGAGAATCTGGGTACTTGTTTTCAAAGAGGGCTCCGATGAGATTGTCGACGCCGCCAGAGTTTGCTTTTTTAATCAGCGATTCGAGTTGCGCTTGATGTATTTTCCTTTTGTCGTTTTTTTGTCCTTTTTCGAGCCCTAGGATGTCGCTTCCCAGATCGCCGTCGCCTACTGCGTGAATGATGAGCGTCATCGCTGCCTCCTCTTTGAGTGAACGGGGCCACAACCGACCCCGGAGCAAGCCTAGTCTTACCGCCCCGGAAGCGTCCATACTATTCCAAAATTTTCCGAAGAAAAAGTCGTGAAAACTCGGCCGAAAAGTACTAGGCTTCTCGTGTACACCTCAGTAGCCCAAAGGAGGGCTTGAATGAAACTCATCATGCTGGAGACCAACGGAAATCAGCGGTTTGTCTTCTCTTCCCCGCGTTTGCGCGAAAACGTAGGGGCCTCCTACCTCATCACGCAGCTTGCCGACTGGACCGAGCAAGCCGCCAAGTGCATCGACAGGTTCGGCTGGGTCTCGAAGTCGTCCGGCAAGGTCATCCTGACCGTCGCGACCGAAGACGATGCACGCAAGCTCATCGGCGAAGTCACCCGCAAGGCCTTTTCCGCCGCACCAGGATTGGACGTCTCCGGGGTCTTCGTCGACCTCAACGATTCCGGCGACGTCGAACATCCCCACGTCAGCGATTCCGATCTCAGGAAAGTGCACAAGACAGCCGTCGAGTATGCGCTCAATCGTCCTCCCGCGCAGGCGAGATTCTCGCAGATGCCTTTCCTTCAGCGCGGACGAGACTCGGCGCTTCCGGCGTCGTCGCGATTGGGCGTCTGCGACGAGGCGAGGGACGACAAGGCGACCGCCCTCTCGCTTTCAAGCAGAGTTTGCCGATATCGGGCCAACGACGCACGCAAACAGTTCATCGAACTGGCCGTCGAACAGAAGGACCTAGAAGAGCTAGGAAGGCGTCACGATCTGTTGGGGCGCGAAGATCTTCTGACCCGCGACCCGACTATGCTCGAAGAAAAGCTAGCAAGGTCGATTAGCTCCGAGACAGTCGACGGCAGGGATCGCACGGAGGACGAGCGCCTCTCGAAGGTGGCGGTCATTCACATTGACGGCAACGGCGTCGGCGAGATCATGCGCAACCTTCAGAAGTCGCTTGAGACCATCCCCGGCGGCGTCTTCCGTTCAGAAGTTCTTGCTGAGCAGAGCAGCTCCGGCGTTGCAGAAGAATCCGCCAGTGCGGGCCCAACGGACGACCCGCACAAGTCCCCTGACGCCCTCCGCCGCTTCCTCCTCGAAATCAACAGACGCCTTGAAAAGGCGATGCGGATTTCCTTCCTCACCGCTTGGGCGAGGGTCGCCTCCCTGGCCCAGAAAGACGTGAAAGACATCGCGGCGATCCCCGTCGTGCCGGTGATCCTCGGCGGAGACGACGCCACCGTCATCACCGATGCGACTTACGCTTTGCCTTTCACGGAAAAGTTCCTCACCGCGTTCGAAGAAGAGACCGGCAAAGATGCACTGCTCAAGTATCTGGGCCCCAAAAGCAGGCAAGGCACAGGAGAATGCACTAAAAGCGCCGATGAGGATGAAAACGCTGAAAGCGCAGGTGGAACCGCCAAAAGCATGGGCAAGGACAGAAGCGCAGACGGCGCGGGCGAAAGCGCAGGCAACAACGGCGAAAACTCGGAAAGAGACAGCAAGAATGCGGAAAGCGCGAGTGAAAAGCAAGGAGGCCCAATGACGGCCGCGGCGGGCGTCGCAATCGTCCCCAGGAAGTTCCCTTTCCACATCGCCTACGACCTTGCGGAAAGGCTCATCAAGAGCGCGAAGGCCCTCGGCAAAAAGACCGAAAGAGAATGCTCCACTCTGAACTTTCACGTGCTGTTCGATTCAACCGTTTTGGACCCCGACGAGCTGTTGCGCTCCTATAAGTCTTTCACTCGGCGGCCGTTCAAGATCTTCTCCGACGTCGTTCGTGAGGCGGTCGCGAAGAACGAAAACTCCAAGGCATCCGAAAGAGCTGCGGAAGGCCCAGACGAAAACCCTAAATGGAACGAGATGTGCAAACGCACCAGGCTTTTCATCGGGCTGCCGCAAAATCAAGGCTCCGGCAAAGACTCAAATGGCCTACCAAGAACAGACCCGAAGAGCTCGCCAAACGAGAAACTTCGCTTCCCAATGACACGGGCCACGCGGATCAGAAAAATCCAGTCCGACGCCGCCAAACGCGGCATGGGAGACAAAATCTCGCGCCTCACGAAGGAAATCTTCAAAGCATCAATCGATCAGAATGAATCGGGCGACCACGAGTCAGGCGAGAAGCAAACAGACAGTGCCAAACTCGACTGGAACGATCCGAGATCTGTGGCCAAGAAAATCGTCGACGAATGGAATGCGGCCCTCGAAAGCCTGGAGTCTGCCCGTAAAAGTACAGAGGTGCACAAACCAGATACGATGCATCCTACCGGTTATTCAACCCGAGGCAACGCGGAAACAAGTACTTCGAGCTCGGACACAACAAGTTGGAAACAGTTGACGCCAAATGACCTCTTCGACCTGATCGAGTTGGCCGACCTGTTGCCGCAAACCTATCTGGAGGAACTGGCAAGAAAAGAAACGGGCCAAGGAGGCACAGCAGACCAGCAGAACGACGAGGGCCAAGAAGGTGCCGTCAGCAAAACGGACAAGTCAGGCAAAGGAAACAGCGATTCGACGAACGGAAACGGCCCCGCGGCCGCTTCCCAGGAGGCAAGGAAATGAACAGCATCCCCGTGACGATCAGATTCACATCCGACTGGGGCGTGGGCACCGGCGCAGGCTACGCGGGCGGCGTCGACTCCGTCGTCGAAGTCGACGAAAACAACCGGCCCGTGGTGCGCGGAACCGCCGTCACCGGAGTGATTCGCGAGCAGGCTCTCACCGTGGCTCGGGCTCTCGACGGCGGGCAATCGGGAAGGTGGCACGCTTTCATCGGCTCGCTTTTCGGAGGCGCGCCGAACCTCGGAGACGCCGACGAGGATTGTGACCCCGGCGATCCGACAGGCCAAAGCGGCAAACCAAGGGCATCCGCCGACCAGACGGTCCCGCGGGCGGTCGTTTTCTCCGATGCGCGCATCTGCGAAGAAGCGAAGGCTGCCGACGGCGCCGGTACCGCTAAAGTAACCGAGGTCGTGAGCGTCTCAATCGACGAGAAGACAGGCGCCGCAAAGCCCGACCATTTCCGAATCATCGAACGGGCTCCGGCCTGCGTGCTCAAGGGCCGCGTGGACTTCGTCGATCCAGAGATCTGGAACGAAAGTCAAGACAAGACCACCAATCAGATTGATGCCGCAAAGTTCGTGCTGGCCCTTGCCGGGACGCTTGTGCCGGCAATCGGATCAGAGAAGACGAACGGCGACGGGCGATGCGAAATCACCGTCGGCGACTTCTTGGACGACGTCGGTCTCTTTGCCCGGGGCGACGACGGCGGCGACTCGCCGGCCGTGAAGAACGGCAAATTCGGGGACTCTGAGGTGGGTGGCTCCGCGGACTCCGGCGAGGACGATTCTGCGTGCTCCGGCGAGGACGCAGGCCGGCCCCTCAGTCCCGTCGAAAAACAAGCCAAAGCCGTCCACGCGGCATGCAAAAGATGGCTTCATAAGGAACTGAAGGAGCTCGTGGAGACGGGGAATCCCTCCGAGGCGCCCGACCCTGTTCAGGTCGGAGCATCAGGCGAATCTCCTTGCGTCGCGAGCGCGGAGGATGCGGATCCCTCGAAGCAAGCCGATCAGCAAGGGCAAGCGGAGCCGAAAGGGAAACCGGATGGCCGTCAAGCGGACGGCCGGGCCGATTCGCCGTCGTACCGCTCGTTTGATTTGAACATCGAGCTGAAAACGCCGGTGGTCTCCTACGAAGTGCCGATGTCCAATGAGGTGCGCTCACTCGATTTCCTGCGCGGAACCGTGGTGTTGGCGTGGGTGCATTCGCGCCTGCGCGGGAAGTTCCCCAACGACGAAAGGATTCGCGACGCAGCGGTCAAGGGCGACCTGTTCGTTTCGGACGCGACGGCATGCGTCGCAGGGGTTCGCGGGAGGCCCGTCCCCATGGTCTTCTCCTATCCGAAGGTCGTCCCCAGCGAGTCCGACGGCGGCCCCGACCAGTCAACGCGGGAACTGTGGAACCGCCTCGTCTCGAAGGAACCGGAGGATGTGCACGTTCCGGTCCGGTCGGGCTATATCTTCGACTTCGGGGACGGCGAATCCGGCAAGCCGAGGTACGGCACGGGCGCGCCCCCGGTGACCGGACGCCAGTCCACCGCGCATGACGCCGTTCGGGGAACCGCGAAAGACGGCCAGCTCTTCCTGGTGCGGGCGCTCGCGGCAGGCCTCACATTGCAATCCGAGGTCACGATCACCGAGAGCCTGTACAGGCACCGGCCGACGGTCGCCAAGAATCTGTGCGAGCACCGGCCAGGAGAACCGCAAAACGAGGCGCAGCAGGTCAGCCAGCGCACTCTCGGCGAGATGCTGCCCGAGATCCTGCGCGTACAGGCCCGCCTCGGATCGCGCAGGCTCGCCGGAACGTTCGGCCTCGCCGAGTGCGAGGCGACGGAGAAATACGCGTCCGACGGCGCAGCCGCAGCCCGCAGCGACGCCGTAGGCGGCAACGGCACATCCGCAGGCGGCAACGCTGCTGCGGGGAACGGCGCAATCGCAGATGTCCACGTCCGCGCAAACTTGGACGACAATGCAAACACGGGCAACGCCGATGCATGGGACAGCGAAGGCGCCACGACCATCTGGTTCACCTCCGACCTTCTTTTGCGCTCGCGGTCGCTCGGCGCGGCGGGCAGCTCAGGCGACATTATCGACGCGTTCAACTGCTCCGACGCCTTCGACAGCGCGAATGCGCGCATCAGACTCTTCTCCGCAGAAAAGGCGGGCAAAGAGGGCGCTGCGGCGTCCAAGCAAGACGCCAGCAAAGGCATGACGCCGCCCAAGCGCGACGACGGCAGATCGTCCTCCAAACGCGACGCCAGCACATCGTCCTCCAAGCACGACAACGGCACACTGCCCAAGCAAGACGCCAGCGACTGCGAAGGCGACCATCGGTACCGAGCGGGATTGAGATACCGCCGGGTCGATTCTTGGTCGGCCGCCGAGGGCCAGCCTCGCGCTACCCGCCTCGCCGTCCAGGCCGGCTCGGTCCTCAAGGTCTGCCTCGGAGACAACGCCGAGCAGCGGCGAAAAGCCCTCGCAGCATTGCGCGAGCTGGAAACCGTGGGCATCGGCGAATTGCGTGCTCAGGGATTCGGCAGGTTCGTCGTCGGCGATCCCCTGCTGAGCATCAGAGACAACGACGGCAAGGGGTTCCACGTCAAGCTCCTGCACAGCAACGACTTTCTTTCGGACGAAAAATGAAACCTACAACCTTAACTCACCAGCGATCCATCACGAATTCGGCGACGTCACACGTCGCCAATCTGAGAATGCAAATCGGCCACAATCTGGCGACGTCGCACGTCGCCAACCCAACAACACTAACCAGCGCCAATCCGACGTCGCACGACGTCACCTCGACAGCACGGCTCAACGCCGTCTCGACAGCACGGCTCAACGCCAGCGTGGCGACGCTGCTCAACGCCGATCCGACGTCACCGTCCAAAGAGACCGCCAAGGAGGAGAACCGATGAGTCTTACGCGATACAGGCTCGACGTCGTTCTGGTGACGACGTCGCCCATTCACTCCGGCGGGCCGGAGGAGGAAGTCGACAGAAGGCCAAAAGCGATCGGCAACGACGATCGAAAGGCCGTTCCGCAACTATTCGCGCGCAACGCAAGCGGAACGCCCGTGCTGACGGGACGCTCGGTCAAGGGTGCGCTGCGGGCCGCATTCTTCGAGGCGCTCGACCGCAATCTTGTCGAAGCCCCGGAAATCTCAAACAGCCAAAGGCTCAAGGACCGGTTGAAGGCTCTGTGGGGAAAGGGCCCACAGGATGAAAAACAAGATAACGAAAAGGCAAGGGGCGAAGACGACGCTCCTTCCAGCTGGGCGTCGGCGCTGACCTTCGAAACGGTGTCCCTCGAAGCCGTTAAGAAGGCGGATTCGTTCATGCACCGCCCGGGCATCGCCATCGATCGCTACTGGGGATCGGTGGGCGACGGCGCGCTCTTCTTCCACGAAGTGGCGCCCGAAGGCCAGAAGCTCCATCTGGGGATCACCGCCGAAGTCGACCCGTGCCGGTTCGCGAAAGGGGCGGGGAAAGCAGGGCAGAGCGAAGCGGCTGGAACCGAAGATACAGGGAACGGCGCAGACCGAGGCGAGCTTTCGATCGAGCAAAGCGAGGCCGACGTCAAGCAGCTGTTCGCCGTCATTCTCGGTCTTCTCGGCTCGGGCCGCGTCGCCTTCGGAAAGCGCAAGGGCGCGGGCTGGGGACGCGTGAAGATCGCCAAGCACAAAACTAAGGACGGCAAGACTAAATCTTGCTACTCGCTCGCGAAGGCACGCCTCGACGACGTCGAAGGCCTCAAGGCCTGGCTGAAAGGGAAGCCCATTAGTGAGACTGGCGGCATCGAACCGGCAACGCTCCGCAACGGCAACCGAATCACGATCGACATCGAATGGGAAAGTCCAACGGGGATTCTCGTCGCCGAAACTGACGAAGAGAATCAAGACGGCAAGGAAGGCAATAACGAGGATTCCGCAACTGAAACCAACAAGGAGAGCGAGAATCAAAAGGGCTCAGACGCGGTGCCTCAAAACGCTCAAAGCAGCGAGAAGAGCCCCAATACCCAAAAAGGTGCCACAAAGACATCGGCAGCTAACAAATCCCAGAAAGTTGAGAAGCCCCGGGAAGGTGACAAGTCGTCGAAAACGGGCGACGCCGAGAATGCCGACGAACAAAAGAGCGCCAAGGAGAAACTGAACGTGGCGCACCCGCTGCGGGCGTACAAAACGGCCGACGGCGAGCAGAAGGCCCCTCTGGTGCTTCCCGGAAGCTCGGTCCGGGGCGCCCTGCGCACGCGTGCTTCAAGGATCGCCCGGACGATTCTCTATCGGAAGCGGGAAGATGAGACGCCGGATTGGTCCAATGTGCCCGTGCACGACCAGCTCGCCAATGATCCGACGCTTGTCCGCGCGCTGTTTGGAACGACGGAGCGGCGCGGGGCGGTGACCGTCCTCGACACGCTTTCCATTCCGAGCGAAGCCGGCGAGGCCGAAAAGCTGCGTACCGTCACCCATAACGCCGGAGACCGATGGACGGGAGGAGTGATCGACGGCGGCCTCTACGAGGAAAAATACCCGGTCCCTAAGTGGAATGTGCTTCGCATTGAGGTCGACCTCGACCGAATCGTTGACCCTTCGCAGGACGAGGGCAGGCCAAAAAACAACGCCAAACCGAAAGACGACGGCGGATTAAAAGGCGATCGCGGTCCGAAAGCCAACACCGGGCTGAACACCGATGCCGAATCGCAAATTAAAGGCGAACCTCAAGCCAACAGCAATCCTCAAACCGACAGCAGATCGCAAGGCACTCCCAGCGCCGAAGACCAACGAAAGCAAATAGACCTCGACCGCCGACGAGCCGCAATCTGCCTGCTGGGCTTGACCCTCGCGGAACTCGCAACCGGGACGCTCCCTCTGGGCAGCCGCGGAACCCGCGGAATGGGCGAAGTGAAGGTCAACCGCTTAACCATAAAGGGGCCTGAAGACATCCTGCCTCCGCCTGCGCAAGAGTGGGACATTCACGACGACGGCGAATCCGTGGCGGAGAAACTTCTCGCACAGCTCCGAGAAGTCAACAAGAAGCTCCAAAAAGGCGCGGCTGAGGGTTTGGACCTCAATTGGACGGACTTTCTTAACGAGAAAGACAAGAAGGCATAACGATGAGTCAGAACAACCCCACAACACAACGGAACAGCGGCAGGTCGCACAAGGGCGCGGAATCCGCTGACGCGAAAGACCTTTCCGCCCCGCTCCGCGAGGCAAAATGGAGTCGCACCTTCATCCCGAACGCAACGCTCAGCGACGCGTTGGAGCGCGCCCGAGCAGCCGCAGTGGAACTGACGCAGCAGCTCGCATCCGCGCAGGAGGCCCTCGGGCAAGGCGGCGAATCTGGAAGTTCGTCCCAAGCTTCCAAATCCCACGTTCTCCAAGGGATCGCCTATACGACGTCGGGCGCGAAGGCGATCGTCCGGATCAACGGAACCTCCGTGGGCTCGCCTGCGGCCACGAGCTCTCTTGAGTCCGGTACCGTCTCTGATGACCACAACGCGACCACCGCCGTCGGCGGCGTCAACTCGCCGCTCATCGATTCATCGCACACCCCCATTCCAAGCAAAACCGTATACGAACTCCGCCTGTGGCAGGTGATTGCCCCAGGAAGCTCTTCGGAAGGCCCCCAGTCGGGTGAAGCGCCGAACGACCCCCAGCCGAGTGGATCTGCGCGCAATCGCGGATCGGGTGAAACAGCGGACACTTCCGATGCGAGCAAGAGCGCCAATAGGCGCGATTCGAACGGCGGCGTCCTCGCCCGCGAGATCCGCTGGCTCAATGGGAGCGGCTGCGCGGAGATCGTCGTCGAACGGCTTCGAGAAGGCGAGAAGCACGATCCAACCGTGCGTGAAAAAGCGGAAGATGACGGGACGAACAAAGACAACGGGGCGAAAACGCTCCGCCAAGGGTGCTGGTGCCGAGAGAACAAGTACCTTCAGCACGGCGCGGATATTTCCGGCAAGGACAAGCTCGACGAAACCGACATCATGCGCAGCATAGAGGTTTTTGTCGAGGAGCCGGAGTTCGGCAACACGGTGTTCGCCGACGAGCTCATGTCCGGAAGGTGGGCGTAAGAAAGTGGGCAGAAAAATGATCGGAACGTCGGCCGCCGCACAGCGGCTCGCAGCAACAGGGAGGGAAAACTGACATGGGCACATTCCATTCAGCGGTCAATCGGATTCCAGTTCTTCGCCGGAAGGCGCATAACCTCGTCGCCAAGGGAATGCTGCCAAAAGACATCTTCAACGACGGCAAGGCTCCCGGCCACGACCGACTGGCGAACGAGGGATGGTCGGGCACGATCGACCTCGAGATGACGGTCCGCACCCCGCTCGTTTTCGGAGACCAGTATAAGGAAGACGCCGAAGGCCGCAGAGTGGAGGAATTCGACGGCCTAAAGAAGATTCCCGGCTCGAGGAACGTCGTCGAAGTGCCGATGGACGTCTCAGGGCGGCCGTTCATCAGCCCGACGATGGTCAAGGGAATGGTCTCGCGCGCATACGAAACCCTGACAGCATCCCGCTTCCGAGTGTTCGGCGAGCACCGCGCCCCACTCACCTATCGGGTGGACCCGTCGCAGGCGAATCAGCTTTTTCCCGCGAGGGTCTGCCGCGACGAGGCCGGCGACCTCGCCGTTGAAATCCTCAACGGGAAAGGCGAGAAGAACGAAATGGCGCTTCTGGTCGACTCCCTGAACATCAAAGGCATCGAAGTCGTTCGCGAAGGCCACACGCAGCCTGCCCCGAACGCGAAAGCGCCTCAGCGCCCGCGAGTGCCCGGAGCCGGACTGCTTCCGCCTGCAGAGCAGGTACTCAAGAGGTTTCGTTCGCTAACTCCCCACGGGGATCCGGTTCGCGTCGGTTTGACTCGCCTCAAAGACGGCACGCCTGTGGTTACGCATGTGCGGCGCAAGGACACCGGCAAACTCGAAGAGTTCTTCCGTGTTACGCGAAAGGGCTATCGGAGTGCCAGACCCATTGAGGTTGAGGGGTACGCCTGCCGCACAGCACCCGAAGGCAAGTTTGCAAGCGACCTGTTCGAGAACAAGAAGTACGAGAGGTTCTTCTTCAAGATCGACTCTTTGGAGAAATTCAAGATCGACTCTTCGGAGAAAGACATCTCGGGAACGATTCTGCGGCTCACTGAAACGAACATTCGCGACTACAGGCTCATTATCGAGAGCTATCGCAAAGCGTCGGACGAGTACAAGGGGCCCGAACCCCATCTGCTCAATCGCGCGTCGCAAAAACGCGAGAATCCCGCAGCAAACGGCGCTTCCGCACAGGCCGGCGACGCACCGGCGTCAACCGGCGACGCATCCAAACCGACCGACGACGCGTCGACGCCAACTGAAGGAACACCTGCATTGGCCAACAACGCGCCGACGTCGGCCGGCAGCGCATCGGAGCCAACCGGCAGCGCACCTGCATTGGCCGACAGCGCTCCGGCGCCGATCCTCGCGGAGGGCGACCTCGTCTTCGTCCGCCTCGACTCTGACGAGGTGCCCGACTGCTACGGGAAAATGCTCAAGAGCGTCGCCGTATGCGAAGTTCTGCCCACGATGGTCGGACGGCGAGCGTATCGGAGCAGTCCGCGGGAGCTCGCTGAGAATCAGTTGGCCGCGCCCCTGAAGAATCGCGACGAGGCGTCTCCGGCCGACAGGCTCTTCGGCTACGTCGTGCCGGAAACGATGGAGAACGCAAAGGGCGGCGACGTCGCCTATCGCGGTCGCGCCTCCTTTGGACAGGTCGACTCGTCCGGCGTGAAAGTGTGCCGCAAGGAGAAGAAGCTGGCGCCGCTTCTCGAACCAAAAGTCTCTTCCGCCCGGCGCTTTCTGACCGACTCCGGCGGCGCCACTCCTCGAATCAAAAGAGACAATGAGAGCGCCAGCATCGCCCCAAATGACAGAAAACAGGAAGTCAGCACCAAAGAAGAAAAGGAGGAATGGCGTCTGCGTGCCCGGAGAGAATACTTCGGGCCAGGTCAGCTTCTCGGCGCAGCGGCCTACCCCGTTCACCGTAAACCGCAAGTCGACGAAACCGGATTCCTCAGAAGCGCAACCGAGCTTCCCCAGCTCGACCTCGAGCAGGGCAATGACGACGTCCGGATCACCGCCAAAACGTGGATCGAAACCGGAAGCTCGCTCAAGTGCACGTTGCGCTTTGAGAATCTCAGCAAATTTGAGCTGGCGTCCCTTGTGTGGGTGCTCACTCCGGAAAACCTCGTCCCGTCGGAGGCGCGAAATCGGACTGAGAACGCTGAAGAGAAGGCCAAAAGCGAAGCCGGCAAAGGGGACGGCGAGGAACCCGCCAAACCCGTCGGATTCCTGCGCATGGGCTTGGGCAAACCGCTCGGTTTGGGCGCCGTGGAAGTGCGGATCGCCGAAGACGGCTTGAAAGCCTGGCGCGGGCGCAGCCTCGCAAAATCCTACGAATCGCTGGAGGCATGTCTCGGGTTCGGGGCGAAGACGCGCAAGCCGTCGAAGTTCTCCTTGAAGAAGCTCATGCGCGAGGTCGATCCCGATCGTCGCTTGGACCTCGACCGCCTGCCATGGATCCAGGCGATGCAGCGTGCGGCCTACGGCTATGACGACGGCGTCGAAGTGCGCTATATGTCCCTGGCCGAAAACAAGGCGAACAACCAGACGAACAGCAAAACCGGCGAACCGCAGGAAGGCCGCGGCTTGTCGCCCACTGACCTCAGCGGCTCTTCGCCGAGCACCAAAACATACCGTCCGTCCCCAATGCGAATTTCGACGGAATGAAACGTCTGGAAACCCACTATGAGTGAGAAAAACACCGACGAGTCTCGCGCTACCGGCCATGCGCCGAAAGATTTCCAACCGTTCCATTCGGCCGTCAATCGGATACCGCTGCTTCGGGAAACGGCACAAGCTCACGCAGCAGAGGCACAAGCTCGTGCAAAGGAGGCACAAACTCACGCGACGGACGTTCGCAACGCCGTCGGCGCATTCCCCAAGACGCTCTTCGACGACGGCGTCGCCAGCGGTCACGACCGCCTGAAGCCCGATAGATGGTCGGGCTCGATCGACGTGGAGATGACGGTTCACACCCCTGTGGTCTTCGGGAAGCATGACAACGCCCAAAAACATGATGACGCCCAAAAGCACGATGGCGACCAAAGCGGCACGGAGGAGGACAGCGAGGCCCCCACCAGCGAGGTCTCGGGAAGCCTCCGAAGCGAAGAATGCGAGGACGGCACGCCCGAAGAGCCTTTCGTCAGCCCGACGATGGTCAAGGGAATGGTCTCGCGCGCCTACGAAACCCTGACAGCCTCGCGTTTTCGGGTGTTCGGCGCGCATCCGTCCTCTTCAAACAAGCTGCGGCGCACCGACTCGTTCCATCGCGCCCAGCTCACATATAGGGGCGATCCGGCCAGCGCTCTCATGCTTGTTCCGGTGCGAGTGGAGGAGGCACGCGGCGACGGCTCCCTGAAGCTCGAGCTGCTGCGGGGAACGACGCCGCACGAATCGGTGCGCAGCTCCGACGACGGCACGAAGGAGTACTCGATCCTGAGGGCGGCGGCGCTCCCCGACCGCGAAAGCAAGCACATCAAACCCGTCAACAAGAAGTCTTTCAAGGAAGCCCGCCGCCTCGCCCCGCACGGCGAGCGGGTTCGTTGCACTATGACCCTGTGCATTCAAGGTCAGCGCAAGGCCCCGCTCTACGCTTATTGGGTAGTCACAGACATCTTCGACGACGCCGGAAAGAAGCACCGCCTCTTCAACGTCGGCGAGGAGATCGTCTCTTTTTCCAATTCGGCAATGGAGAGGTCGGCACGCGACCTTCAAGGCGACTCGAAAGAGCAGCTGGCCGGATCGGGAAGTCGGCGGCACGGATCGGAAAGTCGGCGGCGCGATTCGGAAAGACGGCCGGGCGAATCGGAGAAGAACGGCACCCGCAACCGGGACGCGCACTGCGGAAAGCCTGAGACAAGAACCGCCTGGGGCTACGCCTACCGCACAGCCCCCGACGGCAAATCCGCGGGGCAATTGTTCGAGAAGAAACACGATGAGCGCTTCTTCTTCAAGATGGACCCGAACCAAAGCGAGTTCGCCGTCGCGCCCTCGTCTGTCCACCAATCCTACAAGGACATCATCGCCAGCTATCTATCCCTCAGAAGACAGGAGATGGAGAAGGGTGAAAGGGCGGAAGCGCCTCTGCCCAATCGTTTCACCCGCATGGCGGACAAGAGCGAGTCCAACGCCCTCAAACCCGGCGATCCAGGCTTTGCGGCGCTCGAGAAAGGCGACCTTGCATACGCGGTGCTCGACGCAGACCAGACCACGGTCCGCGAACTCGTTCCCGTCATGGTCGGACGGCACGCCTACTCGAAGAGCCCGTGGGAGCTCGCGAAGGATCAGAAGGCTCTTCCGCTTTCTGAGGCCGGGGAGGCTTCGGCGGCCGATCGGCTTTTCGGATACGTCGTGCAGAAAACCGGAGGCGACGAGGCTCAGAGCGGCTTTCCCGGCGACGTCGCCCTTCGCGGACGAATCGAGTTCGGCCCGATCGACGCCTCTGGGCCGAACGCGTTCGACCCCTCGCTGAAAACCATGTGCAAGCTGAAGGAGCCACGTTTTCTGCCGCCGTTGCTGGAGCCCAAACCGTCTTCAGCCCGAAGGTTCATTACGGATGAAGAGGGCAAGACGCCAAGCCCAGCGGCTGCGGGCGCCCCGGCACTGGACAGCGCGGCAGCGTCGGAAAGCGCGGCGGCCCGGGCGAATGCTCAAGATTCGAGCCGTCAGGCGATTGCGCGCAGCGAGTGTTTCTCACGCGGGCAATTCTTGGGAATCGCCGCATACCCCGTGCACCGTTGCCGTTTGGGGCGGAACGAGCTTCCCTCGGCGGGCGGGCAAATCCTTGCCAATGGAAAGGAGACTGAAGAGAACGTCAAGGTTTCCCTTCTCGTCACCTCGTTCATACAGGCAGGTTCGGTATTGCGTTGCCGGATCCGTTTCACAGACCTCGCCCAGGAGGAACTCGCAGCCCTCCTGTGGGTTCTCACGCCGGAGAAACTCGTGCCGCGAAGCGTGCGAGACAGGCGCACTCATGCCGAAAGGGAGGGAAGCCGGGCGGAGCCCTCTGCTACCAAGCCGCCTATCGGATACCTGCGCATGGGGCTCGGCAAGCCGTTCGGACTAGGGGCGATCGAGGCGAGAGCCACGAGCATGACGGCGCACAAAGGCGGGGACCTCGCGGAAAGGTATGAGTCACTGGACGGATGCCTCGGCCACATGCCGACAGGGCCCGAAAGCCCGTCGCTCGGCATCGCGGACTTCTCTTCCGTTCTCGAAAGGTTCAAGCTCGACGAACAGCCCTGGGTCGAGGCGATGCAGCGAGCGGCATACGGGTACGACGACGTTCGGCAAGGCGAGCAGGGCAAGGCCCGCGAGGTCGAAGTTCGCTATATGACACTCGAAGAAAACAGAGCCAACAATCAGACGGTGACTCCCCCAAGAAAGAAAGGAGAAAGGAAAGCCGTCCAACCGCCCGCCGGGTCCCCGGCGAAAGGCAGGGGGCTTTCCCCCATCGACCTTTTCGGCTCAATGGCGGAACAACCGCTGACCGTCCAGCCCAGAAAACAGAAGAAAAAGAGAAAGTCATCGGGCGGCAAATCGAGGAAGAAAGGCAAGAATGACGGAAAGAGAGCGAGATCAAAGAAGTAGCCCGACGCCGGGAGCGCTGTGTGTGGCTGTTGCACGCTCGTCTTGCGGTGATGCGACTTTCAGGGCTGCGACTTTGAGCGATGGGCCATGGCGTCCGCAACTGCTGTCGCGCGTGCGCCCCGCGAGTCTCCGGCTCTGGACGCCCTGACTCTGCTGTGGGGTGTGGGAGTCTTGAGGGGACACGTTTGCTGGGGTTTTGCGAAGAGACTGCTGTGCACGCGCAGATGCTGGGAAAGTTCTGACAATGGAGGGCTTTTCGGCGTCGCCCCGTCGAAAGTCGGCGCGGAAGACGGGGTTCGGGCGATCGGTGGCGCATTGCCGTTTAGTGGCGAAATCCCGCACAAGTGTGGTCTAATAGAGGCGGTGTTTACCGGTGAGTCAGGGTGCATGGATCGCCGGTGGCGATTACCGTCGAGTAAACGTTGCTGCGACGCGGTTTGCAGAGACGGCAGTCGGTAAGCACCCGGCACCAGAAGGTGCATTGAGGAAGAAAAGTGGGCGTGGACCCCGCGCGAACCAGCTTCGAGTGACATCGATGGTTGGAACGCATGGAGTCCACTACCAGATGCCGCGGTAGAGCCCCACTTCATCGAGAGTCACGGCGGTTCCCAAAAGTTCAGCGCGGCCAACGCATGCTCCGCATAAGGGGTAAACGTGAACCACGTCGTCGGTTTCACTGATGATCCCTTCGATATGTGCGCAAACTGCGCTGAGGTCGTCAGCTTCCAAACGCAGCTGAAAAACCGATTCCTGTATCCGGTACCCCCACCCTTGGAGGTAGGCGGCCAGGCGCGTGCGCCGCCTGTCGGAAGAGATGTCGTAAGCGACAATCGCGGTCATCGCCATGACACGCCCATCCATTCGTAGTCCCGCTCCATGATCGCGCGGCCAAGCAACTGCGCGCTGTGGTGGATGTGTCTGCGCCACGTGCCGGAGAACCCTGGGAGAGCGCCCTTGACGCGGCGCTGAAGCGTCGCTTCATACCCGTCCACCAACGCCTTCTTGCCCTCGCGGTTAAGCCACACCCCCTTGCCGTCGTCGGAAGGCGATGCGTGCTCCGGTCTCAGCCGATGCGAGCGAAGCAAACTGACCACCGTGCGGTCCACCAGCAGGGGACGAAACTCCTCCATGAGGTCAAGCGAAAGGCTGGGGCGTTTGTCGGTCGAAGCGTGCAGCACTCCGAGCGACGGCTCAAGCCCCGCCGCGAACAACGCGGCCGTGCACTCCCCCAGCAGGATCGCGTACCCATAGGAAAAGGCGGCGTTTGCCATATCCTTCGGCGGACGCCTGCTGCGGCACGGAAACGACACTCCCTCCGGCACCAGCCCGGCAAGACAGGCGAAGTAGGCGGAAGACGCCGCCCCTTCAATCCCAAAAAACTCATCAATCGACGCCGCGTCGAAGAGGTCCTCCATCGACGAACGGATCTTCTGGCACGTTTTCCCAACGTTGACGTTCCTGTCCCGACGCCCGATGCGGTGGAGAACATGAACCTGGTTGCGCATCTTGGCCCGAATTAGACTCCGAGCAAGAGGCATGCGCGCCTCGACATCGGCGGCAAACTCCGCCTGCCTCAAGAGACGCTGGGCGTTCGCCGTCGAACGCGGCCCGGCAAGCTGGCCCAAGTAGGTGCCGCGGCGGGAAAGGCAGAGCACGTCGACGTCATTGTACAGCGCCCACGAACGCGCCCCGGCCGAAAGCCCCACGCTCCCGGTCAGCACGATGCGATTGACGGCTCGGCGAGGAATCGAGACGTGAGGCAGCAGATCAACGCCTTCAACGATCAAACGCTCCTTCGACACCCGCACGCACGCGCCGTCGCGGCCTATGTACAGGACGTGATCAGGGTTCACGTCAGGCTTGACGTGATGATGGGGGTCGCAGTTAGGACGACTTCTCGAGAAATCCACACCTAGGTAGCAGAATTCTTCATCGAAACTGGTGAGCATGGTCTTCTCCTCATTGACTGTCAGCCCGCGAGAGCGGACAAGTTCGGTGAATAGGTCGAGAGCATCGAGGAGCTCGTCCTCGCGCGGCGTACAAACCACGACGTCGTCGGCGTAGCGGACGTACGCAAATCCCGCGTCGCTCATGGCGATGTCCACATCGGTGAGAGCGAGATTCGCCAGAAGCGGCGAAAGGCAAGAACCTTGGGCGATCCCGCGGCTGCGGCATCTGACGCGCCTCCTTCTAGGGGACGCAATCAAATAGATCAAATCGATGGTTCGCTCGCATGTCATTGCCCGGTAGAGCGTCGCAAGCGAATCGTCGATGGAGATGTTTGAAAAGCAATCGTGGATGTCGGCTCGAAGCACGAACCTGTACCCCTCCTCCCGGAGGGCTGCGATGCGCTGAACGGCGTCGGGCACGCCAATGCCCTGCCTGTAGGCGAACGAGCAAGAAGATTGAACCCGGTCCGCAGCGGGCCCTATGGACTCGATGACTGCACGTTCAACGATCTTGTCTCTGACCGTGGGCACCTGGAGCTCTCTGCTCTCGCCCACGATTTTCTTGGGGATCGTGAAACGATGGACGGGCTCCGGCATGTACGAGCCTTCTCGCAGGTCCTTTGACAGATCGGCGATGAACTCGTCGAGACGCCCGATAACGTCGATCGTTTGCCTGCGCAGCTCGCCGTCGGCGGCGTCCTTTGCCAGCACCGTTCCCCACGCAGCTTTTAACCCTTCGATCGACGTGATTCGTTCGAAGGCGCTTCCCGGAACAACCCGCCCTTGGGTGGCCCGGAACGCCTCAGTCACCTGAAGCGGATAGACGGTAGCTCCGAGATGGCGGAGCACAGCAAGAATAGGCTGCCGCCTTCTGAAACCGCGTCCTTGCGATTTTTCTCCGTTATTCATGACAACCCCGTCTCTGGAGTTACATCCGAACGGATAGCCGGACGCTTTCATTATTGCCCGCCGGACGGCGGCACGCAGCCGACTTTGTGCAGAAAACCGGGGTTCAGCCTTCAGCGTATTCGATCACCGCACCCGTATCATCTTCCATTGCTAACAATAGGGAAATCCGGCCCGCACCCAACCGGCAAAGGTCGGGCCGGGCCGAACGATTGCCTTGAGAATACAGCTCACCACACCCCGCTGTACAGGCCGACGTCGTCCAGGGCAGGCGCCGTTCCGAACACCTCGGCGCGCCCGCAGCAGGCCGCGCACAGGGGGTAGACGTGGACGACGTCGTCGGTCTCGCTGATGAGCTTGTCGATGCGCGCGCAAACCTCCGAGAGCTCCTCGTTGCTCAACCGCAGCTGGAACACGGACTCCTGCATCCGGTAGCCCCACCCTTGCAGATAGTTGGCCAGGCGCGTGCGGCGGCGGTTGTTTGCGACGTCGTAGGCCACGATCACCGTCAGCGCCATGACACGCCCACCCAGTCGTAGCCGGGCTCCAAGATAGCGCGGCCGAGCAGCTGCGCGCTGTGGTGGATATGCCTGCGCCACGGGCCGGCGAACCCCGGCAGAGCGCCCTTGACGCTGCGCTGAAGAGTGGCCTCGTACCCGTCGACCACTGCTTTCTTCCCGTCTTTGGTGAGCCAGACGCCAGCGCCGTCGTCAGACGGGCCCGCGTGCTCCGGGCGCAAACGCCGGGACCGAAGGAGCCCGAAAACCATGCGGTCCACGAGCAGGGGGCGGAACTCCTCCATGAGGTCGAGGGAAAGGCTGGGGCGTTTGTCGGTCGAAGCGTGCAGCACTCCGAGCGACGGCTCAAGCCCCGCGGCGAACAGCGCGGCGGTGCATTCGCCCAAAAGCAGCGAATACGCATAGGAAAGGGCGGCGTTCGCCATGTCCTTCGGCGGGCGCCTGCTGCGGCAGGGAAAAGAGACCTCCGGCGGAAGCAAGCCCGCCACGCACGCGAAGTAGACGTTCGAGGCTGCGCCCTCCATGCCCATGATCTCCTCGATGCTCGCCGCGTCGGGCAAGTCCGCCATGATGCAGCGGATGTCGCGGCACGCCGATTCCAGCCCGACGCCGCCGATGTGCCAGCCGCCGCCTTTGCTCTCGCCGACGTTTGCGTTCCCGCGAGCCTGCAAGTCGTCGAAACCGGCAGCCGCAGCCGCACTAGCAACGCCGGAGCCGCCGACAGCCTCCCTGGCGCCACCCCCGGAGGCCGCGCCCGCATTACCGCACACCTCCATCCCGTCGCCCATGGCCGCGCCCGCGCTTTCGACGTCGCCCGCGCTCCCCTCCCTTTCCCTGCGCGCGAGCCTGTGCAGGACGTGGAGCTGGTTGCGGAGCTTGGCCCGCACGATGCTCCGGGCGAGCGGGAGCCGCGCCTCTTCGTCGGCCGCGAACTCCGCCTGCCTCAGGAGGCGCTGGGCGTTTGCCGTCGATCGCGGCCCGGCGAGCTGGCCCAGGTATGTGCCGCGGCGGGAAAGGCAGAGCACGTCGATGTCGTTGTACAGCGCCCACGAGCGCGCCCCGGCCGAAAGGCCGACGTTTCCCGTGAGCACGATGCGGCTCACCATTCGCCGCGGGATCGACATTTGGGGCAGCCCGTCGGGCGCGTCCACAATCAGCCGCTCCTTGGCCACGTGCACGCGTGAGCCGTCCCTCCCGACGTACACGACGTGAACGGGGGCGGCGGCCTCGGCGGACGGCTCAAGCGGCCGGTCCTGCGAATAGTCGATGCCGAGATGGCAGAATCCTTCGTCGAAGCTGGTCATGGCAGTTGCATCCTCGTTGATCGTCAGCCCGCGAGAGCGGACAAGTTCGGATATAAGGGCGAGCCCGTCCACGAGCTCGGAGCGCCCCGGCGCACACATTGCGATTTTGGAGCCGTGGCGTAGATAGGCGAATCCGGCGTCACACATCGCGTCGTCGACGTCGGTCAAAGCGAGATTCTCCAAAAGAGGGCGAAGCGACGAGCCTTCGAGCACCCCTCGCAGCCTGTCCTCGGCGCCCGGCCGAACGCCTTCGAAGCGCGGCAGGCCGAGCAGGCAGAGGAGGTCTAGCGTGCGCTCGCAAGGCACGCCTCGGCGGAGCGTTTCCAGAGCGTCGTCGAGGTCGACCCCGGATGCGCACCCTTCGATCTCCAGGAGAAGGACGTTCGCGCAGCCTTCGCCCCGCAGGCGGGTGAGGCGGCCGACGACGGCGTCGATTCCGAGCCCGGTGCGCGCTCCGAAAGAGCTCGACGATTGCAGTGCCTCGGCCGCCGGGCCGACGGCAGCCGCAACAGCGCGTTCCACTATGCCGTCCCGCAGCGAGGGAACCCACAGGACCGGCGACGGCACGGCCGGGCCCTGTGGGGATGTCGCTATTCCGGCGGCGGCCCCCAGGCCTCTGCGCAACGGGCCGAGCCTTTCGCGCTTGAGCGGATAGAGCGGGCCCGGCTTGTACAGCCCGGTTCGGAGTTCGGCGGAGAGCCTGCCGAGAAAGATGGCGAGATCGGCCGCTATCTCTTTCGCTTGGCGTCGAAGCTGCTGGTCAAGAATGTCTTCGGCCAGCACTACGTTCCACGCGGCAGCCAATTCTTCGAACGAAGTTAAACGCTCAAAGACGCTCCCGAGCCCGGAAGCATCCCGGAAGGCAGATCCGGTTGGCGTTGGCGGGCGAGCCTCGCCGTCGAGGCCGGGAGCGCTCAAGCGGAGTTCCGGCGGCTCTTCGGCTCGTTCGGCAGTTCTTGCGATTTCAAGGATGCGAAGCGGGTAGCGATCCTTTCCGGAGCAGCCCGATCCAGCAAGGATCGGACGACGTCGGAATGACCCGCGCGCTTGCGAATGTAGTGAAGCGTCCATTGCTTTCTAGCCTTTGATAAGTCTGATATGTGTTTCTGCGCCATTGACACAGAGGAGCACCCAATCTCCGATCCTGTGTTGTTGATTTTCGATCTGGTGCTTTCGCGTGATTTTGATTTCAGTGTAGACCTGTATCGGTTATTCCGCTGGCAAAATAGGCATCACTTTGCAGCAAAAGATTCTGTATGCCCAGTAAGACGAAGTTAACTCTGGCGTAGTCGTGAGGCGTTGGTTTTTTGGCTTGGGTTCGTTGAAAGCCGGTGGCGTACTGGCTGGTAGGGGGCGTCGGCGGCGCTGGGGTGGTTTGTGGCGGTATTTCGCGGTTGTGTGGTTTAATTGGACAGGTGCGAGCCGATTCGATGTGGTGCTTTCCAGGTCGGCGGCGATTTCGTTCCGGTAAACGGCGGTGTGGCGCGGTTTTCTGGGGGCGGAGTCGGAAAGCACTGAGCACCAGAAGGTGCATTGAGACTAGGAGTGAAAGCGGGGACGAAAAACTCAGGCTGTCGGAAAGCACTGAGCACCAGAAGGTGCATTGAGACAGAGCGTAGCCCTCGGCGTTCAGCGCCTCGTTGAGGAGTCGGAAAGCACTGAGCACCAGAAGGTGCATTGAGACCACGGGCTGCACCTGTATTCGGTTGTGACCGTGGCTTCCTGTCGGAAAGCACTGAGCACCAGAAGGTGCATTGAGACATGACGGTGAAGAAGATCACATCCATTTTTCTCGTCGGAAAGCACTGAGCACCAGAAGGTGCATTGAGACGAAACGCTTAGGGTTTCGATTACTCTTTACTCCGTCGGAAAGCACTGAGCACCAGAAGGTGCATTGAGACCGTCGACGCGGACCTCGCGCCGCACATCTGGCGGTCGGAAAGCACTGAGCACCAGAAGGTGCATTGAGACGAACTCGTAGCCCTCCGCCCACAGGGACTCGCTAGATTCTGTCGGAAAGCACTGAGCACCAGAAGGTGCATTGAGACACGTTGAAAAAATTCGAATACCCGTCGATGTTCTTGGTCGGAAAGCACTGAGCACCAGAAGGTGCATTGAGACGCGAGATTAATTTTCAGCCAAACGTACGGACCGTTCCAGTCGGAAAGCACTGAGCACCAGAAGGTGCATTGAGACCGGCAAGTGGTTGACGATGGGGTATTTTCTGTCGCTGTGTCGGAAAGCACTGAGCACCAGAAGGTGCATTGAGACCAACCTAGTACGGAGTTCCATGGTGACTTTTTGGGGTCGGAAAGCACTGAGCACCAGAAGGTGCATTGAGACAGTGGCAGTCCGCAGAAGTGGCAGCTGCGCCGCGTCCTCGTCGGAAAGCACTGAGCACCAGAAGGTGCATTGAGACGCCTCAAAATCTGCAACGTATCCTAGATGTTGAGTGCGAGTCGGAAAGCACTGAGCACCAGAAGGTGCATTGAGACGGATGACGACGGGAAGAGCGGTCCATCCGTCAGTCAGCCCGTCGGAAAGCACTGAGCACCAGAAGGTGCATTGAGACTCGGACTAAGTGTGCGGTCGGGAAGGGCGGGATATATAGTCGGAAAGCACTGAGCACCAGAAGGTGCATTGAGACACGGGGAACGACGGGCTTCCCATTCCGGCCCGGATGGTCGGAAAGCACTGAGCACCAGAAGGTGCATTGAGACTCGTCTCCCAGTCGTCCTTGTAGTGGGATTTGAGCTGGGTCGGAAAGCACTGAGCACCAGAAGGTGCATTGAGACGTCGTCACAGTCCACGCGGTAACTCCGTCGGCTTCAAGTCGGAAAGCACTGAGCACCAGAAGGTGCATTGAGACCAGAAGACCTCGAGGATGGAAGCGTGGACGTGCTGTGTCGGAAAGCACTGAGCACCAGAAGGTGCATTGAGACCACGTTCTGTTTCCTCTTTGGCGAGGATAGCATTGTCGGAAAGCACTGAGCACCAGAAGGTGCATTGAGACACCATGACACGCTGAGCAAGAGAATCCCACGCCATCGTCGGAAAGCACTGAGCACCAGAAGGTGCATTGAGACAGCGTGAAGGAGGAGTCATTCGAGGTCATCTTGACCTGTTGGAAAGCACTGAGCACCAGAAGGTGCATTGAGACGTGATCTCGATCGCCGAGTACGGGAAAGTCATAAATGTCGGAAGGCATTGAGCACCAGAAGGTGCATTGAGACTTTGCAGAGCTGAGATGACACGGGCGACAGCGTCGGGTCGGAAAGCACCGAGCGGTAAAAGATGCATTACGGCGATCTCACGATGCTCGTAATGAATAGGTCAGGAGTTCGCTTCGGAAAGCGCGGAGCTCCAGGCGGTGTATTGGCCTCCGCCCGACGGAACGCGAGCGGACTTCTGCGACGTCGGACAAAAAAGGGGGTGCGCCTCAAAGACTCGAGGCGCACCCCCTTTTGAGTGAGGGAACGCGGAGTTCCCGTCGCCCGAAGGCCCAGCCTATTTCCGCGTGGACTCCAGCGCCT
>ERZ773022.579-NODE-579-length-29044-cov-4.834075_pt1 | contig 29044 bp, 44 predicted proteins | sample MGYA00580839_ERZ773022 | MGnify/ENA primary metagenome ERZ773022 (study PRJEB29015, sample SAMEA2738020) | human oral metagenome | biome: human oral; feature: human-associated habitat; material: dental | place: China | collected 2044 ... | reverse complement strand
TTAGACGCTTATTAATATATACGATAGTAAAATATCGGCTTTAAATAGGGCTTACGAATACGGATACTTCAGTATACTGTGTTTAATAAGGTAAAGTATTCCTTAGTAAATAAGAATAATTTTTTTTTTATTTTAAAATTTACTAGGGATACTTACGCCCCGAAGCCGTTGCTTAGTGCCTATGTTTAATACGCCCTAACGGGCTTGATGTCAATATGGCTATAATACTTTTTAATTAAATATTGCAATAAAAAAAGACTACCGATATATAAAATCAGTAGTCTTTTTTAGATATATTTAAACCGTATTACTACGGGGGCTGGTGTTAGAATTTGATAAAGTCATAGGATATAGCAGCGCCGTCTAAGCTTTTACCTTTAGGATTGTTAATAGATTTAAACGCTTCGACTCTTAATCGATCACGTTGATAATGTGCAGTCATATATACATCATGATTAACAACGGCTACGCCAGCGCCTATACGATTCTTCTTTTCTTGATGAATAGCATAATAGTTATTATGGATTCCTTCGGTTTCTTTTAATAGATAATCTGACTTATCTTTACTAGCAAGATAATTAGCTTTTTTATCTGCTTCAGATTGTGTATTAGTCGTATATTGAATATCGGCCGGTTTAGTCTTAGCCTTTTCGATTAAATGAGTAACTTCTTTAACGTCAGATTCGCCGCGATACTTATTCATATTTAGTTGTGCTTCTCTAATAGTATTCTTATCCACTTTGGCTATATTTTGAATAGGTACAGTAGAATCTTTAATACCTTTATTATAAAAATAATAACATAGACTAATACAGGTGAATAAGATTAAAGCGGCCGCAATATATAATTTAAGATTGCGATACATAATCTGTTATCCCTCGTGCAATAGCCTTAGCGAAATCATCGCTATTATTAATAAGTAGTAACGCGTCTTGGTTGTTATCGATAAAAGCAGTTTCAACTAATACGGCCGGCATATCTGTATGTTTCAATACGATCAATCCGGGTATTTCTTTGACGCCCCTATCGATTGTACCTAAACTATCTATAATTTGGGATTGAATATATCCAGCTAATTTATCAGAATTACCACCGTCGCAACGATATACGATAGTTTCCGTACCTCTAGCATAAGTATTAGCAGCGTTACAATGGATAGAAATAAATATATCGCTATTCCAGTCGTTAGCTGCTTGACATACCGGATATGATCTATCTGTATACGGAGAATCATAATAGAGATTATCGGATTGCATAACTTGCGTTTCATAGCCTACTTGATTAAGATAGTAAGCTACTTTATTACCGATAATACTAGCGATTTCGGCTTCGGTAATGTTAAAATCATTATTTACCGCGCCGCAATCGTACTCTAAATCATGTCCCGGATTAATGAATATTTTCATTGTTGTTATTTTCCTCTAATTTATCAGGAATACCATTATTATTCTTATCGATAAATAACATTAAAAAGCCAGTAAAAGCGGCTAATACGCTAGGGACGTAAATACTAACTATAATTTTAATTCCGTAGTCGATTATCCTAGCAGCTTCAGGCGATAAATCGCCGTGAATAAAGGAAATAACTAATTGAGTAATTACGACTATAATAGGAATAATTATAATGAGTATTAACGTCCGTGTCGCTAGTATTCCTGAAGGGTGAATATTCGCTATTTTAACGCTATTAAATAATTTTTTAGCGGAATTAATAGTCTTAGTCTTAATGTCCATGACTCACTTATCCACCTTTAATAAATAATTCCGATAATGCTTACAATTACAGGAATCATAAAACATAAAAATATTACAATACCTTGTAAGCGTTTATCTTTATTGTCAAGATTAGAAATACGCGCTTCATGATCAGAAATTTTACTTTTAATATCTTCTAAAGTAACTTCGATATGCGTAACACGTTTATTAATTTCTTGCTGCTGCGCTTGGAAGTCATGAATTGTATTTCTAATATCTTTGACAATTTCTAATATCATATTAATATTATCCATTATTAACCTTTGTTATTTGATTGTGTTAGATTCTGAATTAGAGGAATATTTTTTATTATTAACAATATCTTCAATTAAGTTGTATCGTTTATAATATTCAGAATCTAGTAAGATTTCGGAGTCGTCGGCATTAATCGACTTTAATAATTTAATATCGTTACTAATACCGACAATAATATTATTAGATACTAAATAATACATATTAGAAATTTACCCATCTATTGGCGTAAACGTCCCATTTTTTACTATAATCCGGATTAAAGATTTTAATTTCCGGCTTTTCATATACTAAATCACTAGGCGGAATAGAATCAGGGCTTACAATAATTTTATCTACATTATATTTTGCGCCGTTTTTGCCTTGTAAATTCAAATTATCTTTAAACCATACGAAAGATTGAATTTCTAGTGTATCGATTACAGATCCGGCAAATGCGTCCTTATCGATTTCGGTAGCTTGTGGCAAATTAACAGCAGTATAGCCGCAGCCATTAAATGCATTAGCGCCGACTTTGGTAACCTTAGCAAATGTTACAGGGCCTTCTAAATCGCTGCGGTTTTTGAATTGATTAGCTTTAATTTCTGTAGCGTTTTCTTTGTCAAATTCTTCGCTAGGAGTTGGATTAGGAGTTGGCAAAGGCGCGTTTCTATCTTTTAAATTGCGAAGCATATCGACAATTTCATATTCATAATAGCCTTTTTTATAAGCTTCTTCTACATAGCTAATAATACCAGCGTAAGCGGAGTTAGTGTTTTGAATTTTACTAATTTCCTCGGCAAATTTAAACAATTTACCTTCGGAAGATACGCCCTTAGATTGGATAGCGTCCCTAATTTGAGTGGCATATCCACCAAATTTATTTAATACTTCCATTAAATCGATTGTAATTTGATTCATTAGTTATCTCCGTTAAGTTTTTTTAATTCGTTAATAATTAATTGTAAATCGCTTTTAATCATAAAAGCTGAAGTGTCAGGCGCTGGGCCGGGCGGGCCTTGAATTCCTTGTATACCCGGATCACCTTTAGGGCCTTTTAAAGATTCTAGCTGCGCTGGCGTAAAATCTTCGTATGTAAAAGGTTTACCTTGTATACCTTGTGGCCCTCTTAGTGCTTCTAGTTGATCCGGTGTAAAGTCGTTATAAGTAAAAGCTTTCCCCGGTATACCTTGTATACCGGGTAGGCCTTGAATTCCTTGTATCCCCTGTTGGCCTTTGTCGCCCTTATCACCTTTAACTTTTAATGCTTCTAATTGCCCCGGTGTAAAATCTTCGTATCTAAAAGGGTCACCTTTCGGGCCTTGTTTCCCTTGTGGGCCGGGAATTGTAATAGTAGTGGATAATAAAGGGGACGGCTCAACTTCTACACTTAGCATATTAATTTCTTTTATTTCTGTTTCCATTTATCCACCTCGTCTTTAATGTAAAGATATATCATGAATAAAGGAAAAACCACCCATTACTAATTTATGATGATAGTCCCCATTAGTAATGAATACATCGTAATAACCTTTTCTTACGCTGCGCGGAATCTTTAAAGACTTATTAGAAGGAATCTTAACATATAATTTATTATTATCGGCTACGCAATCAGCTTCTAATAATAGATTATCTTTATCGTCGCGAATCTTACAAATACCGGTAATATTCGTTAAATCTAAATCGCCTTTAATAATATATACACGATTCCAGTCGTCGCCAATATGTAAGATCTCATCTTGATATTTAATCGTATCTTTCATGATTAATTTTCCTATACTTTACCTATGCAGATCCATGTAAAATTACCGGCATTACCACGATTAGACAAAAAACGAATAGAAGTTTTATTATTATTTGAATAACCACTATTCCACGCTACAAAGAATTCATCGCCTACCGTAGATACTTTTTCGATATCATCACTACATAGTGCGATTAAGACATTACAACTAATAGGTAACGTTACATCGCAATAAGTATTTTGATTCTCAAACCAAGTTAAGCCCCATTGAATAATAAAGCCGTTACCAAACTTTACATATCCATTATTTCTATCAAGCTTAGACGCTACAATACCGAATGTCTTTACAAGTGCTAAAGTCGGTGCTAGTCCTTGTTTATCGTTGCTATCAACATTAGTTATAAATTCTAATAATTGTTTTGTATTATCACCTTTGGTAGCTTCTAATCCTTTTGCATTTGTTGCTAACGATTTAATATAATCCGGAGAAGTAGTATCTACTTTATTTATAATCGCGGTATCAATATCTTTACGCGTAGCATATATAATGCTTAAATCAAGGATAACTTTTACATTAACAGCATTATCGGTAACGGTATCGATGTTAATAATTTTTTCTTGTACCGGATACGTTTTATCATATACCATTTTAGCCTTATCGCCGCAGCTAGTATATGCGTATAACTTTTCAGGGCCATTATTAACTTTAGCCATTAAGCCGATTTCGCGGAAATAAAAGCTAGTATTAACTTCGCTATTATTTACTCTAAATTGCAATCGCATTTGTCCAGCGTGTACCGTTTCATTTTTAGCGATAGGTAACGTCAACTTAGGGGACTTAATATTAACTAAACTATCAATTTGTGCGCCTGTAGCCGTACCGTCGCCGATTATAACTTTAGTAAAAGTTAATGTTTGTCCGGCCCGCGCTTGCGTTAACATATCGCGGCCGGCATTAGTTAACTTCAGTACGTCAAAGTCGCCTGTTTTATTTGTCATAATTTAATTACCTTTATTTAAAATTTACCGCGTAACACTAATTTAGGAATATAGGCGGCTTCCGTATTATCTTTATCCACTTTCATAACATAATTAGTATCAGCCGGTATATATATTTCTTCTACTTCAGTAATAATACCGCTAAAATAAACTTCTTCACCTAAGTTAAGATACGTAGTAAAGAAATACGCTAAATGTGCCGGCCTCCATTGATTAATAGCATTAAGCAGATCAGTCCAGTTATCAATAGTACCTTCTTGCACTTCAAATTTAAGTGTATATGTATCGTATAATTCAGTAATTTTGCCGTCCTTAGTCGATACATAGTTATTAAGTAGATCCGTCATAAATTGAAGTGTAGAAGTTTGTTTAGCTTGTAATTTATTCCAAATACGTAAGCGTCTATTTTCGTAAGAATCAGATTCTATAATCGGCAAGAATAAATCTTTTTCCCATAGTGCAAGCCCCCATGTAGCCGTACTAATAAAGAATTGTTTATATACATCAAGCATATATTCTTTTAAACGATCATGCTCGGCAGATTGTGAATCGCCGATAGTTTTAAACGTATTAGACGTTTCACTTACAAAGGCCGGTAAATATCTTAGAATATTAGTCGATTCTTGACGCATAAAGTCTTTACCGATTACATTATTTAACTCAGCCATTTAATACCACCGTACCTATTTTAGGTAATTTATCGTTTAATTCAATGGATTCACTCTTATTGTTAATAAGAATAGAATTATAATCCGTATAACCAGCTGCGAATAATTGTTTAACAATATCGGCTTGACTTACTTTTAGCATTTTAAAGCCGTGTAACTTAAAGTATTTAGCTAGATATTCTTTAAATAATGCTTCCGTACCGTTGCCGGTTAAACCATTAACCGTAATATTAATAGTCTGAATTTCCGGAGTTGTAACGATAACTTTAGCGCCTACCGGCCTTTTTAATTCGATATAAGCTTTAACTTTATTAATTAAATCCGGACTAGCTTTATCGCCGTTACTATCTACGATTGCTACGCCTACCGTACCCGGGCCGTTGACTAAATCTTTAATACGGCAGCCACCTACACCACTTACGGAAGTCGCCCATAAATTATAGTGGTAAATATTGCCGGAAGTTGCCGGAAGTCGAATAAAATCGCTATACCGTTGATATAATGCTTCGTCTGATTCTTCGTCGAATCCGTCTATAGTCGGTTTATCGTTATTAACAGCCGATACACCGCCGATACTCATAGGGATTAACGTAATAGTATTAGCTTCTAAATTATATTCAGTACCGGGCTTCTCAGCTTCAATAGGAATAATTACAGATCCACTATCGCCGATATAGGATTCTACTGTCGTATAGAATTTATATCCGCTGGTACTTTGGAATAAAGAATTAACCGGAATCCATGCATTTTGAGTACCTTTTACGGTAACTTCGCCATGTGCTTTTACGGCTAATTTTCTATCGATTCCGAAGTCGCTACATTTAGCCGTAAGATATTCGCCCCAGCTTGTACCGGCAAAAACGGCGTCTTTAATTAAATCTAATTCAAAGTAAGCATTTTTAAACTCTTCAGATGTAGCGTTAATAATGTCGCGCTTAAATGATCCTTCGATAATCGTTTCTGGATTCTCTTTAATCTTATCCACTAATCTTTGTTGAATAGTATTAACGTCCTGAAGTCCTTTTAATTCTGGCATTTTATATCACCACCTTTAACGCCAAAGGTGAATAAACGGAAGTTAGATATATAATAATTTCTACTAAGTCGCCTTCTTGCTTCGTAATTTCAAGTTTATCTATGGATTTAATATAAGGGTTAATCTGAAGGCCTTCGATAATATCTTTCTTAATCATTTCAGCCGTACCCGGTATATTAGTCTGACCGATATACTTTTCTAATTCGATTCCGTAACTATCGTGATAAGCAACGTATCTAAATCTTTCAGTCTTTAACGTCTTATATATCCATACTTTAAGGGCTTCGTTTTCTTGTACTATAATATGCTGACCGTCCGCATTTTTCCTAAATTTATCATGGGTAAAATCCCATGCATATTCTTTTAATAGTGGTAACGCCGTCGATGTAACGGCGCTATTACTATCACTTGTTAAGAAAGGATTAGACATAGTTTACCTTTCTATAAATGTACTAATTTATCAGTAATAATATATTGCTGCGAAAAGCCTTCAATCTGTTGTATCGGGAATATCGATACTAAATCGCCGGGCTTTAACGTATCAGTATATATAATATTGTCGGTATAAGGGTTATTAATTAAATGTGTATGACTTGAAAATTCTGCATATCCACCGCCACCGCTGCGCGGTTGCGTTTCCGATTTAATAACGCCTTTTGCTGTACGCTCGTATCCGATTAACAAATATTCAGCTATGAATACATCGTCTTTATCTAAAATAAAGTCTTTGTAAGCTACTTTAATATTTGGCGGCGGCGCTACTACTCTACCGACGGCCGCGCCTTGCGGTATTTGTCGTTTAGAAATTCCTGTAACGACATCTAATAATTGATTGATCGGATCTTTTTCCATATTATTTATTAATTTGAGTAAAATCTAACGTTAAATTCATTGTATGTTGTCCGTTACTAAACGAATGGCTATCGGATTTAATAAAGAATTTTCCTTTAAGATTTTCCTCTTGAATTTCAATCGATTTACCAGCTACACAATAAATATTACCGATTGCCGATAATGAAGCTTCAATATCGACGGAGTGCAATAATTGTGTAGCAGCTGTTTTAGTGTCTACTTTATCGTCAGGTTTATATATCTCGGTAATTTTACCGAATCGATTAAAAGCCCATTCACCTTTAACAGATTTATCCGGTGATGTATCGCCGTTAGTATCTGATATGTATACTAGCGATACAAGATTCTCGATAGATTCACCATGCGAAGATGAAATAATATTAGTCTTATCCGTTAAAGAAAAATTAGCTACTTCTTTTGTACTGTTATCACCAATAATAATATTGTTATTTTCGTCGAGGGCCATAATGGAATATTTTTTATTATCTTTGGCAGATTGTAAGGAAAGGGCCTTCTTAAAAATTTCAGTACACGACATACCGTCAGCGATAAAGTCGCCTTTAGCGTCAAGGGATACGCCTTTATCTAAAACGACATTAAAGCCCCATTCATTCGCTACTTGCTTAATATCGTCGTAAACGGTACTATCTTTAAATTTTTTATTTAATTTGGATTTAGCTAAAAATATTAGATCATCATACGCCGTAAATCTTTTCTCAAAAGATGAAGTATCACGGTTTTGAATCCATATTTTACCTTTGAATAAAGTAATTTCTTTACTATCTAAATCGCTAACCGATTCTATATATTTAATAATAACGGTACTACCTAATTCTATTTTAGGATTAATAAAGGTAGAATCTTTACTTACATTATTAAATGCAATATTAAATTCTACTTTTCTAGCAGCTTCGTTATTATCGCCTGACCATGTAAAGGAAATAATATATTCCGTTACGTCTTTATCGTCAATAAGAAATTTAAAGCTATTCATAATAGATTATCCTTTCTTATCGTCTAACGTAACTTCTTTACCTTTAATATTGGCCGTTAATGTATTATCTTGATTTTTACGTAGGTTAATTAAATCGCCTACAGCTAAATCAATTTTTTTATTATGCATAGTCTTTACTAAACACTTAGCATATTTTAAATATTTCTGCTGGTTTACGTCTAATCCTTTACCGTTAGTCTTAGAGATTGCACGATTAAGGAATGTTAAAGGCGTATCACCTTTTCGATACGACAAGTTAGCCGTTATCTTTTTAAGCGCTGTCGTCGGCCTTTCTTTAAGTCCGGTTTTAGGATCTGTTTTTTTAGATTCTGCGCCTAATTGCTTATATTCGGTAAAAGATAGGCTAATAGTTATATCGCCTACCCCGCTACCTTCTTGAATATTAAATGAATCGATAGTTACGTCGAAGTCTACTATCGTATCTGTAATAATCAGATGACAATATGTATCTGAAGTACGAATAGCGTTAATCCGATTAATATAGTCGGTTGTATCGACTGCATTAACAAAAGGATAGTCTATAGCCGGCAAAAAGGTACTAAATGAGATCTTATGTAACCCTGTTTTACCGATCATATTTAAATCGCCTAGCGATTGAATATTAATTACGCTATTCTTATTATCCACGCTTACGGTATAAGATTCAGGGGCTACCGGCAATGTAATAGTGCCGGTTTTACCTGAGATAATAACCGTACCGGATTCGGAGTTATTAAGTAATGAAGATCTATTAAATAAGAAAGATAATCCTTTATTAACAATAGCTTCATTTGTGAATAAAGACATAGATTATACCGCCCCTTCTATTCTGTTAATAGCAGCGATATTTAATTTTTCGGCTAACATCGAAGTAAATTTATCGATGTCGGCTTCTTCTCTAACTACGATTTCATCGGCTAACTTATTCACGTTAATAGTCGTACTATTATTATTGCGTGTAACGGCTGCGCCTTCTAAGCGTCCCATGTCGCGCGCTTCTCTAATACTTCTATCGTGAGGAATAACCCTAGTACCTGACGGCAAGTCTACAATTTCGCCGCCTTGATCGTGAATCTTAGCAAGTCCGCCTTTCCAATCTTCTGTACCGGTGAATAAGAGAGGAATATTCATGCTAAAAGTAGATCCGCCCAATCCCGGTACCCAGTCCGGAATAGTAAAGGATAATCCATTGATTAAGCCGATAATAGTATTAATAGTGCTGCGGATAAAATCGCATGCACCAGCTACACCGGATTTAATTCCGTCCCATATATTCCCGAAGAAGTCGCCGATAGCTTGCATAGCGCCAGTAAAGCCCGGTACGATAGTATCACTAAACCATGATACAGCCGAATTAAAGGCCGCTTTAATCACTTCCCAGCCCTTAATAAGATATTCTTTTACCGTGTCCCAGTTATACCATAAAAGCATAAGGGCGATTACGATAGCACCGATAACAAAGCCGATAGGATTCGACATAAACGCCATACTTACAGCACGAATACCGATAATCAAGGCTTTAAATAAGCCGCTACCGGCAATTTTAACGACGTTGAATACTAGCTTAATAGTTTTCATATTCGCCGTAATAGTCGAGAATATACCCATTCCCGTACCGATTACTTTAAATAAGCCATAGAAGCCTACGATTAATTTACCGATTCCGATAATCCAATCGATAGTACCGTCGTCAGCACGTGAGATTTTTTTAGATAAGTCAACGATATAATCACTAACTACTTTAATTTGTGGGGCTAACTTCTCGCCAATTTTTAAGAGAATAACCATAGCACTATTTTTAGCCATTTGAAGGCTAACGCCTAACGATTTATTCATTTCGGCGTATGCTTCATCTACTGCGCCTTGACTCTTACTAATCTTATCTAACATATCCTTATAATCTTTAGAATTATTAGTTAAGGTATTCCATGCTCGGCCGCCTATATCACCAAATAACTGATTTGTTAAGGCTAATCTTTGCGCGCCTGACATATGCTTAGTTTTTTCGTCGTAGTCAGCCGTAATATCTGCTAATTCTCGTACCTTACCTTGTGCGTCATATACTTCTACGCCGATATTTTTTAAGCCTTCTACCGCCTTCGGATCTGCTAAACTTTGATATACGTTATTCATAGCAGTGCCAGCAATAGCGCCATTAATACCGTTATTAGATAATACAGCTAATGCAGCCGATGAAGAATCTACAGTTTGATTCATTAAGGCAGCTGAAGAAGCACACTTAATAAAGGATTCGTTTAATGTATCGACGTTAGCAGCCGAATAGTTAGAAGCCGCCGTTACTTTATCTAACATTTGTGGAATCTGATCGGCTGGGATCTTATACGCATTAACGATATTTGTCGTTGCTTGTACGGCTATTTTAGAATCTGTATCGGTAGCGATAGCAAATTTAGCCGTCAATTTTGTAATTTCGTTAATTTGTTTCCCGGTTAAATCAGGAATAGCGCCGCCTACTTCAGTAGCTATATCGACTAATTCATTCGCCGATTTTGCTACGTCTAACGACATATCATAAAAGGCCTGTTTTTGTACTTCGGCGCTTCGTTTGGTTTCGCCTTCTAATTTATTTAATAAGGCATGATGTTTTGTGTCGAATTCGGCAAAAGATTTCACGGCAACGCCGGCAGCACCTACGGCAGCCATAGCAAAAGGCTGTAAAGTTGCGGCGGCTTTATCAAATTTTTTACCCATATTGGCTATGCTTTTAGACGTAGCCTTCGACATTCTTTCAGTTTTCTTTAAAGAATCGTTGACGGATTTTAATTTATCCGTCATTTGATCTTGCAATCTAATAATTGCGTCAATTACTGTAGCCATTAATTGCCTTCCACGGATTCAATTTCTTCTTTCCGCTCGTCTATTTCATAACTTACAAAGGCATTAAATATCTGCTTTTCACCGATAGGCAAATTATTATATATACTCGGTAACATATGATGATCGCGAAATGCGACATACATATTCTGTACATCTCTATCGGTTTTAATTAGTTTTTTATTTCTTCTTCGATTTCGGCCGCTTTTTCTTCATCTACATTGCCGGATAATTCATTAATTTTAGTAACTAAGTCGCCTACTTCAGTAACCGTAAACATTTCGAATACTAATTCGGCCGGAGTCGCTACTTTATAATGTTTTAATAAATCTTTATTACCTAAATCCGGATTGACAATACCTTTTACCAATAGATGTGCCGTAAATTTTTCATCGTCGACAATGGTTTTACCTTTCTTATCGGTAGTACTACAAACGCGGCGAAGTCGCATAAAGTCTTTAGTATTTAATGCTTGTAAGGTGATTTCAAAATTAATACCTAATTTCTTAGATAAGGATTCTACTTTATATGTACAAGTTTCTTTTTTAGTTAAAGATTCAATATCTTTATTTAAAAGAGATTGTACTAAGTTGATTTCAGCCATTTTAAATATATTCCTTTTAGTTAAAAATAAAGGGTGGATAAAGAAAGGGACTCAATTATTAAGTCCCTTATCCACCTTAATTATTAGTCGATAGTTTCCATAATATTCCATTCGGAGAAAGTAAAATTATAGGAATCTTCCCCGACTTTACCAGCTTCCCAATCGATAAGATTTAAAGTATCGAAAGTTGCGTCGCGGATTACGATTCTTTCTTCACCGTTAGAATCAGGATCATTTAATTTAGATTCGATAGTAAATACAGGCTGCTTGCCTTGCTTAATTTCTTCGGCCATAGCCTTTAAGAAATAGCTATCTACTTTATGAAATTTAACGCTACCTTTGCATGTCATAGACATGACTTTATAATCTTTTTCAAGGTGTTTAACGCGTTTAACTTCAGTTTTATCTAAAGTAATTTGTGCTTTTAAGCTAAGTACTTCGGCAAAAGGTTTGGAATTAACCCACATTTCACCATGTGTACCATTAATAACTTGTTTACCTTTAAAGTTTTCCATGTGTATTAATTCCTTTATTAAATATGAATAGGTAATTTAATTGTTTCGATTGCATCGAGTAAAGACATTTCAGCCGTTAAGAATACATTATCGCCGATATTTTTATATTTAATGTCAATATCTTTCATAACTTTTAATTCTTCTTTAGTTTTACGGCCGTTTTTCATAAGATAAATCTTAGTTGCTTCTACATCGATAGCACAATTATTTTTACCTTTTTCAGCTAGCGAAGCCGCTTCTAATTCAGCAAAATAACCGTTAATCGCTGTTACCAATAGACAACGATTATCATAGGAGTTTGCATATTTACCTAGGTAATTATCTTCAGCAGTTTTCTTAATATCGTCGTGGATCATATCCATTAATTCGACAAGTTTAATTTTCTTAAAGGATTTACCTTTATCTTGTACAGTCGTTACAAAGGAATTAACGCCGCGCGCTACTTTAACTTTTTCACCGTCGTAGAATACGACGAATTCGCCAGCGTCGATACGTCTATCTAAAGATTCACGATCTACAAATTCTACGCCGGTAACTTCAGGAAGTGGCGCAAAAGTACAAGAGATAGTGGCCGGAGTACCGCAAATTAAACCAGCGATACGAGATAAATATTGTTGACCGGTGTATTTTTTGCTACCTACTTCAAAATATTCATTTGTTACATTGATAATACCTTCGCTATCAGCTGCATTTTTATATACAACAGCTTTAACTTTATTATCTTTTTGAGTACGTTGTGCCTTAATCCATGTAGCGATAGAAGTAGTTTCTTCTGTTGTTGCTTCAGGATATACCAAATAAGTAAATTTAAGCGCTTCAGCTGCTTTAAGTTTGGCATTAATATCTAAATTCTTAGCCTTAGGGAATACCAATGCTACGATTTTATAAGGTGTAGTTTGATAGCCTACTAATGCTAATTCAATTTGTTTCTTATTGTCAGCGGAAAGCGTTTCCGGAATGTCGTCATTATCGAAAACATTGTAAGGTGTTACCGCTTGTACATTATCATTCAATAAAAGAAGGATAATACCACGTTTAGCAGATTCGATAGCGGCAATCCCTTTTTCTTTAAAATATACGCTAATTTCTGGTAAGCCCATTATGTATTTAGCCTTTCATTTAAATGTAATTGATTCATTAATTCTTGATCGGTATCTTTTTCGTAAAGATAATCATAATATCTTATATCGAAGGAAAAATTAATAATATCGCTATCTTCCCCGTCAATTTCATGATTTAGATTTAAAGCATGTAAGTATCTATTATCTTTTTTAACAGGAAAGCCGGAAATAAAATATTGTGTTAATGAATCTTGTAAGTTATATAATTCTTCAGCCGTAAGAGTACCTTTTTCGCTAAAGAATGTTATATATATCATTATCGTATTAAGTTGATAGCATTTATTATCTCGATTAGCCGTCCGAATAGCTTTTAAAAAAAAGCAAGGCGATTCAAAGCCTTCCTTTACTTCATCAAGATAAATCGGATAGCCGAATTTAGAAGTAAGTATATCTTTAATTGCCGATAATATATCAATTTGAGTTAACATATATTAATTTCCTACCCGTTTTTTTAATCGCTTAATCATAGTTTGTAATTCGATAGGTAACATACTATATCCAACTTCCTTAGTCGTAGAATCGATAAAATGCTTACCTTGCACGAATCCTACAGTTTGGCCGCTTTTAGTAACTACTTTATGTCCCCTATCGATTAAACCGATATGCGGAGCAGTATTCCATACTTCAGCTTGCAAATTAGTAAGATTAGTACCGGTAACTTTCTTTTTCCACGATTTAGCTAATTTCTTTTTATGATCCGTACCGGAGTCCGGCGTCTTTTCAATTAGCTTTTTCTTTAATTCTAGGCCTACTTTATTCAGCGACTTTTCAGCTTCGATAGGATATTCGGCTATAGCCTTAGCTATCTGATCTTCTAATTCATCGATATTAAGAAATTCTAAGCTAGCCATTATTTAGTACCTTATCATTTTTATTATTACCGCGGCTTACTTCTTCCGCTGTAATTTCAAGAGATTCATTATCATAGAAAGGGTTTACAATTCCTACGATTCTAAACGTCTTTTCTTTATAATGAATCGTCATATTAGTATCTATATTCTTACGGTAACGAATAGTAAATTTTACGGTGTTAATAGTTTGTAATATATTATTATCTTTTACGTCATTCATACGGAGTGGATAAACAGCGGCCCAGCAGTCGCATAGTTTACCTTCTTTAACCGTATCGAATCCGGAGGGCGTTTTAGATTTTACTTTTCCATAAATGCTAATGCGTCTATTTAATCGCCCGGCGTTAGCTATCATATTAAAATACCTCGGAATATTTAGGATTGAATTTAATAGTATTCATCATCGCACTAATTGTATGAGGGTATTCGTCGATAGTCGCCGATTTATTCGCAATGTTTCTGTTAGAATACCAATTCGAGATAAGCAATAACGACAACGTAGTAAAAATTTCTTCGTTGTCGTTATAGCGTTTTCCCGTATAGGATTCTATGTAATTGATAGACGCTTCCATTAAAGATTTAATTAACATATCATCTTCGGTAAGATCCGAATCAATACGTAAATAATTTTTAACAGTTTCTAGCGTCATATTAGTTTATTCCTTATTTTTTATTAACGAATACTAGGCCGTTAGCGTCGATTACTTTACCGTCAACAAGTGCGATAGAATCATATACTTTTTGGCGTGTAGCATTATCTGTGTAAGTATATAAGTCTACGTCATAGGAAGTATTAAGCATATATTTAGACAAGTCAAACAATACGGCTACTGTATTAGTAGCTGATGCTGCGTTAAAGTCAGGTAATGCGTCAGTTAATACTACGTCGTGGCCTAAGAATCGATATTGAGGAGTTTGTACGATACCAGCATTAATAATAGGTTGACCGTTTTTATCTGTCATAGTAGCGAATTCTAGGGCTGTACCTTCATTCATGATAAATACAAAGTCTTTTTTATAAGCGGAAGGTACTGCTTTTACTGCTTTAGTCAATGTAACGTAGTCGCAAGCTGTAGCGTCTACTTTTGCTGCTGGTGTAGCGCTAAGAATACCAGTAGGTTGACCTACGCCAGTACCAGATACGATAGCTTTTTCTAAGGCTTTACCCATTGCGTCAGCTACGTTTTTAATCAAAGCAGCTTCAAAAGCGGCAAGGCTACGTACGTCCATTTGAAAAGATACGCCAGCATTACAACGAAGTTGATAAGCAGCGAATACAAGGCTAACTGTTGCCATTTTTTGAGATTCGCCGGCTGCGTTTTCGTTTTGCCATACGGCTTCAAATTTAGTTGCAGATGTAGGCATAGTTACGCCAGCTGGGTAAGCTACACGACGCACACGAGAAAGAATATCGCCATAGTTTTCCAATTTAGTGACGATTTCATTAAGTACTGTAGTCGGAATTACAGCGCCGTTATCTGCGCTTACAGATGTCATAGCAGAACGGAATTCTGTAGGGATTTCAGTACCTTTTGTTACATACTCCATAAAAGCGGAGCGATATTCTTGGGAATCTAAAGAAATAGTATTCATTGTTTCTTGTCCTTTTAAATTAATGGTGTTACCTAGATTTGGTTTTACTTCTAAAGATTTAGCGATTTCTTCGCGTTTTCTAATTTCTGTTTCTTCAACGCTAAGAGATTCTAATTCTTCTTGAAATTTAGCTAATTCTTCAAGATTAGCGGACTCGATAGCGCTTCTAATCTCGGTTTTACGTGCTTCAATTTCAGCAAGTCTATTCATGTTAAAATAAATTCCTTTGTCTTTAATGTAAAGATAAGTTAAATAAAAAATATTCCTACTATATAGGGTGATTTAGTAGGTTAAAAGTACGGTTTTAAGTTTTTCTTTTTCTAGGTTTTCTTTAGCTTCTTCTTCGGCCTTATCGAAATTACGTTGTACAGTTGCTACTACGGTAGATTGATAAGCTGGGAAGTCTACTACAGATACATCTTTAATAGATTTAATAGATTCTATATATCTTGTATTTAGTGAATAATAGTCGGAATCAACTGTAAAGGCGAAAGACATTTTAGATAAGTCGCCGCGCTTTACTAATTCGTAAATATCTTTGCCGGCCGTTGTATTCGCAAGATCTGCTTCAACAAATAATCCGACTTCGTCGACGGTTAGTCGTAATGTGCCGTTTGTTGTGCGTGCTAATAGTGTAGAATTATCAGCATGATTATAACGTAGTACTACGTCTTTAATATCGGCATTATCTAGCGCGCCTTTCTTAATCACCTCAAAATAATCGACGCCGTTAGCCGTATATAGTTTTGTAGGTGAATCGAATACTACGGCATAACCTACGATAGTCATATTATCTTTAGATTTAACTACTGAATCTTGTGTACTTCTTACTTCTAACATTATTTATTTATCCTTTCCGCTTAATTGGTATTGATCGGCTTTTTCTGCATTGACATAATTAAGAGATACTAACCTCTTATCCCCTTCTTCTACTGGCGGTAAGTCAAATAATTCCCGCGCTTCGTTAGTAGTAAGTAGACCTAATGCGCCTAATTCCTTAACCATGTTAATTTTATTAGACGTAGAAGCATAAGTTAGACGATTAGAATTAAAGTCGATAATATTGCCGTATTTTTTCTCGTTTTCGGTAAATACTTTAGCTGTGAATTCTTGGGATAGCTGAATCTTAATCCCTTCGATGATAGATTCGTAGAAGGATTGGAATTCTGTTTCTGTATATGATCCATTAACGATAGCTTCGCTAATACCAAAATAAGAATATACTTCAGCTTGTAAATATTTTAGCTGTGTTTCTTCGGCAGATTCTACCTTATTCGATACTGGCGTAAAATCGGCCGTAGAATCGATAGCAGCGACGCCGCCCGTATTTGATGTAGAAGATTTAAACCAATTTGTAAAGTTAAGCGCCTGAGTTTTCCAATCTTCTTGCCCAATACTACCGGCTAATTTAAGAATACCGCTAATTTTACCGCCATTTTCTACCTTATTAGAGATAGATTGTCTTGCCTTAGATAAATTAGTAAGAGTTTCTAATAAAGGCTTATAAGCGTCTTGTCCTAAAATATCATGATTAGAATAATTACGGCGAATGTGGATAATGTCGGAATATGGTATTACGACTGTCTTAGCATTATAAAAATTAAATTTAATATATAGGTTATCTTGATATTCTTTTAATTCGCATGAATTAAAGTCGATCGGATAAAACTCTTTAATATTTTGCTTATCGTCGCGCTTAACATATATAAAAGCATTACCATAATATAAAAGCTGCGACGCTACCTTATATAAAAAGTCGCTAGTACTCATATAAGGATTAGGGCGAATCGATAATAACGAATTAATATTAGAATCTACTACATTTCTTCCGTTATCATCTTTTAAAATATGTACCGGTTTTAATTTCGATACATGACGCGCGATAGTATCGACGCAAGATCGTACAGTTAAATCGTTATAGATTTCTGCATTATAGTTTGTGATAAAACTTTGATACGAATTAATTAATTCAGCATTTTTATATTGCTGAATATTTTTAGTCGTCTTTACATCAAAGATAGTATCGATAAATTTTCTAAATTCCATTTAATTGATATATCCTTTGGAAGTGAATAAAAATAGTAAGTGGCCGTTTTAAATATTATTCCGTACTTTATTCACCTTATCTTTTAAGTAAAGATATACATAGCGAATAACAGCGGCAATAAAGATTAAAGTCCAGCCGATAATACTTAGTAAGTATGGTAAGACATAGCGAATTACAATATATAATAAGATAATCGCTACGAGAATTTGAGTTAAATCCATTATAAAGCCTTTCTTTTAATGATTAGTATTCATGTACGAATACTTTTCTTGATTATTTAAGAATATAGTATATGCGTCTAACATAGCAGCGAATCCGTCGATACGTATACCGTCTTTATTTCGGTTTTTACACGGCTGCATATTGCCGTTAATATCTACATCGGCTTCTACACAAGCTAAATTCCATATCGTAATAGGATTCTTATTATAATTAATTAAAGAATCTTCTAAATCATTTTTAAAGCGCTGCATAGGAATTGAAAGAGTTTTTTTTCCTTGTATAACGGCTTCGGCTACGTCTTTACCATACTGAATTTGTAAGGCTTCGACTAATTGGGCGCTTCCCCATGAATCATATCCAAATTTAAACGGGAATACTTTATATTCCTTTTGCATTTCGACATACCAATCTAATATATCCATAGGATTGATATTTTTACCTTTCGATAGTCTAATTAATCCTTTGTTTAGCCATGTCGAATACGGCTTCTTATCTCGCCTTTCATATTCCTGTAGTCTATCTTCAGGAATCCAATACATAGACTTAATATAAATCTTGTCGGACGATCCTTTTTTAAATAGCATACAAGCCGATGTTAAATCTATTTGTTGAGATAAGTCCCAGCCGCCTATATAATAGCAATTCTCTAATTCTGACATGTCGAAAGTATCTTCGTTTATGATTTTATCGGCGTCGAAGAATGATATAGCACCATTTACCGGAATATTAAAGTCTTTACATAAAAGATTAGGCATATTCCGTCTATCGTCTAACGCACGTTTTACTTTATCTTCTAAATAATCTAATTGTTTTGATACACCTAAATTTGGATTCGCTTTTATCCAATATTCAGGGTTATGTATTTCTTCCCTATTATCTAATTCATATATAATAGGTAATAATTTAATATCTATATTGGGATTGTGAATAAGAGAATCAATAGTACGGGCGCATTCATCATATTTTAAATCATATATATTATCGCGGATCATACCCGACGTAGACGTAATAATAGATAACGGTTGTAACCTTGCTGACATACCATCTACGATTACGTCGTATAAGTTTTTATCTTTGATTGCGTGTAACTCATCGATAAAACTAGCATGTACGTTTAAACCGTCTAACGTATTAGATTCAGATGATAGCGGTTTAAATATTCCGTCGCCTATATCGCATTTAATTTCATTAATATATAATTTTGTATGTGCTAATAATTCGGGCGATTTTTTAATCATCTTTTTAGACGATTCCCATATTATCTTAGCTTGATCCTTCTTAGTAGCTGCGCTATATAGTTGCGCCCCTTCTTCTCCGTCAGCAAATAATAAATAATTAGCTATTGCCGACGCTAGGGCTGATTTACCATTTTTACGGGCAACGATTAAGATTAATTCCCTAAATTGTCTTAATCCAGTATCTTTATCGACAAAACCAAATAAAGCTGATATTAAAGCTTTTTGCCATAATTCAAGCTTAAAAGACTTACCGGCTAACTTGCCTTCTCCGTGCTTGCAAAATGTTTCAATAAAAATAATAGCCCTTCTAGCTAATTTTTCATTAAATATATATTGATTAGGATTTTCGATTTTATAACAAAGATACTTATATACAGCAGCTACCTTTTTACTAACAATAATTTTATTATTCACAATAGCATTATAGTATTGCTGTATATTATTCATATTGTTATTTTCCCGGCAACTTTAGGAAGTCAATAAGACTAGATGATTTAGAATCATCTTTAATATTATCCGGCAGCAGCGACATTAAATTCTTAACGACTGTATTATAAGATCGGATCATATTGTTATATACTTTAACCGAAGATGATTCTTTAATCCCGGTTTGATTAGCCCCATTCTGATATGTTTCCGTACAGCCATTAATAGCTATATCAGTCTGTAAAGTGGATAAAGTAAGGCGCATAAAGGCCGCGTCTGATATTAATCCTTCAGCAATCTTATAAGTCGTTTCATCTAATAGCGGCTTAAAAATTCGCTTCAGCTTATTAACTTCCTTTTTTAATTCTTTTTCTTTATCCGACATAATTAAGCCTTTTCAGATGTTAAATAACTAAATGTAAAAGTAACGGCCGTATCATCGTTATAGTTATCTAGGTGATACAATTCTACGGAATAGAATTTAAATTTAGTATTAGCGATAATTACATCTACTGAATTAGTAAGACCGTTTCTAAATTGTTGAATAACATTAGTCGCCGTCTTTTCGTCGTCTAATAACAGTACGATATAATTATCGATATTATTTAAAAGGATACTATTAACTTCATAGTCTTTACTGTAAAGATTAAGTACAATATCCCTATTTTGAGATTGTTTCATTATTTAATTTTCCTTACTTAATATTTAATTAATACTAGGACTACTATTATTCCTATTAATGTAGTCCATAGTAGCGAATATATTGCTGCGTCATACATTAGTATAGTTTGTTAATTATTTATCTAATAAATCAAGCAAAATACAAAGGAATAAGCCTAACAATGCTGCTGCATAATAGACAAAAATCATTATAAAGGGAGCTGCTATAAGAATTATTGTTAAGGCTGCTAAGGTTTCTAACATTATTTACCTTCCTTATTATTAATATAGTTATCGATATAAGTTTCGGCTTCTTTTTGTTTTTTGCCTATATATTTTTCAACTAAAGCGACTACTTTATCCACCTTTTTACGGTTTTCTTCGGTATCATCTATCGCATAATATTCTTTACAATCAGTAATTTTATTGCTTTCATTAAGATCTAAGTATTTAATAATTTGATTGGCATATTCGGATTGTAAACATTTATATGGATCAATAATTACAATATTATTGTCAGCAGCACTAATACAAAAAGAATTACCAATTTTATAAATATAAGGGTTAAAATCTGGTAAATAAAAACATTCCGGTTTTTCTAAGCAATTAAATAATTTACCGAAGAAGCCTTTATTTTTTAATTTTTCTTTATAGGCTTTAAGATCTTCTTCATATTTTGTTTTAGCTGCTTCTTTCCGTTGAATATTTTTTAGTTTGGTTTTATCTACTTCATTCCAGTTAATAGGCATAGTTAGTTATTTCCTTTTATTTAATATAGGTGAATAAGAATAGGGTTAGTTGTATTCCGATTCTAATTTAATCTTAGAAGATTTATAGTTATCTAGGATCATATAAATAGAATGGAAGCAAGCAGCCTTTTTTAAGTTAAAATCCGATCCGATATAGCTTATACGTTTCTTTGGTACATAGATATGTGGATAAGAATTATATTTCTTAAATAATTCGTGTCGTCTAACCCCCCCCAACGAATCTAGCGGGAGTACAAGGCAAGTACGCACCTTATATTTAAGGCAATATTCTATTACATTATCTTTAATACTAAACGGCGGATTTGTAATAATATAATCACATTTATATTTATTGTCGCTGCAAAAGTCGCGAATACCGTAAATAACATTATAATTATTTTCTTTAGCATATTTTACGAATTCAGAATTTTCAGAATCGAAGGGACATAGTATAGTTGGTCCTTCTTTAGGATTTAGGAGCGAATACATTTCTTCAACGACATACCTTTCGGTATACCATTCATCTGAATAAAATTGATCCGTAACATTGTTAATTTTATTGTTAATCATTATAAGAAAATCTTTATTGTAAAGTTAAATTTCATTTAAATATACTACACCGTCAAATAAAAAGCACTTTTAATATACGAAAAAGAGGGCGCACGGTCTTACACTTTTTAATTTATTTTTGTGATAAGGGGGGGGTAAAACATAGATAAACACTAGCTTTATAGTGCTTTATCTTTTTAGTGTTTATTTCGATATATATGTAAGGGTATATATTGTTATACATTGTGAGTGTATATATATCTAGGTATCTTCCGTAATGGTAATCACGTTACCGCTGGCGTCAAATTCGATATGTCTTTTCCGTGCTGGTGAATCTGACTTAGTAAATCGATTATGTATTTTGTTATGACACTCATTACATAATAAAATTAAATTCGATTCGTTTAGTGTAATATTTGGATCATTAACATTTAATTCTGTTACCGGTATCTTATGATGTACCTCTTTAGAATTTGGACGGCCGCATTTTTCACAGATGAAAAATTTTTGAGTCCGAATTTTTTGAGCTAGGTTTTTCCATGCGGAAGAATTATAGAAATATTTTAAATTAGGACTTATCATATTATTTGTTTTGATTTGATTTATATGTTTAGTTTAATATCTTTTATGTAAAGATTTAGGATATTAAAAATGTACGCCGCGAAGGAGATTAAAACGGCGCACATCTTTAACTTGGTTATTGTTATTTGTTTTAGGAGATCATATAACAATGGCAAACATTTTTGTAAGGGATTAATATTATTTAATATTATTCTTAATGTATAGCTTTAAAGAAGAAATATTATTTAGTAGTATTATTATCCTTTACACTATATAAGGTGATTTGATTAGTAGTAAGTACGGTATAGGTGGATAAAAAGAATGAATATTATTAGGCGGCCGATTCTATTTTTATGTTCCGCTGCTAGAAATATTTTCCTAACTGATAATATGCTAATAAAAAAAAGTTTCATTTTTTTAATGAAATTTGATATACGAATTTCATTTTTTTAATGAAATACATATGTTTGGTTTTAGCCTTCAAACCCTTATAAATACTGGATAGTTATTTTTTAGGTACTGCAATTCCACACTATATATAAGATATGTCGAATTGCAACGAAATCATGTAGTTAATAGCTAATTGAGAATGAAATATGTATATCGAGCCGGAATATTAACATACTAAATTTTTCGGTACTAATATTTTAATTCGGATCGCTATTAATATTTAATGGGGAAGATTATCATATATGGTTAGCTTCTGTTTATTCACTATAATAATCAAACATAAATATTATCGGTAAACGTGGATAAAAGGAGTAATGGTTATTGCGGCCGAAATCCTTCAATACATTAGTTTAGGATATAGACTTTATTTCGGCGGTAATCTATACCAGCAGCGATAATATTTTAATTCAAAGCTAATATTTGACTCATACGGCGTTTTAGAATCTATCGTCGATTAAATACTTACCGATAATAGAAAACTTTCATACAGGCTAAATATTTGAATTATATCGGTATTATCTAAGCATTATTATGTGATAAACATAGATCACATATTAATTTTAATTTAAAGCGGCTGCTCCATTCATTCGCTTTATCCACCCTGAAAAATGATTGCATATTTATTTATACTGAAAAAACATTGATTTTAGTCAAAATTTCCTTAAAAAAATTAAAATTTCTTCGAATTTAATGTTTACAGTAAAGATAAACTATGTTATAATTAAATCAAGATAAAGGTTTAAGCGACGCACGTAGTGCCGATTTACCTTTTTAAATAATAGAATCTTATAGTATGCATGATATTGTAAGATCAGATAATTAATCTTCGGATTAAAAATAATAGTCATTAAATCGCCTTAACTATACTTTAATGACATAAGAAAATTAAATATATGCTTCATTAAAGCATAGCGGAAGAATAAGCCTTAATTTGACTTATATCTTTAGCTATGCTTTTTTGATATAGCAATATCTCATAAAGATATAATAAAAGTACCACATATTGTATATTCGATATGTAATATATATTATGTAAAGCGGTTGAAAAGCTGCTAAAATATTTTAATTATTATATCTTTACTGTAAAGGAAAATTCAATATGGATATGACGGAATCTAAGTTATTAAATAGCTTTAATGACGATGTAGTCAAGGGGGATTATGGCGAATCTTGGACGGTGGAAGCGTACAAGAAGCTGAAGGGAATTAGCCTCTTTAAGTGCGATACTGCTGCACATAGGAATCTTGACATTGATTTTACCAATGATTACAACATATCCATATGTGATGATGTCGATACGATCAAGAATACAGATTCATTACTAATCGAAGTTAAAACCGATTACAGCGAATTTAAGAATCAATGTATTGAAGTAGTAAGTAATACTAATACAAATAGTAAAGGCTGGGCGCTGGTTACTGAAGCTAAATACATTGTTAGCGTATTTCCTAATTTAAATCGTGTATACGTATACGACGGTAAAAAGTTTAGAGAATATGCTGAAAAAATTTGTAATGATGATTCTGTTAAAACGGTTAAACTTAACACAGCTAGTTATAACGGCAAGAAATTGTACAATACGATAATCAAGCTGGTTAGGCGAAAAACATTATTTGACTTAGGTATCATCTTAGAAATTTACGATATGACATCGTTTCAATGTCTTTACAGAAAAGATAATGTTAATCACATTCATTAAGGAGCATATATACAATGTTAAAGAAATTATCACCAACAGAAATTTTATTCATCAATTATTTTTCCGGGACTTTCGGAATTATTAGCGCTTTAAATTCATGGTATATCGTTACTTCAGTATTATGGACGATATTTTTTATTTCATTCTTAGCGATTGAGGTAAGAAAGGATATTAAATAATGGACGTTAAGCAAGTACTTAATTTATATCCTTATATCAAGTCAAGAAGTAACGATAATCTCGATGTCATTAATCATATTGTAGATATTGACGCTGCATTAAATAAGATCAGTAAACGACATCGATTTATCTTAAAGAAAATTCACTTTGAAGGCTATACACAAACTGAAGTATCTGAAATGTTAGGAGTAACAAAATCTACTCTTAATGGTGTATATAATACTGCATTAGACTCTTTTAGAAAGGCTTATGAAGGTGAATAAAAGAAGTAAATGAATTATAATCTTGGGCCGGCCACTTATAATTTATCCTTCTCTTTATCCACCTCTTAAAATAAATACCATGAATACTAATAATACCAATACATTAAAATTAGCGAATTCTCTTAAATCCCATGAGAATTACACCTTAGAAGAAATTATGAATTATATTTCGATTGCTAATAATCAATACGAATATGATTCTATTATAGATAGTCTTTATCTTAAAGATAGGGACGATAACCGCGACACTAAAAATAGACGCGATTATAGTTATCATACAGCAGATTCTATGCGTCAAAAACGTAAACGCGAAGAATCACTTAATTATTTAAACGAAGTAAAACATATTCAACTAAGTAAACATTAAGATATAGGAGATTATAATAATGAATACAACTTTTACACATGCTGACAACAATAATAAATACTATCAATCTAAATCTACTTTAGTTACTAAAGACGGCCGTCTACAGTCTGCTAGATTATTCGCTACTAAAGTAAGTATCGATTATAGCTTCGACGCTATTAATAGGGGATTAACTCAAAAAGATATTTATAATTTTGTAATGGTACTAGCACAATATATTAAATCCGATAGTGTATTATATGTATACGATAAAGGTAAGCGACATAAACGCCCTATGACTAAAGAAGATATGCGCGAAATTTTAGATTTAACTAAAGGATCATTTTATAACTTTTGGGCTAGATGTATTAAAGCGAATGTAATTAGATTAGATAAATATATTTCTAGTAACGACGTTACACGCGAAAGAATTTTCGTTAATCCAGCATTTATGCAGCCTAATTTTAGTATTACACCATTAGCATATTGGCTATTTAAATCTGATTTAGATAATAAATTGGATGATACTACTATCGCTATGTATGTAGACGAGTTTAATCGTCAATATGGTATTCACGATCATAAAGAAGCCGATACATTCTTTAATGAAGTGGATAAAGAAGAAGCGCCAGCGGAAAATAAACCAGCTGGCGACGAAAAAAGCTATTGCTTAGAATTTCCAATCCGGGAAGGCGTTAAGGATATTCCGGCCGCTAAACAAGAATTATTGCAAGTAATTTATTCCTTCGGATTAATTCCGTCAACAGTAATTGAAATGAATAGGGGATATACTTGCATTTGGAAATTATCCGGCCGAAAAATTACGCCTAAAAAATATAATTTAATTAAGGATTTATTACTTTCCTTATTCACTACTGCAAAAATTACAGATCCTAATATCAATAAAGATACTATTATTAATACCGAATATAATCATACTAAATATTCTATCGATGATTTTGAAAATGAATTAAATAACTTCGCGCAAGAAATTATGTCCGCTTGTAATAATTATTCAAGCCTATTATATTAACATCTTTAAATAAAAGATAATTACTTCAATATAATTAAAAATTACGATAACTATATTAAAAAAAATTACTTCCGATAACTATATACGTATCGGAAGTAATTATAAATATAAAAAATACAGATAGATACTAGCTTTTATAGGATTACATTACTCTCAAATTGTATGAATATGTATCTTGTATAGCATAAATTATGCTTTTTTCTGTATTTTATTTAATTTCTGTATTTTATTGCTACGTAAATTAGGTTTTATGTAATGCAATTCATCGGTAGCAAAATCATTTAATCCTTTACGGTTAGGATCTCTTAATAGCTGCTTACGCTTCAGATGTAATATTTCATACAAGTTTAATGCAAGATTAAACATTTCGAAGAATTTAAACTTATGCTTCTTTTCAAAGGTTTTATATTCGTCGTAAGATTTAGATTTAATCAATAGGCTTTGTCTTATGCATTGTGTATCACTTTCTAATCTATATTTAAGCATATCTTGAATAGTATCGACTAATAAGACATTATCTTTTTTGTTTTTATATAAATCGACAAGCTCGGTAAATATTGTATCGATAAAGTCGCTTAGTCTTAGGCGTTGCGTGTACATAATGTCTTTAAATCTTTCGTAATCAGAAATGAAGATATAATAATTAATTTGACGCTTATTTCTGATCCGTAGCGCTGTATTAGAATTTGTTTTAGATGAAGTTTTTATAATAGTAGGTTTTTCTGTAGTCGCTACAGTCTTATTAATATTAATTTGTCGCTGCTGTAATGTTTCTAAATTTAGTTTAGCCATTATATGATGTCCCCTTTAATTAATTCTTTAGTAATTTCTTTAAAATCATGATAGCCATTGTTGTTAGTATTATAATCGATAATATCTTTAGCGATACTAGCGCTTTCAGATAAAGCCGATGTATCACGAATTAATGTATTAAGTACTTTATAATCTTGCTTAATTAACTCGATAGTTAGATCCGATATTTTACGGCGTTTGTATTGATTGATAATGACGGCGTCTATCTTCTTCCGTTTATCCACCTTCAATAATGTATTATTTAATAAACTTAATCCCCTAGAAGATACTATATCAGGTTTAATAATACTAATAATAACATCGGCAGCAGTTAAAGCATTAATATTAATAATACCTAATGACGGCGGGCAATCTAAGATAATATAATCGTAACCAGTAATAGTAGATAATCTATCTTTTAATTTACTAGATGATATATCTTTACTATCAAGATTAACTAAATCAATAGTACTAGGGATTATATCATATCCATTACCACTAATTATAGTATAAGAATTCTTATTTTTAGTGAATAAGTCGTATGTACCGCCTTCAAATTCTATACCCGGTACAACTAAATCCGTTAATGTAGATTGCGCGTCTAAATCGATAAATAATACTTTTTTACCGTATTCTTTAGCTAAAAAAGCACCGATATTTAAAGCACATATCGACTTACCTACGCCACCTTTTTGATTAATAAAAGCTATGGTTTTCATAGTTTTATACCCCCTTTTTAACATGATTATATATGTAATTATCTTTTTTGTAAAGAGAAATATTTTATCTTTAATATAAAGAAAGGATTTATTATTATGGAAGAAAATAAAAATCTAGTTAGAAATGTTACTATGTCTATCGATCCGATAAAAGAATATATAAAGGAAAATATCAGATTAGGAATTAATGTAACGATAATAATAGAAGGTACAAAATCAGTAAAAAAAATCGTATTCTTTTTTGATAGAAATCGTAGATTACCTCTTTTTAAAGACTTAGAATCAATATTAAAAATTGGTAGAAAAGTTAAAGACGTAGAATCGGAATTACTTTTTTTGATAGAAGTAGATAATATAAAAATTAAAGAAAAACGTATATAATATATTTAAAACATAAAGGAAATATTATTATGAAATCAGAAAGTTATACTAAAAAATTTAAAGTAAAATATTTTTGCGATAAAAAATCTAAGAAGATCATTCTTAAAGATATTATCGTTACATTCTCTTTTTAATAGAAGCGCCCTTTAAATAGGGCGTTTTTTTATTATATAAATATCTTTACTATCAAGATAACGTACATCCAATGGGGTTATAATTGGCATAGTACCGCCCTTCTTCTACAATTTTATCCACCTACTATATTGTCAATGAATCATTTTAATGATATTATAGTATTAATGATAATAATGAATCGCTTATTTATTATCATGTATTAGAATCACGATACAAAATCAAATAAATTATACAAAGAAAAAAGCCCCTAATTCTGCTGGATACAGAATTAAAGGCGTATGCTAGACAAGTACACAAAGCTACTTGCTAACTTTCTAATTTGTATAATGATTATAGCACATAAATGCAGTAAAGACAACACTTTATTACAACAAAACTATAATTTTTGTACTTGTTTAGCATAATTAAGATATAAGATCTTAATTGTGCTTTTTTATTTTGTATAAGCTATTAAATGGGATAGCTGGTTAGCTGTATAACCACCTTAAACAAAGTACAGAATTATTAGTATTATATTAATAAAGCGCCGCCAGCGCTATATAAGGGAAAGCCACTAAAATATGGTTAATGGCCTACGGTTTCGTAACGCCGCTGCATTAAAGGGACGGGGCATATAGTATGTTTCTATTTCAAGTACTTTATGTCCTAAAGGGTAGAAGATATTGCGACGCCTGTACCGCTTGGCGATGAAATAGCGGACGAATTAGCAATAACGGGTATGGTTGAATCGCCGGAGTTAGATTCCGGATAGCTGCGAAAGTGGCGGGATTATATAGAATATCGGCAACGATATATAA
>ERZ773022.576-NODE-576-length-29084-cov-5.858280_pt1 | contig 29084 bp, 29 predicted proteins | sample MGYA00580839_ERZ773022 | MGnify/ENA primary metagenome ERZ773022 (study PRJEB29015, sample SAMEA2738020) | human oral metagenome | biome: human oral; feature: human-associated habitat; material: dental | place: China | collected 2044 ... | reverse complement strand
CACGGTGGTTTTGGGCACTCCGGTATTCGCACTCGGCGAGGGCGGCGTCACTCGCGGCATCAATGATGCGCGTGGCGACGGCGTGCCAACCAACCTAACCAACGGTGATAGTTCGCTGGTGAGAAAGATTATCAACATCATGCTCTATTTCATTGGTATCCTTGCCGTAGTTATGTTAATCTTTGGTGGTTTTCGCTATGTTGTTTCCAGTGGCAACAAGGACGCTGTCACCTCGGCAAAGAATACAATCCTCTATGCCATCATTGGTCTACTCGTCGCCCTGTTCGCCTACGCCATCATTCAATTTGTCCTCAATACCGTCGTTGGTCTCAGTGGTAACTCTACTGACGTATAGTGGATCATGCCGCTCATGGTATACTAGACATATGGAAGAGCAGCCACACGTAACCGATACCGAAAATACTCAACAAGATGCGGCCCAGTCGACAACTGATTTATCGCAGCCTATCGCCTGGCAAGCCCCTGAGGGTATGCAAATCCACCGCACAACGGGCTGGTATATCGCTGTTGGTTTCGTGGTGCTCGCTCTAATGGCGCTGGCAATTTTTGTTTTTAATAGCTGGACGTTCGCAATTTTACTGCCAATTATGGCGGCGGCACTCATATTACTTCGGTCACGACCATCGGTGATGGTTAATTATGCCATCAGCCCCAAGGGAGTTTACGTCGCCGACCGCTTGTATGATTTTAGCGAGTTTCGAGCCTTTGGGCTGGGTCAAGACGGTGATCAGCACTCGGCAATGTTACTACCGGTCAAGCGATTCTCACCGGCACTGACCATCTATTTTTCTGAGGCCGAAGGTGAAGCAATCGTTGACATGCTAGGGGCGCGGCTACCAATGCAGGAAATCGCGCCGGATGCGCTCGAGAAGCTCATTCGGATCATCAGGCTATAGCTTGCCCCGAGCTAACAGGTGTGCTAGAATACAAAAGTTCATTGCCGTTGGCATTGAAAGTTCTTTATATTTTTGTTATAGCCAATCGGGTTTCCGAAAGGCTGTATGCACCCGTAGCTCAGCTGGATAGAGCGCTGGCTTGCGGAGCCAGAGGTCGTAAGTTCGAATCTTGCCGGGTGTACCACATTAGCTTTATGGAGAGATGCAGGAGTGGTTGAACTGGCCGCTCTCGAAAAGCGGTATGGGGCAACTCATCGAGGGTTCGAATCCCTCTCTCTCCGCCACAATTATCTAAGATGAAAACAACCATTCTCTCAATCGGTAAAAAGAACGAACCCTGGATTCAACCAGGTGTTTTTCGTTTTTTAGAGCGTCTGAGACCGCCGTTTGCCGCAGAGATGGTATTCTTACCACATTCAAGTTTTGAAGGCGACAGAGCGCGCCAGGAGGAGTCAGAACGATTATTATCACGACTAAAAGACAGCGATTTTACAATTTTACTAGACGAACGCGGTAAAAATCTCAGTTCGCCGGAATTATCTAACCTAATATTACAAAACAACACTAAGCATATCGTTTTTATTATCGGCGGCGCTTACGGTGTTACCGATGAAATGCGCCAGCGAGCCAATATAACTTGGTCGTTATCAAAACTGGTATTTCCGCATCAACTAGTCCGCCTCATCCTGGCAGAGCAGCTGTACCGCGCGCAGGAAATAGCCAAAGGCAGCCGCTATCACCATCAGTGATTTATATGTTACCATGCCGGGCGATAACCGCCGCCTGGACGTTTTCGGCGCCCGCCTGCTTTAGACAGCCGGCTGCCGCCGCTAAGGTTGAGCCTGTCGTAAAGATATCGTCGATTATTACATACAACTTCTTTTGATCAACCGGCTGAGATACCTCGAAGAACTCTTTAGCTTGCCGTTTTCTTTGACGCGACGACCTGGCGGCGTGCTGAACGACATTATTACGGCGGCAAAGCAGGGAAGAATAGCCAACCTTCCGTTTCCTGGCCAAATCTTTGGCGATAAGTTGCATATGGTCGTAACCGCGGCAGCGCATATTCCTAGACGTCGTGGGAATCGACACGATAACTGCATCTGCCGGCAACTCCAGCAAGGTAGAATCAAGCAAATCTCCTAAAATACCCGCTGCTGCCCGAACGCGGCGAAATTTATAATCGTCAATAATCTTAGCTACCGACCCGCGGCGATACCCAAAACACCACAGCATATCGTACGGCTGCTGATGACTATCGCAAAGATTGCCCATTTTTAGCGAGTTACCGCATAAAATACATAATTGAAACCGTTGTTTGATGATGTATTTTTTACAACTCTGACATAGAATATATCCAGTTTTACCACACTCGTAACAGCGGTGAGGAGCGATAATTGATAAGATCTGGTCAAACATCGTAATTTATACTTTTATAACCTCTAGTGTTGATTATACCGCATATAACAGCTATAATTGTAATAGACTACTGTCATGAGCCTATTATATAAACAGTGGAGGAGATTATGGCCCGCAAACAAGATGATAATCTATTACTGGATGATGAGCTGACGGCGGCGTTCTTAGGGAGCGACGACAGTTCAATACCAGAACCAGAGCCGGTGGATAGCGACGACACCGTTGCTACTGCAACAGCTACCGCAGCAACCGACGAAAATTGGGAAGATTCTGAAAATTTAATGGGACAACTGGCCGTCGATGTGTTTGAAACAGAAAACGAGCTGGTTATTAAAGCCCGTACCGCCGGTGTTGACCGCAACGATTTGGATGTTAGTATTTCCGACGGGATTTTAACTATCAGCGGCACGTTGTCAAGCGGCGACGAAGGCGATGTGCGCAACTGGCACATCCAGGAGTGCTACTGGGGCGAATTTAGCCGCACCTTGCCGCTGCCAACCGCCGTCAACGAAGAAGGCGTTAAGGCAGAGTTAAAAGACGGCGTACTGACAATTACCTTTGAGAAAATCAAGCAGGAAAGAGCTAAGAAGATTAAGGTTTTGTAAAATACCTAATAAACTTTGTAAAAAATAAAACCCCGAGGCAGCCTCGGGGTTAGTCGTTAATAGAAAACAGTTACTGGCCAATCTTTTCAATAACAAAGTTGACAATCGCATAAGCCATAACAGCGATAACCAGACCAATCACCGCATATATAATAGTGTTCTTTGCTGAGGACACTTTATTAGTATCTCCAGCTGAGGTCGTGTACTTAATACCACCCCAGACCAGCATGATTACCGACAGAATACCAACAACCCACAGAATAACATTAACGATATCCTTTACCAAGGAGCTGCCATCGCCTACCTTATCTTTCATACCCGTGCCCTTAGCATCATCGACGCCACCCTGCAGGCTATATTCAGCATTAGCAGCTGGCGCAACAACCAAGGCAATCATAGGCACTGCCAGCAAACCTGCCAACAACACTTTCATTTTTTTCATTTGCTTATTCTCCTCTTAGTTAATCTTACGCTTTACATTATACAACTTCCCGTAATGCGATACAATAGCAGACATAGCCTTACGTGAAGCCTTAAATAAAAAAACATTTAGCAGCCCCAAGCCTCCCCGTTTCGCGCGCTACTACTTCATTCCTCGAGCTTTCTCTTCCGCCTCTCTTCTTCTAGCCGCTTCCTTTCTTCTAGCCGCTTCCTCTCTTTTAATCGCTTCTACTCTTCTTTCTTCCTCCTCTCTTCTTCTTTCTTCCTCCTCTCTTTTTTTATCTGCTCCTGTTTTTCCTCGATCTTCAGTATGGAAGCCACTACCCGCCGCACCGCCAGAAGATTTACCCGCTGACGATGCGCCTAGGTGCTCTATGACAAAGTTAACGATTGCATACGCTAAAATAGCAATAATTAAACCGACAATAGCATATATTAAAGAATTTTTCGCCGAGGCAACCTTACTAGTATCGCCAGCTGCGGTTATATATTTGAAGCCGCTCCACATAATCATAATCACCGATACAATACCAACTACCCATATTAGAATATTCGAGACTGTACGAATGACACCGTTATTACCATCAATCTGCTTATTTTTCATCTCGTTGGTCGTTGCAGCATTTATACCCGAAGAGACTTGGGCAGAAGCGCTGCCGCTAACAACAGCCAAGCTTAGTACACTAGCTACACTAAGTGACATAAGCGCTAAAAAAATTATTTTTTTCATTTTACCTTCCTTTTTTTATTTAACTTGATTAAATACCGTATCAATGATTGCCGAGGCAAAAATGGCAACCACCAAACCGACCGCTGCGTACAACACTGTATTTCTGGCTCTTGATACTTTTGAACTATCTCCATTTGCCGTCGCAAACAGAATGCCGCCGATAACTATAGCGATAACCGATATCACGCCGACGGCCATTAAAAGCAGCCTGGATACGCTATTTATCATTGAATTAACCTTGGTTTCGCCCTCGTTCTTGTTCTGGCAATACAGCGAGGAGCCATTATCTCCAGAACAAACATCAACAGCAAACACCCTAGTAGGCGGCGCAAACAAGACACCGATTAAAACCGCGGGCGTAAAAAATATTTTTAATAGCTGCTTCATAAGCTTGTACCTTTCTTATGTAAACCTTACGATAATAAATTTTACAATGATAAACGCGCTGGAAACAACGATAAGCCCGATAGACGAATAAAGAATGGCGTTCTTTGCTTTGGCGGTCTTCGCTGGATCACCGAGGGATAGGGCATAGTTGATCCCAGCGACAATCACAATAATAACCGCCACCGAACCGGCAACCATAAACACCAAATCAACAATTCGATTAACGGCTGCGTTGTCTAATTTGTTGTCCGGTATACCCAGAGACGAACTTTCACCTAGTAAACCTGCCAAAAAATATAAAAATCCCATATTTACATACCTATCCTCGACGATATCAGATTAACAACAGCAATCGCCGCTATAGTAACCACTAAACCAACGACCGCACTTAACATTGTCTTCTGGGCGCGAGCGGCCTTTTCCGGCGACCCAACACTGCTCATCATTAAAAAACCGCCGTACATAATATAGCCGGTAACGATATAACCGACAATTTGGAACATATCATCAACAATATTCAAAACAATCTTCCAGATAAAGTTAGCCTGAGCATCAGTCCCGTCGCCAGGCTTTTTTATATTACACGAAGAATCAGTCAATCCGCTGTACCACGGTTTCAGCGTTAAAATCCGCCCTCTGTCAGAGCATTCATCAGCAAAAGCACGGCTGCTTGAAAAAACAACACTGTGACCGCAGGCGCCGAATATAACCAAGAAAACCGCTATCACAGCTTTTTTCATTAGAAAACTCCTCCCGGAACCAGAAAATTTAACAGCGCCGCCATAAATGCGAAACAGAGCATGCCGATAACAGTATTAGCCCAAATTGTCCTCGCTTTGCTGACTTTATCAGGGCTGCCTTCGGACGTCGAATACAATACTGCGCCGTATATCACCGCGCCAACCGCTAAAACACCAACACCGGCCGTCATAATCTGAATAACCATTTTTATAACGTTAAAAATAACCTCCTGTCCATCAGCTCCATCGCACGCAATGACCGACGTCCCGGCGCTGCCGCATTTTTTATCTGGTTCTTCTGCAAACGCCGGCTGCGAGAACAGCACGCCAGCAACAGCGGCTGCTATAATAGTCAAGATAATGATATTTCTTTTTATCATAAACAATTCTCTGGTTAAAATTGTAAAATAGCCGGGGAAAAAATGCAAATAGTTTCTTGAAAAGAGCAGGGATGTTTGCTATTATGACTACTGTCAGATGCGCTCGTAGTGAAGTTGGCCTATCACGCCTCCCTGTCACGGAGGAGATCGCCGGTTCGAATCCGGTCGAGCGCGCCACAATGATTCGTCCCTTACATAAAAGGGCATTTTTTATTTATACTAATTTTAAATACCGCGCCGACCAAACAGCAGACGCGGCATTTTACGTCCATTATTTTCAACTAGTAATCTGGATCTGAATAGTCCACGACACGCTCCGTGCCGCCAATTGAAGCGAGCATGGGGCTATCAGACGCCTGGCCGATGACATTAACCGCTGGATCGTCGCCCACTAAAATCTGCACAGACATTCTTCCCGATCTGCGGTTAGGGGCATTCTCATTCTCGCTATTATAAGAGCCAAGTACCGGCTTCGCTCCCGTCAATTTTGCGGTAGTCCACCATTCCATGCATTCTTCCGCTTGTCCCGGTGATTTTACGTTCCTGGCTCTCTCAACAACAAATGTTCTCAACTTATTTGCCGCCTTTTCACTGCTTGTCACAGCACAACACACCAACCAGAGGACTTTATTATACGCGTCCTTATCTATCGTTACATCATCACGCATCTCGTCTGCTTTCTCAATGTCCAAGGCTAATCCTTGCGCATACTGACCCAATACGCCGAGCGCCTTCCAAATATTCTCGGCCTTCTTTCGCCGCTCAGACGGCGGAGGTACTTGACCATCAAGAGATACGTTTTGCTCATAGTTATTATCATCAAAACGTCCGCCGAGACCAGGCACCTCGGGATGCTCCTCTGCGGCGACGCTACCTAGCCAGTGGCGAATCTCTCCGTCGTTGACTTTGCCCGCCGTATATTCGTCGGCCAGCTCTAGAGCAGTAAACGGCGGCAACGTTTTGGGTTCGCTAACTCTCTCTAGTCCTCCACTACGCCTAGACCAGCCGCTCTTTACATAGCTGCCAGTTACGGCATTTCCCTCGAAATCATACCTGGCAACGTCTGTATATACTTGATCAAAATTTAACTTGTTATACGTATCGTATTTCTTCTCGCCGTCATTTTCTTCTTCCGGCGCATTTCCGCCCGGATCTGGCTCTCCGTCGCCTTTTCGCTTTTTTCTCGTCGTCTCGCCAGCACCGCAGGCAGCCAGAGTAAACAGTCCTCCAACAGCCATAGCGCCAGCCAGCCACTTTCTCCGCGAGATTCCTGGAATCTTTGCTCTTTCTCCACCTGTTAAGTATTTATCTGAACCGCTTGGGTTATGTTCACCTATCATAACGCTTGGGGCTCCTCTCCTCTGGACGCGCCAGAATTATAAATAAACTCTCCTCAGCATGGGCTGATTAGTCTTATTATAATATATGCGGCGTAAAATGCAATAAAAATTATTACCGTAAACAGCCTTAGATATGTTACAATACAAGCATATGCGTCATACATGTATTAGTAAAATAAAAATTACCCTACTCATGCCTATGATTGCGCTCATTGTTAACTTTTTCGCCGCACCGCTTATGCGAACTGCCAGGGCAGTAGAAATAGAGACTATTGAAGCAACGGCTTCATGCCCCGAAGGGACAGAGTATTTAAAAGAAGGAATATTGTCAAGACATGGAGGAACTATAGAAGCTAAAGGACCGGGATGCGCTAAAGAGGGCTCAGCGCTTATCATTGCTGAACCTAGCTATTCATGCCCAGCTGGCTATAAGGTAGCTAAGGGGGACGGGATAGGGCCTGTATGTAAAGGTTCGGCAGAAATTGCAAAAATTGCATACGAAGCAGCAACCGAAGACTTGCTTAAGCAGGCTCCGAATTTAAAAAACTACACTTCCGATCCTAATGTAATCGGACCTTGCCTTTCACAACTGGAAGACTTGAAATCTGCTTTACACCTCACAGCCATACCGAACAAGAACGCCCAGAGAGACTATATCGCAAATTGCTTAGCCGAAAAGACAGGCGCCTCAAAGGATGATATAAAAAATGCCCTTGGCGACGCAGACGTAGCAGCTTCAGCTAAAAAAGGCGAGGATGCTGCAGCGCCTCTTTTGGCGGAAATTGACCAAGACGAAGAAGGTAAGCCTGAATGCGGCGAAAAAATAGAAGGCCTGGGCTATTTAATTTGCCCAATATTGGAACATGCAACTCACTTTTCCGACTCCATGTGGGGACTCTTCGAAGGATTACTAACTGTAGACCCCTTAACAAATGATACTGATAATTCTATTTATAAAACCTGGACTACGCTGCGAGATTTGGCTAATGTGATACTGGCTATTATATTCATCGTGGTAATTATGTCGCAGATTTCCAATGTTGGTATTTCCAATTACGGCATAAAAAAGATACTGCCCAGGCTAATAATCGCCGCTATCGCCATTAACGTTTCCTATTTCTTAATGCAAATATTAGTTGACATAGCAAATATTGCTGGCAAGTCATTCGACGATTTTCTGAGTAGCCAAGCAAGTATGGATTACACGAATGTTTCTGGCTGGGAAAAAGTTATGGAGGATATCGTCGTAAGCGGTGGGCTCGCCCTGGCAACTATAGGCGGTGCAGCAATAGGTATCGCTACCGTCGGAGCACCAGCGGCACTACTGTTTATCCTTTTATTGATCATACCAGCAATATTGGGTCTATTAGCAGGTGTTTTCGCACTTATGTTCCGTTCCAGTGTCATTCCTGTTTTAGCCATTGTTTCACCAATAGCAATCGCTGCATGGGTGCTGCCGAATACCCAAAAACTATTTGATAAATGGAAAGATATGTTTTCTGGTCTTTTATTCTTGTATCCACTGGCTTCTATCTACTACGGCTGCTTAAAATTTATGGCAATAACCGTATTCTTAAGCGGCAGCTCATCCACCGGACAAAGACTAATGGCGCTACTTACACTGGCTGTCGGCATATTTGCAGTCGCCATATTCGCCGTAAAGTCAAACTCCATTATGGGACGAATGGTAAACGGCATTATGCGAGTTGCGAATAAAGTTACTGCTCCAGCCACTAACGCTATGGCAGGTTACGCTGGAGCATTAGCTGGAGCTACCAGGGGACGCAGGAAAGCTGAGTTTTTGGCGCAAGATCATAGCAAAGGAGTGGCAGATACAAGGCATCGGGGTATACTTAACCCGTTCCGGTATGCTAGCAGAGCTAAACATGCTATCGGCAGGCAAATGCAAAGAAACGAAGACACGATAAATCTCTCAAAGATACAAGAGGATGCTTTCAAGGAGTCCACCGGTCAGCGGCTGCGAGATAAGATATTGGCAGACCCCTCCACACTGGGCTCAGCCGCCGATACAACCGCTGGCAAAGCTTTTATAAGAGATCTGGCATATAAAAATGCTGAAACAGAGATAAAGGGAAAATATAACGGCAATGCAGTAAGGGCGCTGAACGAGAGTAATAACGGTTATGTTAAAGCTCTGGCTGCTAAAGAAATAGCCGAAAGAAACAGCGCGGGAGAAATAGCACAGGTTCGCGAATATCTTGAAAACGGCGGCAGCATCGACAATACAGATATGGCAGAGGCCCTAATGAAGATGAAAGGCCGCGATGTCGGCATCGCCGAAGCTGGCAAGGAAGCTATAAACAGGTTAGAGCAGTCAAACGGAGCGCCTGTATATACTGATGCTAGCGAAATGCGTAGTTTTACACAAAAGGGCTTCAGAGATTTGGGAGATGTACAAGGTGCCGAACAAAATGCAGTTACCATCCAATCCGGCGGTATGGGTTGGGAACAAGCTGCAAGAATCCTGGACGACAGGCATATTACGAGAACAGCCCCTCGGGAAAATATAGGAACTATGGAAGCCAGAATAGAAGCAGACATTACGCAGCAAATACAGTCGGGCACTATGGATAGGGCACAGGCTTCAAGAGTATTAAGCAACGGTCGTGCTATGGAAAATCTTTCTAATCAAACTAAGCAGCAGTTGCAAAAGATAGTAAGTGGTGCCGCACAGCAAGCACAGGCAAGCAGCGGAACACAGCCAGCTCCATCGTCGCCAGCATCCTCAGGACAGGCTCGACAGGTGCATTCTGCGAGCCAAACAGCGAGCGCAGCCGGAGCATCAACGAGTACAGCCTCAACTACAGCGACAACCGCTGCTGTGGCGCCAGCATCCTCAGGACAGGCTCGACAGGCATATACGGCATCACAGCGATTGTCCTCAGCTCCGCCACCTTCGCAGCCAGCCAACCCTTAATCGCGCCTACCTCCGTCAATTTTCTTGACTTTTTATCCAAAAAATGCTAACATAAATCGTATATGAAGTGGTTACGAACATGTATGCGGCAGTTGATAAAGCGGTCGCGGTGGTTTGTATTTCTGGCGGCTGGACTGATCGTTAGTGTTTTTGCTAGCACGTTTTTACAATCCACCCCTGTCATGGCGGTAGATGCTACCTGGAACGGCCGGTCTTTAGTTTATGAGGATAATACGTATATAAACATCACCGATGAAACCCAGCTGAAAAATATGGGCTTGGACGAAAAAGGCTTCGCTTACGGCATGCTGGATAAGTCTGGCAGCAAAGAAAAAATGAAAGTTATTTACTTTCCGCCTGGCACTGATATAGCGAGAGCAACCTCGGCAGAGTTTATCGTCTACGACTTTAAAAAACCAAGCACCTACAATAAAGAATCGTCGACTACAATTTCCACCCAACCAGCCGGCGAGAATCCTGATGTTGGCAGCAGCGATTGCGGCATAGAGTCGCTGGGATATATAATTTGCCCGGTTTCCACGTTTTTAGCAAATAATATGGATTGGCTGTATGGTAAACTGAACGATTCTTTGGAGACAAAACCGCTGAACGTTACCGATAATAAAAGCGGTCTATACCTAGCATGGAATATTATGCTAGGATTTGCTAATGCCGCGTTTATTATTGCTTTTTTGGTTATTATTTATTCGCAAGTTACCTCGGCAGGAATTAGTAATTACGGCGTGAAGAAATTGCTGCCGCGATTGATAATTGCTGCAGTTTTAGTTAATATATCGTACTATATTTGCGCTATCGGCATCGATCTGTCGAATATTTCCGGACACGCCCTGCAAGACGCCTTCATGCAAATTAGGACCACGGTTTTAACGACTGGACATTCCAGCGGCGGTAGTATTGAAGTATTTACCTGGGAAAACTTGACAGCGCTTATTCTGTCTGGCGGGGCAGCAGCAATCGGTATCAAAGCCTTTTTGGTCGGCGAAGGCGGCGTTTTATCATCGGCGATTATTCTGCTGCTGCCAGTTTTACTGGGAGCGCTGCTGGCAGTTTTAATGGTGGTTTTGGTTCTGGCGGCGCGGCATGCGCTGATTATTATTCTGACGATTATTTCACCGCTGGCGTTTGTTTGTTATTTGTTGCCAGGCACAGAAAAATGGTTTGAGAAGTGGCGCAGCATGTTTATGACGATGCTGATTTTCTTTCCGGCATTTTCATTACTTTTTGGCGGCTCACAGTTGGCAGCTGCAGCAATTTTACAAAGCGCATCAACCATTATAGAGGTGATTTTAGGATTAGCGGTACAGATTATCGCGCTGCCATTAACACCGTTCCTGTTTAAGTTAAGCGGTGGTATTTTGAACCGCTTCGCTGGAATTGTCAACAATCCAAATAAAGGGCTTATCGACAGGACACGCAACTGGTCTAAAGATAAAAGCACGGAGGTTGCCAACAAGCGGTCGCTGGGCAACGATAAGCTAAAGGGTAGGCAGTTTATTCGGCGGGCGGGACGGCATATGAGCCACCGGCAACGGCGAGCAAAGGAGCGGCAAGAGCGACTGCAGCAGCAGGCAGATAATGTCTATGGCGGATCAAATCTGCACAAGCGGGAGGACTTACACGCCAAACAAGCTAAGCGGCAGGCTGAAGTCCTGGCGGCACAAGATGAAAACCGGTACGCCGAAGCAGTTCAAGGACATGTCCCATCCGACATTACACGTTCTGCACCTGACAGAGCATTGCGAAGACTTTCCGCACAGTGGTCAACCAGGCAAGATCTCAGGCAGCACCTCCAGTATCAGCAATTTATGGATGAGGCAGAAGAGGCTACCCGCAACTTGGCGCTGGAAGGAATCCGCAAATCCAACGCGCAGCGCGCCCAGAATAAAAAACTGGCTGAAGATATCTTAAACAATGACACCTATCAGAGAATGGCCGGCGGCAACGTGTATGTTGACGAACACGGCAACAACCTGGGTATGGATGCAGCGCTGGCAACGGCCGTCGCAGCCTCCCGCGGAGAAACCGCCAAATCCATCGAGGAAGCGCACCAGGTCATCAACCATTTCAAATTTAGCGCTCAAGAGAAACAGGAATTGGCAAAGGGCGGTGTCGTCTATCGCGGCAACAGAGTATTTGATCGCAACAGTCCATATGTACGTGAAGCAGCGACAGAAGATCAGATGAAAAATGGAACAGTGGACGAAGTCGCTGAATTAATCAGTGTAATGCCGCCAGAGTTTAACGGCTCACTGGCAGCAGGCCTGGCTTCATCAAACGTAAAGGGTAAAGCACCGTTCTTAGGCGGCAAGTTAATTGACGACATAGTCAAGGGCTCTATTACCAATGAAGATGCTCTCCTGAAGTATGTCGCCGAGTGGGTTGAGGGTGGTAAATTCAAATCCGAGGATGTTTCTATTACTGATGCTCAGGGTGTCAAGCTTCTCCAGAAGGCTCTTAATAGCCGCCACGGCAGCATTGTCACAGCAGAGAAGCGAGCTGCTTTCAGGAAGAAGATTGATGAAGCATTGACAGAAAGAGAGCTCAAACGCAATGTCACCGAAGCCGCCAAAGAGCAATACCAAGTTCTTAAGACTATGCTGTAATTTGCTATAATATAAGCAGTATGTCTGTGTATAAAGTTCCTCAGGACGTGGAAGCGGAAGACAAGCTGCTTGGACCGTTTAGTTTCCGGCAGTTTATTTTCTTGATCATCGCTGTCGTGTCGCTGGGAGTTGCTTATATTCTGGCACAGGCATTATTACCGCTAGGATTAATCCCCGTGCCAATTGCTTTGTTTTTCGGCGCATTAGCACTGCCTCTGAGGAAAGACCAGCCCATGGAAGTTTATCTAGCGGCGGTAATTTCTTTTATGCTAAAACCAAAGAAACGGTTGTGGCAACCTGATGGCATTGAGTATTTAGTGGAGGTTACTGCGCCAAAAACCGAAGAAACAACCCGCAGAAATAGTTATGATCAAGAAGAAGTGCAGCGGCGGTTGTCGTATTTGGCAAATTTGGTAGACAGCCGCGGCTGGTCAATTCGCGGCATTAATAATCCGAACAGTTCAATGCAGGCTGATTTATATAACGAAGCGCAAGCTGCATTCGACCCCTTAGATGAGGCTGGGGCAACTGCGCAGAACATTACCAATCTAATTAATCAATCAGATGCTCGGCGGCGGCAGGCGATGATCCAAACAATGTCGGCAGCTCAGCAGACAGCAACGGATGACCTTCAAGGCGTGTCGTCCACAGACAACTCCCAGTCCAGTCAATCATCAAGCTCAAATAGCAGCGCAAGCAATACGCAATCCGATCAAACATCAGTTTTAGACGACAGCGCGTCAGTAGATCAACAATCTGATATAGAACAAGCAATAGCATCCAGTATGAAAGCAGGACCATATCCAACCATGCGTCAATCAACGCTTATACCGCTGGACGAGATACCAGTGCAGCCAGCAGCAGAAGCCTCAGCCCCGACAGCACCGCCGCAGACTAGCCTTGATAGCGTCTCGCCTGCTATAATGGATCTTGCAAGGAATCACAGCGATTTTTCTGTTCAAACAATTCAACGGGTAGCCAATGAAATCGAACAAAGAGAGAAAAAAGCCAAAGAAACGGAAGGCGAAGTAGTGATTTCACTACATTAAGGTGGGAATTATGCAGCCAAACTTACAAAGCCAACAATCATATCAGCCGCCAGCGCCGCAACAAGCCAATGCGGTTATTCCTGGCGGTGGTATCTCACAGCAGCAGTCAATCGGTTCCGGGCAGCAGCCAGCAAACCAAACGCCTAAGGCGCAAGCGCCAAAGGACAAGAAGAAAAACGCCGCGATCAGCACTCAAAACACGTTGTTATTCTCAGAGATGCGCGAGAATATGATTATTATGAGCGACGGCAGTTTTCGAGCAGTGGTTGAATGCCAATCGATTAACTTTGACTTGATGAGCGCAAGAGAGCGGGAAGGCGTTGAGTTTAGCTACCAAAACTTCCTTAATTCGCTTTATTTTCCTGTACAGATTTTAATTCGCTCGCGGCGGGTGGATATTGGACCATACCTTGATCGGCTGGCAGAAATTCGCCGCAACCAAGATAATATGCTTTTAAACGTGCTGATGGACGATTATATGGATTTTATTGACGCGCTGGCCCAAGAGGCCAACATTATGGATAAGAGTTTTTACGTAGTGGTACCTTATTACCAAAAGAGCGACGAGAGTATAACCAAGCAACAGGCTAAGGGTTTGTTCAACAGCTTTTTCAGCGGCAAAAAAGAAGCTTCTGTAACAAAAATTGATCAAGTAGCCTATGCGAAAGCGAAGGATGAGATTAAAAACCGCCTCGATTCAGTGATGAGCGGTATGTTCCAGATAGGTGTCAAAAGCCGCCAGTTAAACACCAGAGAATTGGGCGAATTGCTTTACGTGTCATATAATCCCGATACATCATCCAGAGAATCGCTAACAGCTATTGATCCGAGCGAACTGACAACTACCTACATCACCAAAGGACAAGGCCCGCCGCCACCAGGAAGGGGATTATTGTAATGGCAAAGAAAAAAGATGCTATCGATATCGCGGCACAGCAGCGGGCGCGCGAACAAGCCGAAGTTGAACAAGCTTTCCTGACAGGCGTCAGGACGATGCGCGATTTTATCGCGCCCAGCAGCCTGGAACTCCACGCCGATCATTTCCGTTTGGGCGCAAAATACGGCCGCACCATGTATGTTTATGGTTATCCGCGGCAAATTTACACTGGCTGGCTCAGTTCGGTGATTAACATCGACGAAGTTCTGGACATTAGTATGTTTATTTATCCAGTCGACACGCAAGTAATTCTTAATAACCTACGTAAAAAGGTGACTCAGCTGGAAGCTACCATGAATATTAATACAGAAAAGGGTAAAGTACGCGACCCAGCTTTGGAGGCAGCTTTACAGGACGCCGAGGAGCTGCGCGACCAATTACAGATTGGCGCTGAAAAGTTTTTCCGCTACGGATTATATATCACGATTTATACTGACAGCATGGATGAATTAAATTTCGTGCAGCATAAAATCGAGACAATCTTCGGTCAGCAACTGGTGTTTTCAAAAGTCGCCTCCAGCCAGCAGGAACAGGGGCTGAACAGTACTATTCCGCAACTAACCGACGAGTTGCAGGTTCGCCGCAATATGAACACCAGCGCCATTTCTACCAGTTTCCCGTTCACATCAGCCGACCTGACCGACGGTAAGGGTGTGCTATACGGTATTAATATGCACAATAACGGCTTGGTGATTTTCGACCGTTTTTCCTTGGAAAATGCCAATATGGTGGTGTTCGCTAAGTCTGGTGCCGGCAAGTCGTTTACTGTCAAACTGGAAGCGCTGCGCAGTATGATGATCGGTTCAGATATCGTAATTATCGATCCGGAAAACGAGTACCAAAAACTATGCGACGCCGTTGGCGGCAGCTATATCCGCTTGAGCCTGAGTAGCGACACGCGCGTTAATCCATTTGATTTGCCAAAGGTAATCGACACCGACGAGGCGGATGATGCCCTGCGGGCCAACCTGGTAACACTGCATGGTCTATTGCGGCAAATGTTGGGCGGTCTCCAATCTGACGGACAAATTACATCCGGACTATCGCCGGCAGAAGAAGCCGATATCGACCAAGCTTTGATTGACACCTACGCCCGCGTCGGCATCACCTCCGATCCGTTAACTCACCATTCGCTACCGCCGACAATTTCCGATTTATACGACACCTTGCTGCATATGGGCGGTACTGGTCCGGCGTTAGCACAGCGGCTGCGCAAATTTACCGCTGGTACATTTGCCGGCATTTTCTCGCAGCAATCAAATATTGACATTAATAACCGGATGGTGGTGTTTAATATCCGCGATTTGGAGGACGAGCTGCGGCCGATTGCCATGTATATCGTGCTAAATCACATCTGGAATATTACCCGTACCGACCAAAAACGGCGCATGCTGATCGTCGACGAGGCTTGGCAGCTAATGCGCTACGATGATTCGGCTAGTTTCTTGTTTTCTTTAGCAAAGCGCGCCCGCAAATACCAATTAGGACTAACCACCATCACTCAGGACGTGGAAGACTTCGTCGGCAGCAAGATGGGACGAGCAATTGTTTCCAACTCATCAATTCAGCTACTTCTTAAACAATCCACCAGTGCCGTCGACGTCTTATCACAAGTATTCAAATTGACCGAGGAAGAACAAAAGCGGCTATCTAACTTCCCAGTTGGGCAAGGCCTATTCTTCGCCGGACAAAACCACGTCCACATCCAAATTCAAGCCAGCGACACTGAATATAATCTAATAAACACCAGCCCGGTAACCAAGCAAAAACGGCCATCAGAAACACCGGTCGGCGGATACGGAGACGTGTAGTATAATTGAGGGTATATGGCAATAAAAACTAGACCGCCAAGAATTGACTATACCACGGACGATAGAGCCGACGAGAGACTTAGTCCTGCCGAGCAAGCTAGGTTTGATCAAGCCCAGGCTGATTTCGGCGAGTCAGAGTTAAGCGACCGCGAAAAAGCTGCCATTGCTGGTCTTGAATCTCAGTTCGGCGATTCTGAATCTGATATAGACGGCCGTCGAATTGACGCCGCCAGCGAAGCCGCCGACAGGCAAGAATCTTCCGCGCCACAAGATAATGGATTTTACCAGCCAGCAGCTAACAAAAGTTCTGGCAGAAAACAGCCGCTAACATTAAAGGGCGTGTTAAAAAAGGGCGGACCAATAGGTTTGATAGCAGCCATCCTAGGGGGATTTACATTTACTGGCGTGTTCATGACAGGACCCCTATTAATGCTATCTCACATAACAGAAAATCTTCTCGACAAAAACGACTCTGCAGGAGTAACTCAAGATACCCGACTACCAAAAGTACTCAAGAAAATCCTCTCTGGAAAAGATTATAAGAGCCAGCTTGGAAGAAAAGGAGGCCGCATATCCAATAAGGGACTACGCCGCCTAGCCAGAAAAGGCATCGTCGCGGTAAATGCTGATGGCACCGCTTTTGATACTAGCAGTAAAAAACTATATCCGGAAAAACAGCCAACCCATTATTCCGTTAAGGAGCTTAACGGCGGCAAACCAATGAAAAGAGAAGACTTAGTAAAAGAGCTACTAAAAAAAGGCAATGAAAAACATGCCAACAGAGCATTTGGTAGAAGGGGCGCGTTCAAGCTGCGCGTAAAAATGTGGCTGGGAAAACACTTAAAGGTTAATTTCCTTGAGAAACTTGGCCTTAAAAAGGATGGCGGTATTGCTAGACGTGCATTTAATAAGCTTAAAAAGAGCGAACGATTTAAGTCGTTTAGAGAGAAGATGCCAAAATTCGGCACCCAAAAACCCATAGAAACTGTTAGGAAGTTTTCAGACAAACACGCAACTAAGGCTAAAAAAGCTGGCATGATATACACGGTACTTGTTATGACTTGTATGGCTGCACATATACCTAAAGCAATAGCCATTGGTGTAGCTGCTGTGCAAATTGTTCAAATTGCATATCTAATATGGGATCTTGTACTAACACCGCACTCAAAGGCCAAGGCGGATGGATTTGGCAGCGGCTTTACAGGCGAAGAAGCGGACGCGATCGGTACAGCACTCACAGAAAAAGGCGTCACCGAAGGATCTAAAAACACAAGAGGGTCGGCTTTAGAATCGCCAATGTTACTATTCGCTATGGGAATACTCAGAAACAAGCAGAATGTTTCTAACTATGCTCCAGGATATTCTTTTTTTACCAACAGCATATTTCAAGGGTACAACAAAGTTATGGATGGAGGATTGGAGGCTACCTGCAACGTAATAACGAGCAGCTACGCTATGTGGGGAACCCTGGCTGTTGAAGCGGGCTTAACCGTAGCAACATTTGGATTGGAGGCTCTTGTGTCATGGGCCGTCAAAGAGACTGCAGTGGCTGCTTTTACTATGCTACTTGAAACAGTTATTAAGGAAGTCTTTATAAAACTTCTACAGGAATATGCACCAAACGATATGCTACCAAAGGCAAGATATAAAGATCTAGGTGATGCATTAGGAGTCAGCGCAATGGCATTCTTCTCATCCGGATCAATGGCACAAGCATTACCAACCTTAAAGACCAACCAGTTGGCCGAATTTAATCAAATAAAAATAGCTAATGAAGACTTTCAAAAAAGAATGGATATAGCGTCACTTAGTCCGTTTGACACTTCCAGTAAATACACTTTCTTAGGCAGTATCGTCCATAACATGGGCAACATGATGTTAACAAACGGGACTTACAACAAATCAATCGTCTCAACATTATCAAATATTTTACATCTGCCATCATTCGCCCTATCTTTTTCTTCTACCGCTCACGCTAAAGCTGGCATGTACTCAGAGGCTTATTGTGGCTACGCCGAAGAATTTGGGCAAAACGGCAACGAAACGCCAGCTGTAAACTCCGCAGGATTACCTTGTACGGGAATTACGCGAGATCAGGCTGGTATGTCGTCAGAGGAGGCTGTAGCAATCGCCGAAGAGGAGGGTTGGCTCGACGAAAACGTAGAAGTAAAAGAAGGAGCTACCCTACAAGATCTGATGGATAGTAAGTATATAAAGGAAGACACCCCGCTGCGAGATTTTGTTGAATCATGTACTGATGCTTCATCTGGTGAATATTGGGTCAATCTAGGAGGATGTACAATGCCAGACGGCACTACATCAGGATCTTTAGACCAGAGAACGTCAGTTACTGAAAAAAATAGTTCGGGCGAAGAAACTACGATTACAGCAGCCGACCAGGGCATTGATTCACCAGCCACCGTTAAGACAACAGAAAACAGAAAAATGGCAGCGATACCCGTTTTACTAATAGACTTCATGATTGCTCAGTCTGTAAATGGCGAAGACGATGATAACGACACAACATCCTCATCATCTTCGTCAGAAGAACAGCCAGCAATAAGCAAAGCGTCCCATCCGGAAATATCCTCGTCATCAGATATTTTCTCAGATTCTCCGTTTCTTGATTTAGCTACAGTCTCATCGCGATCAGAAAGCATTACTGAGGAGGTTACAGGAGATAACCTTAAAAACAATACAGAGCTAGCATCTGCCGAAAAACCCATATTACCAGTACAACAGGCAGTTTTACATAATGCTATATGCGCTGGTCACGACTGGACAACAAGAGTATTACGGAGTGCAGCTTCTATAAATCTAGTAAGAGAGTATACTATTTCTTAGGAGGTATCGTGTCGTGAAGGATTGTATATATTTTATTAAAAATAACAGTATCATAATATTATCGATATTAATATTCACTGCCTTTACGATATTATATGCCCTATTCAGGGAACCCTCAAGCGACCAATACACTACCGTTTTATCTTCGGAGAAAAAAATTGACAAAAATAGCACAGCAGAAAATAAAGAATATACCGGCAATAACCCAAAAGAAGCAGCTGATATAAAATATATATCGGAATTGTTTAAATCAAATCCTGATAAGTATAAGAATATTGTTATAACAAACTACACTATAATAAAGGAATCCGGTAGCTATAGGGTCGCCGAAGTAACAGTACACAATAATACTAAAGCGTCCTTTACTGAGCGCATCCTATTCAAAGGATCAACAATAATTTCTGGTGTTATTAGTCATCATCAAGCTGAATACTTAAAAAATGTTGGCGTTCCAAGTGATATGATAACCTTGTATACAAAGAGTGGTAATAATGTATAAAAAGCTTTCGCTAGGGTTGTGTCTATTTTTAGCAATAAACTTATTACTGCAACCCTTGTCAATGGCTGCTAAAATTGATCCTAAAAAATTCCCAGAACTATACGCAGAAAATGGGATTCGATTTTATGAAGAAGACAACGGCAAGACCACTTGTTCGTCTGTTTCTGCACATGGTATATCTGGAAATAGCAACCAAGAAAAAATCTGGAAATTTTTACGAGATTCCGGATTAAGTCCAGAGCAGACAGCTGGCGTAATGGGTAATATACAAGCAGAATCTGGATTTAGCCCCACTAGACACGAGGCAAGCCAGGGCTGGGAAGAGGGCGGCTGGGGTCTGGCGCAGTGGACGTTTGAACGAAGAACCGCCATAGTCAGCAAGCTGCCAGAAGAATTAAAAAAGTATCATAGCGAAGAATATGGCGGCGCTGCTGATGAAAACGGCACTTTAAGCTCTATTCCAATTGAAGATAACGATAAGCTGCTAAGTTTTGAATTGGACTATCTCATTCAGGAAAGCGCCAACCGACCAGTCACTGCTGCAGGATTCCCAGGCAGCGGATCAAGCGAATGGGAGAGGTTAAAAGAGCAAACAACTATTGAGAATGCTACAGTTTTCTGGCATAACAACTTTGAGGTTTCTAACGACTCCGCAGAAAGGGTTATGAGCGTCCGCGGCGGATTTGCACAGGCAATATACGATCGATTTAACGGATCTTCGTCGTCTTCTTCATCCTCATCACCTACAACGTCTTCTCCTTCAAAAATCACTTTCTTAGGCGATTCAATAACCGTCGGCATGAAGTCTGATTTAATGTCAACCTTTTCAGACTCAAATGTGGAAGCAGAAGTCGGTAAGGGTATATCTTGGTTAAACGAAAAGATAGACTCAGGAATCACTATCAACGACACAGTGGTTATTAACATAGGCACTAACGACAATTTCCCGGTCGACCAAGCCAAAACAATGCTTGATAAACTGAAAGATAAAAAGGTCTACCTGGTGAACAACTTCGGTAAAGGCGGCAGCGTCGACTTTGAATTAGTTAACAAAAACATAAAAGAGGTGGCAAACGGACGCACCAACGTGAAAGTATTAGACTGGAAAGCTGAGGTTGAAAAAAAGGCTAAGGCTGACGGCGTAAGCGACAGAGATTTCTACAAGGACGACGGCTACCATATAAATGAGACAAAAGGTAAAGAGCTTTATATCCAATTCCTAAAGAGTTCATTGGGCGGACTGGCTGGTGATGGCGGAAAGTGCGACCCCGCTCCATCAGCAAACGGAAACTTCTCTGAATATGTCTTGAAGTATGCTTGGCCGGACTCGACGACTCGCACCGACAAAAAACCAGAATATGCTGAGGCTATAGAAAAAGCAAAAAGCGAAGGGCGCTATGTTGGCGATGAATGTTTCGGCGGCGGCGTTGACTGCGGCGCCTTTGTGACGACTATCCTTAACGATAGCGGATTTGAGCCTAAGTATAACCACAGCGGAAAACTGTCCGAAGGAGCAGGGTACACAGCCATCCAGAAAGCCTGGGCAGAAGCGAACTGGCAAACTTTGGGTGATGGGGCTTCTATTAACGTAGCTGATTTACAGCCGGGCGACGTCGCTCATAGTCCAGGACATACTTTCGTATACGCAGGAGATATCCCCGGGTTTAACTCAAAGATAGCATCAGCGTCTCAATGTGACTACGCACCGAAAGCAGGTCTTGAAAGCATAACATCACCAAGCGTAACATGGTTTAGAAAGAAGTAGGAGACACTATGGAGATAACAGAAAGCCAAAAAAAGTACATTATACTAGCGCTGTCAATATTATGTGCAGCAATGCTACTTCTTATTATCAGTACTGTCATCGGACGCGCAGGTAAGACTGCTGTATCGTTTGTGGTTTCTCCGGACGAAACGCAAATTGAATTTAATAATCAAAAAATAACTGGATCAAGGACAGTATACTTAAAACCTGGAGAATATTCCTTCAAAGCGACCAGGGATGGATTCAGAGAAAATACCATTCAGACGACCATCAAAGATAAGCCTATACGCATCGTCTTCGCCTTGGCACCAACAGGCAAGGTATCTAAATCAGAAAAATCAACCAATGCATCAAAAATAGATAAAATCACCACCGAAGCACTGGAAAAAGAACAAACAAAGCTTGCAGAGGCTAATCCTGTCATTAAAAAACTGCCAATTAAAAATTTCATTTATTCTATCGGTTACAGAGCAGATAGCAGCAAAGAAAACGGCATCATCGTAGAGATAGACGCTCCTAAAGGCTATAAAAATGCTGCCATCAACGAGATAAGAAAGGCTGGTTTTGACCCTTCAAAACTTAATATTAATTTTAGGGATTATGCAAATCCATTCACGGAGTAGATTTATATATGAGTAGAAAACGTATGTTATTAATTACCGCTGGTGCATCGCTGTTTATCATCCTGCTGGCTGCTTATTTATTCATAAAACCTTCTCGCCAGGTAAGTATCAACTTTGATAGAGATAATCTATCAGCAACAATAAGCAGGCGATCTGGTAAATCAATCGACAAGGTAGCTGACATAAATAATTCGTCGACGTTACGGTTAGCTGATGGTAACTATACTATAAAAACTTTCTCTAAAAATAATGTTATAAAAGAAAATACCACCAACTTTACCGTAAAAGATAAAGACACCACCGTTAATATAAGAACCGAATATAGCCAAGCGTTCATAACATCAGAAGTAAATAAATATAGGAAAAATATTGAGTCAGTACTGTTCGCCAAGTATCCAACATTAAAAACTGGCTATATCTTCCGCCAAGAAACACTGTCTGGAAAAAACGCCGAATGGTACGCCGCAGCATACCAAGAAAAAGCACAAGCAAAGAACTCTGGCGATTCTTATATCGTGATTATGAAGAAGAATGGTAATTCTTGGAATATTAAAAATCGACCGCAGATAGTTAACACTATCCATAATACATCAAACATACCCGAGAATGTCTTGGAAGACGCCAATAAGCTAACTTATTTCTAAATAACTAGCTCTTCAGCGGCATAATAATATGCGTATAATCAGGGTTTTTAACTTGCTCGCGAATGACGCATGGCGACAGTTTACCGTTGAAAGAAAACACGATATCATCATCGTCAATCACATTCAAAACTTCGGTTAAATACCTGGAATTCAGCGTAATTTGGCCGTCGGCAGATATTTCTGCGGCTGCCTCTGAAGTATTTTCCCCCAGCTCGGAAGCAATTGAATGAATCGACAATAAAGATTTATCTTTAGATGCCGTTAAAGTAATACCGCCGCCAGACTCGCGGGCAAATAGCGCCGCAATTTTAGTGATTCTGCTAAAATCTGCTTTTTTAATCTTTATTTCAATATCCGAAGTTGCCGGGATCAGCTGTTTGTAATCAGGAAATTTGCCGTCAATCAAGCGGCTGACTATTTCCATATTATCGGTCCGGAAGCAAACTTGCGTGTCATCGAATAAAATCGTCAATTGCTCCTCATCATCAGCGCTTTTACCAACCTCAGCCAACGTCGATGCCGGAATGATCGCCTTCAACTCGCTATCCGATTTCATCATTTTTTTCTCTGCCAGTCGATAGCCATCAGTCGCTGCCAAATATAAATAGCCTTCATGCGTTTGCCAATAAATACCCGTCAGCACCGCGCGCGTCGTATCGCTACTGACGGCGATTTTCGTCTGATTAATAGCTTTTTTTAAGTCTCCAGCCGTAATTTCATAGCGAACTGCGGCAGTTTCATCGACAGTCGGTAGTTCAGGATATTCGTCAGCAATAACGCCGTTAATCACCGATGAGAACTTACCGGAAGTAATATTTAGATGGCTATCTTTAGTCTCCAGTTCGACTGTACCGCTTGGTAAATTGGCGATGAATTCAGACACCAAGCGAGCAGGGATAGTAATTGATCCTGGTTGGTCAATTTTAGCGCCGACATATTGCGTGGAAGCAATTTCCAGGTTAGTGCCGGCAATTAACAACCTACCGCCGTCAGTCCGTAATAGAATATTATTTAAGATAGCTAACTCATTTCTACTGGAAGCAACATCCTTAATGAGATTAAGTGCTTTGGCTAATTTTTCTTGGGCGATTGATACTTTCATATTACTTATTATAATCCTTTCTTATTAATTCGTAGTGGTAATAATAGGCATTGTGGAAACTGAGTAAAAAATATATTCAAACAGGGGTGATTTGACAAATTTAGCAGTGGAAAACCCTGTGCATGAAATGTCGGTTTTATAGTGGATATTGATGGAGTGTTCCACTGGTTGAAAAGACACCGAATATTATACACAGTTATGCCGTTTATTAGCTCACTGCCAATTCGCAGGTTGTTCGCAGGTTTTCCACCGTTAATGAACATATAATTTATCCCGAATGTCGTTTATTTGTTCGCGAACGCTGACATTGACCATACTTTCCTTGGTGATTTTATCTACCGAGTGCATGGCGGTGGTGTGGTCTTTGCGCCCTAATTCCTGGGCAATTTTTGGAAAGCTCATTTTAAGTTCGCTGCGCAGCAGATACATAGCAATTTGCCGCGGCGTGGCGACAAATTTATCGCGCCGAGCTGAACACATGTCTTTTACCTCAATGTTGTAATAGCGGGCAGTCTTGTCAATAATTTGTTTGGCGCTGATGTGCTGCGGGCGAGTTCGTTTCATGTCGCCTAAAATCCCTTCAGCGGCCATGATGTCGGGTGTGAAATCCTGCATTTCTGCGTAGGCCAGCAGTCGGTTCAGGGCGCCTTCCAGCTCACGGATGTTAGTCTTGAAATTGGTTGCCAAATACTCAACTACGTCAGAATCCAATTCGAAGCTGCTTAAAGCGGCTTTAGCCTTGACGATAGCGCAGCGGGTCTCGAAGTCGGGCATCTGAATATCAATTGCCATACCCCATTCAAATCGGCTGCGCAAGCGGTCAGTCAGGGTGGGGATGCTTTTTGGCGGCTTGTCGGAGCTAATGATAATTTGCTTATTATTCTGGTGAAGGTCGTTGAATGTGTGAAAGAATTCGTCCTGGGTTTTCTCCTTGCCGGCAATAAACTGCATATCGTCGACGATAAGTACATCGACGTTGCGATATTTATCGGAAAAACCTTTTTTCTTAAAGCGAATTGAGTCAAGAAATTCATTGACGAATGTTTCTGTAGTGATATACAACACGCGCGCCGACGGCTGTTTTTTAACAATGGCGTTGCCAACAGCTTGCATTAGGTGGGTTTTACCGAGACCAGCACCGCCATATAGATATAGCGGGTTATACTTAGCGCCGGGGTGGGAAGCGACCGCCTGGCAAGCGGCATATGCTAGGTCATTACTGGAGCCAACAATAAAGTTTTCAAAAGTATAGCGCGGGTTAAGGTTGCTGGAATTTGATTTTTTAGACGGGATAACGAGCGAATCTATCGCATTAGACTTTGATTGCTCTTCCCGGGTGATTTCACGATTAATTCGCGGTTTTCTGGTGCCGGATTTGACGCTGTAGGTAATTGCTGGCGAATTGATGCCATTATGAGATAGGGCTTCCATGATTTGCGGGTGAAACCTCTTCTCAAGCTGGGCTCTGACGAAAATATTTGGCGCGACCACCACAACTTCTTTGTCGGATATAATCTCCAGCTTGGTATTTTTAAACCAAGCAGTAAAAGACGACGATGATACAGTAACCTCAATTTCACCCAAAACGCCCTGCCACACTGCGCGATCGTTCACTAATTTACCCCTTATTTCTTTAATAATCTTAATACTACTATAACAAAAGATTAGAGTTTTCCACAAGCATAAGATGTGTTGCTTGAAGTATTTTAGTAAACAGAGGTAGCGTTTTCCACAGCGGCGAACTACCTCTGTAAAATTGTGGAAAAGTAATGCTAAACAGTGGAAAAAGCTTCGCTGCTTGCAAAAAAAGTCAAAAAAATGTACACTATATAACGATATGCCAAAGCGAACATTTCAACCACACACTCGTCATCGTGCTAAGACGCACGGCTTTAGAGCGCGGGTTTCTACCAAAGCTGGCCGCGTAGTGTTAAAACGCCGCCGTCTGAAAGGCCGCGCGAAGATTGCTATTTAAGCAAATATTTATCAAAAGTTCCGTCGATAGCAGCGGGACTTTTTGATATAATTATAAAATATGTTACAGCAAGCTAACCGATTTCACGGGCATGGCAGCCTGCGTTTTGTTTATAAAAACGGCCAGACGGCGCGCTCTTCGCTGGCGGCACTGAAATATATTCAAAATCCGTACCGTAAAAACAGCAGGTTTGCGGTGGTGGTTAGTAAAAAAGTCTTAAAGTCTGCGGTTCGCCGAAACCGGGTGCGCCGCCGTATATATGAAATTATTCGCCGCGAGCTGCCAAACTTAAAAAATAGCCAGGATATAGCGGTCATTGTTTTTTCGGCAGAAGTGCTGGCTATGCCGCACGCTGAGCTGCAAACAGCCATCAAAAACCTCTTTTTTCAAGCCAAACTGTATAAATAACAGTAATTTTGTTATAATATAGCGTATGAGTTTTTTTGATACAGTAATTGTTCAGCCGATTTTTAATCTGTTGATGCTGATTTATAGTTTGATTCCGGATTTTGGCGTCAGTATTATTATTTTCACAATTTTGGTGCGCTTGCTGCTATGGCCGCTGGTGAAAAAGCAGTTGCATCATACTAAAGCGATGCGCAAAATGCAGCCGGAGCTGGCAAAAATCAATAAGCAATATGCAAAAAATCCGCAGATGCGTAATTTGGCGATGATGGAGCTGTATAAAAAGCACAATATTAGCGTTTTCGGTCCGATTGGCATACTATTAATTCAGTTTCCGATTTTAATCGCCATGTACCGGGTGGTGCAGATTTTTGCATCAAACCGGGCGGATTTGGGTAAATATGTCTACGGTGCCGTGAAAAACTTGCCGGTAGCAAATAATTTGGTAAACAATCCGGATCAGTTTAATCAAAACTTTTTGGGTATTTTTGACCTGACGCAGCATGCAATATCGAGAAGCGGCGTAGTAGTCGGTCTGCTGGTTTTAGCGGTTTTAGCGGCTGTTTTGCAATATTTGACAGCAAAGCAGTTATCGCCTAATTCTGATAGCAAGCGGCGGCTGCGCGATATACTAAGCGAGGCGGGCAGCGGCAAGGAAGCCGACCAGTCGGAAGTTAATGCAGTTGTTTCCAGGAAAATGATGAAGTTTATGCCAGTTATGGTGTTTTTGATAATTATTTATCTGCCAGGAGCACTGGCGATGTATATGACGACTGCTAATGCGGTGGGCTATTTGCAAAACCTTATTATTTTACGAAAAGACTCTTCCGAGATGGAAGATATAGCCAATGAAAAGCAGTCTAAACCCTCGAAAGCAAAGGCTAAGAAGCGCGCAGATCAGGTCGCCGAGGCGCGGGTAACGCGAATAAAAGCTAAGGGTTAGGAGGGGAATATGGATAAAATTCAAACGATCAAATTTGCGAAACAATATCTGGAAGATTTGCTAACGTTTTTTGATTTGAATCTGGATGTGGATGTAAAAATTGAGGATGATATTGTGGTGGCGGCAGTGCCGCATAGCGATAGAAGCAGTATTTTGATCGGGCGGAATGCTGAGACGCTGCGCAGTATCCAATATTTACTGTCTGCTACGCTGAATAATGCTGGCGCGCCAGTTTCGCGGGTGAATTTGGACATCGCTGATTATAAAAAACAGCATGCCGAGAAAATTATTGAGAAGGCGCGCGGTTGGATTGAAGAAGTTCGGCGGACTGGCGAGTCAAAGATTGTTAATTTGAATGCGGCTGATCGTTGGACGGTGCATCACTTGGCGAGTGAGTATAGCGATATTGAGACGCACTCCGAGGGTGAAGGTCGAGATCGCCAACTGATTATTAGTCAGAAGAGTTCTTAGGCTTTTTAAAAACTACTCTGGAATAGAGAGTATAATTCCAAATAAGGCTGGCGACGGTGGCGATTAACTTGCTAATAAGTAAGGCTGCCGGTTTATTTATGCCAAGATTTGTGAATACTGGCGTGGTTGCAGCAATAATAATCGTTTGAATGACCCATAAGCCAAATAGCGTAACAGCGGTAAACAATAAGAATTGTCTTTTTAAGTTTTTGGATGTTGATTTGAAAGTATATTTTTTATTAGCAAAGAATGAGAACAAAAAGGCAACAAAAGTTGATATAAAATTAGCCAATTCTTTTGGGACATTAAAGAGTGTAGTTAAGGTAAAGAGAATACTGAAATCAATTACCGTATTAATACTGCCGACGATGGTAAAACGTAGTTTATCGGCGTGCTTTTTTGCGATTTCCTGCATGATATTCCTCCATTAAATACAGTGGTCTATTTTTAGTCTCAATAAATATCCGGCCGACGTATTCGCCAATTATTCCTAATGATAATAACTGAACGCCGCCTAAAAATAAAATGACTGCCATTAAGGAAGAGTAGCCAGCGCCAGTCGGAACTCCGAACAAAGGGCGAACTAAAAGATATATAATCCAGCAGAAAGCGACGAAGGAAATGATAAATCCAAAGATGGTAGCCATCCGCAGCGGCGCGGTGGTAAAACTAGTGATACCGTCAATGGCCAAGTTGATCAATTTACGATAATTCCACTTAGTTTGGCCGGCTAGTCTGGGGTCGCGATCGTAAAAAATCTCCTTTTTCTTATAGCCAATCCAGCTGAATATCGCTTTAGTATTGCGCTGAGATTCGCGAAATTGCCGCAGCGCCTCAATACAGCGCCGATCCAGCAAGCGAAAATCGCCGGTATCAACCTGAATAGGAATACTAGTCGATTTTTGGAGGATTCTGTAATACCACTGGCTGGTTTTTTTCTTTAGCCAAGTTTCGCCCTGCCGGCTGCTGCGGCGAGCATAAACATCATCATAACCATCTTCCCAGTAGGCAATCATCTCTTTTATTAACTCTGGTGGATCTTGCAAATCGGCGTCAATAATCACAGCGGCATCGCCTTCGGCATGGTCAATTCCGGCAAGCATCGCTATTTCTTTACCGAAGTTGCGCGACAGATTAATATAGCTGATGCGGGTATCTTTCTGAGCTTGATTGGTAATAATAGATAAAGATTCATCGACGCTGCCATCATTGATGAATAGAAATTCAAATTGGTAATTGGGAGTAGATTTTGCCAGCTCGTCCAGTCTGCTAAAAAGCTGCGGGAGAACAGATTTTTCGTTATAGACGGGGATGAGGAGGGTGATTGATTTCATGATTTTGAGTGTATTATCTTATCCTGAAAAAACGCTTAAATTTCAGCAGTCCGGTTTGATTGGGTAACGGCCCATCGTGGATGATACTGCGGATGTAGTTGACAGAGACTTTGCGGTTTTTTTGAATAGACCAGCGTTTATGGTAAGCAGCAGGTTTACGA
>ERZ773022.572-NODE-572-length-29240-cov-69.419325_pt1 | contig 29240 bp, 18 predicted proteins | sample MGYA00580839_ERZ773022 | MGnify/ENA primary metagenome ERZ773022 (study PRJEB29015, sample SAMEA2738020) | human oral metagenome | biome: human oral; feature: human-associated habitat; material: dental | place: China | collected 2044 ... | reverse complement strand
CACAGCGGCCTTCCCTGGTCGCTGGACCCCGGGCGCGCCGCCGACGCCGCCCTGTGCTGCGCGGCCCTGGGCCTGGCGCCCGCGGGCTGGGACATCGGCGCGCGGATGCCCTGGCCGCTGCCGGAGCTGGTCGGCGCGACCCGCGCCTGGCTGTGCGCGGCCGGGCCCGACGACACGACGCTGGCCTGGCTGCTCTGGGGCTGAGCGCCCGTCCGGATCGGGGTCGGTACCCTGTCCGGGTGATCGACTGCACCATCGAGACCATGGCGGCGACCGGCGCGCTGACCGACGACGCCCGGCGCTGGGAGCGCGTCATGAGCCGGGCCTTCGGCAATCCGCCCGTCGACGAGGACGGCGCGCGGCGCTGGTGGCGGGGCCTGTGCGCCGACGGGGCCCGGCTGCGCGGCGCATGGCCCACCGGGCCCGAGCCCGGCGTCGCGCGCCGCACCCCCTACGCCACCTTCGCGAGCTTCGACGGGACGATCAACACCGGCCACGGGCACCTGGAGCCGGCCGATCTCATCACCGACGTGACGGTGCGCACGAGCGCGCGCCGCAACGGTCTGCTCACCGCCCTCATGCGCGCCGACCTCACCGAGGCGGCCGGGCGGGGCCTGACCCTGGCGGCGCTCACCGCCACCGAGGCGACCATCTACCGGCGGTTCGGCTTCGGGCCGGCGACCGAGACGGTCGGCGCCACCCTGCGCACGGGCCCCGGCCGCGGGCTGCGCGCGCCGGCGCGGCCCGGCGCCGTGCACGAGCTCGACCTCGACGCGGCGCCGGAGGTCATGGACCGGGTCTTCGCCCTCTTCCACGCCGCCTCGCGGGGCTCGCACTCGCGTCCGGCCTGGTGCAACGACCACGCCACCGGCGTCTGGTCGGCGCTGACCAACGGCCGCACCGAGGGCGTCCGCGCCGCGGCGCACTGGGACGGGCGGGGCGCGCCCGACGGCGTCGTCACCTTCACGCTCCGGCAGGGCCCCGCCGACTACGCCCTCGACGTCGAGGTGGTCGAGATGATCGCCGCGCACGAGGGCGCCGAACTGGCCCTGTGGCGCTACCTGGCGTCCATCGACCTGGCGCGCTCGGTGAGCGCGCCCCACCTGAACCCGAACTCGCCGCTGCCGTGGGCGCTGGACGACCCGCGGCGGCTGGCCCGGACGGGCCGCGAGGACCTCACGTGGCTGCGCATCCTCGACGTGCCCGGGGCCCTGGGGGCGCGCGGCTGGGACGGCTGCGGGCGTCTCACGATGGAGGTGCGCGATCCGCTCGGCCTCAGCGGGGGCGTCTTCGCGCTCGACGTCTCGCCCGAAGGCGCCGAGGCGGCCCCGACCGGGGCCCGGCCCGAGGTGAGCCTGGGCATCGCGACGCTGGGCAGCCTCTACCTCGGGCTGGCCGATCCGGTGGCGATGGCCGCCGCCGGTCTCATCGAGGGCGACCCGGAGCGGGTCGCGGCGCTGCGCGCCCTGTTCGCCACCGACCGGGTCCCGTACAACATCACCTACTTCTGAGCCTCCGGCCCCTTCCCCGCCAGCCCCGCCGGCCCCTTCTCGAGCAGCGTGCGGAAGCCCGCCTCGTCGAGGACGGGCCGGCCCAGCTCGGCGGCCCTGGCGGCCTTCGACCCGGCGGCGGCGCCGACGACGACGAAGTCGGTCCTCCTGCTGACCGAGCCGGCGGCCCGGCCGCCGCGGGCGACGATCGCCTCCTCGGCCCCCTCGCGGGTGAAGCCCTCGAGCGTGCCGGTGACGACGACGGTGAGCCCGGCGAGCGTCCGGTCGTCGGCGGGCCGGTCGGGCTCCTCGTCGGCCATGCGCACGCCGGCGGCGGCCCAGGCCTCGACGATCCGCCGGTGCCAGTCGATCTCGAACCACGCGCGCAGCGAGGCGGCGATGACCGCGCCGACGCCCTCGGTGTCGGCCAGCTCCTCGGCGCTCGCGGCGCGGATGGCCGCCATCGAGCCGAAGCGGGCGGCCAGCGCGCGGGCGGCGGTGGGCCCGACGTGGCGGATGGACAGGGCCACGAGCACCCGCCACAGCGGCTGCTCCTTGGCGGCCTCGAGGTTGGCGAGGAGCTTGACGCCGACGGCCGACAGCACCCTCCCGTCGACGACGCCGGGGGCCGGGGCGGCCCTCTCGCCGGTCAGCTCCTTGCGCGTCGCGGCGCGGGTGAAGACCCCGACCCGCACCAGGTCGTCGGCGGTGAGGTCGAACAGGCGGGACTCGTCGTCGAGCACCCCGGCCGCGAGGAGGGCCGCGGCGCCCTCGTCGCCCAGCCCCTCGATGTCGAGGGCGTTGCGGGAGGCGGCCGCGCTGAGGCGCTCGCGCAGCTGCGCCGGGCAGGACCGCTGGTTGGGGCAGCGGATGTCCTTGTCGGACTCCTGCTCGGGACGCAGCTCGGCGCCGCACTCGGGGCAGTGCGTCGGCATGACGAACTCGGTCTCGGCGCCGGTGCGCAGCTCGACGACGGGCCCGACGATCTCGGGGATGACGTCGCCGGCCTTGCGCAGGACGACCATGTCGCCGATGAGCACGCCCTTGCGGCGCACCTCGAAGGCGTTGTGCAGGGTGGCCATGGCCACCGTCGACCCGGCGACGCGCACCGGGTCCATGACGCCGTAGGGCGTGACGCGGCCGGTGCGCCCGACGTTGACGCGGATGTCGCGCAGCCGGGTGTTGACCTCCTCGGGCGGGTACTTGTAGGCGATCGCCCAGCGGGGGGCCCGGCTCGTGGCCCCGAGCCGGGCCTGGGCGGTCAGGTCGTCGACCTTGACGACGACGCCGTCGATCTCGTGGAGCAGGTCGTGGCGGCGCTCGCCGAAGCGGGCGATGAAGTCGAGCACCGCGTCGGTGCCGGCGACGCGCTCGTAGTAGGGGCTCACCGGCAGCCCCCAGGCCCGGAAGGCCTCGTAGACCCGGCTCTGACGGTCGACGTCGAGCCCGGTGTGGGCGCCGATGCCGTGGCAGATCATCGAGAGCCGGCGGCGGGCGGTGACCGAGGGGTCCTTCTGGCGCAGCGAGCCGGCGGCGGCGTTGCGCGGGTTGGCGAAGACCTGTTTGCCGGCCCGCTCCAGATCGGCGTTGAGGGCGGTGAAGTCCTCAACAGCGATGAAGACCTCGCCGCGGGCCTCGAGGAGGGCCGGCGGGGGCGCCGGCGCGGAGGCGTCGAGGCGGCGCGGGATCGCCTCGATGGTGCGGGCGTTCGGCGTGATGTCCTCGCCGACGCGCCCGTCGCCGCGGGTGGCGGCCGTGGTGAGCGCGCCGTCGACGTACTGGAGGTCGACGGCCAGGCCGTCGATCTTCACCTCGCACAGCCAGACGGGCTCGGCCCCGAGGGCCTCGACGGTGCGCGCCATCCACTCGCGCAGCTCGTCGACGCTGAAGACGTCGTCGAGGCTGAGCATCTGCTGGGGGTGCTCGACGGGGGCGAAGTCGGTGGCCTCGAGGGGGGCGCCGACGCGCTGGGTGGGGCTGTCGGGCGTGCGCAGTTCGGGGAACTCGTCCTCGAGGCGCTCGAGCTCGACCATCATCGCGTCGTAGGCGGCGTCGGTGAGCACGGGGGCGTCGTGGCCGTAGTAGGCCTGCTGGGCGTCGTCGATGAGGCCGACGAGCTCGGCGTGCCGACGCTGACGGGCGGGGCCGGCCTGGGCCGGGGCGGGGATGGCGCCGTCGGCGGGGACGGCGTCGGGCTCTTCGTCGGTGTCCATGAGGACAATCATGCCCACCGGCTCCGGCCTGGGGCTCTCAGCGGTCGCCGAGGACGCCCCAGCCGGTGACCTCGCTGGCGATCGTGTAGCTGGTGATGACCCGGTGCTCGGACAGCTCCTCGGGCTTGTTGAGCAGCCACTCGGCGAGGCCGTTGCGCTCGATGACGGCGACGTCGTCGGGGGCCTGCTGGATGACGAGGCGGCGGTCCTTGACCGGGACGATGACGCCGGTGACGCCCAGGTCGAAGCCCGAGTCGCGGCTCATGAGGTCCATGGCGCGCGAGGCGTTCTGGCGGCTCGTCGAGATGTAGGGGCGGTCCTGGCCGTTGACGCGGAAGACGTCGCCCTCGACGAAGAGCTTGGCGCCGGGATGGTTCTTGGCGTTGAGGAGGAAGACGCCGCCGGGGCCGACGACCATGTGCTGCGGGACGACGACGCCGCTCGCGGTGCGGGACATCTGCAGGAAGCCCCAGCGGGGGTCCAGCGCGGCGAGCCGCACGAGCTCGGAGGCGAGCAGCTCGTCGGCGTCCACCTCGAGGCGCTGGGCGCGTCCGCCCCGGCCGAAGCCGAGGATGCGGTCGAGCACCGCCCGCAGGCCGCGGGTGTTGCGGCGGGCCGCGTAGTCGTCCTCGTCGGCCCGCAGCTGCGCCAGGAAGGCGTCCCATTCGTCGCGCGTCTCGGGATTCGGCATGGCCCGGCGCGCCGTGTAGCCGCGGGTGGCCTCGATGAAGGCCTCGTCGAACGGCTCGATCGCCCGTCGGGCGGGCCCGTACGTCAGAGTCGCACTGCTCACTCGAGTCACCTGCTCCATCGGTGGGAGGAATCGGTCAACAAGCCCGGCGGAGGAGACCCCCCGTCGATCCCCCGTCCGGCTCGCTCAGATGAAAACACACCGATGTGGTCCGTCGCGTCAGACTCGCCCGGCCCGGCGCGTGCCACGGCCATTCCATGGCCGGTTCACAGCTTCCTCACGGGATCGGGCGCGCCGCGCCCGCCCGGGGGCCGTCAGTCGAGGATCGGGCCGACGGTGCGGCTGCGCTTGAGCTCGAAGAAGCCGTCGTAGGCGGTCATGAGGCTCACGCCGTCGAAGAGGCGGCCGGCCTCCTCGCCGCGGGGGGCGGGGCTGATGACGGGCCCGAACATGGCCTTGCCGTTGATGTGGAGCACCGGGGTGCCGACGTCGGAGCCGACCGGGTCCATGCCCGCGTGGTGGCTCGCGCGCAGGGCCTCGTCCCACTCGTCGGTGGTCGCCCGCTCGGCGATCGAGGCGTCGAGGCCGAGGGCCTCGAGCGCGCCGCGCACGACGGCGGCGTCGCCCTTCGTCTCCCCCTTGAGGTGGTAGCGGGTGCCGAGCTCGGTGTAGAAGGCGCGCAGCCCCTCCTGGCCGTGGATCCGCTCGACGCCGATGGCGGCGCGCACGCCGATCCAGCCGCGGTCCATCTCGTCCTGGTAGGCGGGGTCGAGATCGCGGCCCTCGTTGAGGACGGACAGGCTCATCACGTGGAACTCGGTGCGCACGGGCCGCACCGTCTCGACCTCGAGCATCCAGCGGCTCGCCAGCCATGCCCACGGGCACAGGGGATCGAACCAGAAGCCGACGGTCTGGGGGGCGGGAGTCGACGTGGCGGTCATGGGCACCACTGAACCGCCTCGGCGCCCCTCGCGCAAGCGACACGTCATGCCGAGCGCGGACAACCGCCCCTGACCGGACCCTGAGCCGGGGCGCCGCGTTAGCCTTCGTGGGAGGAGGCGGTGCGGCCGGGGCCGTGCCGCCGCCACGCACCGACAGTTGGGAGAGCCATCCGATGAACCCCGCCAACATCACGAGGGACGAGGCCGCCGCCCGCTCGGCTGCGCTGTCGACGACGTCGTACGAGGTCACCGTCGACCTCACCGGCCACGGGGTCGGGGCCGTGGAGCTGCCCGAGCCCGAGGAGACCTTCCTGTCGACGAGCACCGTGCGGTTCACGAGCACCGGGACGAGCACGTGGATCGACCTCATCGCCGACGAGGTCGCCTCGGCCGCCCTGGACGGCGAGCCCCTCGACCCGGCGGGCTTCGCCGACTCGCGTCTGCCCCTGGAGCTGGAGGCCGGCGAGCACGAGCTGACCGTCACGGCGATCTGCCGCTACTCGCACACCGGCGAGGGCCTGCACCGCTTCGTCGACCCGGCCGACGGGAGGATCTACCTGTACACGCAGTTCGAGACGGCCGACGCCCGCCGCATGTACGCCTGCTTCGAGCAGCCGGACCTCAAGGCGACCTTCCGGCTCGTCGTGCGCGCCCCGGCCGGCTGGACGGTGAGGTCCAACTCCCCCGCGCCCGAGCCCTTCGGCCCCGACCCGATCGGCGCGATGATCTGGGACTTCCCCCCGACCCCGCGCATCTCCACGTACATCACGGCGCTCATCGCCGGCGAGTACCACGTCGACCACGGCACGATCGAGTCGGCCAAGGGCACCCTGGACGCCGACATCGTCTGCCGGGCCTCGGTGGTGCCCCACCTGGACGCCGAGCGCATCCGCGAGACGGCCCAGCGCGGCTTCGAGGTCTACGAGCAGGACTTCGGCCGCCCGTACGCCTTCGACAAGTACGACCAGCTGTTCGTCCCCGAGTACAACGCCGGCGCCATGGAGAACGCCGGCGCCGTGACGATCCGCGACGAGTACCTGTTCCGCTCGAAGGTGACGAGCGCCTCGTACGAGACGCGCGACAACACGATCCTGCACGAGCTGGCCCACATGTGGTTCGGCGACCTCGTGACCATGCGCTGGTGGGACGACCTGTGGCTCAACGAGAGCTTCGCCGAGTGGAGCGCCTACCACTGCCAGGAGCGCATCGCGCAGCGCCACGGCGGCACCGACCCGTGGGTGGGCTTCGCCAACGCCCGCAAGGCCTGGGCCTACACCGCCGACCAGCTGCCCACGACGCACCCGATCGCCGCCGACATGGTCGACCTGGAGGCCGTCGAGCAGAACTTCGACGGCATCACCTACGCCAAGGGCGCCTCGGTGCTCAAGCAGCTCGTCGCCTACGTCGGCGAGGACGCCTTCCTGGCCGGGGTGCGCCAGTACCTGGCCGACCACGCCTTCGACAGCGCGAGCCTGTCCGACCTGCTGGAGGCGCTGGAGCGGGCCGGCGGCAAGGACCTGTCGTCGTTCTCCGAGCAGTGGCTGTCCACGAGCGGGGTCAACACGCTGTCGAGCGGGATGACCGCCGACGAGGACGGGACCATCACCTCCTTCGCCGTCGAGCAGAGCGCCCCGGACGGGCACGGGACGCTGCGCACCCACCACTTGGCGATCGGCTGCTACGAGTTCTCCGGCGAGGAGCTCGTGGCCGCCGACTCCCTCGAGGTGGACGTGCACGGCCCGAGCACGCCGATCGCCGCGCTCGTCGGGCGCCGTCGCCCCGCGCTCGTGCTGCTCAACGACCGCGACCTCGACTACGCCAAGGTGCGCCTCGACGACGAGTCGCTGGCCACGGCCCTCGGCGGGGTCACCCGCATCGCTGATCCGCTGGCCCGCGCCCTCGTGTGGAACACGGTCTGGGACATGACGCGCGACGCGCAGCTGACCGCGGCCGAGTTCATCGCGATGGCCGTCGACGGGGCGGGCTCCGAGTCCGACATGACGGCCGTCACCACGGCGCTGGCCCGCGCCCTCACCGCGGCGACCGCCTACACGGCGCCGGCCCAGCGGGAGGTCAACGGGGAGGCGCTCGTGGCCGGCATCGCCGCCCGGCTGAAGGAGGCGTCCCCCGGCGGCGAGCACCAGCTGGCCCTCGCCGACGCCCTCGTGCCGGCGGTGAGCACCCCGCAGGGCGCCGATCTCATCGCCGGATGGCTCGCCAACGAGGAGCTGCCGCTGGGGCTGGCCGTCGACCAGGACCGCCGCTGGGCGATCCTCACGAGCCTGGCCCGGATGGGCGCCGTCGACGACGCGCGCATCGAGGCGGAGACCGCCGCCGACCGGACGATCTCCGGGGCCGAGCGCGCCGCCGGCGCCCGGGCCGCGATGGCCGACGCCGGCGCCAAGGCCCGGGCCTGGGAGCTCGCGACGGCGACCGAGGACGTGCCGAACGCCACGCACCTGCACGTCTGCCGCCAGTTCATGCAGTACGGCCAGGACGAGCTGCTCGCCCCCTACGCCGAGAAGTACCTCCAGGTGGCCGAGCTGATCAGCGCGAAGTCGGGCATCTGGGCCGGGCGGGGCCACGCCGTCTCGAACGCCGTGCTCACCTGGCTGTGGCCGGCGCCGCTGGCCACCCGCGAGTTCATCGCCCGCGTCGACGAGTGGACCGACGCGACGCAGCCGTCCGAGTCGGTGCGCCACACGATCTCCGAGCGCCGGGACGCGGCGCTGCGTGCGCTGGCCGCGCAGGAGTTCGGCGCCCGCTCCTGACCGGGCGCGGGACCGATCCGCCCCGGCGCCCCGCCGGGAACGGCGGTCCCTGGGAAGCGCCGGGAACGGCGGCCCCTGAGCCGGCGGGGCGCCGCCGGGCGGCCCCGGGCGGGGGACGCCGACGGGCCGCGGGCTGCCCTCAGCGGTCCAGCTTGAAGATCCGCACCGGGTTGTCGACGACGAGGGCCCTGGCCTGCTCGATCGCCTCGTCCTCGTCCAGGCGGTGGGTGGCGACGAGGTCGGCCAGGTGCGCCGCGTCCAGCCGGCGGCTCATGTCGTGCCGGGCCGGGATGGAGCAGAAGGCGCGGGTGTCGTCGACCATGCCGCTGATGCGGCTGAAGCCGGCCATCTCGGTGACGCCGCGCTTGAAGCGCATGATCGACTCCGGCGCGTCGACGAACCACCACGGCACGCCGAGGTGGACGCTGCGGTACCAGGCGGCCAGCGGCGCGAACTCGCGGCTGTAGACGTCCTCGTCGAGGGTGAAGAGGACGAGGTGGAGGCCGGGGTGGTTGCCGTAGGCGTTCAGCATCGGCCCCAGCGCGCGGGTCGCCTCGAGGGCGAGGGGGATGTCGCCCCCGACGTCGGCGCCGTAGCGGGCGAAGGCGTCGGCGTCGTGGTTGCGGGCGACGGCCGGGTGCACGGTCATCACGAGGCCGTCCTCGCAGGCCATCCGGGCCTGGTCGGTGAACAGGTGGCGGCGCAGGGCGAGGGCCTCGTCGGCGGTGGCCAGACCGCGGCGGGCCCGGTCGTAGAGCCGGGCCGCCTCGCCGGCGGGCAGGATGAGCGTGCCCAGGTCGGCGTGCGAGTGGTCGGAGCTCACGGCGCCGTGCTCCTTGAAGTACCGGCGGCGCTCGACCATGGCCCGCGTGTAGCCGTCCAGGGTGCCGACGTCGACGCCGGCGGCGGCGCCGAGGGCGTCGACGAGCTCGTTCCAGTCCGGGCGCGCCGGCTCGAGGTAGCGGTCGGGGCGGAAGGTCGGCACGACGCGGTGCTTCGCGGAGAACTCCTCGTCGGCGGCGATCTCGGCGTGCATCCCGAGGTCGTCGCAGGGGTCGTCGGTGGTGGCGAGGAAGCGGATCCGGAAGGCGTCCATGAGCCGGCGGGGCCGGAAGTCCGGCTCGTCGAGCCGGGCGGCGATCGTGTCGTAGATGGCGTCGGCGGTCTCGGCGCCGGGGCGCACGCGGACGCCGAAGATGCCCACGAGCTGGTCGGTCAGCCAGTAGCGCATCGCGGTGCCGTTGAAGTCGGTCCAGTGCTCGCACAGCAGGCGGAAGGCCCTGCGGCTGTCGGCCTCGGTCATCTTCCCGCCTCGGCCCACGCCGAGCTCGGACAGCTCCACGCCGTTCGCGTGGAGGACGCGGTTGATGTAGTGGTCGGGCGTGAGCAGCAGTCTGGTGGGATCGCCGAAGTGCTCGTCGCGGGCGATCCAGCGCGGCGGGACGTGGCCGTGGGGCGAGATGATCGGCAGTTCGCGGGTGGTCGCGTAGATCCGGCGCGCGATCTCGCGCGTCCCCGGGTCGGGCGGGAGGAGACGGTCGTCATTGAGGGTCAACTGTGAAGCCATGACGCCCATGCTGCCGCCCGCGGCGCCGTCGCCGCCCCGTGTTGCCCCGGATTGCGCCGAGACGTTGCCACAGGTTGCTCGGCGGGGGCGCGGCAGGGCCCGCCGGCTCGCGTCCGGGCCCGGGCCGGGGTTAGCGTGAGGGCGGGCCCGCGCCGTCCGCGGGCCGCCCGGGCCGCCGGCCCGCAGAGCGCACGAGGAGGAGCGGGACGATGGGGTGTCGGACGATCGGTGGGGCCGGCTGCACGGTCGGCGACGAGGAGCTCGAGGCCTTCCTCTCCGAGCAGCTCGCCGGGCTCGACGTCGACGGCCGGTCGGTCGCCCTCGTCATCCCCGACGACACCCGCTCGTGCCCGCTGCCCCGGCTGCTGCGGATCGTCCACCGGGGGCTCGTCGACCGCGTCCGCGAGCTGGTCTGCGTCATCGCCCTGGGCACCCACGAGTACATGGGCCCGGCGGCGATCGCCGAGTGGACGACCGGCGATCCGGACGCCGACCCGGCCGAGGTCTACCCGGGCATGAGGATCGTCAACCACGAGTGGAGGGATCCCTCGATGCTCGTGCGGGTCGGGCGCATCGACGGGGCGCGCATCGCCGAGCTGAGCGACGGCCTCCTGTCGGAGAGCTGCGACGTGCTCATCAACCGCCGCGTCGTCGACGCCGACGTGAAGATCGTCATCGGCCCCGTTCTGCCCCACGAGGTCGTCGGCATGTCGGGCGGCAACAAGTACTTCATCCCCGGCGTCGCCCAGGAGGGCTTCATCTCGCGCACCCACTGGGTGGGGGCGCTCATCACGAGCTCGCACATCATCGGCACCCCGGCCGTCACGCCGGTGCGCGCCATGATCAACGAGGGCGCCGCGATGATCCCCGGGCAGCGCCGCTGCATCGCCTTCGTCGTCCGCTCGCACACCACCGACCTGGAGTCGGTCTCGTTCGGCACGCCCGAGGAGGCCTGGAGCGTCCAGGCCGGGGTCGGCGCCAGGACCCACGTCGAGTACGTGGACGAGCCGATGCGCACGGTGCTGAGCCTCATCCCCGACCGCTACCACGACATCTGGACCGCGGCCAAGGGCTTCTACAAGGTGGAGCCGGCCGTCGCGGCCGGCGGCGAGGTCATCCTCCACGCCCCGCACATCACCGAGATCAGCCAGGTGCACCGGGAGATCGGCGAGATCGGCTACCACTGCCGCGACTACTTCGTGAAGCAGTGGGACCGCTTCTCCGGGCTGCCGTGGGGCGTCCTGGCCCACTCGACGCACCTGCGCGGCCTGGGCTCCTACGACCCCGTCACGGGCGTCGAGGCCGACCGGGTGCGGGTCACGCTGGCCACGGGCATCCCCCGGCGGGTCTGCGAGTCGGTCAACCTGGGCTACCGCGACCCGGCCACGATCGACCCCGCCGAGTGGGCGGGGCGCGAAGGCGTCACGGTGATCCCCGACGCCGGCGAGGTGCTCTACCGGCTGCGCTCGGGGCGGATCGACGGCGCCGACGGGCCCTTCACGGTCACGGGCCGTCCCGCCTGAGCGGGCCCTCAGGCGCGGGCTGGCCCGGTGGAGGCGCGCTCGATGAGCCGCATCGGCATGACGAGCGGCTCCATGAAGTCGGCCTGTTCGTCGTGGTGCTCGATGAGCGAGATGACGCTGCGGGCCGCCTTCTCGCCGACCAGGCCGAGCGGCGAGGCGATCGAGGTGAGGCGCGGGGTGACCAGGTCGGAGGCGAAGATGTTGTCGAAGCCGATGACGCTGAGACGGTCGGGCACGCGCGCCCCGGCGGCCGCCGTGCCGCGCAGGATGCCGATGGCGATGAGGTCGTTGTAGGCGATGACGGCGCTCACCTTGTGCTCGTGGATCTGGGGGAGCACTTGCTCCCCGCCGCGCACGGTCGGCATGACGGGGCCGAGGCGGCAGTCGACCATGCCCAGGTCGGAGGCCGCCTCGTGGAAGGCCCGCCACCGGGCCCCGTCCGCCCAGGAGGCGGGCGGGCCGGCGATGTAGGCGACGTGGCGGTGGCCCAGCCCGGCCAGGTGCTCGAGGGCCCTGCGCACGCCGCGCTCGTAGTCGCTCACGACGCACGGCAGGCCGGTGACGACGCGGTTGAGGACGACGGTGGGCACCTTCTTGGCGAAGCCCCGCAGGGCGGTGTCGGACAGGCGGGAGCTGGCGATGACGACGCCGTCCAGGACGGGCAGCGCGCGCTCGAAGATCTCGCGCTCGCGGGGGCCCGACTCCTGGGCGTCGAAGAGCATGAGCGCGTAGCCGTGCTGGGTGCAGACCTGCTCGGCGCCGCGCAGCAGCGAGAAGAAGAAGGGGTTCGTGACGTCGGTGACGGCCAGGCCGATCATGTGCGTGTGGGTCGGCGCGGCCTGCTGGTGGACGCGGTCGGTGCGGTAGCCGAGCTCGGCGGCGACCTTGCGGATGTGCGCGGCGGTGCGGTTCGAGACGCGTCCGGGGCGGCTGAACGTGCGCGAGACCGTGGACGGGCTCACGCCGGCCGCCTTCGCGACGTCGTAGATGGTCGTCTGCTTGGGCAGCTCGAAGGACCCGCCGTCACCGTGCACGTCGCTCACGGGTGAACCCTACGATTCCGGCACGGAGTTGACAATGACCGGCACGCTGGCAAGAGCGTGGCAACCCCCGCACGGCAACTGCGCACGATGGCAAGATGACCACGGGTATGGGCCGCTCCCGGAAGCGGCCCGCACGACACAAGGAGATCCAATGACGGAACAGCCCACCAAGGCGGACATCGGCGTCGTCGGCATGGCGGTGATGGGCTCGAACCTGGCCCGCAACCTCGCCCACCACGGCTACACCGTGGCCGTGTACAACCGCAGCAGCGCCAAGACCCGGGCCCTCATCGAGAACCACGGCTCCGAGGGGAGCTTCCTCGCATCCGAGACCCCCGAGGAGTTCGTGGCCTCGTTGCGCACTCCCCGCTCGATCATCCTCATGGTCAAGGCGGGCGCCCCGACCGACGCCACGATCGAGACCCTGCTGCCGCTGCTGTCGCCCGGCGACATCATCATGGACGGCGGCAACGCGTACTTCCGCGACACCATCCGCCGTGAGAAGGAGATCTCGGCCAAGGGTTTCCACTTCGTCGGCGCCGGCATCTCGGGCGGCGAGTACGGCGCCCTGACCGGCCCGGCCATCATGCCCGGCGGCACGCCCGAGTCGTACCGGATCATCGGCCCGATGCTCGAGACGATCTCGGCTCACTACGAGGGCGAGCCCTGCTGCGCCTGGATGGGCCCCGACGGCGCCGGCCACTTCGTCAAGATGATCCACAACGGCATCGAGTACTCCGACATGCAGGTCATCGGCGAGGCCTACCAGCTGCTGCGCGGGGTCGGCCTGTCGAACGCGCAGTGCGCCGACGTCTTCGCGCGCTGGAACACCGGCGACCTGTCGAGCTATCTCATCGAGATCACCGCCGAGGTGCTGCGCGCCAGCGATCCGCGCACCGGCAAGGACCTCGTCGACGTCATCAAGGACCGGGCCCAGATGAAGGGCACCGGCACGTGGACCGTCCAGACCGCCCTCGAGCTCGGCGTGCCCGCCAACGGCATCGCCGAGGCCGTGTTCACCCGCGCCGAGTCGAGCCACGACGAGCTGCGCGCCGCCGGCCGGGCCGGGCTGCAGGGCCCCGACGGCACCGTCCGCGTGGACGACCGGGAGGCCTTCATCGAGGACGTCCACAAGGCGCTGTGGTGCTCGAAGGTCGTCAGCTACTCGCAGGGCTTCGACGAGATCCGCACCGGCGGCAAGGAGTTCGGCTGGGACATCGACGTGGCCGAGGCCGCGAAGATCTGGCGCGACGGCTGCATCATCCGCGCCGCCCTGCTGGAGCGCATCCGCAAGGAGTACACCGCCGACCCGGGCCTCGTCTCGCTCATGTGCGCCTCCTCGGTGGCCCCCGAGATGGCCGCCAACCAGGGCGCGTGGCGGCGCGTCGTGGCCAAGGCGGCGGAGTCGGGCGTCCCGGCCCCGGTCTTCAGCGCCACCCTGGCCTACTACGACATGGCCCGCGCCCCGCGCGTGAACGCCGCCCTCACGCAGGCCCAGCGCGATTTCTTCGGCTCGCACACCTACGAGCGCGTCGACGACGAGGGCCATTACCACATCGAGTGGACGGCCGACCGCTCGGAGACGAAGATCGACTGAGCCGCGGACGTCCCGCCTCACGGCGGTGACGCGTCAGGGGGGCGTCCGCCGGTCGGCGGGCGCCCCCCTGTTTCCGCGCGCGGACGGGGTGCGAGCAGTTCGCCCGTTCGGCCGGACGCGAGATCGTCCTGTTTTCGCGCGCGGACGGGGTGCGGGGCGCCGCCCGCCGTGATCGACGCGCAGCCCCGCTCAGCACGAAACCCGGGTCGGAGCGGCAGCCCCGCAACGACTCAGCCCCGGAATCCCGCACGACGCCGGTTCATGCGGTAGAGCACAGCACCAGGGATCGGACAGTCCGGTGGGGGAAGAGTTCTCCCGAGGTGCGCCGCCCGCCCGGAGACTTGTGCGCACTCCGCCCCGCTGCCCCACTGGCCGGGGATTTCAACTTCGCGTCGTCCGGTCCTGCAGGAGTCCCCGGATCCGACGGCCCGTGCTCCGTCCCGGAAGAGGACTCCCTCGAACCCGTCAAACAGCCGCCCGACGCGCGCCCCTGTACTGGACGGACCTGAAGCAGGCATCGGCCTCGGCATCAACGACCGAGAGGATCTCCTCATCCGATCGGATGTCGAGCAGCAACGGTCCTGTTCGTTCAGCGATCCGCTTCATGAGCTGACGGGAGAACTCCGCGCGCCCGCCCGGGTACTTCGAGCCGCGCTGGATGATCGTCCGCGCCGCGGCCACGACCAGCCGTCTATTCCGGGCCACCGCAGTGCGTTCCTCGAGAATCGCCCCGAACTCATTCTCGCCCAGGCGCGGCCTGGCCTCTTTCATAACCTCCCCAAGAATGATCCAACGGCGCCAGGAGAGCTTCAGGTAGTTGCGGTCACGGGTCGTCGTCTGATGACCGATCCACTGCTCAGCGGGCAGGACGAACCGACCATCCTTCCTTTCCCCAGGCCATCGCCTGTTGACGACATCGGGGAGAACCGCCAAGGACAAGTATGACCATGTCCCGTCATGCGCAGCATCCGCTGGGATCGGATGGATCACCTCCTCGATCGCCTGCCCCAGGGCGACACCGAGCGCATCGCGGCCGGCTCGGGAACGCGTATCGATTCCATCGATCCGGTCGATGATCTCCCGACGCCAGCGCTCGGCATCTTCAGCGGAGGCGGGAGAGCCGCCGGTCGGATTCGGTGTACCCAGTACGTCGAGTCTGACCAGCGTCTCAGGCGATGCCCCTTCTTCAAGAGCACGGGCATGGTCCACGAATAGCTCACTGGCCTGACCGGTGGACAATCGTGGAATGAGGAGTCGGCTCATGACTTCGCTTCCAAGAATCCGGTACTGATTTGAAGGAGCGCGCAGGCCCGACCCGGATCATCGCGCATCAGCTCCACCGCCCCACGCAGGGTCTGCTCCAAGAAGATATCGCACAGGGAACCGATGACCGCACCCGCACTGCCCTCCTGGTATTCCAGTCCCAGGTCATCCCTGTCATGAACAGCCAGCTTCAGGAGCAGCTGAAGCAGTACATCTCGCTTCAGCACGGACAGAGCGGTGTCAGATTTTCCGTGTACAAGTTTAACGCCTTCCGGGTGCGCAGTATTGACATATAATCGGACGGCACTCAAGTATGGCACCGTGAGATCCTCGTCTTGAAACTTCAACACCCAAACACTGCCCGTCGGAAAATCTCCGCCCGCGAATTTAAAAGCTTCGATCGAGAATGAGGATCCGTCCCCTTCGAGCCTGAAGCGATAGGGCCTGTTCAGCCCGTAAAGCCTGCTCCCCCGCTGATGCGCCGCACCATTTTCGGATGCCGGGCCATCGGGGGTATCCAGAACGACCTCGTAGCGGACCTCGAGTTCCTCAGCCGCCTCACCCGCAGGGACCCGCACCTTCAGGCTTACCGGCTGCCCGCCGTCATTCAAGGAAACGGCACCAAGGAACCGTGTGCTCGTAGCCGGACAATCGACACGCAGAACGGCGCGAATACCGGCGAGTCCAGGACTCACTGCGAGTCCGGTCGAGGATAACAGCAAGTCATTCTTGACCGAGAGCTCGCCCTCGATTGTCACCTCAGTAAGATAATCCCATTCTGGAATCTCCGAGCCGGGCTCATAAGCTTTTCCCCAGATCTTGAGTCTGGGAGGTTGGCAGACAACCGCATTATTCGGCGAGGACCGGAAGGGCATGAGTCTCATTTCGTGACCTCACTCCGAAAAGTGCAGTTCACCGCTGCGTTCTCCGGATAGCTGATATCGACATAGAAGACATCGCCTCCATGGACTTGAAGACGCTCCGCAGCCGTCACCTCGCCCTCCGCCGTAGTCCATGAGTCCACCCGTACCTGCTCAGTGTCTTTAATGGCTCCGCTCCCCTCGACGACGACTGCGAGATCAGGGGTAACCGTCATAAGATTCGCCCCGGTGGAGGCCCGCAACTCAAGTCGGGTAAGGGCTCGACCATCAAGTGCATCGGGCATGGGCAACAGCTCCTGAGAAAGCACCTCGACCGAGGCCCTGCTTCTGACCCCACGGGATCTGCTCCGTTTTCCAGAGGACATCCCGTTGGCCAAGCCACCGTCCGCACCAACGGCTAATACGTCCAATGAGGCGGCCAATCGTCCGGTCGAGACCCGTTCCCCCGACTGGACATCATCGTCGGTCGGATTCAAATAATCCTTTAACTCCTCCTTGATTCGTCTCAAGGCGACTCTAACGAATGTCCCCTTCCGACCCTCGAGCGAATCCGGTTTCCAGTCATCATGAGTTGGCGGCTCGGCTTCTGCGAAGGCGTTGTCGAGCTCACGAATCGGTTTGAACACGGCGACCCAAGAGTCTCTGCCGTTCTGGAGATCAGGATATTCTTTTTCGCACACGACCAGCTCCGGCTCTCGCATGAGAGTGACACTGTTCACGAATTCTTCATCCAGACCTGAGGGACAGGGCGAGATCGCCAGATGACCGAGAAGCTGCTTCGGCCTTTTGCACCAGATCTCCAAAGCCTCAACGAAGTCCTCTTCGGCCTCTTGCCCGGATTGCACCTTGCGAATCGCAGCCAGACAGCTCTCTCGTGAGGTTGTGATCCGGTCGCTCCAGCCGGTTGCGAGATCCACCGGACTCCCATTATTGATGAGACTGATTCCCATCTGTCGATCGACTGGTTGACCGGGAATCATTTTGGGCCACAGATTGCGAGCGACAGCATCAGCAGTCATCCGTACGAAGCCCTCCCGTCCACCGTCGTCGAATGCGGGATCAAGAATCATGATCGAGGTACCGGTCTCCCGCTCACCGAATCCTCGCTCGAATAACTTCTCGCCCAATTCATGGGCATCATCGCCCTCAATGGGCTGAACATTCATACCGTCTTCCAGCTGCTGGGCCCTGCCCCACCACTGCTGTCCGGTGTACCGCTTCTCGCCCATGCTGAAATTGGGAATGATCGAGATCGCAATGAATCGCTCCTCGAAACCCTCGCCGTCTCTGATTCTTGTCCAGACGACGATCGCCCCGCACCGACTCGCCCTGAACGCCGCGGTCTTCCCGAAGCCGTAGGTACCACCGCCGTACTCCTGGTCACGCGGGGCGCCCACAGTCAAGATGAAATCACGAAAATTCGTCGGCTCGCCCTTGCCCACATGAACATCGTTCCGGGTCGGCCCGTCGAGCCCTGTGGTGCCCCGATCGTGCACCTCAATAGCCGATACCCTCGACCGACGGACAACCTTGGCCAATTCACTGCCCGGAAAGGTCTCGGGGAAGACGAGGCCTCGCAGCACACTCATCCTCGGGGCGTCAAGGGTCACGAACCTCATTTGATACTCGGGGATCACGCCGTGGCCGATGTGAGCATCCCAGCTGTTCTGCGCGGTCTCCCTCAGAAGAAGGTTCGGCGCCGCCAAACTCGTCCCCAGGAGCTTCTTCGTCCCCTCACCCGCAATATCACCGTCACGGAAGGGCTTGGGAACCCAATCAAGTCTGATCATTTTCAGTCCGCCTCTCATCAAGAAGGGTTCTCACTTGCCCCTCGGTAAGAGGCTGCTCAGATGTCAGATCCAAGGCGTATTTCATTCTCGTGATCGCATTCCGTCGGCTCTCGGGGAGATCGCTGGAACGCAGACCAGGAAAGTCATCGGTCACCTCCCAGATCACCGGGGATTTCGCGACTTCATATCGTGCATCATCGGAGTCGATGCCCAATAGGAAGCCGCACTCGGCAAGTTTCTTGACGAGTACTGACATCGATAGGCCCAGCTCCGTCAGCAGCTCGACCTCATCATGAATGGATCTCCCCGAGGAAGCATCCCTCACGGAGACGCGTACGAGCAGGAGCGCACGCCCCTGGGGCGGATCCAGCTGGTCGACACTGGAGATGACCACCGACGACCCCTCCTGGGACGAGGTTATGACCTCGAGGTCGGCGCGAGGAGTCATGAAACTATGCATGCCTCCAGAAGGGCCGGCCCAGGATTCCACTGCGCGATACGGATTCTCGATGGCCAGAAGTCGTAACACTTCCAGCTCCCCGAAGATCGCTCTTCGCAGCTTTTCAGATATGGCCGAGGACGCCGAGCTGAGCAGCTGCCGCCATTCGTCCAGCACCGCCTGGAGCACGGACTCCGGTGCACGGTCATCCGTCTGAACGCGACGCGTGATGTCATCGACCAGAGAGGCGAAGACCTCATGGAATTGATCAGCACCGCACATCAGGTCCATGTACCGCCGCCCGGTCTCGGGGTGCTTCCAGTGAATCAGCGAGAGGGGGTCGCCACGAATCTCGGCGAAGGAATAATCCTCTGCGATGGGCACCAGAAGATGCCAGCCGCCGTTTTGATCCACGCCATATACCATGGAATGATTAGAATCCTGCGTGGCGCGTACGATCATCGTCGCGGTTTCACCGCCGTACAGAGAGGCGAGAAGAAGCCCGAACTCTTTTCGTGATCCGTTCACTCCTCATCCTCCCAATCGTCGTCCTCCTCGGGCTCACCCACATCGACATCAGCGGCCAAGGGCTTGACACTGACAAAATCTCCATATTCTACATCAGAATGATCCACGGCAGGATAAACGATGCTGAATCCTAGAAGATCTTCACCCACCCCTTGTGGCATGTCCATTCGAGTAGCCAGCTTGAGTTTATTCGTCGACCGATGACTGATCGGGTAGATCATGACCAGGCCGTCCCCGCCGGCGAGTCTCCTTCTGATGACCATGCGCTGCGCATCAGTGGCGTGCGGCATGTCTGCATAAGTCTCCGGCTCGATGTCGGCCAACCGATCAGCCGATGACATGATCGCTTTGAAATTCAGCTTTTCCGCCGTGCTGCCCCGCAGCGGTGTACGTCGAAGCATCGGTACACGAATCCCCGCGACAGGCAGCGCACCAAGAGAATTCATGGCCCCCGGCATCGAGTTGCCCGCCAGAATAATATTCCAGCTGCGTTCCTGCGCGTATTTCATCAGCCATTCGATCGTTGCGCCGCGAAGATCGCGATCAGAGAATATTTTTTGGTCCGGATGGAAGGAATAGTTTTGGAGGAAGTCGACGATCTCCTGCGTCTCGAGTCCGCGGACGATCCAACGACGATTGCCCTCCCTCAGCGGTCGAGGCCTGCGCCCGTTCAGGAGCCGCTCCACGGTTTGAAGATTCCGATGCGTTGTACCAGGCCTACCATCCATGATGAAGGTCTGCTGTCGGGCATTGCTCATACTGAGTCGAACGAGCCGGGCGTTCGCCATTTTCCCAGCAGCAGTGATCTCCAAGCGTCCTGGGTGGCATCGTACCTTCACCCCGACTTGTCTCGGCGTGTACTCGCTGTCCTCGACGGATCTGATCTCATCGCGCAGGTCCTTCTCGACGAGCGCCAGGAAAGCGTAATCGCGATCGAGACCATCGGCCACCCAGATGCGAAGAAGATCCTCGTACCCGGAACGATAACCGAACCACCGCCCCATCTGCATGAGGGTGTCATAGGTATTCGAGGAACGAGTGAAGTACGAGACGACGAGACCTTCGAGGGTCAGGCCTCGAGACAGAGTGCCGCCACCCACGACAATCACGGTCCTCGGGCGCTCGGCATCATAATTGAGCCGGTCCTCTGATATCCCATTATCAACGATGACTTCGACGTTTCGAAGCACATCCGGCAGCCGTTCAGCGATGGCGCTCCATTCGGGGGCTGATCGCCCAGCCGGTGCGTCGATTCTCTCGTGCTCTTTTCTCCAGGACTCGTAAAACGGAGCGAACCCCTCTTCGCGATGAAACTCGACCTCGCGCCTCATGCGGTGGACCAGATCCAAAAGCCGCCCTTGCATCGCGAAGTGAGGTGCGGTGTAGTGCGTTGTATGGACCAGCATGGATGAATGTCCTGCGTATCCTTGCACTCTTCGCACAGCACTAGCGACGACGAACCATCTGATCGCTGAGATCAGAGAGGCGGGCGGCTCGGGATCGAAACTCTCCCGCTGCATCTTCCCCGAGGGCGGCTTCAAGACCCTTGAGTCCTTCGCCGGGATGATCCGGACCAGGTCGAGCCCCTCGACCGCAGGCTCAGGACCTTCGGCATCCGCGTCGGCAAGCCCGAAAACCTGTTCAGCACCGAGGTAGCCATCGCCCGCGGTCAAGGAGTAGACAAAATCAGAAGGAAAGAGATCGGCCTCATCATCGGGATCCATCAGCACATTGGCGAACGGCGTAGCCGTGTAGGCCACATATGAACCGCTCGGAATCAAGTCCCAGATTCTGCGCAGAGAGGCATTGATTGCAGAAATCTTTTTCTTGTCCTTCTCGCTGTTGGGAGTGCCCTGATCCGCCTCATCATCGATAATTAGAATCGGACATTTTCTACGGATCTCTTCCGGCACATTCCGGAGGCTCGCCTCCAAGTTCTTGAGTCTCGTCTTATTCTTTTTGACGACCGCACAGAGACGCACATCGCTATAGGAGCCCATGAGGGATAGCAGTTCGCCACACCGGTCGAAATCATTGTTCTCGACACTGGTCAAATGATACCAGAACTCCCGATCGACGAAGAGATCCCGATCCAGGCGGCTCTGCGTCTGCTCGCGCAGATTATTATACAGGCCCGATAACACAATAACGAACCGATACCCCATATCGACAGCCCGAGCAATCACCCCTGAAAAATGACGGGTCTTACCAGACTGAACATTGCCCATGACCAGGCCCTTACGACGCGTGCCCCGCTGATTCGGCGGAGCAAGCAGAGAGCACACTTCCTCAGTAGCTCGAGACAGCTCATCGACACCGAGGGCGTTCTTTCGCCGAAGCATATCAAGGTATTGACGCCACTGAGCGCCATTCATGGCAGAACTCGGGATATCCATCGAACCCTGATACGCGGATTCATCGATAATCGCATGCCTCAGAACGCGACTCCTCTCCATCTCAGCCTTGAGAGAAGTCACGATCTGCTGGACAACTTCCCGTGACACGAATCGCCTGTACTCACGAGCCACCCGGTCAGCCGCCTCATCGATCGATACGCGATCTGATATGACTCGATTCATGATCTCAGTTGAGATCCTATCCCGCTCCCTGCTCACGCCAGGCTCCTCTTCGCCCGCAACGAATACGTCGGTCGATCATCGAACCCTCCAGCAGGTGCTCTGCGACGCCATATTCCAAGCCATATGCCAACGGCATCCGTATGATCATCGGGCCCCTGGTTCTGAGGGATCTCTGCGCCCCGGTCCACGGCGACAGCAGCAATCGTCGTTCTCCCCGCCTGCTCCGCCCCGAGGCTCAGGCCACCTGAGCCGGTGATGGGATCGACTGCCGGTCGAATTCCCGCGTCGATCCTCGCCCTGCACCAGCCCGAGAAGTTCTCAAGGTCAGTGGGACCCTCATCCGGCGCCGACCTGAGGCAGGAGCTGTGTGACGCGGGAACAGCGAACGTCGACATGCCGGTACCCATCCTCTCCGCAGCAGGGAGCCATCAATGACCACTGCGTCCACTAGGATCTTATCCGTATCTGACCCTGAGTTTCCCCTGGGACGCGTCGTCGAGACAGACGTCCGTGGGCGCACCGTTCCCGCTCGGACGCCTGGATCCGCGCCCCCTCACCGGGACTCACCGCCGATGGACCACAATGGGCTCCATGACCAAGATCGCTCTGTCCATCGCGGGGTCCGAGGCATCCGGCGGCGCCGGCGCTCAGACCGACATCAAGACCTTCGCCCAGTTGGGGGTCTTCGGCGCCACGAGCCTGACGTGCATCGTCTCGTTCGACCCGCACCACGACTGGTCCCACCGCTTCGTCCCCATCGACCCGCAGGTCATCCACGACCAGATCGAGGCCGCCGTCGCCGTCCACGGGCGCATCGACGCCGTGAAGATCGGGATGCTCGGCACGCCGGCCACCATCGGCGTCGTGGCCGAGGCCCTCGAGCAGTACCGCTTCGAGCAGGTGGTCCTCGACCCCGTGCTCATCTGCAAGGGCCAGGAGCCCGGCGCCGCGCTCGACACCGACAACGCGCTGCGCTCCAGGGTCCTCCCCCACGCCACGATGGTCACGCCGAACCTGTTCGAGACCCGGGTGCTCTCCGGCATGGACGAGATCACCACCGTCGAGCAGCTCGAGGAGGGCGCCCGTCGCATCCACGACCAGGGCGTGCCCTACGTCCTGGCCAAGGCCGGCACCCTGTTCGACACCGGCACCGCCCTCGACGTCTTCTACGACGGCTCGACGACGGAGGTCCTCGAGGTGCCGGCGATCGGCCACGAGCGCGTCTCGGGCGCCGGGTGCACGCTGGCGGCGGCCGTCACCGCCGAGATCGCCAAGGGGGCGAGTCCGCTCGACGCGGCCCGCACCGCCAAGCAGGTCGTCGTCTCGGCGATCGAGCACCGCATGCACGGCAACGCGCCGTTCGACTGCGCCTACCAGGGCTGCTACGGCCGCTGACCCCGCCCCCGGCACCGCAGAGCGCCCCGGCCGCCATCCTTCACTGTGCGCAGAGTGCCCAATGACCAGCGTTCTGCGCACAGTGAAGCGGCGGGCGGCCCTCAGTCGGCGACAAGACGGGCGCGCATGGCCCGGGCCGTCGAGGACGGCAGCGGGGCCGGGCGGCCGTCGGCGCCGGTGCGGACGAGCACCGTGCGCGAGCGGATGCGCACCGAGGCGTCACGCGGGTCGACGATCTCGCAGCCCAGCGTCACCGAGGTGGTGCCCACCCGCAGCGGCGCCGTGTAGCCCACGTACGGCTCGGTGCGCCAGGCCATCTGCTCGACGTAGTCGACCTCCTGGCGGGCCACCACCCAGCCGCCGGCCCCCTCCTCGCCCGGCTCCGGGCCGCGCCCCATGCCGGCGCGGGCCATCGACGGGTCGATCGCCGTCGTCGCCTCGATGCGCGCCTGCTGGATCCAGTCGAGGGTGCGCACGTTGTTGACGTGGCCGTATCGGTCCTGGTCGCTCCAGCGCGCGAAGAGTTCGGTCGGCTCGCCGCGGCCCCCCAGCCGGGCCTTGGGCAGCGGCCGCCAGCGCTTCTCGCCCTCGATCGCGATGCCCGACAGGGTCGCCCGCTCGGTGGCGTCGAGCGGGCGCAGCCGCTGCGCGACGAAGTCGAAGGGGCACATCGAGGTGCGCACCCGCCCGCACAGCCGCCCCTCGTGCCAGATGCGGTAGCCCATGATGAAGCGCGCCGAGCGGATCTCGACGGTGCCGAACTCCACCCGCAGCGGCTCGTCGGAGTAGCGCATCGGCCGGAGGTACTCGACCTGCTGGCTGACCATGACGCAGCCGTCGATGAGCAGCTGGGGCGCGTTCGACTCCATCATGAAGCGGGCCCGGGCCTCCTGGGTGAAGTCGACCGTCATGACATTGTTGATGTGGCCCTGCGGGTCGAGGTCGGACCAGCGCAGCGGGATGTCGACGGTGAACGAGGCCATGGCTCAGGCCCCGTGGCTGTCGGGCGTGAGGTCGGAGCGGGACTCCTGCTCGTACAGGGCGTCGATCGTGCCGGCGTAGCGCTCGAGCACGACGTTGCGCTTGACCTTGAGGCTGGGCGTCAGCTCGCCGCTGTCCTGGCTGAACTCGTGGTCGAGGATCGCGTAGCGCTTGACGGTCTCCCAGCGCTCCAGGCGCGTGTTGGCCCGGCGCACGAAGCGGTCGATCGAGGCGCGGATCTCGGGCAGCTGCGAGAGCGCCGCGTAGTCCTCGCCCCCGTGGCCGTGCTTCCTGCCCCAGCGGAGCAGGTCGGCGCGGTCGAGCGTGAGCAGCGCGACGACGTAGGGCCGGTCCTCGGCGCTCACGACGGCCTGGGTGATGTACGGCACATTGGCCAGCAGCGTGGACTCGACCTTCTGCGGCGCGACGTACTTGCCGTTCGAGGTCTTCATGAGGTCCTTCTTGCGGTCGGTGATCCGCAGGTAGCCGTCCTCGTCGAACTCGCCGATGTCGCCGGTGTGGAACCAGCCGTCGGCGAAGGCCTCGGCGGTCGCCTCGGGCATGTCGTGGTAGCCGGTGGCGATGATCGGGCCGCGCAGCAGCAGCTCGCCGTCGGGGGCCAGCGCATGCTCGACGCCCGGAGTGACCGGGCCGACCGAGCCGAACCGCGGACGGTTGGGCACGTTGACGGCGGCGATGGCGGAGGTCTCGGTGGCGCCGTAGCCCTCGATGACGGTGATCCCCGCCGAGTAGAACCACTCCTGCACCTGCTCGGACAGCTTGGCCGAGCCCGAGATCATGAAGCGCACCCGCCCGCCGAGGGTCTGCCGGAGCCGCCGGAACACCAGCCGGTCGGCGATCGAGTAGCGGACGCGGGCGTCCCAGGGCATCGACCGCCCCTCGAGGCGGTAGGCGCGCGACTCGCGGCCGACGGCGAAGGCCCAGCGCGAGACACGGCCCTTGAGCCCCCGTGAGGGGTTCATCGTCATGACGGTGGCGCGGATCTTCTCGTAGATGCGCGGCACCCCCACCTGGATGGTCGGGCCGGTCTCCCCCATGCCCTCGACGATGCGGTTGATGCGCCCGTCGACGACCATGCGGAAGCCGATGGCCAGCTGGGTGGCGACGAGATCGCGGCCGAAGACGTGCGAGAGCGGCAGCCACAGGTAGAGCGAGTCGGTCTCGTCGACGACGCCGTCCCACATGAGGCGCATGGAGTGCCCCTCGTAGGTCCAGCAGCGGTGCGGTAGCTCGACGCCCTTGGGCCGGCCGGTGGTGCCCGAGGTGTAGATGAGGGTGGACAGGGTCTCGGGCCCCATCGCCGCCATCCGCTCGGCGAGGGCCCGCGGGTGGTCGGCCAGGTGGGCGCGGCCCAGCTCGTGCAGCCGCTCCCAGGTGACGAGGCGCTCGTCGACGTGGCCGGCGGGGCGGTCGTCGTCCATGAGGACGATGTGGTGGACCTGCTCGTCGAGCTCGGTCAGCTCGAGGACCTTCTGCGCCTGGGTCCAGTTCTCGGCCACGACGACGACCGACTCGGAGTCGCGCAGGATGAACAGCTCGTCGGGCGACTTGGTGTTGGGGTAGACGGTCGTCGTGGCGCCCCCCGCGCAGGCCACGCCGAGGTCGGCGAGGATCCACTCGATGCGCGTCATCGCCGCGATGGCCACGCGCTGCTCGCTCCTCAGCCCGAGCGCGACGAGGCCCGCGGCGATCTCGTCGACCTCGCGCTCGGCCTCGCGCCAGGTCATGTCCACCCACCGCTCGGGCTCGGTGTGGAGCGGCACCTGGTAGGCCACGGCGTCCGGTGCGGCTGCTGCGCGGGCCCGGAACATCGCCGGGTAGCTCGGCTCGCACTCGGCGAGGATCCGTTCGCGAACATCAGCCATGAGGCCGCCTTCCGTCGAGTGCGTCCGTGACGGTTCATCCGTCCTCGCCCAGCCTATCGACCCCCTCGCCCCGACCCCGGCGGACGGGGCGGACGCGGACACGAGAACGACTCTGACAACGGGTCTTGTCATGGGCGGTCATAAAGTTAACAAAACTGTGAACCAATACATAGGATGTTAAGCATGGATGATGTCCCCTACACCCGCTGGCTCAATGACGAGCAGCAGATGGTCTGGCGCAGCTGCCTCGCGGGCAGCGCCTACATTCTGACTCAACTGGGTCTGGCGCTGCGCCAGTTCGATCTCGACCTCAACGAGTACGAGATCCTTGTGAGGCTCTCCGAGAACGACCCCCACGCGCTGCGCATGTCCGCGCTCGCGAGGAACACCTACCAGTCCCGTTCGCGCCTGACCCACACGGTCTCCCGTCTGGAGAAGCGCGACCTCGTCAGCCGCCGCCGCGCCCCCGACGACCGCCGCGGCATCATCGCCGAGCTCACCGAGGCCGGCATGGGGCTGCTCAACGCCGCCGCCCCCGTCCACGTCGAGTCGGTCCGCAGGGCCTTCATCGACCGCGTCGCCCCTGAGGACCTGCGGGCGCTCGGGCGCGCCATGGCGGCCGTCCTCGAGGGCCTCTCCCCCGACTCCTACGCGCACTGCTGACCCGCCCGCCCCGGGACGGACCGCGCCGCGCCCGCGGGGCGGCCAGCGACCTGCTGATCCCGCCGGGCCGGCCTGTGCGGACCGCGCCGCGCCCGCGGGGCGGCCCCGAGGAAGACAGACCCCCGGCCCTGCGCCCGCCCCGGGACGATCCGGGCCCGGCAGGCCCGCGGGGCTGGGACGCCCCCCGGGACTCCGCCGGCCGGGTGGCACACTATGTGCTCGTGAGCGCACCAGCACGGGAGACGAGTCGTCTGCAGGTCCTCGCCCGGGAGGCCTCCGAGCGGGCCAGGGCCCTCGAAGCCGCCCTCGGCGCCGACAACTGCCTCGACGACTCCGCGCTCACGCGGGCCGTCTACTCCTCCGACGCCTCGGTCTACCGCATCGTGCCCCGGGTCGTCGCCAAGCCGCGCAGCACCGACGAGCTCGAGCAGGTCGTCACGGCGGCCATCGGGGCCTGCATCCCGATCACCGGCCGCGGCGCGGGCACCAGCTGCGCCGGCAACGCCGTCGGCCCGGGGCTGGTCATCGACATGAACCGGCACCTGCGCCGCATCATCGACATCGACCCGCAGGAGCGCACCGCCACCGTCGAGCCCGGTGTCGTCCAGTCCGCGCTGCAGGCGGCCGCCAAGCCGTTCGGGCTGCGCTTCGGGCCCGACCCGTCCACCTCGAACCGCTGCACCATCGGCGGCATGATCGGCAACAACGCCTGCGGCCCGCGGGCCCTCGGGTACGGACGCAGCGCCGACAACACCCTCGGCCTCGACGTCATCACCGGCGCCGGCGAGCACGTGCGCCTGGGCCCGGACGACGCCTCCAGCGGGGTCTCCCGCGCCCTGGCCGCCCTCGTCGACGACAACCTCGCCCCCATCCGCACCGAGTGCGGCCGCTTCACCCGGGAGGTCTCCGGCTACTCCCTGGAGCACCTGCTGCCCGAGAACGGACGCAACACCGCCAGGTTCTTCTCCGGCACCGAGGGCACGCTCGGGATCATCACGCGGGCCACGGTCCGGCTCGTCGCCGACGCCCCGTGCACGACGATGGTGGCGCTGGGCTACCCGACGATGCCGATGGCCGGCGCCGCCACGACGACGATCCTCGAGTACGGCCCGACGGCCATCGAGGGCCTGGACGCCCGGCTCGTCCAGCTGGTCGCCGACCGGCTCGGCCCGTCGGCGGTGCCGCCGCTGCCGCGCGGGGAGGGATGGGCCCTCGTCGAGCTCGTCGGGGACGACCCCCGCGAGGTCGCCGACCGCGCCCGGCGCCTCGCCGCGGGCTGCGGGGCCCTCGAGGGCTGGGTGGTCGACGACCCGGCGCAGGCCGACCGGCTGTGGGGCATCCGCTCCGACGCCGCCGGGCTGGCCGGCGTCGCCCTCGAGAACCCGGCCTACGCCGGCTGGGAGGACTCGGCGGTCCCCCCCGAGCACCTCGGCGAGTACCTCACCGCGCTCAACGGGCTGCTCGCCGAGCACGGGCTGCACGGCCTGCCGTACGGCCACTTCGGCGACGGCTGCGTGCACTGCCGCATCGACTTCCCCTTCGAGAGCCCCGGGGGCGTGGAGCGCTACCACGACTTCATGCTGGCGGCCGGCCGGCTCGTCGCGGGCTTCGGCGGCTCGATGTCGGGCGAGCACGGCGACGGCCGCGCCCGCAGCGAGCTGCTGCCGCTCATGTACTCGCAGCGGACCATCGGGCTGTTCGGCAGGGTCAAGAACGTCTTCGACCCCGACAACGTCATGAACCCGGGCGTGATCGTCGACCCGGACCCCACGGACGAGTCCCTCCGTGTGCCCGCGACGATCGCCGCCCCCCTGCGCATCGCCGACCCGGACTTCTCCCGCGCCGTGCACCAGTGCACCGGCGTCGGCAAGTGCCTGGCCGACACGACGGCCTCCGGCGGGGTCATGTGCCCCAGCTACCGGGCCACCGGCGACCAGAAGGACTCCACCCGCGGGCGCGCCCGCGTGCTCCAGGAGATGATCAACGGCGGCCTGCTCGCGGACGGCTGGCGCTCGCCGGAGGTCGGCGAGGCCCTCGAGTTCTGCCTGGCCTGCAAGGGCTGCCGCCGCGACTGTCCCACCGGCATCGACATGGCCGCCTACAAGTCCCGCGTGCTGCACGAGCGGTTCAAGCACCGCTTCCTCTCCCGTCCCCGCTCCCACCTGTCCATGGGCTGGCTGCCCACCTGGGGGCGGCTCGTCACGGGACTGCACGTCGGCGCCCTCGGCAACGTCCTCCTCCAGACCCCCGGGCTGCGGCACCTCGTCCGCTGGTTCGCCTGGGTCGACCAGCGCCGCCCCATGCCGCGCTTCCGCACCGGCGGCTCGGCCCGCTCCGAGGCGGCGGCGGTCCTGCGCGAGGAGCCCCCGGCGCAGGGCAGGCCGGTGGCGGTGTGGATCGACTCGTTCTCGGACGCCTTCGAGGGCGGCCAGGCGCTGGGCCTCGTGCGCACGCTGCTCGCCGCCGGCTACGCCCCGCGCGTCATCGAGCAGGACGCCTGCTGCGGCCTCACCTGGATCACCACCGGCCAGCTCGACGGGGCCCGCTCGCGCCTGCGCCGCGCGCTCGACGTCCTCCACCCGATCGCCGCGCAGGGCATCCCGATCGTGGGGCTGGAGCCCAGCTGCACGGCCGTGTGGCGCTCGGACGCCGCCGAGCTGCTCGACGGCGACGAGCGGGTGGGGACCGTCGCCGCCTCGATGCACACGCTGGCCGAGCTGCTGACCGCCACCGAGGGCTGGCGGGCCCCCGATCTGAGCGGCCACACGATCGTCGCCCAGCCGCACTGCCACCACTCGTCGGTGCTCGGCTGGGAGAAGGACAAGGAGCTCCTCGAGTCGACCGGCGCCACCGTCGTCCCGCTGGCCGGGTGCTGCGGCCTGGCGGGCAACTTCGGCGTCGAGAAGGGCCACTACGAGATCAGCGTCGCGGTGGCCGAGCACGACCTGCTGCCCTCGGGGCTGTGGACGATCGTCCTGGGCGTCCCCATCCTGCCCCTC
>ERZ773022.568-NODE-568-length-29350-cov-5.073425_pt1 | contig 29350 bp, 29 predicted proteins | sample MGYA00580839_ERZ773022 | MGnify/ENA primary metagenome ERZ773022 (study PRJEB29015, sample SAMEA2738020) | human oral metagenome | biome: human oral; feature: human-associated habitat; material: dental | place: China | collected 2044 ... | reverse complement strand
CAGTTAAAGGAGTAACATTTCCAACAAAAGTATAGTTTGTCGGTACATTCACATCAACATTCGATAGATGTATCCCTCGGTTCCAGTACATAAAGTCCTTATAAAGCGGTTTTATGGAAGATAATTCCTCCTCTTTCAGAGGCTGATCTCCCATCCAATCCAACGAAAGAATTACCGCCTTGGACTCCTTATCATCTTCTTCTATCTTTGTTATTTGACAGGCGGTATATTTCTTTAAGTATTTATTATAGACGCAGTACACATCTCCCGCTTTTGCTATCATATCAATCCCTCCTTATATTTTGTGTATTCACTCCAATATTTCAGCTAAACTATCAGTTCCATACTTCGCCGATACGCCGGATGCATATCCCAAGAATCGAAGCATCTGAATACTATTTATCACATGTAATTTATCAATCTATATCACATCATACCTATAATAATCCTTCGTTCCAATGCCAATTGTATCCCAGCGTTTGCTTTTATCATTTTTACGCCAAAGACCTATACTTATATTAAAAAAAGAATAACAGCAATTTGCTTCACTGTCATCAATCTCATCGTCATGCTCAGTAATTATTTCAATCAATTTGTCAGCATCTATTTCAAACGCCGATAGCCCATAAATATATGGTTTAAGAGAACCATCGTTTCCAGCGAGAAACTCAATGAACTCGAGGAAACCATTTTCATCAAAATCCAATCCCAATTCGCTATTAAAATAATAATGCCTATAAGATTTTGAGCCGTATTGCTCGAAGATTCTATCCGGTATCCCAATCAGTTCTTGTACCTGTTCTGAATTCATTCCAAATATAATTTCCTTGTCGTCAATTTGTATTTTCTCAAGGGGAAATATTTCAACTCTCATCTTATGTTCTCCAAACAATAATTTAAATCACTAAATGTTGATGTCAGAAATATCAAACTCGCCTGACGTCTGCTTTGATAATAAGGGCTCTTATGTCGGCTAATCCAGAATTTTCCTCTGAATCCACACCCTTACTTTTATATTATATCATACCGGTAAACTCAAATATAACATTCTCATTATTTTTGTATTTTATAGATAAGGAATGTACAGCATATTCTATTTTTGCTTTTTCATCACATATAATTATCGGTATCTAATTCTTAGTTTAATAAATTGGTATTTTTTGTATATCTATTATACTGTTTCCCATCTTGAGAAAACTTTCACTTTAACCGACTTATTCACTAATAATGTCCTTGATAATCTTCATTTTAATAATCTCATTCTCTATTGCCCAATTTATTGTATCATATATGGAATATGAAGCTTGAGATGTTTTCAAACTGCTCATCATACTTTCACTTGCACCTACGACCATTGCGTTTTTTGTAATCCTCGTCAATGATTCTTTTCCAGTCTTTACCTAGAGAAACTCCGCCACGAACGGCATTGATTGCATCACTGATTACCTCATAGTTCATCGTAATTCCTTCGCTGTCACATCGATAGCTGACCGCCTGATTTTGATCAATTCCCAGCTGACTTGCGGTTCCCACAGCATCAATGTTGGCACCGAGAAATATGAACTCCCAACCGTACTTTACTCTCTGTCTCTGAATCATCTGTTTCACACGCTCTCTACTATAGCGACAACTGGCATTTTCCACTCCATCCGTTGTAATAACGAACATTGTGTGTTCCGGAACATCATCCGATCTCGCGTATTTATGGACATTTCCAATGTGACCAACGGCACTGCCGATAGCATCCATCAGCGCCGTACATCCGCGAACTGTGTAATCTCTTATAGTCATCGGCCGAATATCTTTTACACTTATGCGGTCATGAAGCACCTCACTCACATTGTCAAACACCACAGTAGATATCAATGCATCTCCCTTTGTTCTTTTCTGCTGCTGAATCATGGAATTGAATCCGCCGATTGTATCACGCTCAAGTCCACTCATGGAACCACTGCGATCAAGAATAAAAATTATCTCTGTTAAATCTTTTCTCATATGTTTTCTCTCCCCTAAAAAATATAGCTGCTCTTTTGTACCTTACAGCTATAGTATATCCTTTTTTCTCGGAGAGCGGTCGCACTGAAAGCGACATTTAATTTTCCTCAAGCTCCAATCAAGCTTCAATCAAGCTCTGGTCAAATGCAAACAGCGCTTCATTGATCTCATAAACATTGTGATTGCCGTGTTCAACAAAATATTCCACAATGATATCAAATTTGCTCGAATGAGATAATGTAAAGCCTGCTTTGTCAAGCATGTCCTGCATTTCCTCAATGGGCAATTCCAGAGCCAATGCAAACGCCAGCACTGTCGATTTAGATGGCTTATAGAATTTATTTGATCGAATCTTGGAGAAGAGTTTGCGATCGATGTTAGCTTTTTTGTAACACTGTGAGTCCGTCATGCCACATTCGTCTATCTTCCGCATCAACATCTCCGAAAAGCTCTCATCAATGTGACTCAATGCTTCTTCCAGGGATTTGTTTCTGACAGATTTGTGCATTGTCTCCGGCGGCATTGATACCTGAACTTTTCCGAAGTAGCCAGCTTCAGCTGCTTCCGCTACACAATCTCTCTCCGTTTGGTGATCGATACGTTCTTCCACATAGCGATCATCTATGTAAGCAGTTATATCCGCAAATAACTTTTCACCGATCCGATATGCTTGACGGTCAAAGATTACGATGTAAACCATCATCTCGTTTTCTAACAGAAAGGCACCGATGGTATCCACTGCAACTTTCAGCGCTTGATCTTTGGGATATCCGTAAATGCCGGAAGAAATCAGTGGGAACGCGATTGATTCACAGCCGTATTGCTTTGCCAGATTTAGCGATATCCGGTAGCAGGATTCTAAAAGCTCCTTTTCCTGATGGGTTCCGTCTTTCCACCGTGGACCAACTGCATGAATGACGTATTTGCAAGGAAGACGATGTCCCTTTGTGATTTTTGCACTTCCCTTTTCACAGCCACGAAGTGCCTTACATTCTTCAAGCAGCTCCGGACCGGCAGCACGATGAATACAACCATCTACACCACCACCGCCCAAGAGGGAAGTGTTTGCGGCGTTGACGATGGCATCAACGCTCATTTTTGTAATATCATTTCTTACAATTTTTAATGGCATAATGTTCGCCTCCTATTTACTTACATGGTATCGATTAAATTTTATCTCCGGTGAGAATTTCTTCTATGAGTAATAGAGAATGAACATAATCACGACTTTTCAGTTATATTCTGATATTTTCTCAATCATCCTCCATTTAAAATCTTGTCATATAAACTTCTTAAACCAATTATCTAAGAAAATCATCTGCTCTCGTGTATGAAACCAGTGCTCGCCGTTCTCTATAACCGTTAAGTCTGCATTTATTTTGTTCGCAAAATCACTGATTATTTTAAAAGGGGTTATGACATCATTTTTGCCGTAAAGTATACTACTCGGGACATTCCACGTTATGGGATTGTTCCTAACATAGGAAAGATATTCCCATGATAAAAGTTCACCAAATGGTGTGCTTATTACTTTCTTCAGCTTAAGCTCTTCCTCAGACACGCCTGCTCTTTTCATCATATTCAAAATAAAATTTTCCATATCTACGATAGGTGAAATAAACATTGCTTTCTTAATGAAGTTTTCGGATAAAGATATTAAGGAAAAATACGCTCCTATACTATTCCCAATCAATACAATTTCATTATGTTTCGAAGCAATATCAGCGAAATACTTTTGGAATTCCGCCTCGGCTTCTCACGGTAATTGCGATTTGTAGTCAAAACCAATAATTCTATATTCATCATTTAAAAATTTTTTATAGTGGTCAGCTTCATTTGAATTTCCATCTTTTCCATGTATGTATATCACTGCATTTTTTATTTAATTGATCTCCATAATTTCGAATATATCAACCACTATTTCCACAAAATCCTACCGGAAGTTCTAGTGCATTCTTTTTTCTTTTTTAACATAATAGCGCTCTTATGTCCCTAATCAGTCCAGTTTTTATTCGTATCTCACTCTATTTACTTTTCATCATATATCGGTGGAACAGTAAAAAAACTATCATCTATCTTTATATTGGCATAGAGTATTTCATCTTTATAACAATATCCTTCAAATGGCGGATATTTGTTCAAATTCCTCAATATCTCATCAGGTAAATGCCTGAAATCATAATCCCTCAATGCTCCTGCTCCAATCAATTTGTTCGTCCTGTAAGCACTGATTTCTTTCGCATATTTTTGATAAAATTCTTCTTGAGAGTCTTCATAAAGTGCTATATCCTCTTGATCTATGACATAATATCGATCATAACCTGCAACCCACGAAATATGAACGCAAAGTAAATAGCGATCTATTTCCGGACAATATCCTATTGCAAAAAATCGCTCTCTATCGATTTTTTGTTTCTCTATGGTTATTTTTTTTATAGGCAAACCCATATAAACTCCTTTCTACAATAAGGTCTACTTTAATTTCCATCATTCTCAAAAAATAAACTTCCAAATTCTCACCGTTTCCATGTCCAAGATGATTCTCTATCTTCAAGCGTTAGGGGCTGCTCTTTCACGATTGAGCATTATGCGATAGAGCAAGTTGTATTCATAGCAATCTTCCCTATAGATTTGTTTCTCAGCTCAATTTAATCAACAAATTGTCTACCCTGAACCCTTTTTAATTCAACAGTTCAAACTCATTTTACAATCTGCCTTTTCTGGAAAATGAATTATGTTTATAGAAGTTCTTTTTCAATATCTCAGCAGTTAACGCATACAGAAACGAAACACCGAGTAGAGCCAACAACGCTTTAGCAGGTGGAGCAATCAATCCCAGATATGAATTTATCGGGCTGTATACGATAGCAAGCAGAACTGCGGCTATACATACTATGGCGATCAACAATTTATTGCTCGGCTTACTGGATAAAACCGGTCTCGCCGTTCTAACTATGAGCATTACCACCATAGCGGAAATAATGGACTCCAACATCCAGCCCGTCTGAAACAATGCTTCGTCAGCCTTGAAAATAAAAAGCAATAACGCAAAAGTTATGTAGTCGAATACCGAAGAAGTAATTCCGAATAAGATCATAAACTTCTTTATAAACTTCGTATCCCATTTAACGGGTCTCTTTAGCCAGTCTTCATCAACTGAATCCGAAGCAATTTGGAGTGACGGAAAATCCGTCAGCAAATTTGTCAAGAGGATTTGCTTGGGCAATAAAGGTAAAAAATTCAGAAATAAGCTTGCCCCTGCCATTGAAAACATATTGCCGAAGTTTGCGCTCGTAGCCACAAATATGTATTTTAAAGTGTTAATAAAAGTCTTTCTGCCTTCGTTTATGCCTGATATCAACACCTTTAAACTATTTTGTAACAGCACTATGGAAGCTGCATCTTTCGCTGTATCAGCAGCAGTGTTTACAGATATCCCGACATCCGCCTGCTTTATGGCAGGAGAATCATTTATACCATCTCCCATATATCCCACTATTTCACCGGCCTGCTTGTATGCCATAATTATTTTTTCTTTTTGATTAGGGCTTATTTCTGCAAAAATATCCACATCTAAAACTTTCTTGTTAAGCTGGCTCGGAGAATATGAGTCCAATTCTTCTCCCAATAAAACTCTTTCGGGATCAAGTCCTATTTGACTGCCTATATTTTTAGCTATGAGACGGTTATCTCCTGTAATCATTTTTAGAGAAACTCCCAATCTGTTCATCTCAGCAACAACATCTTTTATATCATCTTTCAATGGGTCTATAAATAGTAATAGCCCCACAAAGACCATATCTTCAGCTTTTTGTTTTTGAATATCTGTCTCATCTTCTATGGACTTATAGGCAAGTCCTAAAACTCTATAGCCCTTACTTGAATACTTCTCAAATAAATCCAGTATCCGCGTCTTAATCTCTTCGACGTTTCCACCGGTCTTATCCGCTCTTTCATAGGTTTTGCATGCATTAAGGACGCTTGTTAATGCCCCCTTTGTAACCATTATGTTTCTGCCCAAAAAGTCCGGCTCGGTTCTTACCAGAACGCTCAAAAGCTTACCTTCAAAAGAGTACGGTATCTCAAATAATTTTTCATAATTGGAAAAATCATCTGTATTCGCTTCTAAAATAGCCTGATCAATAGGATTTGCATATCCTTCCTGGAAATATGAATTTATCGCTGCCAACTTGCTTGCAGTATCCGAGATTTCACCGTCACAATCCAAAGCTGAATCCAGCTTCACCTTTCCTTGAGTTATAGTTCCCGTTTTGTCAGAACACATTACAGTCATCGAACCGAAGTTTTCAATAGCATTCAATTTTTTTACTATGACGCCTTGCTCCGACATTCTCTTAGCACCCTGTGATAAATTTACGCTTATAATCGCCGGTAGCATTTGAGGGGTTAAACCTACTGAAAGAGCCAGAGCGAACATAAAAGATTCTAAAAACGGTTTATTTAAAATTATGTTAAACAGGAATATGAGACCGATCAATAAAGTTGTAACATGGAGTATTAAATTGCCGAAATCTTTTATGCCTTTTTCAAAATCCGTGTCAGAGTCCTTTTCATTTAAAGATGCGGTAATTTTTCCAAACTCCGAATCTTTAGCCAGGTTCACTATTACCGCTTTTCCCGACCCGCCTATAACATGGGTTCCCATCCAAAGTGAATTCTTCCTATTGGAAAGCCCTGTATCGGCTGATAGTTTTTCCGGAGTTTTTTCAATGGGGAAGGTTTCACCGGTCAAACTCGATTCGTCCATGGAAAGGGAATTCTCTTCTATAAGCAGACAATCTGCGGGGATCATGTCTCCCGTTTTGACGTTTATGATATCTCCTACTGTCAGCATCGCATTATCTATTTCCTTAAACTTTCCGTCTCTTAAAACCGATGATTTTACACTCACCGAAGATAGGAGTTTTTTTACTGCATTATCAGCCTTGCTTTCATGACTGTAACTCAAAAGTGCAGAGATCATAATAATGACTAAAATGATAATGCCGTCAGAATAATCCTTCAAAAATATGGACAGGAGTGCCGCAAAAATCAATATCATGATTATAGGATTTTTAAATTGATTTATGAACATCTCCAGCTTTGAAGACGATTTCTTTTCTTCAAAAATATTCTGTCCATATTCATCCATTCTTTCTTCTGCTTCCCTGCTTGATAATCCATCTTTATCGGTATTCAATTGTTTTAATATATCATCTACCTCGTAAGACCAGAATTCTTTCATAATCTCCTCCTCGCTATATTTAAAGTATATTGCTAAAATGGACATATTACAATAGGCTTTTACAAACAACCCTTATAAAATCCGTCGGCGTCGACATGAATGATATAATCTGCATCAGATCAATGTCCAAGATGTGCGATGGTTCTGTGTAAGCATATACCAAAAGTTTGAATTTTCAAGCTTCAGAAGAAAGTATCCCTCCTATGCTCATATCCGTTTGAAAGTTATGTTTTCCCCTTATCTAAATCCTCGGATAAGAGCAAAGATATTTTTATATTTTTTGATATTGATTTGATAAAATCAAAGTGCTAAAATTACAAAGTAAGCTAGTATCGTCTAACTTGCTTGATGTATGTATATTTTACTAAGGTTAATCACGATTAGGGAGGAGAGATAATGAGTTATATCAAGAAAAAAGGCATTGCAATAGCATTGTCGCTGGTCTTGAGTATTGTATTTTGCGGAATTAACACCGTTTCTGCCGCCAGCAGAACACAGGAGGTATATAAGCCTTACGATGTTACGGTGAAGTCCGGAAGCAGTGCATACGGATTTACCGACGGCGATAAGTGGAGCGCGGTGTATGAGAAGATTACGGGAAGCGCCGGAACCAAACAACAGAATATATGGTATTCGGCAGACAGTTCACATTATTACTCAGTTGAAACGACCAAGGCGTATAAGTCCGGTGTCGGATATGTCTATACGTTCAAGGCAAACGGGAAGGTTCTGTATGAAGGCGAAAACGGCAAGATGGATGCAGCTACGATTGCTAAGCTGTATGACGGTAAATTGACAAAAACCATCTATAGCGGAAAGGAAACCGTCAACGGCAAGACTTTTGACGGACCTGTAGAGGTTGAAGCAGGTGCAAATATTTCTTTTGAAAATTGCAAGTTCAATGCAGGATTGGAGACTTTCGGCGTTTCAAATGTTTCAAATGGTACTTTTACGGATTGTACCGCAGTTAATAAAGGAAATGGCTTAACATACATATCAGATACATATTTCGGGCACGTTGCAAGCTCATCCGGCCTTTACGGACAGACATCATCTGTGGTAGGAGTCAAGGTAAAGAGCAACCGCGTTTCTGATGCTGTAAAGGGCAAATCATATAGCGAATCGCTGAATTTCCCTGATTTCCCTTACACTTACTATCCAAGCACATTTGAACAGAAGGTCACAAAGCAGATGCATTACGATAAAATCAACATCGTAGGCGCTCTTCCTGACGGGCTATCTGCAGAAGATGCAAAGTATGATAAAAATGCACACAATACAGTTGTCAACATCAAAGGAATTCCGTCAAAAGCAGGTGCTAACCAGAGATTCAGCGTTCATTTTCAGGAAGGCATATCCAAGCTTGACATCACAGTGCCAATGTTGATAAATGTCAACACATACAACTTGGAGTATAAGGTGATAGGCGACTCTCCTGCAGGGTTCACTACTCCGGATAGAGTAACCGGATTGGGACATGATGATGTTGTTACTCTAAATGAGCCTCCGAAGAAAGTCGTTGCACAAAAGAATGGAGAAAACGGTGTATGGGAATTTATCGGATGGTCTACAGATAAGGACAATATCGATTCCAGCATAGTAACATCTGTAAAGATGACAAAAGATACGGTAGTGTACGGCAAGTGGAAGTTCACACCTATGAATAAACTATACGTGACCAAAAAGTGGGAAGGAAAGAAGCAGGACGAAGCGCATTTCATAGTTGAGAAAACGGTTAACGGCAAGGCTTCAATAATAAATCGAAAAGACGGTAACGGTAATTACATACCGCATAAGGTGGTTACCGGCAAGACAGAGGTCATCGAAGTTGAAAACGAAAATGATGCAAGCTATAGAATTATCGAAACTGACAGTACCGGTAAAATGGTGAAAAATAATGAAATTACTATCAATGGTACCAAATATGCCGTAAGTTACAAAATGGAAAACGGCGATAAGTTTGAGATGCTAAATAAAGAGGTTGTCGATCAAGGCGGTGCTCTACCGGGCAAGCAGACACCGGATAAAAAAGTACCGGACAAAAAAGCATCGAAAAAGCAATTACCTAAAACAGGAGATGACAGTGCTATTTGGCAATATATGCTGTTCTTGGGCAGTGCTTCTGCAATTATTTGCTGCATTGTCAGAAGGCGAAAAATAGACTAAACTTAATAGAATACAAATGAGGGAACCGATATTCTATCGACCGGTTTCCTCTGTACAGTAAAACTGACCCCTAAAAGTTAGCTTTCCGGTATAACTTTTGGGGGTCAGTTCATTTCTCATTTCTATGCAGAATCTATAATTATATATTCTTCTTTTTCAAGCGTTAATATATAAAAGTATATGTGTGTAGAAATCTACCCCTACTATTAGTTGTACAATTCAGTGTGATAAGTGAAAATGAGTATCGCTTATAAGCATTGAGTTTTCAATAAAAAATCAACTTGTAAAACTCAATTTCACAAGTTAATTTTAACATTCAGCTTTTCTAAAATTATTCTTCATATCTTCTCTGCCGACATCTCCATACATTTCCCGAAGATCAGTCATTATAAAATCAATTGTTTCATCAAATCATCTCCATAATTGCTTGACAGTAACTATTGTTTTTTCTCTAAGCCTGCTCATTACACATACTTCCTTATTTAAAATACCCCTAAGTTGCTCAAACATTATCTGTAAAATACTAACAATTCTCAAATTTTGCCCAATCATCAACCGATTCAATAACCGGTATCCAACTGTCTATTTCAAATGTCTCCTGCACATAAGGATCGGAATACCCGTCAACTATCATTATGCCGCTACACCTGACATGAGCCATGCTGTCCTTTATTTCAAGCACTTCTACCTCATATGAAACCATCGGCTCAAATTCGTAAATATAAAACGTATCTTCTCTGTCAACACATTCTTCTACTGTCGCTACCTTGAATTTTTCTCCCACTAATTCCTCTACTGAATTTTTATCTGTATCTATCGGATTGATGCAAATTACAGGCGATACTGTTTCGTCGCCAAAATCTTCCTCTGAAAAGCCAATATCCACTGACCATGACACAGGATCATCTTCGTCAAAGAACATCAGGCAACTCCGTCTGTTTGATAAATTGTCCTCAAATGAGTATTTTCCCCCTATTTTAAGCACTTTCTGCCTCCTATTACTGTTTTTCAATGATATAATTATTTGCCTTTCGTAAAATCATTTTCCTTTTGCAGTTTTTAAAATTCTCTTATGTGAAAGTCTCTGTTTTCCAATTTATTTAAATTAACAAAGATTGTTACAGCCATTTTTTGTTGCCCCTGCAGTCAATTCTGCCAATTCCAAATCTGACAAAGCAGAATTCGTATATAGTTTTTTCAACAAATTGTTGTCGAATTCCATAGAGTAGTATTCTATAACGAATTCTCGAAATCTTTCATACGTATCAAAAGCATATCCCAATAACCAGCGACCTCCGTCATTTCCATCCTTTTGATTTTGATGGACTTCCCCATCATACCAGAGAAAGAAGGTTGTTTTCTCCCTTTCGCTCGCTGAAAAAAGATTCATCCATTTCTCGTCAATCCCTTCGTACATCCCGTCTATAATACTCTGATTCCATTCGTCAGCAGCAAATTGATTCAGACTGTTTTCGTGGGCAAAGCCTTTTACCAATACAATCGTTTCCGTAAAGACCACTGATAACGAATCCCCTGCTCCATTATCAACAACATAATTGAGATTTGAATCAATCTCCTTCTTTTGTACCAATCTCAAGCCCTCTTCCGACGAGCCGGTCAAAGCATTATCTAAAACATATAACGCTTCCAATCTTGTGCGCATATTATGCCAGTCCATATCCTTCATTCTTCCTCCCACACATTCCTTTGTTGTATCGTCTTTGGGAAAATAACGTATGGGTAAATTGTATTTCCTGCAATTTTAACGTTAAACTCTTCCACATGCTGTGGAGTTGCTTTCTGTTTTCTTTATAATTATAAACAAAGGTTACAGGCTAAACAAGAGATATCTCCACTATTTCGACATGGAGCCACTCTATACCTCTTCCCAGCATCCTTTCTGTACGTCATATTTTGCAAACTCACCGGTATCCGTGAATTCAGATGCTGTCATTTCCACTTCAAAAATACAATCAAAGTCGTCTGAAGTTGAAAAATATAATGCACTGTCTGTCAGGAATGCTTCTCCAAAATCAGGATGTTCAAATATTTTCCCGTCACCGTTATTACCTACCGGTTTATACTGATATTTCAACAAACGGTTTTCCAATGCCGTTCGCTGCTTTGGTGTGAATTTTTCCAGATTTTCATCTTTTTCGAAGAAATCGGGTTGCGCTGACTGTCGTTCTTTCTGTTTTGTACCAACAGTGAACAAAGAAATTGTGTAACTCATTTACGATTTTCTCTCCTTGAAAATAGTTTATTTTTAGATTTTTTAACTCGTCTCAGTTCCGGCTCAGATAACTTCCCACAATCCGTAGAAATCATAAGTTCTAAATTCCGGTTTTAGATATTATCAAAACGCAAAATCTACAATCAGTAGAAATTATAAGGTCTAAATTCCTATAATAACAGTGGGGGGTAATATGAAATCTACAATTCTTAGAAGTATAACTTATTCCATCGTTTCTTATTTCAACTAGTCTCTGATGATTATAGCATTTTTATCGTCATTTTTAAATCGCGAAAGCTTGAAATGGACAATTTTATGTTCTCTTTGAAAAAAGCAGTGTAAAGTTTTATGAAAAAGGTATATCCGTTGAGATTCCACCATGTATAAAATAAGCACAGAAAAAGCACATTGCTGAAAGATTTTAGAATCTTAAAGCTATGTACTTTGTTTTACACAATTCGACAATTTGGATAAACTATGGGTTGTTTGTTCAAGTATTTTTAGAATCTATATCTCTCTAGCGATAATTACTTTTAACACACTTTTGTTTGAAGTTTCTTGTTTTATCTGTATTAATTTGTTTTTTCCTAATCTTTTATCTGCAGCCTTTAAAATATCCGTTAGTCTCCATTTATCATCTTCAAAAGTTTTACCAAACAATTCATTAACTGGGGTATCAATATACTCTCGAATCACGCAAGAGATATCTTGAATCTCTGTATAGTATGGATACAAATCTTCCACAGGCAAATCCCTGTTCAATAACCAACTTGAAGTACCCGTTGGACGTAGTTCTCGACTGCCTTCCCTTGGTATTAAATTACTCAAAAAGTCTTTTGGATAGTCAAATATTATTTCTTTGTTCAAAACAATCCAATATCTAGGAAGTGAAGTAGTTCCACGTTGACTCTTCATTCGATATGCATTGCAATGTATCTGAAAATCAAGATTTGGATCTACCAATAAGTATAATTGTTTTTGAAGTTTACTCCACGGTTTCATTTTTTATCCCTCTACAAATTCTACCTTGTCACCTTCTATTTTCATAAAAGCCTCCCACCAAAACTATGGAAGGCTTCATAGATAATTATATTAAATTAAACTCTCCTCTTCAAGGATGCTATTTAGAGATCGATTTTGTCCTAGTTCACATCTCGCAGCAGTTCAGTGACTCAACCTTCGTGCCACTGCGTTCGCTTTCGTCTACTGTTCCTTGCGAAGTGGCTACCTATAGCTCAGCCTTCGCAGAGCTTGGCTTCGCCGGATAGCCATATTATTCGAACTCGACATGTCCATCTCTATTGCCCATCTTACAATTTTCTCTTTATGAGCCAATCTCTATTTTCTGAAACATTCAGGAATTTTGGCATAAACTTCTTTTGAATAATCGAGCTGAGCTTGTTTTATATACGCATCCATTTCTTCAGAAAGTTTAACTCCACTATCTGATACAAAACCTTTACCATTTGCTCTGTCATTCATCTTAACCAGCAAATTGGCAAAAGCCTCATTACAACCGTCATCACAGTATTCAGGACCTCCAAATTCATCGTAGTAATAATCAGGTGCGGAAATCCAATAAATCATTTGAGCTGTTTCAATAGCACAATTAGGATTGTTTACAATGTGCTCCAGCAAAAAAGTTCCGTCGTCATAATTATGGTTTTCTGCCATGAAATGCAACTCTTCGGATGATGAGATTTTCTGAATCTCAGCCATAATTTCATTGGCATAATTATCAAATCCTATTTTTCTTTGTTTCGAAAATTCTTTATACACGATCCCTTCTTCATCTTGCTCAATCTCTTCTGCAAATTCCTCTTCTGACATGTCAAGACAGTCGTCATTTCCAGCAACGCTAGCTTTGAATACCAAGTCTTCTAAAATCTGTTTCCTCTCATCTGCGATCATAATAATCTCCTCCTTAAATTGTAATTTGTCCATATATCAACTAAATTGCTTCTCGCAACAAAGTAAGCTCTGTACATAGCTAAAACTAAATTTTCCGGTTTTACTTCAAATCCGTCAACTGTAATGCTATTGTTGAAGTATTCAACCGATTTATCGTGATTAACAAACTTATTAACACTTAGGTACTGTTCAATCTCATCAAGTAAAAAAACACTTTGTTTTAGAGGTAAGTCTTCAAAAGCATTTGCGTAATGAATGCTTTTCATAGTCTGTTTTAGCTTTGTTTTCGGGTATTTTTCTTTGAGTATATCCATTAATAAAACCACAAGATCATTAAATGTCTGACTATCTAAATCACCTATTCTCACACTGCCAATAATATTTTCATTGCGTAGATATTCAATTAGTTCAATCAAAGATTGTTTCAAATAAATTATGCTACTTTTACTCATTAAAATTATCCCCTCTTGTATTATAAAATTGTAAATTATCAACCACTATTTTCGCAAAAGTTTCCCTCCAAAACGATGGAAGGCTTTCCAAATAATTTTACTTCCTTGTCGCTCTGGAGAGAATTAGTATCGCTCCTACTTCGACGATTTTGCTGACCTCAACAGAATCGTATGTTACTTCATGCCCACTGTTCTGACAATCAATAATTACTATATGATGGGCTTGGACAACCAAGGCAACAATAATTTTATGGTTTCAAACGAAAATACCATTCTCTTTTCTTCAAGGTAATACTTTATTTACAAACAGTAGCTTTGCATTGTATCGGTTATTTTCTGCGTTTCCTGTACTGTTCCGGTTGTAAATTCATAGTCCTTTGATTTTTTATGTGCAATATTCACTCATTTTCTCTACTGTAACATATAAAATTTGTCTTGAATCAGACTAATTCACAATTTACTTTCCTATATTTTATGGATTTCTATTTCTGTATCTTGTTGATGAAAGATAAATGATATTCTCTACAACAAAATACGATTCGTTTGCCTTCCGGTATTTGTAATGCGATAATACTTTAACAGTTGAAAAATCGTCACCAACTAAAGAAATGTGTTTACCATTTAATTCATAACCTCCAGAATTCGTAATTCTAATTGTTTCTTTAGCCATTTCCCTTAAAAATGTTCTATCCCTCCCAATTCCTCCATTGAATAGTCTTTTGAACGAAAGTTTTATTTTTCAGTTGCATAATTCTCATCAGGCAATTATTTCCAGTCCATTTAGATAGGCAAATTTTATCAGTTCCGCCCCCGCAAACTCATTACTTACCTGAGAAGCCTCTTCTTTTGGCATATCTTTTAGCTTATTATAAAAACGGATGTACTTATTCTTAAACTTATCTTCTTTAAGCAGCTTATTAAAATACTTTTCAGCCTTCTCTTTTCCTCCGAAGTGATAGATGTAATACAGTAGATTATGGACAACAGTCGTACCATTTAAAATGTTTTCAATATTGGTTTCTGTATCTTCAAAGGCGTCAAATATGGGGATTATATAATCTCTTATAAGTCCACTAATTTCTTTCACAGTATACTCATAGCTTGCCCCTGCCAACTGCCACCATTTAAAAGGAGTTCTCCCTACCAGGGTACCAAACTCCCCACCATACACAAAACCATTATTGATATTTGCTTTTTTCATGCTTTTTGAATATATTGCAATATGAGGTATGAATTCTACACTACACTCATAGTTATTTCTATTACCCTGAAAATAAATTTCATAGGTAAGATCCTTGTTTTTAGATGTATTCTTTAATGTCTGTCCTTTGCCTATTATCTTAAAATCAGGGAAGTTACTCGCTATTTCCTGCCAGGCTTTTTCACATAATTCTTTGGGTTTCATTTTTGTATATACTCCTTAAATATCATATTTAGCATATATTGACTCAAAGCATAAATCTCTTTATTCATATTCTCCGTTCAAGTAATCCGAAACATATTTTCCCATATTCAGATCAAACTCTTCCCAAGAGGCAAGGGGAGTAAAAGTATTATGGTCCTTATCAACAGCACAAATTATTTGCTTATCCAAGTGCAAAACGATATCTACAACACTATAATGATGTTGCATAAATAAAGTTGGAACCTTATCCTCAAAAATTCATACTCCTCTTTAGTCAATTGGCAGCATGTTCCTCCACCCGATAAAAATACAAGAGTGTGTTTACCTTTACCTTCAACAAAGATGCTCATATTGTGACCATCAATTTCTACCAGTTCTCCTAAAGGAGTTAATAAAACTTTCTCACTTAACGAACAGATTTTATGCCGAATAACTGAAACCAGCAAAAACAATACTAAAATTGCTATGGTGATTATTGTAAATTTAATCCAAATTTTTAACACCTTTCCCACAATTTTTTCTCACTAAAATAGAATCTGTCGGGCTAATATATCAACCACTATTTACACAAATGACTCTCAACAAAACGATGGAAGGCTTCTAAACAATTCATCTAAATTCAACAACTCCCTTTCAGTCCTGATTTTGGGGCTTTTTAGCATCAAGATAATCACTCAGGAGTTTTTTTGTTCTCACAAAGCACTAAAATGTACTGCTTTCAACAACTTCATAACAGTAACATATTTGTTTCTGTCACTCCATCTCGCAGTAGCTCAGTGGCTCAACCTTCGCGCTACTGCACTCTCTTTCGTCTACTGATCCTTGCGAAGTGGCTACCTATGGCTCAGCCTTCGCAGAGCTCGGCTTCGCTGGATAGCCATCTTATTCAAACTCGATATGTCCATTGATTTCATTTTATATAAATGGCATAAAATCAATATTTTTGTTATCGGATTTAGTCTTATTATCTATTTTATTTCTGTTTATCTGATTTTTTGCAAGCATTTTGCAAGCACGAAACCATAATTTATTCTTGAGTATTCATTTTTACCTCTGAAATCAAAACACCATTTTCGTTGTTTTTTAACATTTCAGAAACCAAATTTTCAGAAAAAATTACGGTACTATTATCTATATCTGCCTCAAACATATTAGAATATTTTTCTTGCAATAATTTTGATAAAATACTGCTAATCCCACAGTTCAATAACGCAATTTTTGCTTTGTCATCCGTTCCATATTTTATTTTTAAATAAAGAGACTCTTCAATAAGTTCTAAAGAATATAGGATTTCTATATATTTTACTATTTCATTATCTATAAAATCATATTCTTCTTTTAATCTTACGATAGCTAAATTAACCTTTTCATATTCATCTTTTTCTGTAATGTCAGTCCAATACTCTCTATGTCCACCTCTGGTTTTATCCCCCCATTTACCAACATAAACAATTCTTGATTGTTCTTCTCTAAGCGTATTCCAATAACCAACCACCTCGTCTATCATTACTTTCATGGTAAATCCCATTATTCTCCAGTTAATTAACATTTTATAAAAATTTTGTGCTTCATGTTCTCTCAAACGTTTTAAATTATTATACTCACCTTGATTATCATTAATTTTAGAAAAAAACAAATAATCTATTGTATTAAAAACTGTATCCATGCTTTGAGCTTTATTTATATTTTCTAGTTCCTTATCTATTTGTTCCTCTATCTCAAATATATCAAATATGTTAATATTATTTTCAAAACATAATTGTCCAACTTTTGTTTTTGCCTTATTTGAATTATTATCTGTTATAACATCACAATGAGAAATATTGTCTAAAATATCTTCTGCCTTTTTCTTTTTTGTTTCATCAGAATTAGAATTGGCTAACAGTGGATTTTTTACATCATCAGCAATTTTATCATAATCTTCAACTAATATTTTTCGTCCTTTGACAAAATTTTCTACCTTAAAATTTTGTCTACAATATCCGCCTTTAACAATATGAATTTCTGGTAATAAGTATTTTAAATCTCCAGTACTATTATTAAAAATCTCTCCAAATCTGCATACCCTCCCAACTAAATTTTTAAAAGATGATGGTGACAAATATCCATTTCCCCTACAAGGATCTAATATAAACATCTTTGTTGCGGGAATATTTACTCCTTCAAGTAATGTAGAATTAGCAATAAGCATTTTTATTTCTGGCACATTAACATATAAGTCCTCTATAAAGTATCTTATTGGCTCTGGTATTGAACCATGATGATAAATAACCCCTTTTTCAATATAATCAGCTAATTTATAATATTCATGTACATATTCCCGCAAATCACTAGCAGCTTTATTAAGTCTAAGTATTTGTCTTTCAGGGAGTTTAGAAAATAGTTTATATGCAAAGCTTTCAAGCTTCTTAGGACTGTTTAAATATATTATATTTTTGTTATCGCAATTAGTAATAACAACATCTGCGTCGTCTCCTAATTCATTGACCTGTAAATCAATCAGCTTATCCTTCATCGTAGAATATTGATCTAATAAAACTTTCTTATTGTTCTCTAAGTCGTAAAAATAAAACATTTCTGACTTAACATTTTCAACAACACTATACCATTCATCAACATTCGGGAGACATTTAATCTTTAAGCTTTCTTTAGATTTTAGAAATGGAGTCAAATATTTACAAACGATGTCTTCGTTTCTTTTTTTGCAAATAATAATAACAGAAGCTAAGATAACACTGCGTGAATTTTCATCTGAAAATTCATCTAATATATTATGTGCTTCATCAACAACTAATAAATCAAATTTCAAATTTGAATTGTTCTGTAGCAATCTCAATAATCTTTCTTGAGTTAACACAGCAATTATTTCATTATCTTTATCATTATACATTTCCGGATATGTTATTATTTTCCTGTATCCAAATTGATTTATAATCCTTTTCTTTGTTTGTACTAAAAGAGATTTGGTAGGAGAAATGATACATATTTTTTTAAATTTAGTGTGATCAATAAATGATAATATCAATTCTGTTTTTCCATACGACGTTGGAGCAACAATAATCTGCGATTTTAATTTTGATTCTGCTGCTTCCTTAAATAATTCAAACTGTCCTATTGTTCGATACGAATTATTCCATTTAAATTCATCGCTCTCTATACTGTTTATTTCAGTATAGATATTCCCATATTTCCCTAAATAATTTAGGTTGTTTTCTATAAATTTAGATATGGGGATAAGCCCTTTATTCAAACTTAATTCGTATAGTGGTTTATAATCGTCCGTTATTTTACTATATAATAAAAATAATCTGTATCCTAACCTTTGTAGATTTTTATTGTCCAATTTAGTCAAAAAAATCCCCACTGATAATATCTTCTCTAACTCTACCTCTGATAACGCTGCATTCATTTGTAACTTTCCATACAGTTCAGGAAACTTAGTATTATAAAGTTTTTTTAATGTTAATTTATCCATATGTTTACTCCTAAACCAATGTTGATAAATAATCTATTACTACCTGAAATGTCTGTTTTTGTATTGCTATCAATCTAATTTTCGAGAATTTATTTGACTTTAAGATTGATATATACAAATTATTTAATTTCGATGCTTCTATCACAGAATCAAATAAACAAAATACCGTACCACCTAAAACAACATTTTTATCAATACTTGAACATGAATTACTATTCTTTTCAAGTATATTCATTATGGTCTTTTTTTCACTATTATCATCCAGAGAACTTTTCACACTCTTTATCGCATTTAACCATAATTGTGAATTGTCTTTATTTAATCTTGTATCCAAATCTTTTCTTGCTACATTTATTCTTTCACATACTTTTTCTGTAGAAGTTTTTAATTTCCCTTGCTCACCAGCTTTCGATTCAATAATCCACAAATCTCCAGCAGAGTCAACAGCTATAATGTCAAATCCTTTTTTTACATTTCTTTCTTCCATGTTAAAAAATGGAGAAACTATTTTCATATCAGTAAATTCTCTAATCATAACATTCAATAATATTTCTCCAATAGCGCCAATCTTCTTATTTTTAACTTTGGGAAGTCTATAATTAACAAGTTCCTTTATGGTTTCATCAAACGAAAAATATTTAGATGCTGAAACAAGAGCATATTCTCCATGACAGATTTCAACCAATTGCTCTTTTATTTTATCCTTTAATTCATCACTTAGATTATGAATTTCTAATATAATACTTTTTCCAATTTTTCTTTCAACTACACCATACATTATATTTTCCTTTATTATTATAATTAAGCTTTATACTCTCCAGTAGCCTCTTTTATCATCTCATCATGCCAATCTACAATTTCTAATGGCATTTCATGATATTTATCAAAGACTTCACTTTATTTTCAATTATCTTCTTCAAGGAATCTGTATCCATTGAATAATCTTCATATCTGCAATGGTTTCTTCATCTCTGGATAGAGAATTATCTTTCTATCCCTAAAATCTGAAATCACATTTTTATCCAAGTATGTGCTTACAAATAGACTGTAATCAAATGCATTATTAAATCTAATTCTATAATCTCCTGAATGTCTTGAAACAGACTCCATTTCCATCTTTCTTTGATTATAACCTAAATCTTTACTTAAATATATATTTACTAAACCACAAGACGATTATCTTGTATAATATCGCTATATTTATTATTTAATAATTCATCACAATAGAAATAATCTATTTTATCCAAGATACTTGCAAAGTCCAAATATTCTATCGAGGAAAATTCATCAGTCTCTAACCCTGTATTAAGAACATATTTGTAATCATCAAAGTCATAAAATTTATCAGCATTATCAGATGTCAAATTATCATGGATTCTTGTTGATTTTGCTATCAAGCAAACATACTGAAAATCTTTGTCAATATATTGCGTTTTATTATTTGGATGAGCCATTGAAAAATGCTGATTTGGTGTAAGCATAATTAGATTCTCAATAAAATCTGCTATACTAGGATAATCAGACTGAGCAAAAATATGGTGAGCTTGTGTTGCTTTAACCAATTCTGTACTTTGACATACTTCTGTTTGCCCATTATTGAATATGTCATTAAATTTACGCACAGCCTTTTTAGCCTTATTAACAGTGTATGTTGCTAAAGCTCTCGCTTGTAGTTGTGCTACTGTAGGTTCATATTCTGACCTTGTTACTGACTTATCCTTACCGCTCAACTCATCTCTCCAGTTAGAACGATTATATTGCAAATCATTCAATGTAATTGCAAACTTTGATATTTTTCCCTTTTCAGTGCCTAATTTCTTCAGTTTAAACGCTAGTGGATTTATAACCTTAGTAAAAATTCTTCCACATTCTGTCTCGCCATTTATTTTTGTATTGTTAATTGTAAAACTTATAAAGTTATCTCTCACTTCTTTATAAGAATCCTTAGTTTGTATTCTAAAGAAGTCCTCAAATGACTTCATTAATCCACTGTCTGATAAAACTTTGCTAATATATTCGTATAGGAAATTTAATGCATTCATGGGTCTTAATGCTATTTTATCCAAAATTTCTTGATTGTTTATAGAATAATAATATCTATTTTTTTCTTTTCTAACGTTAAGCACATGACTATAACCTAGAAGCTTTATGGGTTGCCCAAAATATTTATCATATTCATTTCCGGCTTTTAATTCGGGGTCCGGCTTAGAAAAAATCGAAACCACATTTTCTCTTGCATAATCACTATGCCAAATATCCGATACAGTAAACTCTCCAGAATTAGAATTCTCTACATATTCATTTATACAGTCTGCAATTATAGAAACCACATCATATGTACACTTCTGATCAATCCATCGTGCATCACCAGACTTTCTAATATCATAATCATATTGACTTAAAAATTCATCATACAAACTCATATCACACCTCTAACATCATAGTTCCCATCCTATATTAAAACAATTAATCGCTAATGAAATATTTTCTTCTGTAGTTTTCCCTATTAATTGTTGTTCAAACCTATGAATAACACTCTCACATTCATTTGGGAAAACATTACTGCTATATCCGGCATCATGTACTGAAAAATCATATTCTGCTATCAAATGATTAATATATTTGTTAGAATTTATTCTACACGTCATAGCATCTCCTCTTCCTGCACTAGATGCTTGCCATAAATCATGTAAATGATAATTAAGCATCTCTATGTCTTTATAATAATGGATTCTGCATTCTCTAGCCCATGCACCATCCACATGATTGCCCTCTATATGAATACTAATACTATTATTAAACTTTGTTATATTATCACCATACCCATCGTAATGCCTAATATTAGATAAAAAACCCAATGTTTTTGCATATTCGAATAAATCAGTAAACTGTATCCCGGATCTCCCCCAACGTGGATTATCTGTTGTAAAATCAAGATTAATCATTTTTCCCTCCAGCTTCAAGTTTTAAATCTGTATTAACCCCAAACCAATAACAACTTGTTTTATCAACATTCAAAGAACGAGTTTGGTAATTTCTTGCTATTCTATAAAAATTTCTAAATTCATCACTCGAAATATAATTTAATTGTTTTTCATTTAGATTTATATTTTTTTCTTTAGGAATCAATATAGCTACAGAACCATTAACAACATATCCTTTATCTTTCTTTATAATACGTGGTTTATAGGTCATATTCGGTGTCAAATATACCCCTGTATCATTAAAGAATTTATTCACGGTAAACTTTGAAACTGTTTCTATATCTATAAAAGAATCATATCCCTCTATTGTAACTATCTTCCCTGTATCTAATATATTTCTAGATTTTAACACTCTAATTTGATACTTATCAGTTTTATTTAATGAAGTATTTCCGTTAGTTATTTGTCTATCTCTGAAAACATCAAAAATTCCAAATTTCATTTTCTGAAAAACTTCATCAAAAAAATCATTTCGATAAATTATCCAGTATGGTAATTTATCATCGAAAATATATTTACTTTTTTGATTTATCGAAATCCCTAAAGTAGTCGATATTACTTTTGTATACATCGGAAGTTGATTACAATCTATAACTAAGTTAATAGTTTCAACAAGAACGCCCTTGAATCCATTTTCACCAAAATCAATTATGCTATCAATCCTATTTCTAATTAGCAAATCCCTTGTATCTTTGAACTCCGATGTATTCAATATGGTTTTCGGTAAAATCATAGACACATACCTTGCACTTGAAATTGCTTTTTCCAAAATAAACTCTGCAAGATTAGTGGAATTCTTATTAAAGTTATTTTTGAGTAACTTATTTCTATAAGAACCACTAATTTTAGAGAAAGGTGGATTGCCTATGATTAAATCAACTTTATCGTGCTTATAGTCCATATAATCTTCGCAAACAAAGCTAATTTTAAAATTACTCGGTATGTTTTTTTCATCGTATAAAATTTTCAGTGTTTCTATTGTATCTTCATCAATATCCACAACTGTAAGATTAACAAGCTTTTTATCTGCATATTTTTTGAAAACAAAGGGAAGAAAATTGCCCGAACCTACAGATGGTTCTATGATACTAATCTCATCTGTTTCTAACTCTGGTAAATTTTCAAAAATAGTTTGAATAATATACTTATTTGTAAAATATGCAGAATTTTTTTGTCGCTTTGCATTTGCATATTCAATTATCATCGACAAAGCAGACAAACTAAGGCGATCCTTATTCTCACATAAATATTTTTTCAGGTTTCCATTTTCATCAAGTTTATTATTCCCAATGATTTCCTTAATATCCTTATGTGTCAATTTAGGCAATAGAAGAAAGCGTTTAATCTTAACAGCTATTTGCTGAAAAATAGCTGTTGGAACAGCCTCTCCTATACTCTGCCTAATATTCATTTCTTCTTTTTTAGATATTTTTTGTTTTTCTGTTGTAGATAATTGATTTAAAAAACTTAAGTCATAATCCAACCAATTAAATGAATCTGGAATAGTCATCATATGCATTAGTTCTCTAATCGAAAAGACCCTGTTATCAATAGGATGAACTGTATTTTGACTTGCCATTTGATCATTTCTTGTATGAATACAAGGAGCGACTTTCGAATATACCTGACGTGTATATTTATCTGCGTTCTTTGCTTTATTAACAACAAGTTTGCCACCTACCATTCTATGTGGTTTTAATTCATCATCCTCATTGTCAAAGGCACTTTGTCCTTGCTCTAATTTTTCTATCCAAGAGAGCATATGACTCGGGTATGTCCTAAAACTATGGAAGAAATCATCAGGATCATACTCTCCCCAATTGAGACTCCTCATATTGCCAATAACTTCAAACAAAGTTTTTTCGGAAGTATAATCAGGCATTAATTCAATAACAGAAATATCATCAGAAAACTTCTTATCAACTCCAATCACAAGTGTACGAGTTCTAGAAGAATTTGAACCATAATTTTTAAAATTAAGTACTGCATTATGAATTAAATATCTATCACTTAATTCATTTATTATCATTTCTCCTATCGCCACTACTTTACCGTGCTTATCTATGCAACCTGTTTTCCAAAATGCTGCAACATTTTCAAACACAAAAAATCTTGGATTTATACTGCTTATTAAATCCACACTTTCTCTAATCAAACTATTTCTTTCAATTTCTTTTTCTTTTTTCTTATGGTTTGCAACGCTCATTCCCTGACAAGGGGGTGTTGCTATAACTACATCAACTCTATCATTCCCAAGTTTATTCCACCTGTTAATCTCAGCATAAATCATCTGTTTTGTTGAAGCTTCTTTTATATCTGCAGCAATATATCCACTATCAAAGATACATTTGTGATTTATTTTTTGTATATTGAGTCTTTTTTCTAGTAATTCATTTGTTGCTATACATTCAAACCCCTCAAGCTTAAATCCATAACAGCCTACACCTGCAGAAGAAAAAAGTGAAATATATGTGGGTTTATCTTTAATCATTATCTATTCCCTCTTTTCCCTTTTCAAAATTTTCATCTACAATATGTTCAATTACATCATTGACATCACAGTCCAGTTCATCACAAATCTTATCTATCATTCTCAAGCTAACATATCTATCTTTCCCCATATTAGCTAATGTTACAGAATTCATACCCGTAATATTTTTCAAATCAGTTTTAGTCATATTTTTATCAATTAGTAACTTCCATAATTTATTGTAACTAATAGACATACCATCACCTTTACTTTTATAAATATAATATTTATAAAAGTATATCATAAATGCATATTTTTTTCAATCAAAAAACCATCCCCACGTTGAACGTTGAGATGGTTTTTATAGAAAAAATACTATGTTTTTTTCCATAGCATTTTTTCTCATTGGTAAATTGCAATCACTTCTATTGTTTTATAATCTTGATCTGCATATATCTCATACAAACCTTCCGTTCTCTCACTAATGCTTCTTCTCAACGACCTATTAAGCCTCATAAAATCTTTTAATGGATCATAAAAAGGTTTATTCTTTCCAACTAATGGTGTTGAGGTAACTCTTGCAACTATAGTAATTTCAAGTTCCTCAAATTCTTCTAAATCCTCATATTCTATTAACATATTAGAAGATATTATTTTTGAACACATTAGCGCATTCTCAAGTTCCAATATAATTGGTATTTTTGTATCTGTAGATCCAAAAAATGTTTTAAACACTTTTTGCTCAGTTTCATCTACAATTTCAGAAGAAATAGAATCCATCAGAAAAGGTTTAAATTTTTGTATTGTTTGAGTAATATCAAATTCTTGCGGAACAAACATATACCCATTAAATTTAATAATACTACCTCTACCAATTGTTTTAATATCAAATTGTTTTATTGTAAAATCAAAAAAATCGTCTCTATCGTTGAGCAACTTTTCAAAATTATCACAATTGTACAGAAGACTTTCTTGAACTTCTGCTGTATATTTTTTAGAACCCTTTAAATATCCTCCAATAAATCTTAAATCCAGTTTAGTAGATTTGTCACTTTGAACTTCGTATTCTTTAACTTTTAAACTTTGTTGTCCAAGTATTACAGAACAATATTCTGATATTTTTTTATCATCGTAATATATAACATTACCAAAAATACTAATCACCTCCTAACTGATAAATTTAAATAATATGATTTACTCATAAAAATCTGCAAGAATTTTGCAAGCACGACATCCTAAAATGGCTATTTATAAAGCTTTAGAGCCTATTTTTAATTACTCAAACTCAATAGTACCCGGTGGTTTTCCTGTGCAGTCATACAGCACGCGGTTTACATGATCCACCTCGTTGACGATTCTGCGAGTGGCTACTTCCAGGACTTCCCAAGGGAGCTGTGCTGCTTCTGCTGTCATGAAGTCCGAGGTTAGAACTGCCCTCAGGGCGATAGCATAATCGTAAGTTCTAAAGTCTCCCATTACTCCTACCGACCGCATATTTGTGAGGGCTGCAAAGTACTGACCTATGTCTCTTGAGATGCCCGCTTTTTCCACTTCTTCGCGGTAGATTGCATCGGCTTCCTTGACGATTTTAACTTTCTCTGGTGTAACTTCTCCGATGATTCTAACAGCCAATCCCGGTCCCGGGAACGGTTGTCTGAACACCAAGTATTCAGGAATTCCAAGTTCCAGCCCGGATTTTCTGACCTCATCTTTGAAAAGGTCTCTGAGCGGCTCGATGATTTCCTTGAAGTCCACGTGATCCGGCAAGCCGCCTACGTTGTGATGGCTCTTAATCGTAGCGCTATGTCCTGAACCGCTTTCCACGATGTCGGGATAAATGGTTCCCTGCACGAGGAAGTCGACGGCTCCGATTTTCTTCGCCTCTTCTTCAAAGACTCTGATGAAAAGCTCGCCGATGATTTTTCTCTTTTTCTCAGGTTCGGAGACTCCCTTTAGAGCTTCGTAAAATCTCTCTTGGGCATTCACTCTGATGAAATTCAAATCGTACTTACCGGTTTCTCCGAAAACCGCTTCAACTTGGTCTCCCTCATCTTTTCTCAGCAGACCGTGGTCGACGAAAACACAGGTCAATTGTCTACCCACAGCTTTGCTGAGCATAACTGCAGCTACCGATGAATCGACACCGCCTGACAGGGCGCACAAAACCTTTCCATCGCCTACCTTTGCCTTGATTTCTTTGATGGATTCTTCCACAAAGGAGTCCATCCTCCAATCTCCGCTACACTTGCAAACATCTTTTACAAACTTTTTGAAAATTTGCATTCCTTCCACGGAATGCATTACTTCCGGATGGAACTGAGTTGCGTAAAAGCCCCTTTCCGTATCTTCCATAGCCGCAACCGGACACACGGGAGTGCCGGCAATTTTTTTAAATCCTCTTGGGACCTGTGCTATATAATCCGTATGGCTCATCCACATTATGGTCTTGGCGGAAACTTCGCCCATTAAAAACGAATTTTTATCCACGTCTATTTCAGTTTTTCCGTACTCGCTGACCGGTGCCGTTTCAACCTTTCCACCCAGAGAGTGGGCCATCAGCTGGGCTCCGTAGCATATTCCCAAGATTGGGATGTTCAGTTGAAACAGCTTTTTATCGTAAGCGAGCGCCGATTCTCCATAGACGCTGTTTGGTCCCCCTGTAAAGATTATTCCCTTCGGATTCATCTCTTCAATTTCCTTCACGGTAAACGTATGGGGTTTTATCTCCGCATAAACATTCAGCTCTCTGACTCTTCTCGCAATGAGTTGAGCATACTGACCCCCAAAATCCATTACCAAAATTTTTTCATGTTTCATCATGGTAAGTTTCCTCTATTTGTAATTTATTTCAATATTTTCTATTCGAATGTTCAATGCGCCCGATATCTGTCCATAGGCGAACGGGCAATGTTGCATATGGTTAAGCCGAACTTCAACATTCAATCCGCCAAACTCAGAGCAGACTTTTACAGCAAAGCTCGTAATCCGTCGCATTTCAACATTCGCTCCTCTAAATTCAGATTTCAAACGAGCTTATCTGTTTGAACCGCTGCCCGTAGTTTCCTTGGTTATCACGTCGTGAGCTCCGCCTTCTACTATGGAAGTCGCTGAAACCAGGGTCATCTTGGCATTCTTCTGCAGCTCAGGAATTGTCAGTATTCCGCAGTTGCACATGGTAGACTTCACTTTTTGCAGAGATTGTCTAACGTTATCAGACAGCTTTCCCGCATATGGAACGTAGGAATCGACACCTTCTTCAAAGCTCAACTTCTTATCTCCGCCCATATCGTATCTCTGCCAGTTTCTGGCACGGGCTGAACCCTCGCCCCAGTACTCTTTAACATAGCTTCCGTTCAGGTTAACTCTCTGTCCGGGAGCTTCATCAAATCTCGCAAAGTACCTTCCTAGCATTATGAAGTCCGCACCCATGGCGAGAGCCAAGGTCATATGGTAATCGTAAACGATTCCGCCGTCGGAGCAAATAGGAATGTATATGCCGGTCTCTTCAAAGTACTTATTTCTAGCCTTCGCTACATCTTGAACCGCCGAAGCCTGACCTCTGCCTATGCCCTTTTGCTCTCTGGTTATGCAGATAGAACCTCCACCGATACCGATTTTTATGAAGTCCGCACCGGCTTCTGCAAGATACCTGAATCCATCGCCGTCGACTACGTTTCCCGCACCTATTTTGACAGTATCGCCGTATTTTTCTCTGACGAATTTCAAAGTGTCCGTCTGCCACTCGGAAAATCCTTCCGAAGAATCTATGCAGATAACATCGACGCCGGCTTCCACCAGGGCAGGAATCCTCTCTTCATAGTCCCTCGTGTTGATCCCCGCACCGACAATATATCTTTTGTGATGATCTAAAAGCTCATTCGGATTCGCCTTGTGACTGTCGTAATCCTTCCTGAACACGAAATGGGTTAACCTCTGATTTTTATCCACTATCGGCAAGGCATTTAACTTGTTATCCCACAGAATATCGTTCGCCTCGCTGAGAGTAACTCCAGATTCCGCATATACCAACTTCTCAAAAGGAGTCATAAATTCTTCAATTTTTGTATCCGGGCTCATCCTGCTGACTCTGTAATCTCTGGAAGTTACCAGTCCAATTAGCTTTCCATCAGCTGTCCCGTCCTCTGTCACCGCTGTTGTGCTGTGACCGGTTCTCTCCTTGAGTTCAAGTAAGTCTTTCAAAGTCTGATCCGGTCTTATGTTGGCATCGGAAGTTACAAACCCAGCTTTTGTATCTTTGGCTCTTTTTATCATTTCCACTTGGCTTTCAATTGGCTGCGAACCGAAAATGAACGATATGCCGCCTTCCTTTGCCAGTGCCACTGCCATTTTATCATCTGAAACCGCCTGCATGACTGCTGAAACCAATGGAATGTTCATTGAAAGTGCAGGTTCTTCTCCCTTTTTAAACTTTACGAGAGGTGTTCTCAGTGATACGTTCTCCACTCTGCACTCCTTAGAAGAGTAACCTGGAATCAGTAGGTACTCATTAAAAGTTCTCGACGGTTCATTGAAATACTGTGCCATAATTCCTCCTTAATATATTCTGTGATAGCTTTTCAAGCTTCTCACACTCTAAAATTTCACACCCGAAAATTTTGATAGATATCCTTGTGAATTCAACGTGAATTACAACATAAAATTATGATGAAATTCTCTTAAAATTCTCTAATCTTTTGAATTTATATTATATACCAGTTACTTTTGTTTTTCAATACATTACAGTTGGAGACACGGGAAAGTTTTTCACTTTTCGCATGAGATTTTTCAGACTGAACTTCAGCTGCTTTCATGCTGTCTTCACGTAGATGATTTTCTTTGAAAACTGTACCAAGTCTGTTCTTAAAACATCCCATCAAACATCCCATTTTTTTCGGAATGCTTCTCTCCTGGAAGCGATGCATTTTTTATCTCATATCGACTTCTCTCGTTCGGTGAATCCTATACGCTCCTCTTTGCTACAGCGCTTTTTTTATTAAAATTATCATCTTTGTCG
>ERZ773022.567-NODE-567-length-29351-cov-9.687875_pt1 | contig 29351 bp, 31 predicted proteins | sample MGYA00580839_ERZ773022 | MGnify/ENA primary metagenome ERZ773022 (study PRJEB29015, sample SAMEA2738020) | human oral metagenome | biome: human oral; feature: human-associated habitat; material: dental | place: China | collected 2044 ... | reverse complement strand
TCGAGTTCCGCCATCGCAAGTGCTTTATGAACCCGCGCATCATCAATTTCATCGGGGGCTTCTCCTAATGCCACATTCTCGCGAATGGTCGCATCGATCAGATAGATGGACTGCGGGACATAGGCGATATTCGCCTGCCACGCCCGCAGCTCGCGGCGAATATCTACCCCATCGACAGTAATCTTGCCGCGCGTGGGTAAAAACAGCCCCAGCAGGATGTCCACAAAGGTGGTCTTTCCCGCCCCTGATGGTCCAACGATGCCAACAAAACTCCCCTTGGGTACAGAAAAGTTGACATCTGTCAGCACTTCCTCCCCGGCAGGATACGAAAATCCCAGATGCTCCACGCGAATCTCCTTTGTAAAGGAAAGCGGCGGAGGGACATCAGCGATTTTGAGTTTACGGTGGTGATACTTACGGGATTTGATGGCAATCAGCTCGCGGTACAGCTCATCAAACAGCGGCAGCTGAAACTTGATGCCGTTTGACAGGTTCACAATACGGTTCGCACTCGGCATCAGCCGAAATGCCGCCAACGCCAGAACGCCGAGGAGCGGCACAATCTCCGAAGGTGCGTATCCAACGGCAAGTTTTCCAATGATGAGCAGGAGGAGCGCGCATACGACGAGTGTCTCGATGATCATGCGCGGAAGCTGACTCAAAAAGAGATAGCGGCGATTGGCAGCGCCGTATTGTTCATAGTTCTCCTCGAACTCCCGAAGAAAATACTCCTCCTTCCGCATGATTTTCGTTTCTTTGATTGCGCCCAGTCCCTGATTCACGGAGCGGATATACCGTGCGGCAAAGGCATTCTGTATCTGCCCCGTCTTTTCCATACTGCGGCGGAAGGAGCGCAGGAGCACATAGATCATCCCGCCCATAACCCCCGCGACGATGATCGCCGTGAATGGATCGGCGGCGATCAGCACCAGCCAGATCGTCAGTGCCGTAACGATTTCGGTGAGAAGCTGAAATGTGGGAATTAATATGTTGGAAAAAATGACAATGCCGCTGCTGTTGACATTCCGCAGAAGCACAGCGGTGTTATGATTGAGATGAAAGAGATAGGGCTTCGCGAGGTAGTTCGCCATCAATTCCTTCGAGAAGTGAATCTGATTGGACAGGGAGAAGTCAATCTGCAGGCGAAGCTGCCATGCGAGATAGAGATTCTTTAGGATATAGAGTACGATGAGGAGCCCTGCAAGGCCCATGATGAGACCGGTGTGTGTCGTAATCCCAACGCGCTCGGCGTACGCGGCGATGTCTGCGTGCCGCGTCAGAAAGTCCGGCTGCCCCATCAGTGAAATGAGCGGAAGGATCGCCCCGATGCCGACTGCCTCGAGGACCGCGCCGAGCAGCATCACAACGACGAGAAACGCACAATACCTGAGCTCATGCGGTGTAAAAATTGAGAAAATCCGAAAGAATAATTTCATCGAGAAAATACTCCCCATGGATAGGAAGAACTATAGGAGCCCTTATAAAACAAGAGAATAGAAAAAGGATATGATAAAAAACAGTATAAACATTAAAATATCATTGTCAACACATTGGCAAAATCATTGGCATGGATTCTCACTTTTATCGCTCCGCCCGCACCGGATGCGCCAAGAAGTCCTGATAAGCGAGACGAATTCCTTCCTCGAGTTCTGTCTTATAGTGCCATCCGAGCCTCTCCGCCTTCGAGACATCGAGGAGCTTGCGCGGCGTGCCGTTCGGCTTCGTCGTATCCCAGCGGATCTCGCCGTGATAGCCGACCACACGGGCGACCATCTCCGCAAGAGCATGGATCGAGAGTTCCTTTCCCGTTCCCGCATTGACCGTCTCATCGCCGCTGTAGTGATTCATGAGGAACACACAGAGATTCGCGAGATCATCCACATACAGGAACTCGCGCAGCGGCGAGCCGTCCCCCCAACAGGTCACGGATGCGGCGTGCGTCTCCTTCGCCTCGTGAAAGCGTCGAATCAGTGCCGGAATAACATGGCTGTGCTCCGGATGATAGTTGTCATTCGGTCCATAGAGATTTGTCGGCATCACGGAGATATAGTCCGCTCCATACTGTTTGTTCAGGCAGGCACAATACTTCAGCCCCGCAATCTTCGCCAGCGCATACGCCTCATTCGTCTGCTCGAGCGCCGATGTCAGGAGGCAGTCCTCCTTCATCGGCTGGGGGGCGAGACGCGGATAGATACAGGAGGAGCCGAGGAACTCGAGTTTCCGGCATCCGTTCCTCCATGCAGCATGGATGACGTTCATCTCGAGCATCATATTCTGATACATAAAGTCTGCCGGAGCCTCGGCATTCGCCTGAATCCCGCCGACCTTTGCCGCCGCCAGGAATACGTACTCCGGCTTCTCCTCGGCAAAGAATGCCTCAACGGCATCCTGGCGGCAAAGATCAAGCTGTGCGTGAGTGCGCGTTATAACATGTGTATACCCCTGCCGCTCAAGCTCTCGGCAGATGGCAGAGCCGACCATGCCGCGATGCCCCGCCACATATATTTTTGCATTCTTTTCCATCATCGCACTATCTATCCTCGGTGCTCTTCTGTCCACTTTATCTTATCCTCTTTAGAAATCGATGAACCGATCTGAACCTCGATCACCACCATGCGCTCCCGCGCACTGATTTTATGCTTCATCCCTGCAGGAATATCGATCACATCGCCTGCTGCAGCAGAATGTGCCACGCCATCGAGGAGCACCGTACCGCACCCGCTGACCACATTCCATATTTCACGGCGATGTGCGTGACTGTGATAGTTCATCGCGTGCCCCGCATTCAGCGTCACCTTGATGGTCAAGCTCTCCTCCTCCACATCGATGATGCGAAAACTCCCCCATGACTTTTCCGCAAACATGACCGGCTGACTGATACGCTCGACATAGGGCTTCATGTGACTGGAAGATGCCTTATCCGCTACGAGGATCCCCTCGGGGCTTGCCGCGACGATGAGATGCTGTGCGCCCATGACGAGCACGGGAACATCCATCTCATTGACCACATGCGTATTGCGGCACATATCATCCAATACGACATTCCCGAGCGCCGTTTCTTCCATGATCTCGGTCAGTGTGTTCCACGTGCCGAGATCCTTCCACGTGCCGCCATAGCGGAGCACGCTGATATTTGTCTCATGTTCGGCAACAGCATAGTCAAAGCTGATCTTCTCAAAGCTCTCATACGCGGAGAGGAGCCCCTCATAGTCCGAGCACCCGAGCAGCTGACGTGCCTGTGTCAGAACATACCCCAAACGATAGGCGAACACCCCGCTGTTCCAGAGTGCCCCTTCGTCGATGTACCGCTGTGCTGCCGCTTCATCCGGCTTTTCGCGAAAGGAGAGGACATGGCTCACACGCTCCTTATCCTGCGGCAAAATATAGCCGTATTTCTCACTTGGATAGGTTGGTTCAATCCCCATCAGCATCAGCTCCGCCGCCCCTGTTTCCGCAAGCTGCGTCAGCTGACCCACGGCGGCGAAATAGCGGTCTTCCACATAGGGGTCAACAGGACAGACAGCAACGGCTTCGTTCTCTTTGATGCCCTTGACATCATGCAGATAGGCACTGACCAGTGCGGCTGCCGGAAACGTATCACGGCGGCATGGCTCAACGCAGATATCAACTGCATCCCCCAACTGATTCCGCAGCACGGAAACCTGTGCTTTCGATGTCGCAATTGTAATATCAGCATGCGGCATCATACGGCGAACCTGGCCGCACACCCGCTGTGCCATCGAGCAGCGCGAACCGTCGTTCTGCCGAAAGAATGGAATGAACTGCTTGGAACGAATGTCATTCGAGAGCGGCCACAGACGCTTCCCTGAGCCGCCCGAAAGCAGAACGATGTGCATATACACGCTCCTTTGACGGAATCCTCAGTCCCCGTACTTCTCCCGATCTGCCTGCACCATCATGCGAATCAGTGCAGGGAACTCCACCTTACGCGTCCATCCAAGTTCCCGCTCCGCCTTCGACGCATCGCCCAAAAGAAGCTCCACCTCAGCAGGACGGAAGAAGCGCGGATCGACATCGACGAGCAGGCGGCCCGTTCTTGCGTCATATCCTTTCTCCTCGCCCCCAGTGCCGCGCCACTCAAGCACAATGCCCGTCTCACGAAATGCCGTCTCTACGAACTCACGCACCGTATGCGTCTCGTTCGTCGCAAGCACATAGTCGTCGGGGGTGTCCCGCTGGAGCATCCGCCACATCCCTTCGACATAGTCGCCCGCAAAGCCCCAGTCCCGCTTCGCGTTGAGATTGCCAAGAGAGAGCTTCTCCTGCTTTCCCGCAAGAATTTTGGCGACTGCCATCGTAATCTTGCGCGTCACGAACGTCTCTCCGCGGCGCGGCGACTCATGGTTGAAGAGGATGCCGTTCACGGCAAACATCCCATAAGACTCGCGATAGTTCTTCGTAATCCAATAACTATAAAGTTTTGCCGCACCATAAGGCGACTTTGGGTAAAACGGCGTCGTCTCGCTCTGGGGGGCAGTATCCGGAAGTCCGCCAAAGAGCTCCGACGTCGATGCCTGATAAAAGCGGATGGGAAGCCCGCTCTGGCGCACCGCTTCAAGAAGGCGTATTGTCCCAACCCCCGTCGCCTCTGCTGTATACTCCGGCACCTCGAATGAAACTGCCACGTGAGACTGCGCAGCGAGGTTGTAGACCTCATCCGGCTGAATCTCACGAATGAGGCGGTGTGCATTGCTCGAATCCGTCAGATCGCCATAGTGAAGGAGAATCCGCCCATCATATTGTGTATCAGAAAGCAGATGATCAATCCGCTCCGTGCATGGCGTGCTGTGCCGACGGATAATGCCGTGCACCTCATAGCCTTTGTCAAGCAAGAGCTCTGTCAGATAAGAACCATCCTGGCCGGTGATTCCAGTGATTAGTGCTTTTTTCATTATATCATCCCCTACAGGAAAAATTGACATTCTATAATCACACACGCGCTCTGATTCCCCTGATGACATAATGGACCATATAAATCAAAGATCTCAGCATGGTGAGCTGCTGACTGTCTCGATAGACTCTCCATGTCCACAGCAGGCTCTTCAATTTATTGGCAGACAGTGAACCGCCTCGTACGCGATATCTTGCCAAATCATCTGTCATGCCATAAATCCTGACTCCTGTCTTTGCCAAGTTCAGCCAAGCAGCATAATCCTCATGATGAACCATAGGCATACTCAGCGATGCGCATTGTGATCGATCGATCATCACCGTCAAACATCCGATGCAGTTTCCTCGGAGAAGCTTATCATAGGTGACATCCGGCACAATTGGAACAGGTTTTCCCGCATCCTGTATGTCATGGCAAAAGCGGCGATAAGAGGTATACGACATCGCAGCCTTTGTCTTTCTCATGAACTGGAGCTGTCTTTCCAGCTTGTCGGGAAGCCATACATCATCACTATCTAAAAAAGCAACATATCTTCCTGTTGCTTGTTGAATCCCTGCATTTCTCGCATTTGCGACACCTTGATTGCGTTCCAGTCGAATAAGATGAATCCTGTGGTCCTGAAGCAAAGGCGTAAGTACCATCTTTATATCTTGTTGCGAGCCATCGTCGACAACAATCAATTCCCAAAATTGATATGTCTGACAGGAGACGGAACGAATCGCTTCACGAATATATTTTGTATCATTATAGACCGGCATAATCACCGATACACGTTTATCTACATAGTGTGTTCTTGCAACATCGTTATATTCACTATCGTGACTTAATTTCATTCCAGATGTCCATTCCTTGGCAAAAAATCATGCAATATATCTATTCAATCACTAGATATGCAAAGACACATAAGCTATTCTTCTATGCCCTCATTTAGAAGCTGTAACCACGCCCGTAGATTTGTGTTGCTTGCATACGTCCGATCAAAAAAGATCCGTGCCTTCATTCCGAGCCGTTCGCATAAACCTAAGTCAGAAGCCATACGACACATATACTCCAGAAACATACGCGGATCACTTGTATGCATATATGGCACGTCCTCCTGCAAGGCATCATACATAACGCCTCGATGAGATTCTTCCGTTGTCACGACCGGGATACCATACGAGAGTGCTTCAAGCAGTTTAATTTTGACACCTGACCCTTTGATAATCGGAACAACGACAAATTGTGCACCGATCATGCAATCTTCCAATTCCTGCGCCGTGAGAAACCCTGTAAGTTTAACACTCGGATATGCTGCCAGTTTTTGCTTTACTGCATCGCTAACTTTCCCTGTTATGACCAGCTTATAATCAGGATACTGCAACAGAAAGTCACTCCATATATGCTCCAACAGCCACATAATCCCATGTAGATTCGGATAAAATGATAGTCCTCCTGTAAAAACGATCTGTTTAGATGTATTTCTTGTCCAACATCTCTCTTTTGATGACAATATGGGCGGTAAATAACATACAGTTCCCACGCCAAATTCTTGCTGTAAGTCTCGCGAATCCTGTGGCGATATACATATTGTACGATTGACCTGACCAATAACTCTTTTTTCCAACTCATGTATGCGCCTTGCTTCCAATGTTGCAATATAGGCAGGAAGTCTCAAGCTGTCCAAAAAATACTTATACTCTACATTATGTTCAACCAGAAGAATCCTGATGCGTTCTCTTCTTAATTTAGGAATATCAATTAGAGTCGCTAGAAAAGGATTCTCCAAAACAACGATGCGAATATTGTCTGTCAGGATTTTCTGCATCAATACAGCAGTGACCTGTTGTGATGATAGCAATTTTTCCCATCTGCATTTGCCACTCAAGAGCCAACTAAGTCCCCAGTAAATTCTATGATACCAAGAGGATCCCTTAACATCTCTGTGAAACGGCTCGATAAGAGAGACTGAAAGCCCCTTTGGAAAATATATCTTATTTTTCTGAAGTACCTCCCTCTCATTTTCATGATTAAACATCGTAATCTGAACACGCTGCTGTTCTGCTATCGCACGAACACGATAGTATGTACATTGCTTCCCTCCATCCGTTGGCGGAACAATGATCTGTGTCGTTAAAAAAAGTATCTTTCTCTCATCCATCACTTGCACCACCGACAGAACTCCCAACTACAAGAATGTCGTTTCCACCCATAGTGGAGTAAGAGGCACTTCAATGCCCTTGTTTTTCTTAATCTTTTTTTTGCGATGTTCTTAATCCTTGCAAGATACCCTCTCCGTTTTTTGATACAATCACTTGGATCAAGCCCATTTTCCTGCAAGGCGCGAATATACTCCATGCATTGCACTTCTATCTCACTGCCGCTTACTCCGTCATTGGCATAATATGCAACAATCAGATCTGTCTGTCTCAGTATAATATTACTATCTAAATAGAATGTCAGAAAATTTTTATAATCCGCTGCAACACGATAATTTGTGTCGAATGGGTGTTGGTTTAATATTGCCCGACGAACAAACATCCCTTGATGAGGTGCATTGTAACCAGACAGGACTGCTTCTTCTGAAAAAAAACTACGGTAAACCTTCTCAATTCGATAAACCGGATCCACCATCATCACAGCACCACACAATACATCCGGTTCAGCTTCTGATTTCAAACACGAAACAATCTTGGAAATAACGGCGGTGTCATAGAGACAGTCATCCGCCCCCAGATAATAGATATAGTCTCCCGTCGCAGCGCTGAGCCCCTTATTCATTGCATCATAAATTCCCTTATCCGGCTCACTCACCCAATACGCAATTCTGTCTTCATACTTCTTGATGACATCAAGTGTGCCATCCGTCGAGCCGCCGTCAATGATGATATATTCAATATTCGGGTAATCCTGTTCTACGACACTGCGAATGGTCTGCTCAATCGTATCGGCTGCATGATAGACAACTGTGATAATCGAAATTTTGAAATTTGACACCTGCAAGCTCCTTATGAGTCTCTCCATAAAAACAGCATCGGCAGCCGTTGAAAAGGAATTCCCCATCAAATCCGTCAAACAGACATTGCTTCAGCTAAAAATCTCCATCCATGTTCTTCTGTATGTCGAATTCTTTCAAGCTCTCCTTCGTTCGCACGCCATGTACTCCCTCCGCCGCACTTTTTTGGAAAAGAACACGTACGGTCTGGATGATGATGGTAAGATCCGTACGAATGCTGGCATTCTGTATATAGACAAGATCATAGATGAGCTTGTCATACACTGTCGTGTTGTATTTCCCATAAACCTGAGCAAGTCCTGTAATGCCGGGTTTGACATTCATCCGATAGATGTACTCCGGTATCTCCCGCTTGAATTGCTCGACAAAAAAAGGACGCTCAGGACGTGGGCCGACGATGCTCATATCCCCCATAAGGACATTCCAAATCTGTGGAAGCTCATCCAGTCGGACAGCACGCAGAAATGCCCCAAGACGCGTGATACGGGGGTCATTCTCCTTTGCGAGCACAGGGCCGCTCAATTTTTCCGCATTGACACGCATGGTACGAAACTTATACAGCTTGAACGGCTGTCCATAGCGGCCCACCCGTTCCTGCGTATAGAAAATCGGTCCAGAGTCGAAAATCCTGACAGCAGCGGCTGTCAGAATCATAAGCGGAAGTGCCATGAGGAATCCCGCCGACGCCACTGCGATATCCATGATGCGCTTCAGGCTGCGCTGCTCAAGCGTGGGACAGAGACGCTGCGGACGAAAAACGGGAACATCATCAATCTTGTCAAGTATCATACTGCTGCAGAACACTTCGTATGCATTGGGGATCAGAAGAGCCTGTTTTTCATGAAGATTGCAGTAGTGAACGAGCCGTGCCTTGTCCTTGAGACGTATGTCCGGGCAGATAATGAGGACATCCACCTGCTCTGCCGCCGTCTCCCAGTCACTCCCTGCGAGATCTGTGCAGATGGAGCGCAGTTCCATCGCAAGCTGCGGCTGTTGTTTCATACGATGGTAGACGTGCTGACACTCTTCCTCGCCGCCAATCAGCATGACTCCGCGAATTTTCTGTCTGGCCCTGATATAACGCCAAACCAAATGCCGCCATACAGAAAGGAAGATCAGATCCAGTCCTGCACACGACAACAAGACACCGCGCGAAAGAGCAAACTCGCGAATGAAGAAGGTCAACGCCATTGTCAGGACGAGGATCTGCACGATACTGACCACCAAAGAGAACAGGATCTCAGCAAAGCGCTTGTTTTCAATCGTATAGAGGCCATTGATATTAAACAGGAGTCCCATCAATATGATCTGCACAGGGAGTATGCCTTGATATAGGCCAAAGTTGCCGATCAGGTCAACACGCACCAAGATAACAGTTGTCACAAAGGCGTACACGGATACGGCGATTCCTATATCACCAAAGAGCAATACCAGTTTCGGCAAGACAGAAAACTTCTTTTCTTCCATATCAAGCCACAACTTTCTATCTATTTACGCTCTATTTTATAGCATTAAATCAGCATATCAATCAAAACAGGAGTATCTCTCACAATCTAGGGAAACACTCCTGCACCTTCTTTACGCTTTCAAATTTTCTTTATACCACTGGATTGCCTCTGTGATTCCCCGTGCAAAGTCGTATTCAGGGTGATAGCCGAGGTGTTTTCGTATCTTTGCGATATCCGCACCGCTGCGGCGGATATCCCCCTTTCGCACGGGACCAAAGACCGGCTGCAAATCTTTGTTCAAAAGTTTGCTGAGCACAGCATACATCTCATTGAGGCTCAGCTGCTTTCCTGCGGCGACGTTGTATGCCTCGCCGGCCGCCTCATGCGGTGCGGCACATGCGAGAAGGTTCGCCTGTACGACGTCGTCCACATAGACGAAGTCGCGTGACTGCTCTCCGTCACCGTTGATGGTCGGCGGCTCATCACGCAGAAGGCACTCGATGAACGTCGGGATGACCGCTGCATACGCTCCATTGGGGTCCTGACGGCGCCCATAGACATTAAAGTACCGCATTCCGTAGCAGTCAAGCCCATAGTGCATGGTATACTGATGCGCGTATTCCTCCGCCGCAAACTTCGTCACAGCGTATGTCGAGAGGCGCCGCCCGACGATCTCCTCCCGCTTTGGCATGGTCTCATCATCGCCGTAGACGGCCGCACTCGAAGCATAGGTGAACTTCTTCACACCATGTTTTGCCGCCGCTTCCATCATATTGACCGTACCGATGATATTCGTCATGGTGTAGTCAATCGGCTTATCGATACTCTCCGGGACGCTGACTTCTGCCGCCAGATGCAGTACATAGTCAACGTCTTGGCAGGCATGATGACATGCTGCGAGATCCCTAATGTCCCCTTCAATAAACTCGAACTTCGAATTGCCGCAAACCTTCTCTATATTCCTTGCATGACCCGTCGACAAGTTATCCAGTACACGAACCCTGTGCCCCAATGACAAAATTGCTTCACACAGATTCGAACCAATAAAGCCTGCCCCGCCGGTGATGAGAAACAAGCTGTCCGCAGGAAGCAAAATGTCACGGTAATTCACGGCAATACTCCTCTATCCGATGCCATAGGTGCGGTATACAACCGCGCTGCTGTCGATGATTCTTCAGAAAAGCCCCAACGTCTTAAACAGAAACACCCAGCCGAAGATGGTAAAGCAGGAAAGTGCGCTGCTGTAGACAACGCAGTTGCCCGCGAGCTCGGCATCCGCCTGCATCTGCTGTGCCATGGCAAAGCCCGCGACGGCACAGGGCGTAGAGAAGATCGCGATGAGCGTGACAAGCTCGACGCCGCGAAAGCCGATCGCGACAGCACAGGCAAGCACGACAGCAGGCACGAGGATGAGCCGCGCAGCGACCGAGAAGATGAGCTGACGCAGATGCGCGTGATAGCTGCCGCCATGGAACGACGCCCCGAGGATGATGAGTGCGACGGGCGTGGTCGCCGCCGCGATCTGTGCGACGGGCTTCAGGACGGGCGCAGGAATCGGCAGTTCTGCGACGCGGCACAAGGCCCCCAGTATCGCGCCGAGAATCATCGGGTTCATTGCAACGCCGCGCAGGATATGCGGCAGGTTGAATTGCCCGCCGCGAAATGTCTCAAGAATAAAGACGCTGAGAATGTTGTAGAGGGGGACAATGACGGCGATCATCATGGTCGGAATGGCAATCGCCTCGTCCCCAAAGATGTTGCCGACAAGCGGGACGCCCATGAGGACGTAGTTGCCGCGAAAGCTCGCCTGGATCATCGGGCCGCGCCGTGCATTGTCCTTCTCGATCATGCAGACGATCGCACCGAAGACGAGCGCCGTCAGGATGACGCCGCCCGCACCGAAGACCATGAGCATCGGCTGAAACGCCTTCTGCGGGTCAGAGACGTAGATGTTGTAGAACATCATGAAGAAGAAGAACACACGGAACACCATACGGTTCACGTGCTTCAGTTCTTCCTCAGTAAGGAGGCGTACGTGCTTAACGAAAAGCCCGACGGCCATCAAGCAGAATAGCGGGACGACGCCGCCAAGTGCGACAAAAAAATTGCTCAACACGACGAACTTTCCTCCGTCCATTGTCCTATATTATAGCAGGAAAAGAAAAAGAGGGCAATAAACAGCTTCACTCGTCACAGATCTGCATCTTCCGCTCGCGGAAGGTGACGACGGTGAGGTCAAAGGCATAGGCAAGCTCACGCCCACGGTCACAGCGCACGCCGACCGCCTCGGGAACATGGGCATCCGATCCGATGGTGACATAGCGTCCGCCGAGTTCGCGGTAGCGGTGATAGATGGGCGCCAGTTCCTTGATGCCGCGCGGCGTGCCGAGGCGGCGCGTATTGATCTCGATCACGGTGTCCGTCTCGACGAGCGCACGCAGGACGGCGTTGATGTCGTCGGTGAAGTCGCCATAGCTGATTTCAGGGTTGTCGAATGGGGCACAGCGCGCGATGTAGTCGATGTGTGCAAGTGCGTTGATCTCGGGCTGAGCATAGATCTCTGTGCGCATCGCGGTGAAATACTCGTGGTACATCTCATGCTTTTCCCGCCCCGCATAAGTCTCGGGCAGATAGAGATCTTTGCTCTCCAGTGAGTGAATGGAGCCAAGGACAAAATCAAACGGAACACGCCGCAGAAATGCGGTGTTTTTTTCATGTGTCCCCGCCATCAGACCGACCTCGACACCGAGAGAGAGCACATCCCCGCGCAGCGGTTCGTATGCTGTCCAATACGCCTCGGGATCAAAGATGAACTGCTCCTCACCTGCTGCCGGGACGTCATAATCCAGATGATCGGTAAAGACGAGCCCAATCCCCTGCTCTGCCGCGCGGGCAAGAGCCTCCTGGGCAGACATCTCAGAGTCAGCAGAAAATGATGTATGGATATGGCTGTCAAAGAACATGGTCATTCCTCCTCCGGCAAAATCGCGCCCACGGCATCCGACAGTCGAGCGAAGTCCGCGAGGGAAAGCTGCTCCCCGCGTATGGACGCAGCAAGTCCTGCTGCCGCAAGCCCCGCGCGACAGAGTTCCTTTGTCAGCCCCGCCCCCGTGAGCGCATTAAGGAGTGTTTTGCGCCGCTGTCCGAAGGCAGCGCGAACGAGACGGAAGAACAGCTTTTCATCCGTTGGACAGACAGAAGGTGTCTCCCGCACACGACAGGCAATGACGGCACTCGTGACCTCGGGTGCGGGCATAAAGGCGCGCGGCGGTACATCCATGACGATATGTGCATCCGTATAGTACTGCACAGCGATGGAGAGCGCCCCGTAGTCTTTCGAGCCGGGGCGCGCCGTCATACGGACGGCGACCTCCTTCTGCACCATGGTTACCATACGCGCGATGGGCAGATGCTGTTCAAGGAGTGCCATGAGGATCGGCGTCGTGATGTAGTAGGGAAGGTTCGCAACGACTTTGAACTGCTCTCCCGCACCGAGGTTCAGGATGCGGAGGATGTCCAGTTTCAGGATGTCCCCCGGCACAATGGTCACATTGTCATAGCCTTTCAGCGTCTCGGCAAGTACGGCAGGGAGCTTCTTGTCCAGCTCGACAGCAACAACGCGGGCACCGCTTTCAGCGAGTCCCTGGGTCAGCGTACCGATGCCGGGGCCGATCTCGAGGACAGTATCTGCAGGGCTGAGGTCAGCCGCATCCACGATGGCGCGCACCACGCCCGCATCCACGAGAAAGTTCTGCCCAAGCCGCTTGCTCGCGCGCAGGTGAAAGGCATTCAGGATGTGGCGCGTGACCTTTGGGTCAGCGATCACTGGGATACCTGCATTCATTCCATATCCTCCAGTGCGGCAGTAAACTCCGCGCGTGTAATGCCGTAAGTGTTGAGACGGCGGAGAAAGGTCTTGGCATTCGCGAAGCCGAGACCCAGGCGGCGTCCGACCTGTGCGCGCCGTACAGCGGCGTCATCCGTCCCCGTCAGTCCCGCGTGCATCATGTCGCTCATGGAAAAAGTCTCCTCCGGTTCTTCCATCGGCGTGCGCACCTTTTCGAGTGCCGCACGGACAGCCGCGGGGGATGCCTGCTCCACGCCGATGTCGCCGTCTCCCACATTCGTCGCGTCCTCCACGGGGATAAAGGCGTGGCGGGCGCGCGGGAATATCTCGGTCAGGCGCGCACGAATGCGCTCACCGACCGTATCGGGGTCAGTGAGGATGATGATGCCGCGCTTTTCATAGGCGGCACGGATATTTTTGATTGCCGCACTGCGCAGACGAAATCCGTCGGTGATGATGCAGTCCGCATCGACGGCACGCCGCACCGCTGCAACGTCCATCTTCCCTTCGACAATGATGACTTCTTTGATCACAATCGGCTCTTACGCTCCTTGTCCCTGCACGTCACTCTATTTGCCCCTTCCACGGCTTACGCAGTCCCCCTCCCCCGTAAACGGGGGAGGCTTTTTCATTTACAGGATACTGACTTTCCTATCGTAATACGGAGAGGTTTCATACAGCTTCTTCCAGCGGGTCTTTCACCACGGGTGACGCGTAGACCGTAAACGGATCAATATCGATACATTTCGTTTCATCACGATTGCCGGCGATATCCCATGCAACTGTGCCGTTCATCACCGTCAGACGATCCACGAATACCTTACGGTCACGAAGCTGTGCGAGGATGCCCGAACGCATGACAAGCTCCGATGCATCGTAACGACGCACCGTGCCATCGTTGAAATACGCATAGACGGTGTAGTTATCCCCTGGGACAACCTGCAGTACTTCGGGGAAGAAACGAGAATCCATCTTCCTCATCTCCTTATCATCGGCGGTATCGGATTGGGCTCTCTGCCAGCCTTGACCAATTCCCAGTCCTGCATGAGTTCATCCTGATAGAGAACACACCATGCCAAGACAAGTTTTAGCTGTCGATTGGGAAGGTACCCATTCAAAATACTGGCATTCTGAATATCTATCGTGGCTTTATTCCCTGCATATTCCGCATGGATATGCGGAGGGTTATGATCGTCGTGGTAAATCGTGATACGGATACCAAAGAACAGGCTGATTTCAGGCATGCGATTCTCTCCCCGTCGTCAAAAACTTCCCCACTTCCGCATACAGCCGCTCATGAATCTCCTCGATGGGGAGAGGTACGCCGTCTGCGCTCGATGGGATGCGTACCCAGCCGCAGCGTGCGGTGAGCAGGACATAGGCATCGTGAGTGCGGCGCAGGTAGTCCGCGTCGCGCTCGTGAATGTCGGGCGTCTCTCCCTTCGCCTGTGCGCGCGCGGTGAGCAGGCGCTCTGCCGCGCACGGCTCCATGTCGAGGAAGAATACGGCGTCGGGCACAGGCAGTCCAAGTTTGTTGAACTCGAAGTCATCGAGCCAGTCGAGAAAGGCATCGCGCTCGGCTGCATCCCTGATCTTCACCGCCTGATGCACCATGTTCGATGTGGTATAGCGGTCAGCAAGGATGATTGTCCCAGCCTCATAGTCCTGCCCCCACTTCATCCGATAGGAGGCGTAGCGATCAACCGCAAAGAAGGTCGAGGCGGCGTATGGATTCACCTCGTCCGCCTGCATGCCGAAGTCGCCGCGCAGATACATCCGCACCGGCATCGACGCATCCGCCTCGTAGTCAGGAAAGGCAACGGCCCGCACGCGATGCCCCTCGCGTATGAGACGCTGTGCGAGGAGGCGCGTCTGCGTTTCCTTGCCCGAGCCGTCGCCCGCTTCGATGATAAAGAGCTTTCCGCGTGCCATACTTATCCTTTCGCAATCACCGTCACCGTATCGAGAGACGCATCTGCCGCCCCCACGACACGCGCTCCGACTGCCCGCATCATCTGCAGATAGCGGAGCGTCTCTGCGTCGATCACGTCACCGGGCGCGAGGACGGGAATCCCCGGCGGGTAGAACACAATCGTCTCTGCGGCCGTACGCCCCACAGCATGCTCTGCGGGCACGTGCTCCGTGGGCGAAAAATACGCCTCACGCGGCGTGAGCCGCGTCTGCGGCAGTGAGGGAAGGCCGCAGAGTGCCGCCTCTCCTGCGCCGCGCGAGGTGCAGCGCGGCACACACTCCTCCGCCATGCTGCGGAGTGCCGCATAGAGCCGCTCTGTTTCCGATGCACCATCCGCATAGGAAAGGAGGAAGAGGACATTGCGTGCATCCGCCAGCTCACAGGCGATGTTCCGCCGCCGCAGTTCCTCCTCCGCCGCAAAGCCCGTCATGCCGAGCCCCATCACCTGCACGGTGATCTTCGTGCGGTCGAGTGCCGCCATACCGGGCGCGCCCATATGTTCCGCGCCGAACGCCCACAGTCCCGGAAGCGCATTGATGCGCCGCCGCAGGTCATCGGCGCGGCGAACGAGATCGCCGATGCGCTGCGCTCCCTCTTCCTCCATCTGGGCACGTGCCAGATCGAGCGATGCAAGGAAGATCTCATTCGGACTGGTCGTCTGGAGAACGCCCGATGCCGCGCGAATCCGCTCCGGCGACACGTGCCCGCCGCGCATGAGAAGCATCGAGGTCTGCGTCAGCGAACCGAGCATTTTGTGCGTGCTCTCTGCCGACAGATCTGCCCCTGCCGCCATCGCCGACGGCGGCAGTTCCTCCGAGAACGCAAAATGCGCCCCATGTGCACCATCCGTGAGGAGGAGTATCCCATGGGCGTGGAGAACGTCAGCTATCGCCGAAAGCTCCGATGTGACACCGTAGTAAGTCGGATGGACGAGAAGCGCGGCACGCGCCTCGGGGTGTTCCTGCACGGCATGTTCCACCGTTCGCAGAGATACGCCCATCGCAATCCCAAGCCGAGGATCTATCTCGGGGGCGAGATAAACGGGCCGTACGCCCATGAGAATCATTGCTCCGACGACGGAGCGGTGCGCATTGCGCGGCACCAAAACAGTATCCCCGGGGGCGGCCGCCGCCATCAGCATCGTGTGGACGGCGCCCGTCGTCCCATTGACCATAAAGAATGCCGCGTCCGCACCGTACGCGTGCGCCGCCAGCTCCTCTGCCGCACGAATACAGCCCGTCGGGGCATGAAAGTCATCCAGTTCTGCTGAGAGCGAGACATCGGCACGAAGTCCCTCGTCGGTAAGCAGTCGCCGCAGCAGCGGATGCGCCCCGCGTCCGCCCTTATGTCCCGGGGTGTGATAGGGAGCAACGCCGCATCCCGCGTAGCGGAGCAGTGCCTCTGCAATCGGCGCGCTCAAGCGTTCTCCACCATACGGTTGCGCACGCGCAGATGCACCTTTGTCCCCTTGCCCGGCTCGGAGAGGATCTGGATCTCGGCGCCGATGAGCTTTGCCCGCTCCTCCATGCCGATCATGCCGAAGTGCCGTCCGCGGCGCCTGCGCTGCGACTCCATATCGAGCGCATCGTCGTCCTCATCGTCTGCCGTTTCATCCACATGGTCAGGAGAGAATCCGATTCCCTCATCTGCGATCAGTACGGTAAGCGCCTGCGCTGTATAGTGCATCCGCACGCGCACCTGATCCGTCCGCGCATGCTGGACGACGTTGTTGAGTGCCTCCTGCACAATGCGGAAGACGGCGATCTCCACGTGCTTCGGCAGATCATAGTGTTCCCCCTCGATGCTGAACGTCCCGCGCAGCTTTCCGCGCTCACCGAAGAGGGCAATCAGCTGCTCCACCGCCTGCGGAAGCCCAAGATCGTCAAGCGCCATCGGCCGCATGTCGAAGATGATCTGCCGCACGCTCGTCAGGCACTTTCGGATCTCGCCGCGCAGTTCCTCAAGCGTTTTCTTTGCCTCCGCCATGTCGTCCTGATCCATCACGCGCTCAATGATCGTCGTCGTAAACAGGCAGTTCGCGAGATCCTGCGCAGGTCCGTCGTGGATCTCACGCGAAATGCGGTAACGTTCCTCCTCCGTCGCCTTGATGATCCTCGCACCGACAAACTTATCCTTCTGTACCGCCTCGATCTGCCAGATCACCCCGCTCACCTGTGTGCTGAGATAGCTGAGTACCGAGCCGATAGAGAGCGCCATCTGCTCCGCACGGGCAACCACATTGCCAAGATAGCGCAGACGTATCTCAAGCTTGTCACGTTCCACACGCATGGACTGCTCTTTCTCGCGCTCAATCGCAAGGTTGATCTGGATGATGGAAACCGCCTCGTACGTCTTGCGGATCTCATCCTCCGTATATTCCGTGAACTTCTCGCTCACCTCGGCGAGACGCCGCTTGGCCTGCTGCTCCTCTGCGGTAAGGGCATCCACACGTTCAATGGTCGCAGCGACGTGTTCTTTCAGCTCCAGGAGACGGCGCCGTGCCCCCTCCACTTCCTTGCGCGTATTTTCATAGATGTCAAAGATCTGGGTCTTGTTGTCCTCGATCGTGTTGATCGTATTGGTCAGCAGTTTGCGCAGCTGTCCCTCTTCAACCCCCTCCACGGGCTGATCGTCTGCGGGTGCACTGCTCATCCGCCGTCTGTCTGTTGTGCGCATCATATCCTCCTATCTCTTTGCGCTTTATTGTACCCCATTTATCATGAAAAGTCACGTTCCCTTACTCCTTGCATTTTCTTCTAAAAATCGGTAAAATGACAAAACGGAGAGAAAAATACATTCCATAGATAAGGAATAAAACGAAAGTACAGGTGAACTCCATGAGTATTTTTTCACGCTTCCTGCCGAAACGCAAGCCGCCCGAGCTGAAGAACAACATCCCGAAGGAGAAGGAGAACATCCGCAAGACCTTCAGCGTCTACTGTGCAAAGCACCACAAGCCGAAAAACGGCAAACTCTGTCCTTCCTGCACGGCACTTCTCGCCACCGTCTTCACAAAGATTGACCGCTGTCCCTATGGTATCACAAAGCCGATCTGCGACCGCTGCGACCGCCCGTGCTTCGGTGCGAAGGCAACACAGGACTTCCTTACGATCATGCAGTCCACACAGCGTGGAATGTTCCTGCGCCACCCGGTCATGGCGATCAAGCACAAGCTGGCAAGCATGGGCGTGGACTACGTAAAATACCAGCAGCAGAAGAAGACCAACGACAAGGCGAAAGCAAAGGAGCAGGCGGCAAAGACGCGTGCCAAGGGAAAAGAGAAGAAGAAGTAACACGGCATAGAGAAAGGGCTGTATATGAAGTTCTGCTTCATATACAGCCCTTTGGTGTACAAGGATTACGCGAGGCTCTTGACGTAGTCCCTGAGCTGTTCAGTGGACCGCGTCACCTGCGAAAGGTTCGCCGTGATCTCCTGCGTGGACGCTGCCTGCTGCTCACTGATGGAGCCCGTCGTCTCGATGGACCGCGAGATGTCTTCAACGGCGCGGTTCATCTCTGTCAGCGTAGCATGGATGCGCTCCGTTGCCTCACGTGACTGCTCTGCGAGTTTGCGCACTTCCTCTGCCACAACAGCAAAGCCGCGTCCCTGCTCACCGGCACGAGCCGCTTCAATGGCAGCATTGAGTCCGAGCAGGTTCGTTTGTCCCGCGATATTTGTGATGAAGTCGATCACCTTCATCGTGTCGGCGTTGCGCTCCTGAAGGAACTTTGCCTGCTGGACAGACTCCTGCCCTGCCTTCGCGAGTTCTGTTGCACTCTTTGCCACCTGTTCGATTGCCTGAAATACCGTCTGCGTTGACACTGCAATCTGTTCGATCGTCGTCAGCAGACGCTCATGGTCAATCTGCGTCTCTTTCGTTTCTTCTGCCATTCTTCTTCCTCCCTGATCCTACCCCGAGAATAAATTCTCTCATAAGAGCTCTTTTTGATTTATTCCACAAAGTTGGAAAAATCCCTTCCTCATGGAAAAATTTTCATTTTTCCGGCATAAGGATGATATTTACGGGCAAATTCGACGCCCCCGGCGGCGAGTAAAGAAAGGTGACCGGTGCATCTGCCCCATACGTGCCAAGGTCGGCAAGCTCCGTGTACGGGGTGAGTCTGCACAGGCCCTCCGCACGTGCCTGTGCGGCCTGGGGCGACTCCGGCTGTGTCTGATCGCCGAAGAACGCACGCGCTGCCGGTGTCTCCACAAGACGGCGGCCGCCGCCGCTCATCGCACTGACTGCCCCTGCATAAACGCCGCCGAGAGGGCTGAGGAAACAGTTCATCCGTCCGCGTCCCGCCATGGGCAGGCGGATTTGGTAGAGGATGCCGTAGTTGCCATAATTGACGACAGGTGTTCCGTCTGTCGCATCAATTCCGCGGCGATAGATATCATGGACGTTGTCGGCAATGGGGAAATAGACGGCTCCGTCCCGCGCAGGATAATACGCCCGCGGCAGGCTGAGGATGCGGTCCATCCCATGAAACGTGCCGCGCAGGGCAACCTCGTCACGTGGGAGGATACGCGCTGTCCGCAGGAAGGCAAACGGATCGACATCAGCACCATACATCACGACGGAAACACGGACAGGGGCATTCGTGTGAAAATCATAGACCCCATAGACCAGTTCGCCCGGCGCGAGCACTGTGGTATTCATCGCCGGAGAAAGCAGGCGCGGGCGCTCCTTCGTCACATGAATACGCTCCTCACGCTGCTGCGCATCGAAGTAGGCGATCTGCGTTGCCTTTCCGACGCGCAGATAATCCGTACTCGGTGTACTTGAACCGCCGCGCGTCACAGAGACGATGGCAAGATCTGCATCCGTCTCGAGGATGACGGCCACCTTCTTCGGCTGTGCCGTATCGTTCAGGTGGTAGTAGAGGACACGTGCATCCCCCTCCACCGTATCGCGGTAAAGGATACCGCTCTCCTTGACATACTCAGGACTATCCGAAAAAAGCAGGGTCCCCCCCGTATCCTGTGTGGTCATATCCCAACGCCGCATCACATACGTACTTCCGTGGGAGAATACATGATTTTGCGGCTGTGCCCGTGTTCCGATGATATCTGCCACCCGTTTCCGTATGTTTTCCTCTGCCGTACCGCGCTCACGCACGATGGTTGTGCCCTCGGTGTGCTGTGCTGCCGCAGCGTGACCCGCACAAAAGAGGACAGCGGCCAATGCTGCCACCTGTATTCCCTTAATTCCCTTATTCATGCCCGTTATCCTGCATTTCCTTTCTCATTGTTATCGTGTACTCCGCAGCGCATCCCGCAGTCTTTCGAGCGGTGCACGCACTCCGTCAGGCAGCTCTGCCATCCGCACCGCCGCGCGTGCTGCGAGATCCGCCTTCATCAAGCGCAGGCGGAACTCCGTCAGCCCGAGATATGGTGCGGGGATATTGACGCGATGCAGGAGATACGGATTCGTCTGAAGGTTGTTCAGCCCCGCCTCACCTGTCACAGCGGTGAGATACTCTTCCTCAGGGAGCATGGCAACGATTGCCTCGTCATACGCCCCGTTCGGATAGGAGAAGCTGTAGATTGTCTTCAGCCCACGCCATTCGAGCAGCAGTTTCGAGAGGTGCAGCTCATCGTACCGTTCCTCCGGGGAAAGTTTCGTGAGCGGAATGTGATTTGCCGTATGGCTGCCGATCTCCATGCCGCTCCGCTCCAGATCAAACAGGTTGTCCCACGTCATATAGCCGGGCTGACCGATGTCATTCGTCACAACGTAGAACACGGCCTTCATTCCGCGCTCCTCAAGCATCGGCAGGACAACACGCCAGTTGTCTTCATAGCCGTCGTCAAAGGAGAGGATGACAGGCTTTTCAGGCAGTTCCTGCTTTCCCTTGCGTGCACGCGCATAATCCTGCGGCGTGATGGTCGTATATCCTTCCTGCGTGAGATAGTCCAGCTGTGCGGCGAACTCCTCGGGCGGAACGGCGTAGCGCACCTCATCCGGTTTCGCGTCATCCTTCACCATGTGATATTCCAGTATGGGAAAGCCCGCCGGCGGCTGTGCTGTCAGTACCCATGCAAAGGCTGCCAAAACAATGAGCAGCGGCAGCGGCAGTCCATGCGTGAGCCGCCGTGCAATACCTCGAATCAATCTGTTTCCTCCTCTGCCATCATGCGGAGTTTCCGCAGACGATGGCTCATTCCTGATTTGCTGATGTGGCAAAGCTCCGCCAGCTCCGCCATGCTGATCTCCGGATGGGCACGCCGCATCTCTGCTGTTTCGCGCAGCTCCTCCGGCAGGGCAGCAAGCCGCCCCGTCTCCTCCAGCCGCACAATCGCCGCCGTCTGATCCGCGGCAGCATCCACAGCACGCTGGAGGTTTGCGGTCTCAACGTTGACGATACGGTTGACCTGCGCACGCACCTCCTTCAGATTGCGTGCAACCTCAATCTCCTCTGCCGCCTCCTCCACACCGACGAGTGAGAGGAAGTCCATCACGGCATCTCCCTCTTTGAGATAGACAACATACATCTCATGACGATCGGTGATCCCGACAGGAAAGTGCAGCCGTCGGAGGAGTGTATGGAGTGCACGCCCCATGGCCTCGCTTCGTGACGTGATCTCAAGGTGACACGCCGCCTCGGGGCGGTTGACGCTGCCGCCGCCGAGGAATGCACCGCGCAGGTAAGCGGCGCGGCAGCACTTCTTTCGCAGCAGGGCGAGATCGCTCCCTGTGCGCAGAGCCCCGTCAGCGGAAAAACCGAGACGTGCCAGGAGGGGGGTAGCAGCCTCTCCCGCCGCAATGTTGACGATATAGAGACGCCGCCGCAGCTGCGGCGTACGCTCCATCGCAACAGAAGTCTCGATAGAGCTGTCCATGGCGCGCAGCAGACGAATCACGCGGCGTGCTACGGCGGCACTCGCCGCCGTAAAGCGCAGCCCCGTCCCACGCACTCCATCCGTCGCAGCAGAGGCCCCCATACGCAGGAGTGCCGCCAGTTCTGCCGTCTGACAGCAGGCACGGTCAACATCCGTACGCGAAAGTGCATTTTTCACATCTGAGGCAAAAGACGGCATCTCAGGTCACCCGAAAATCATAAATCATGCGCATGACATTGCGGCTGAGCTTGTCAGGATCATGCCGCACGGCATCCGCTTGGCTGATAATATCCGCCGCAACAAAGCCAATGCCGAGTGCGTTGATGGCCTCCTCGTCCACGGCAACGGGATAGATCCCCTGCGCGGCATACTGTGCGCGCAGTGCCTCGGAGATAGGTGTGTTGTTGACCAGCATAAAATCGATTGTTCCGCGCCCCGCATGCTTCAAAATTGCCTCCGCATGCATGGACGCCGTATAGCCATCGGTTTCACCGGGCTGTGTCATAACATTGCAGATGTAGATCTTGAGTGCATGGCTTTTCCGCAGTTCATCGGCGACACCGCGCACAAGCAGATTCGGCATAATGCTCGTATAGAGACTGCCGGGACCGAGGATGATCGCATCTGCCGTACGCAGTGCCTCAAGCGCCGAGGGCACGGGAGCAACATCCTGCGGAAAAAGACGTACGCGGCGGATGCGCCCCGGCACCTCCGGAATCCGCGACTCTCCCTCGACGACAGTTCCGTCTTCAAGAATGGCATCGAGCCGTACGGATTCCTTCGATGCAGGCAGGACACGCCCCTTGACGGCAAGAACCTTCGAGGACTCGCGCAGCGCCGTCTCCATATCTCCCGTAACCTCTGCCATCGCCGCGAGAAAGAGATTGCCGAAGCTATGCCCTGCGAGATTGCTCGCCCCTTCAAAGCGGTGCTGAAAGAGCTTCTCCATCAGCGGCTCGGTATCGGCGAGTGCGACGAGGCAGTTCCGCAGATCTCCCGGCGGAATGATGCCGAGCTCCTCGCGCAGGCGTCCCGAGGAGCCGCCGTCATCCGCCACCGTCACGACAGCAGTCACATTGCTCGTCAGCTCCTTGATGCCGCGCAGGAGCACCGAGAGCCCATGCCCCCCGCCGATCACCGTCACCGACGGGCCGCGGCTGAGCCGTGTTTTTTCATAGACCAGATCAACGAGACGCGCCGATGTTCCCTCCGGCATGAGTGCCGTGATGACGGAGCGAATGACGTGCCGCGTCGCCACGAGCATGAGTACACTGCCGACAAGAGACGCAAGCACGCCTGCCACAACCGTGAAACCGTAGTCATAGCTGCCCTGCCACGTATAGACAAAGCGGAAGATTGCCTCCTCGATGGAGTCAATGTACTTGTAGTTAAAGATCAGTGCAGCCCCGAGTCCGACGAGAAGCGTTCCGAGCGCAAAGACGAACAGCCAGCGCTTGAACCCCATGCCGGGATAGAGCCATTTCATCAGATGCATGGATCCGTCATCCCTCGCTCACGTGTTCCCGCACCTCATTCTTCATGAGGTCGCGATGTTCCAGATGCGCCGCATAGTGTTTCTTGATGCGGTCATAGAGATGCTTCGCGATAAAGACACTGCGGTGCATCCCCCCCGTACAGCCGACAGCGATCACGAGCTGGCTCTTCCCCTCCTTCACATACTGCGGCAGGAGGAAGTCCACAAACCCATCCAGGTATTCTTCGAACTTCTGCGTCACATCCCATGACTCGATGTAGGACGCGACCTGCGGAACGGTTCCGCTTCTCCTGCGAAGGGAGTCCACATAAAATGGATTGGGCAGGAAGCGCACGTCAAAGACAAGATCCGCATCGAGCGGAATGCCGTACTTGAATCCAAACGAGAGGATGTTCACATTCATCTCCGTATCCGTGCCCGGCGTATCGTAATGACGGCGGATGATGTCCCGCAGTTCCGCCTTGCGCAGCTTCGACGTGTTGACGATCTGTGTCGCGCGTTCGCGCACAGGAGCAAGGCGCTCCCGCTCGCGCGTCACGCCTTCGGAGATGCGCGCGTCCGGAGCGAGCGGATGCGGCCGCCGTGTTTCCTTGTAGCGTCGGATGATGACATCATCCGACGCCTCAATAAAGAGCAGTTCATAGGGGACGCCGCCCGCATCCAGATCACCGAGCACACGCACAAAATCGTCGAAGAACTCACGGCTGCGCGTATCCACGACAATGGCGGCACGGTTGATCTGCCCGTGCGTCTCACGGCAGAGATCAATAAACTTTGGGATGAATACCGGCGGGAGGTTATCCACACAGAAGTAGCCGAGATCCTCCATATAGCGGGCAGCAAGCGACTTTCCGCCGCCTGACAGCCCCGTCACGATCACGGGGCGGAACTTCTCCGCGGGACGTTTCATTTCCATCATAATCCCACCTTACAGCACAAATTTTTCCACAGCGGCGGCAATCCCGTTTTCATCATTGGATGCCGTGATATAGGATGCACGCGCCTTTGCCGCGGGAAGACCATTCGCAGGAACGACAGAGAACGCGCCCATCGAGAGCATGTCAAGATCGTTATCTGCATCGCCTGCAACCATGACCTCATCGAGTGTCAGCCCCATCGCGTCCGCAAGCGCCTGCACGCCGACCGCCTTATTGATGCCGGGCGGGTTGATGTCAACGCTCGTGCCCGTATTCTGCTGCGGCACAAGGCGTCCGCCGAAGTGCGCCCGCACCTCGCTGACGTAGGAGTCAACCCCGCTTTTCATCTCGCGCAGGACGAACTGCGGTACGTTCTCCGTGCAGCCGAGATAGTCGCTTCCAACCTCCGTCACCACGAAATTCGCCGTCGTTCGATAGGCGGCAAAGCATTCTGCACGGTATTCCGGCGCGTAGATCTCGATGCCGTTGTACCAGTTCACGTACCAGTCCCGTGCATAGCAAAACGCAAGGAACTCCCGCACAAGCGCGGGATCAAAATAACGGGCAAAGAGCGGATCGCCCTCCGCTGTTCCGACATACCCGCCGTTGCAGCAGACGACGGGGGCACGCGAGCCGAGCAGCCGTACAAAGTAGAGTGCGGAGCACAGCATCCGCCCCGTCGCAATGGTGACGGTGACGCCGCGTGCCATGGCGCGTGCCAGGATGTCCTTCGTCCGCGCCGTAATGGTCTTGTCCGAGGTCAGAAGCGTGCCGTCCAGATCGAGCGCGATAAGTTTGATTGCCATGCCTTCATCCTCTCCGTATTGGTACAGGTGCATTCGCCCCCATCCCGAGCACATACGTGTAGATTGCCGCCGCGAGGCCATTCTCCGTGCAGGACAGCGTCTCGTAATCCGCTTCCTCTTTGACTTCGGGAAAGGCATTTCCCATGGCGACGCTCTTTCCCGCCGCCTTCAGCATGGGCAGGTCATTGTACGCATCGCCGATGGCCATTGTTTCATCCGCAGTGATGCCCAGCTTTGCCGCAAGTGCCGTGAGTGCCGATGCCTTCGAGACCCCCTTCACAACGATCTCGACCAGCCGATCTGCCGAACGCGTCACACCGATGTGTGCGCCGAACGCATCCATGAGCATCTGTGCACGCGCCTCACTCACGGCACGCCCCTCCGTCACGAGGAGCAGCTTGCAGTTGCCTGTCACGTACGCAAGCATTCCATCTCTCCCGACGGCCTTGCCGGTGATCTTCTGTGAATCCTCGTAAAAACGCGACTCCTCACAGGCAACGGCATAGCGCAGCACACCGCCGCTGTAGCTTTGGATATACCAGCCCCGTGCCTGCGCAAAGGTGATAATGTCCCGTGCGAGCATCGGGTCAATCGCATGCTCCTCATAGATGCGTCCGCTCGGGCTCTTGATCAGCGCACCATTGTAGGCGATGATCGGCACATCGACGCCGAGCGCCTCAGCGACGGGCAGTGCCGCCTCGAACATCCGCCCCGTCGCGATCGTCACGGTGACCCCTGCGCGTACGGCACACTGCACCGCCGCGATATTCTCTGATGAAACGATATCGCCGCTTGGCAGCATCGTACCATCCAAATCCGACACAAACAATTTTACCGCCATTGTGGCTTCCCCTCCGTATCCATTTCTCAAGCGTCCCCCTGCACATCCCACGGGAAACTGCTGACAAAATCATTTCCCCTATGCTATAATGATCGAAAGCTTCCGTGAAAGGAGCGTTTCTGTGCTCAGCATCTTTCGCCAACTGATCGTCGTCGTCGCCCTGCTCCTCATTCTCGTCGGCATCTTCGGTCTCTCGTACACGTACCGCATCGACCACCGCAGCGCACGCAGTCTCTCTGCCTACGCGACCATTGATTTTCGCGCATCCTACACGGAAGAGGGACGGCTTGAGGGCGCGACACTGTCCCTGCTCGACTATCGCTATGACAGTGCAAAACTCCTGCCTGACGTCATCCTCTATACGGACGGCACAGCATGGGAAATGAAGGCGGCAACGAAGTACACACCGCATCCTGTCCCTGCGTCAGACAGCGCATACAAGAATGAAAATAAAATGTTCGTGGTGTTTCCCCGCGCCTGCCTGCCCGCCATCCGCAAGGCAGTGAGTGTCCGCCTGCGCTTCTACTACGACAACGGGCAAACCATCGACCTCCCGCTGAACGAGCCCGATCTCGCCTACTGGCAGCGCGAACTCAGTCAGGGAATTTAGGGAGTCACTGATAAAATGAAGTCCGTCGGACTGCGTAGATTCTTCATCCTGTCAAGGAGACAAACCGGGCCCATAGCGGAGGCTATGCGGAGGATCCAGGGCACAGACAGGGCGGAAAAGATGGACGAAGACGGCAGTGCTGAATTTATCCCTGCTTCCTTAGGATAAGACATCTGGTATTTATTGTACTGTGATAAAAAACATTCGTCAAGGCAGGACCGACTATGAAGAAAAACGACCTCGCGCTCATCGCTGCGCTGCTTCTCCTCTGCGGGATCGGCGCAATATTTTTTGCGCTTCGCACGGACGATGCAGTGCGTCACGCTGTCATTACGCAGGACGGCACACAGCTCTATGACATCCCGCTCACGGGACACAAAGGGACGGAGGACATACAGATTGCGGACGCACACGGCGAGAACACGATCCGCATCGAGGGAGAGAGCATTTCTGTCGTCCACGCGGACTGCCCCGATCAGGTCTGCGTGCGGACGGGACGCGCGGAGAAAAAGGGGGACGTGATCGCCTGCCTCCCGCATAAACTCCTGATCGAAGTGAAATGATATGAGACCGCTTCATCATACGGCGCGCATCGCCCTCCTCACCGCGCTCTCCCTCATCCTCTTTCTCTTGGAGGGCTTTCTCCCCCTGCCGCTGCCGGTACCGGGGGCAAAGCTTGGGCTTGCCGCCATCGTCACCCTCATCGCGCTCCGCCTCCTTCCGCGCACCCGCGATGCCGCCGCCGTACTCCTCCTGCGCATCTTTCTCTCCGCCTTCCTCGGCGGCGGAGTCGCACCGCTCCTCTACAGCCTCGCGGGCGGACTGGCGAGCTTTGCCGCCATGGTACTCCTCCTGCGGCACTCGCAGCTTTCTCTCATCGGCATCAGTGCCGTCGGCGGACTCTTCCACAACATGGCTCAGCTTCTCGTCGCTGCCGCGGTCATGGAGAGCAGTGCGCTCCTCTTCTACGCACCGATCCTCGGGTGCGTCGGCATCCTGACCGGTACGGGCATCGGCATCCTCGCACAATCCATTGTGAAAAAAATAAATAAATAGATAAATATTCTCAATTCTAATATTTTGTGCTATACTATTCCTATCAGAATATTCCTTTTCTACATGATAGGAGGTTCATATCCATGGAGTATCGCATTGAGCACGATTCCCTCGGCGAGGTCAAGGTCCCCGCAGACAAGTACTGGGCGGCGCAGACCGAGCGCAGCTTCGAAAATTTCCCCATCGGCATAGAGAAGATGCCAGCCGAAATCATCCACGCATTCGGCATTCTGAAAAAATCCGCTGCCATCGCGAACCACACGCTCGGCAAACTGGATGAAAAGCGCCTCTCTGCCATCTGCAAGGCATGCGATGAGATCCTCGACGGCAAGCTCGCCGCCCACTTCCCGCTCGCCGTCTGGCAGACGGGCAGCGGAACACAGTCCAACATGAACGTCAACGAGGTCATCGCAAACCGCGGCAATGAAATCGCAGGCGAAAAGATCCTCCATCCAAACGATCATGCAAATATGTCGCAGAGCTCGAACGACACCTTCCCAACAGCAATGCACATTGCCGCCGTCATCGCCATCGAAGACGGGCTCTTCCCCTCCATCGACCTTCTCGCCGCGACCTTCCGCCGTCTCATGGCAGAGAACGACGGCATCGTCAAGACGGGACGCACGCATCTGCAGGACGCAGTGCCCATCTCCTTCATGCAGGAGATCAGCGGCTGGCTCGATATGCTTGAGCAGTCAAAGAAACAGCTGCAGGCATCCCTTCCCTTCCTCCATGAACTGGCACTCGGCGGCACCGCCGTCGGCACGGGGCTCAATGCGCCGAAGGGATTTGACATTGCCGTCGCCCGCGCGGCGAGCGAGCTGACAGGAAAGCCCTTTGTCACCGCAGCAAACAAGTTCCATGCCCTCACGAGCAAGGACGCCATTGTCTTTGCCCACGGCGCACTCAAGGGGCTTGCCGCCAACATGATGAAGATTGCAAACGACGTGCGCTGGCTCGCCTCGGGACCGCGCTGCGGACTCGGCGAGATCACCATCCCCGCGAACGAGCCCGGCAGCTCGATCATGCCGGGTAAGGTCAACCCGACCCAATGCGAGTCCGTCACGATGGTCGCCGTACAGGTCATGGGCAACGATGCCGCCATCGGCTTTGCCGCCTCACAGGGGAATTTTGAGCTGAATGTATTCATGCCCGTCATCATCTACAACTTCCTGCAGTCCACACGCCTGCTCACCGACTCCATCAAGTCGTTCAACGACCGCTGCGTCGTCGGCATCAAGGCAAACCGCGAGAAGATGCACGAGAATCTGCATCGCTCGCTCATGCTCGTCACGGCGCTCAATCCATACATTGGGTATGAGAACGCCGCCAAGACAGCACACAAGGCGTTCGATGAGAACATCAGCCTGAAAGAGGCATGCGTCGCACTCGGCTTCCTCACCGCAGAGAAGTTCGACGAGGTATTCCATCCCGAAGAGATGGTCTAAGGAAGCACTGACAAATTCGGCACGGCCATCTGGCATACCTCATTTTATCAGCGATTCCCTAAGGCATACAGATCCGCTCAGTACAACGGGGCTGCTGCAAACTTCATGCAGCAGCCCCGTTTTTTTTCACAATATTTCTCTTCATTGGGTCAAAAAA
>ERZ773022.565-NODE-565-length-29375-cov-7.389666_pt1 | contig 29375 bp, 29 predicted proteins | sample MGYA00580839_ERZ773022 | MGnify/ENA primary metagenome ERZ773022 (study PRJEB29015, sample SAMEA2738020) | human oral metagenome | biome: human oral; feature: human-associated habitat; material: dental | place: China | collected 2044 ... | reverse complement strand
AAATTGGGTCGAACGGTATGTTGCGCAGGCCGAGCACATCGGTTTTCTCCGTCAAGAAAATACAGAGAAAGGTAAAGAATAAGATGACGAAGGTAAACAAAAGAAATTTTTTCATAACAGCACCACAAAAAGAAAATAAAGGTTATAATAATAACTAAAGTATTAGTATACCATGTTTTTACTTTGTGGAATAGACAGACGAGAAAAAACTTATGCGTTAAAGGAGATCTGTGATGAAAAGAAAAGGACTTGTTCTCGTGCACACGGGTGAGGGAAAAGGGAAGACGACGGCGGCAATCGGTCTTGCTGTGCGCGCTTGGGGGGATGGCTTTCGCATTCTGATTCTGCAATTTATCAAGGGAAGCTGGAAGTATGGCGAACTTTCCGCGCTCAAGGCTCTTGCCGAAATCGACGGGCGCATAGAAATCCGTCCGACGGGCATAGGATTTACAAGGAACGCTTCTTCAGAAGAAATGACGGTACACAGGGAAAAAGCGCGGACGGCACTGCAGGAAGCCTTAACGGAAATGACGAGCGGGCAATGGGACATGATCATCCTCGATGAAATCAATTATGCCTTGAACTTCGGTTTGCTTGAGGAGCAGGAGGTATTGGAACTTTTATCGCAAAAACCCACGGATCTTCATCTTGTATTGACGGGGAGGCACGCCTTGCCGGCCATCATCGACTGCGCCGATCTCGTGACGGAAATGAGACTCATAAAGCATCCGTTTCAAAAGGGCATACGTGCGCAAAAAGGAATTGAGTTCTAACTCTCGATAAACTTCTTGAATGTAAAGGCAAATTGCGATAAAATCTAGGGTATGTTTCGTGAAAAATTGTGTTTTTTATAGATAGGCGGGATACTTATGAGAAGTGATGTTGTAAAAAAAGGGGCGACGCGCTGTGCGCATCGATCCTTGTTCCATGCGATGGGCTACGGTCCTGAGGATTTGCAGAAGCCGCTGATTGGCATTTGCAACTCATTTAATGAGGTGATTCCCGGGCATATCCACTTGCGCGAGATTGCTGCGGCGGCGAAGCTCGGTGTGGCTGCCGCTGGCGGTACGCCGCTGGAGTTTCCTGCCATCGGTGTTTGCGACGGCATTGCCATGGGGCATACGGGAATGAAGTATTCGCTCGCCAGCCGCGAACTTATCGCCGACTCCATCGAGTCCGTGGCAATGGCATCGGGCTTTGACGGACTCGTGCTCATTCCGAACTGCGACAAAGTCGTGCCCGGCATGTTGATGGCGGCGGCACGCTTGAATATTCCGGCGATCGTCGTCAGCGGCGGACCGATGCTCGCGGGGCGCTTCCACGGACAGGATGTCAGCGTCAGCCAGTCTTTTGAAGCGGCTGGCAAATTTGCCGCAGGACTCATTGACGAAAGCGTCATGGAAGAGCTTGAAGAGCAGGCATGTCCGAGCTGCGGTTCCTGTGCCGGACTTTTTACGGCAAACACGATGAACAGTTTGACGGAAGTTCTCGGCATGGGGCTGCCGGGCAATGGCACGATTCCCGCGGCTTATACGGGAGCGCGCAGACTCTTGGCGAAGCGTGCCGGCGCCGTCATCATGGAACTCATCAAAAACGATGTGAAGCCGCGTGACATCATGACGCGCGAGGCCTTTGAAAATGCCATCACGGTGGATATGGGCGTGGGAGGCTCTTCGAACACCGTGCTTCACCTGACTGCCATTGCCCATGAGGCCGGTATAGAGCTTCCTGCGCCGCTCTTCGACGAAATCAGCCGCCGCACGCCGTATCTGACGAAGCTCAGTCCGGCAGGGAAGCATCACATGCAGGATCTCAATGAGGCGGGGGGCTTGCCCGCCGTCATGAAGGAGCTTTCGCGCAAGGGACTCATTCATCTCGACGCTTTGACCGTCACGGGCACGGTGGCAGAGCGCATCAAGAATGCGAAGATCGTGCGCCCCGATGTCATCCGCACGGTCGACGACCCTTACCGCAAGCAGGGAGGCCTTGCAATTTTGCAGGGAAATCTGGCACCGGACTACGCCGTTGTCAAAGCGTCAGCTGTGGCTGAAGATATGCTCGTCTATAAGGGAACGGCGAAATGTTTTTCCTCGGAAGAGGCCGGCGTCAACGCCATCATGGCGGGTGAGATTCATGACGGTGATGTCGTCGTCATACGCTACGAAGGCCCGAAGGGAGGCCCCGGCATGCAGGAGATGCTGAATCCGACGGCCGTCATCACAGGCATGGGGCTGAAGGTGGCGCTCATCACGGACGGACGTTTCAGTGGGGCGAGCCAGGGAGCCTGCATCGGGCATATCTCTCCTGAAGCCATGGCGGGCGGTCCCATCGCGCTCATTGAAGACGGTGACATCATCTCGATTGACATCCCCAATCGCTCGCTGCGCTTGGAAGTCAGTGATGACGAGCTTGCGCGGCGCAAGGCAGCATGGAAGAAGCCGGAGCCGAAGATTAAGACGGGCTACCTCGCTCGCTACGCCAAACTCACGACATCGGCGAGCACGGGCGCTGTTCTGCAATAAGCACGGGAGGCATTCTTGCATATCGTTTTGATTGAGCCGGAGATCCCCGGCAACACGGGAAATATCGCGCGTCTCTGCGCTGTCAGCGGTATAGAACTGCATCTCGTCAAACCTTTGGGATTCTCGGTCGAGGACAAGTATCTGAAGCGTGCGGGACTCGACTATTGGCACTTGGTGAAGGTGCATTATCACGAAAATTTCTCCGAGGTTCTGTATCTTTTTGCAGGCCGACAGTTTTATTACTGCTCAAAAAAGGCGCCTCGATCTTACGATGCTGTATCTTATACCGAAGATGACTTCCTCGTTTTCGGCAAAGAAACAGCGGGGATTCCTGAAGCGCTGCTTGAAGAGCACTGGGAGGACTGCATACGCATTCCCATGCGCCTTGGAGCGCGTTCCTTGAACCTTTCGAGTGCTGCTGCCATCGTGGCCTATGAAGCCATGCGTCAGATCGGCTTTCCGGGGCTCGAATCTTCCGGACACTGGCATGAAAATTGAGGAAGACATGATGGGAAAACTTTTGCTTGCAGTGGTGAAAAAACGATTTTGAGATGGGGCTGAATGGATTTGCAAAGCAATCAGGAATTTGTTGACGAGATTCGCAGTCGAATGGCACCGGAGCATATCCTCTTAAATGAACCGATGAAGGATCATACGACATTTCGGATCGGCGGGCCGGCGGACTGCTTGATCTTGCCTGCATCCATGGAAGATGTGGCGTTCGTTTTCCAATGTTTGAAAAGACATGATATTCCCTTTGTGATCCTTGGCAATGGCTCAAACGTGCTCGTGTTGGACAAGGGGATTCGCGGAGTCGTCATCAAGTTTAATTCTCCGATTTCTGCCATTCGGAAGAAGATGAATACACTTACGGCAGGGGCAGGTGCGCTTCTTCGTGATGTATCAGGATTTGCGGCTGAAAACAGTCTTTCCGGCATGGAATTTGCCTGTGGTATACCAGGCAGCATAGGTGGAGCCGTATTTATGAATGCCGGGGCTTACGACGGAGAAATGAAGAACATCGTTTCTGCGGTTCGCGCGATTTCTCCAAAGGGGGAGATCGTGCAGTTTGCAGCAAATGAATTGGATTTCGGCTATCGTCACAGCATATTTCAAGAGAACGGCTGTGCAATCTGTGAGGTTGACCTGACTCTTACGCCAGGCAATGCAGAGGAAATCAAAGAAAAGATCGCCGGTTTCACCGAACGCAGGGAAAGCAAGCAGCCATTGGAGATGCCAAGTGCCGGCAGCACATTCAAGCGCCCTGAAGGACACTATGCGGGAACTTTGATTGAACAGACAGGACTCAAGGGTTTCACTGTCGGCGGAGCGCAGGTTTCTGATAAACATGCAGGATTCGTCGTGAATGCGGGGGACGCCACGGCGAAGGATGTGCTGGAGCTTATCCGGCAAGTACAAGACCGTGTATTTGAAAAGCATCACGTCAAGCTGTTCCCCGAAGTTCGCATCTTGGGGGAAGCGTAAATCCGGTTTGCATAGATTTCACTGTTTACATTTTTTTCGATTGATGGTACAATAACAAGAGTCAATTTAAGTCGTTTGTATGAAGAGTGGGCGTTTGCCCACTCTTTAATCTTATGCACAAGAGCCCGTTTAACACAGCGGGCTGCAATATGCGCGGCAAAAGAGGAGGGCTTTTGTGGCAAAACACATAGAAGAGGCCGTTGAGGCTATCGTACAAGAGATCGTTCAGGATTCCAATTTGGAAGTTGTCGATGTCGAGTATGTCAAGGAGCGCGACTGGTATTTGCGCGTCTACCTTGATAAAGAAGGCGGCATTGAGATTGACGACTGTCAGAGGGTCAGCGAAACGCTTGAGCAGATTCTTGATGAAAAAGATTTGCTGACAGAGGCATATATCCTCGAAGTATCGTCTCCAGGGCTCGACCGCGTCTTGAAAAAAGCGCGCGACTTTGAACGCGAGCAGGGGAAATCGGTAGATGTGACATTCTATGCGCCTGTCGACGGCAAAAAGACGTGGGTAGGAACGCTTACAGGATACGACCGGGGAAAGAATGCCATCGTGTTGGATGGGGAAAAAGAATTGCCTTTGGAAAAAATAGCACAGGTGCGTCTGCACATAGATTTTTAAGCATTGGGAGGAAGAGCTTTGGCCAGCAGGAAAGAGAAGGTAAAGAAGAAGGATAACGACGGGGATTTTTTGGAAGCCGTACATGCCTTGGGAAAGGAGCGGGGCTTGGAAGCAGAGGTGCTTTTCGCCGCAATCGAAGCGGCTTTGAGTTCTGCTTACCTGAAAGACTTCAAGACTGCCGAACAAGTGCGCGTCGCCTTGGATCGCATGACAGGAAAATACCACGTTTATGCAACGAAAACCGTCGTTGAAGAGGTTGAGGACGACGCCCGACAGATTTCTCTTGCAGATGCGCGCGCCATCAATCCCAATTATGAGGTTGATGACAAGATCGAACTGGAGGTGACTCCTGCAACGTTCGGGCGCATTGCCGCACAGACGGCGAAGCAGGTCGTCGTGCAGCATATCCGCGAAGCGGAACGCGGCATCGTCTATGAGGAATTTTCCAATCGTGACGGCGATATCGTCACGGGTCGTGTGCAGCGCGTAGAAGCAAAGAATGTATTCATCGACCTCGGCAAAACGGAAGCTGTCCTCACAGCGACAGAGCAGATCCCGGGGGAAGAGTACCACCACGGCGATCGCATCAAGGCATATATCATCGAGGTCTGCAAGACGGTCAAAGGGCCGCGGGTTCTCGTATCGAGAACGCATCCAGGGCTTTTGAAGAGGCTTTTCGAGCTTGAAGTTCCCGAGATTCAAGAAGGTGTCGTGGAAATCAAGTCCGTGGCGCGCGAGCCTGGCATGCGCTCAAAAATCGCCGTCTATTCCAAGGACGAGAATGTCGATCCCGTAGGCTCCAGTGTCGGTCATAAAGGGATGCGCGTGCAGGCGATCGTCGATGAGCTGAGAAATGAAAAAATTGATATTGTCAAGTGGAATCCTGAGCCTGCAAAGTTCATCGCGAACGCCTTGAGCCCTGCAAAAGTCATTTCCGTGGCAATCAATGAAGAGGCGAAGGAGTCGCGTGTCGTGGTACCCGGCTATCAGCTTTCTCTTGCCATCGGCAAGGAAGGACAGAACGTCCGCTTGGCGGCCAAACTGACAGGCTGGAAAATCGATATCAAAAATGAAGAGCAGGCGGCGGCAGAGACGCTCGATGATTCCATGAGCGTCATCGAGGTGACAGGCGAGGAATCCTTTACGGCTGAGGGCGTCTGACATGAAAGGTCAGAAAAAGATTCCGGAACGCATGTGCTTGGGCTGTCGTACGGTTCATCCGAAAAAGGATATGATTCGTGTCGTCCGAAGCCCGGAAAATGTATATTCCGTAGATATGACAGGCAAAAGCCCTGGACGGGGAGCATATATTTGCCGAAACGAAGAATGTTTCCGCCGTGCGGAAAAGGAGCATGGCTTTGAGCGGGCTTTCAAGAGCAAGATGGAAGCCGCCATATACGAGACGCTGAGAAAAGAAATTTTCCAAGATGAAGCGGCGTCTAAAGAAAGCTGATATCAGCGGGGGTGGATCGATGTCGAAGTATAGAGTTTATGAATTGGCAAAAGAGTTCCATACGGAAAGCAAAGTTGTCCTTGATATTTTGACGCGCAATAAATTCCGTGTGGCAAACCATATGAGCAGCGTTGGCGAAGAGGAGCGGGCGGTAGTTGCACGCGCTTTTGCACCGAAGAAGACCGTCTCTGACGCACCGAAGGCGCCTGTGGCGGATGCAGCAAGAAAAGCGTCTCAAAATAAGCCGAGACAGCAAGTCCAAGGTCAATCGCAAAAGAACGCGAATGATCGCAGACAGAATCGCAGCAGCAACGGCTCTGCTTCTGCTGCAGCGACGAACCGCCCGCGTCAAGGCAGTGCACCTCAGCAGAAACGCGGACAGGGAGCGGCCTCCTCAACCGGCTCCAACGCAACGAAGCGACCTTCACAGGACAAGCGCGGCGGCAATACCAACCAGCGCAACAACAACGCACAGGGCAGCAATCGAAATCGCAGCGGCAATGCCGCAGGTGCTGGCAATGCGAATAATGCGGGTGGTTGGAATAATCGCGGCGGCGCCAACAATCGCGGCAAGTTTGGCAACAAGAACAATCGCGGCCGCAACAACCAACGCCAGAAGCAGCAAGCTCCCAAAGTGGAGATCGCCCATCCGACGCACATCAAGGTTGGCGAGAGCATTGCCGTCAAGGATCTTGCGAGCAAGATGAGCTATACGGCGACCGAAGTCATCAAGAAGCTCATGCTCATGGGCATCATGGCGACGATCAACCAGGAAATCGACTATGAGACAGCAGCGCTCGTTGCCATCGAATTCGGCGTCACCTGTGAGGAATTGCCGCCTGAGACGGATCCAACGGAGATTCCCGAGATCGAGGATGATCCCAAGTCGCTCGTCGTTCGTCCGCCAGTCGTAACCGTCATGGGACATGTCGACCACGGCAAGACGTCGCTCCTCGATGCCATTCGCAAGACATCCGTTTCGACGCACGAGGCGGGCGGCATCACACAGCATATTGGTGCATATCAGGTCATGTGTCAAGGGAAGAAGATTGTCTTCCTTGATACGCCTGGCCATGAGGCGTTCACTGCCATGCGCGCGCGCGGCGCACAGGTTACGGACATCGCGATCCTCGTCGTCGCCGCAGACGACGGCGTCATGCCGCAGACCGTCGAGGCCATTAACCATGCCAAGTCGGCGGGCGTGCCCATCATCGTCGCGATCAACAAGATCGACAAGCCCGGAGCGAATCCCGAGCATGTGAAGCAGGAGCTGTCCGAGCACGAGCTCATTCCTGAGGACTGGGGCGGCGATACCATCATGGTGCCTGTTTCCGCAAAGCAGAAACAAGGCATAAACGATCTTCTTGAAATGGTTCTCCTTGTCGCTGAGGTCAAGGAACTCAAGGCAAATCCGAATCGTGATGCGCGCGGCGTCATCATTGAAGCGCAGCTTGACAAGGGTCGCGGTCCGGTCGCGACCGTCCTCGTGCAGAACGGTACGCTGCGGATCGGCGATTCCATCATCGCCGGCACGACCTTCGGCAAGGTGCGTGCGATGATCAATGATCGCGGGGAGAACGTGAAGAAAGCGGGGCCGTCCGTCCCCGTAGAAGTACTCGGTCTTTCTGATGTTCCTGAAGCGGGAGACGTGCTCGCATCGCTTGACGAGAAGCTCGCACGCTCCATTGCAAGCAAGCGCATCGAAAAGAAGCGCACCGAGCTCATCCGAAGCAAGAAAGTCTCTTTGGATGACCTCTTCCAGCAGATTCAGGACGGCAACATCAAGGATCTCAACATCGTCATCAAGGCCGATGTGCAGGGTTCTGTGGAAGCATTGGCAAACTCCTTGCTCTCACTCAATAAGAACGACGAAGTGCGCGTCAATATCGTGCATTCCGGCGTCGGCGCCGTCAATGAGTCCGATGTCATGCTCGCTACTGCCTCCAACGCGCTCATCATCGCATTCAACGTGCGTCCTGACGCGAATGCCCGTCGTGTGGCGGATGCGGAAAGCATCGATATCCGTACATATCGCGTCATTTACGATGCGTTGAACGATGTCAAGGACGCCATGTCTGGCATGCTCGCACCGAAGTATAAGGAAGTCGTGCAGGGCAAGGTGGAAATCCGCCAGGTCATGAAATTCTCCAAGGCGCTCGTCGCAGGCTCCTATGTCCTCGAAGGAAAGATTACGAATTCCTCGAAGATCCGCATCCTTCGCGACAACATCGTAGCGTTTGACGGCGAGCTCGATTCTTTGCGCCGCTTTAAAGATGATGTGAAAGAAGTTGCGGCCGGCTACGAATGCGGCATTACAATCAAAGATTACCGCGATTTCCAGGAAGGCGACATCATCGAGGCGTATACGATGGAAGAGATTGAGACATCCATCACGGAAGCGAACAAAGAAGCTGCAAAGAGACGCGATCAACAGGAGCAGACGAAGAAGGATTCCCCCGCTGAAAACGATGCTTGAAGGATGTGAGAAGAATTGAGCCAGCTTCGCATAGAAAAGGTGCAGGAACTGATGAAGCAGGAAATCAGTCAGATTATCCTGCAGGAGTTGAAAGATCCGCGCATTGGCTTTGTTACTGTGACGAAAGTGGAGATGACTGGAGACCTTCGAGAAGCGAAGATTTTTGTGAGCATCATGGGAAACGATGAGGCCTTGAAAGATACCTTGCAGGGACTCAAAAGCTCCTTGGGCTTCATTCGGCGAGAAATCGGCAAACGCATACGACTGCGCTTTACGCCGGAGATTTCCTTTGCGCTCGACGATTCTCTTGCCTACAGCTCGCATATTCAAGAACTGTTGATGGGATTGAACAGGAACGACAAGACGGAAGAGTGAGAACTATGCGGATTTCATTAAAAGAAGCCGGCACATTGCTTCAGGAAGCGCAGAACATCGTCATTACGGCGCATGTCAATCCCGATGGAGACGCCATCGGATCGTCCTTGGGTGTCATGCACTATTTGCGCGATCTGGGAAAGCAGGTGCGCGTCGTCATCGATGACGATATCCCGAGGAATTTCGCCTTTCTCAATGCCTGTGATATCATCGAAAAGCCGACAGTTGCTGAAACTGGCGAAAAAGAGCCAATCGACCTGCTGCTCATTCTCGATACGAGCATTGATCGCACAGGCGATGTGACGGAGGCCTTTTTGCCGACGCGGATCCTCAATATCGATCATCATGTCACGAATGCTCTTGCTTGTCCGGCGGTCTATCTCGACGCGGACAGTGCGGCAACGGCAGAAATCATCTATCAGTTGCTGCAGGAAATGGATGCAAAAATCACGAAGGACATCGCTATGGCAGTCTATACGGGACTGGCAACGGATACGGGATTTTTCCGCTTTCCCAATACGACGCCTTTCACCATGCGTGCAGCAGCCGATCTTTTGGAACGCGGTGCAGAACCGGGCATCATATCGGAAGCCGTTGAAGCGAAGCCGTTTGTGCGCGTAATCGGCATGGCAAAGGCGCTCGAAGGGGCGGAGCTTCTTTTCGGCGGCAAACTTGCAGGCATCTTTCTCGATCGTGCTGCAGCTGAGTCGCTTGATTCCACAGAAGGCTTGATCGACTCTTTGCGCGTCATCGAGGGCACGGATGTTTCCGTTCTCTTGAAGTGGAAAGAGGACGGTGTTTTCCGCATCAGCATGCGTTCCAAAAAAACGAACGTCAGCAAGGTAGCTGCGGCCTTTTCTGGCGGCGGCCACGAGAGAGCGGCTGGCTGTACGCTCAAAATGAATTTTATCGAAGCGAAAAGGACAATTCTCGAAGCGCTTGAGAAAGCGATGGAAACGTGATGGCAGCGGGCTTTCTCAATGTGCTGAAGCCTCCGGGCATGTCCTCGCATGATGTTGTGGGACAGGTTCGCAAAATCTTCCATACGAAGCGTGTGGGGCATGCGGGAACCCTTGATCCGGGCGCCGCAGGCGTCCTGCCCGTCGCTCTTGGCAATGCTGCGCGGCTTGTCGAGTACATGTCCTCAACCGATAAATCTTACCGGCTGGAGTTGCTGCTTGGCTTTTCTACAGACACGGGCGATGACAGCGGCAAGATCATCGAGTGCGTGGAAGACTTCACCTTGCCGAAACGAGAGGAACTGCTTGCCTCTTTGCAAGGTTTTCTCGGCGTCATCCAACAGCGTCCCCCCGTTTATTCAGCAATTAAACTGCAAGGGAAGAGGGCGTATCAGCTCGCACGCGAAAATCAGACCGTAGAGATGCCCTTGCGACAAGTGACGATTCGTGCTTTACGCCTTATTGCATTCCATGATTCACGCATCGTTCTCGATATGGACTGCTCGAAGGGCACCTACGTGCGCAGTTTTTGCCGTGATTTTGGCGAGAGCCTAAAGATTCCCGCCACGATGGGATTCCTGCTGCGCACGCGCGTCGGCAATTTTCATCTGCATGACGCCTTTTCCTTGGAAGAGCTTGCACGCTCAGGTGAAGCGGCGCTTCTTCCTGCGGAGAAGGCCGTCGAGCATCTGCCGCGCTTCGACATGCCTGAACATCGCATCACGGCTTTCGTCAACGGACTCTCGACGGGCAACATAGATTTCGATGCCAAGGAAAGTATCCTGCGTGTCTATGGGAGAAACCGCTTCCTTGGCATGGGACGCTATGAGGCGGCCAAGCGAGAGCTTTATCCGCTCAAGGTCTTTCGAGAGATGTCGGATTGAAGGCGTTTTGATTACAGGGAGTTTGATCCATGCTGCGATTTTCAAAAATCAAACATCTATCCGATTCCTACCAAGGAATCGTCATTGCACTGGGAACTTTTGACGGCGTCCATATCGGACATCAAAGCATATTGCAAAGAGCGAGGGAACTTGCAGCTGACATCCATGGCGTCAGTATGGCGTTTACTTTCCAGGAACATCCTCTCTCTGTCATTTTCCCCGAGCGCGCTCCAAAGATGATTCGCAATACAGCGTCAAAGGAAGCAATCATAGAAAAACTCGGCGTGGACATCCTCATGAATGTTCCTTTTACGAAGAATTTCGCAGCTATATCAGCTACAGGTTTCCTCAAACTGCTGCAGGAGAATTTTTCCCCTGCTTATGTCGTCGTGGGCGCGAATTACACCTTCGGCTTCCAAGGAACAGGTGATTCTGCATTCTTGCAGCAGCGGGGGGAAGAATTTGGCTTCGTATCCCGTATTGGAAATTCCGTGCTGCGTGATGGGAAGATGGTGAGCAGCACTCGAATCCGCTCCTTGATTGCAGAGGGAAATCTTGATCTCGTCAATCAATATTTAAAGTGGCCGCTTGACTATACAGGCATTGTTACTTACGGAGAGCAGCGCGGGCGCAAGCTTGGCTTCCCGACCGCCAATATTGCCTTGGACGATTCTTATGCGCTTTTGCCGAACGGCGTCTATGCTGTCCGCGTGCATTTCAACGATGCTGTTTATCCGGGCGTCGCCAATATCGGCTCAAATCCTACCTTTGAAGAAGTGGAGCGTCGTTTGGAAGTTCACCTTATGCAATTTAACGGCAATCTTTATGGCCAGAAAATCTGCGTGGACTTCTTGGGAAAACTCCGTGACGAAAAGAAATTTCCCGATGTAGACGTGCTGGTGGCACAAATTCATCGCGACATCGAACAGGCGCAGCATTTTTGGGATATGCCCGTTCATGTGGGAGGTATGCCGTATGTCGAAAAAAAAGGTTGATATTTTAGGCGTACATGTCGATTCACTAACGATGGGCGAGGCAGTCAAAAGGATTCAAACCTTTATCGAAGAAAGAAATTCCGTCCTCATCGCTACGGCGAATGCAGAAATGCTCATGCGGGCAACGTATGATCGCGAGCTAAAAAACATCTTGAACGATGCTGCCCTCGTCGTACCCGACGGTGCGGGGACGGTTTGGGCTGCACACCATCTCGGGCATCTCATGCCGGAACGTGTCGCAGGCTACGATCTTGCCCAAGAACTCATGCGCAAAGCTCCTCAGAAGGGGTATCGTCTGTTCTTCTTCGGCGCTGCTCCGGGGGTTGCAGAAAAGGCAAAGACGAAAGCGGAAAAACTCTATCCGGGCATTGAAATTGTCGGTGTTCGAAACGGCTTTTTCTCTTCAGATGACGAGCCTGAAATTCTGCGTGAGATTCAGGAGGCGAAGCCTGACATACTGCTCGTCGCATTGGGCGTTCCGAAGCAGGAGAAGTGGCTTGCCGCACATTTGCACGAACTTGCCGTTCCTGTATCCATGGGCGTCGGCGGCACTTTCGACGTTATGGCGGGCGTCATGAAGCGTGCGCCGCACTGGATGCAGAAAGCGAAGCTCGAATGGCTCTTTCGCGGGGCTATGCAGCCGAAGAGAGCGGGGCGGCTCATGGCATTGCCGCGCTTCGTATTCAAGGTCATGGCATACAAAAAGAGTGGACAAAGAAAGGGCGCTCGTCTATAATTAGTAAAAGAAGTTTTCTGATATGCTGAATCTGCAGAGATGCTGAGTATCTGCAGATTCTTGTGTTGCATAGATATTGTATGGAGGTAATGCCTATGTCGATATTCCCGGTTGTTCGCGAGGGATATGTCTTCATCCTCAGTGCCCTCGTTCTCGGAGGGATTCTCGGATTGGCAGTGCATCCGTATCTTGCAATACCGCTTGTCGTTCTTGCTTTTTACTTTGCTTACTTTTTCCGCAATCCGAAGAGGGAGATTCCCTCAGATCCCCTTGCCATCGTTTCCCCAGCAGATGGAACCGTACAGGAGGTCGTCTCGCTTGATGACGATGATTTTCTCAAGCAACGGTGTAAAAAAGTCGTCATTTTCCTCTCCGTATTTGACGTTCATGTGAATCGCAGTCCCATCGAGGGCGAAATCAAGATTCAAAAATATGTTTGCGGCCGATTCAAACCAGCTTACAAAGATTCCGTAGGATTTGAAAATGAACGCCATATGATCGGCATAGAAAATCCGCGTCTGCGCGTAACGGTCACGCAGATTGCCGGTATCTTGGCGCGACGTATCGTTTCTTGGGTCACGCTGGACGATGTACTGGAAAAAGGCGAACTGTACGGATTGATCCGCTTCGGTTCGTGCACGGAACTCGTCGTGCCCGAGGAAGTGGAGATCTTTGTAAAGAAGGGCGACAAAGTGGTCGGCGGCGAAACCGTGATCGGGAGGCTCAGTGAGACATGTATAAAAGCTTGATTCCCAATATATTGACTTCAGCCAATCTGGTACTAGGGTTTTGTTCGATTCTTTCCACATACAACGCTAATTATACTTGGAGCACCGTATTCATCCTGCTCGCACTTGTTGCCGACGGTTTGGATGGAAGGGCTGCACGCTTCTTCGGCGTGAGCAGTGAGATCGGCAAGGAGATGGACTCTCTGTGTGACCTCGTTTCTTTCGGCGTCGCGCCAGCTTTTCTCGCCTATACCTACTGTCTCAAGGATTTCGATTACTTTGGCTGGGCGGTTGCTATCGCCTTCGCCCTTTGCGGCGCTTGGCGCTTGGCTCGTTTCAACGTGAATGTCGCCGTCGTGCACGGTTTCTTCATGGGGCTTGCAATTCCAGCGGGAGGCTGTCTCATTGCAACGGCCATCTGGTTTTTCCGTTCTATTGGCATGGAGACGTCATCCCTTGAGCCTGCATTTCCTCTCGTGATGATCGTCGTTGCCTACCTGATGATCAGTGAGGTGCACTATCCGGATTTCAAGGGGAAGGGAGAAAAAATCTTTCTTGCCTCAAAAATCTTCGCCGTACTCTTTTTTGCTGCGATCCTTTTCCTCGGACGTGAAGCAATCGTGAGTGCTGTTCTCTTTGCCGTTTTCAGCACATACTCTGTCTTTGGTCTTTTCAATTTCAGCTTGTCGCTGCTTTTTCGGAAATAAGACATCATTTGTCGCGAAATAAAGGGGAAAGACTTTTATGAATCATGTGTTTGACATCGTGATGGTTCCTTTGCAGGTCATCATACTCTTGTTCACACTGTACTACTTTTTCATCGGTTTCTGCGGCATGTGGCGCAGAAAGGAAAACAAGATCCTGACGCCGAAAAAAACCTTCGCCGTCATTATCGCGGCGCACAACGAAAGCGCTGTCATAGGGCAGCTGCTGCAAAATCTACAATCGTTGGATTATCCAAAGACACTTTACGATGTCTTTGTCATCGCCGACAACTGCGACGACAACACGGCAGAAATTGCACGCGGTTACGGCAGCATCGTCTGTGAAAGGACGCATCCGACGAAAAAGAGCAAGGGCTTTGCCATGGAATGGATGTTCGAGCGCCTCTTCAAGATGGAAAAGAAATACGATGCCGTCGTCGTTTTTGATGCGGACAATCTCGTACACCCGCGTTTCCTTATGGAAATGAACAACCGACTTTGCAAGGGCAATCGCATCATTCAGGGATACCTTGATGCCAAAAACCCTTACGATACATGGGTGGCGGGGACATTTGCCATCGCTTTCTGGGTCATCGACCATATCAGCCATTTGGCAAAGACGAACATCGGGCTTTCCGCTGTGCTCGGCGGTACGGGCATGTGCATTACAACGGACGTCCTTGAGCGCTACGGTTGGCGTGCCACATGCCTGACGGAAGACATGGAATTTACGATGAAGTCCTTGGCGGAAGGAATCAAGACGACATGGGCGCACGACGCCATTGTGTACGATGAAAAGCCGCTGACATTCATGCAGTCATGGCGACAGCGCAAACGTTGGGCACAAGGACAATTCGACGTGGCGCATCGCTACATTCCGAAGATGCTGCGAGAGGGAATCAAGCGTCGTGACATACGCATCTTGGATGGTTGTCTCTACCTCCTGCAGCCACACTTCTTGATGATTTCCACCTTCTTCATCATTATCAGCTACATACAATCAGCATTTCCACCGTTCTACACGAACATCTACAATATCATTCCTTCCCAGCTCATGACGGCGATCATGCTCGGTCAATACATCTTGCCCATGATCATCCTTCTCAAGATTCAAGTCAAATGGAAGGCTTGGTTCTACATGCTGCTTTACCCCGTATTCATCTATTCGTGGGTGCCCATCATCTTCCTCGGTTTCATCCATAGAAACGAACATGAATGGAGTCATACGCAGCATACGCGAGCCATGAGTTACGACGACATCGTCGGTAACGTAAAGAATACGACGATGGGACGAGATGTATCCAATCAATAAGCATTGACAGGCTGCCGCAATCTCTGCGGCAGCCTGTTTTCCAAGGAGCGATTTTTATGTTTGAAATCAAGGTCGAAGAAGAATTTGAAGCTGCACACCGCATCGTGAATTATCCAGGAAAATGTGACCGCCTGCACGGACACAACTGGAAGGTAGAACTGAAGATTTCCGGCAGCAGATTGGATGAATTGGGGATGCTCATAGACTTCAAGGCGGCGAAAGCAATGCTCCAAGAAGTCGTCAATTCACTCGATCACCGCTTCTTGAATGAGCTCGCACCTTTTTCAGAAATCAATCCAACGGCAGAGAATATCGCTCGATATATCTACCAAGAGCTAAAGCAGCGTGAAATATTTTGCAACGACTCCGTGCATCTTGCTGCCGTCTGTGTCTGGGAGTCGCCGCGCGCTTGCGTGACATACACCGAGGACTAAACGTATGGAAGAGAACATCCTCGAAATATTTTCCTCCATACAGGGAGAAGGAAAGTACATCGGCGCCCGTCAAGCATTTCTGCGCTTTGCAGGCTGCAATATCAAATGCAGCTTCTGCGATACTGTATTTCAGCCTGCCGCTTCCTGTCGAGTGGAAGCAATTCCAGGCTGCGGTGAGTATGAAGAAGTGTCCAATCCATTGTCCGTTCAAGAAGTTGCGGCAAGAATCCGCTCCTTCGTAGTGCCGGTGCGTCATCATTCTATCAGTCTGACAGGCGGGGAGCCGCTTCTTCATGCCGCCTTCATCCGTGCGCTTGCTTCCGAAGTAAATGTGCCGTTCTTCCTCGAAACGAACGGCACGCTCTATGAAGAGATGGCGAGCATTCTCGACATAATTTCCTACATCAGCATGGATATCAAATTGCCTAGCTTCACGGGAAAGCCTCTATGGGAAGAGCATCGTCGCTTTCTGCGGCTACTGCACAATCATGACGCCTATGTAAAGATCGTCGTCGCAGAAAATACGGAAGAAGAAGAGTTTCAAGAGGCGGTACATCTCGTCGCGCACATCGCACCGCAGATCCTCTTCGTAATGCAGCCAGCAACGCCATTTGGCGGTGTGCATGCGCCCACGGCAAAAAAACTTCTGCATCTGCAAGCGGAAGCCGCCGAACATCTGGTAAATGTCCGCGTCATCCCGCAGGCGCATCGCATGATGGGGTTGCTCTGACCGCGCGCTTTTCTACCTGTACTCATTTTTCAGTTACAGGGTTTTTCTTGTATGTACGATACGTTTCCAACATTTCATCTCGCGTCTGCATGCGCGGCCATAATTCTCCGACGGCATTTTCGCGCATGGAAGCAGCTAAATGATGGTAGATTTGCGGATCCTTTTTCTCCCATGAAGAAATCAACTCTTTGACCTCCTGACGCATCGTTGTTCCATCGAGCGGACATGGAGAGGGGATAGGGATGAACCCGTGAACAGCAATTGCATCACGAATTTCCGCTTCACGGAAATAGACGAGCGGACGAATGACCGTGATGCCTGAGCGATCAAGATACGTTTTGGGCGTAAATGTATGAATTTGCCCCGAATACAAGATTCCCATGAGCAATGTTTCCACCGCATCATCGTTGTGATGCGCATAAGCCACCTTGTTGCACCCATGCTCCTGCGCATAGCGATTGATTGCGCCGCGCCGAAAAAATGCGCAGGTAAAACAAGGATTTTTTTCCGGCGTCTCCTCGATGGTGCCAGCTATATTCACCGAAACGGCTTCAAAGGGAATGGAGATCTCCTCGCAAAATGAAGCGATGCGCGCAACAGGAAAATCTTCCGTAAATTGCGGATCGATCGTCAAGGCGCAAAGAGAAAATTTCTTCTTCATACGTTTCTGCAGGATGGCTAACGCATACGCAAGAAATATGCTGTCCTTGCCGCCGGAAATACCAATCAGGATGCGATCGCCGTCTTCGATCAGCTGAAACTCGACGACAGCTCGCATGAGTTTACTGAAATAAAGCTGCGGAATATTGTTCACGGTAAGTGCTCCCATCTTTTCTAAAAGTTTATTTACTTTCGATAAGCATAAAAATCATACGGAATATCCAGTAAAATCACGGGTTTGCAACGGATTTGCCGCTATTTTGCTGCCACTCGTAAAAATGACGGCAAATAACAGACGGGAAAGGACGTCACTCAGAGCAGAAGAGTGACGTCTTTTTTTACAAGACTTGGTCAAGCAGGCTTCTTGTTTTCTGCTTGCGTGCATCGAGCACATGGGAATAAGTCTGCGCCGTTGTGTTTGATAGAGCCGTGACCTAGACGCTTGGAAACAAGTTCCAAGTCCTCGCCCGCCTCAAGCAGAAGGGTGGCGTGCGTGTGGCGCATGGAATGAAAGGCGTAGCCCGCGCCGAAGGTTTCGCCACACCATTGATTGAAATAGCGCGCATGGCATCGGGCGTAAGCATCCGCCCCTGTTTGGTATGACAGATGTTTTTGACGTCATTCAGGAGCTGTTGGAACATCTGCGGACGGATGGAGTGAAGCTTGCGGTCGCCGATGGAAGGGCGAATGTGATTCTCAAAGATGGGGCGATAGGAGCGGACAGTATTCTGGTGCGTGTTGATACCCACATCGTCGGAGAGCCGCTCCGCGAAAAACTCCGCGACCGTCTTCTTCGTTGGTTCGACGTAGCCGCCGTTGACTTCGAGCGAGACAAGAGCACGAGCATAGGCTGCCTCGGCTTCTTGGCGTGTAGCGCCGCCAGGGACTTCCTTACGCTTGCGGGTCTTGCTGCCGATCTCGATGGTGTAATACCACTTGGCGCCGCGTTTTCGGATGTATGCCATTGGATATTTCTTTCCTTTCTGTCATTCGATGTTGTGCTCGTATGATGAGCGGCTTCTATTTGTCGGCAGATCATATCGTGCATGGAATGGTCGAACATTTCAACTGTTACTTTACTTTTCGCGGAAATTTACGCTTTTACTTGACAAATAAAGTCAAGTAAAGTGCCATAAATCGAGTGAAAAGTAAAGCGGCAATACCGTGATATGATAAGGGGGATTGGATTGTCGGATGCCTTTATTTTCCGTTGCCTTTTACGTCTATCCATAGGCTTCTTCTTTGCGATGAAGTATGCTATACTTGATGCGTTGCCTCCCCTAGACATGGCAATGGAAAGGGGGTGCATGGACGAATGGAAAATATCACCACCACATTCCTTATCTCCGTCGCGGCAGAGATAGTCAGCTACTATCTGTGCAAATGGTTTGACGAGAGATTGTGAAGGCAACAAGCCTGAGCGCTAAGCCCTGCTCGCAGTATGGGAATAGAAAAGCCCTCCAAGTCGCTATCTTGGAGGGCTTTTTGCATGTCGGAATGGTATCACCACCACATTCCAGCCACCCTTAGTATAGCATATTCGGTTGTCTATATGCAAGCTAAACCCGTCGGATTCGAGGGGATTAACCGTGTTGGATCGAGGCGGTTAATGTCACCGAAATCGGTGACTTTTAGTTGCTGTAGGCGTTGCGGACAAGCTGGGCATGGTGCGTGCGGGCATAGTCGCGAACGGCGAGGAAGACCGCATCATCGTAGCTGTCAGGAATTATATAGTTTACGTCAACCCCTATTGCGATATCGTCGATTTGTACCGATAACATAGCGTTGTTGCTGGCTCTAAAATACAAACATAAACAAAATAATTATTTACTTCCGATAATTTATACTTATCGGAAGTAAATGCACGGTGTAGAAAATCTGATTTTATACTACTTAGTATTCTAAAACTTCCCCCCATCATCGCAGACAAGATAAAAGCAGCCTCCTTTGCGGAGGCTGCTTTTTCTGCTTATTGTCCGCCGTTTACTTTACCACCATGACGGGAACCTTCGACTCTTCGACGACCTTCTGGCTGACGCTGCCGATCAAGGCGCCCTTGAAGAGACCGAGACCGCGGCTGCCCATGATGATCATGTCGCTCTTTTCCGAGTCGGCAATCTTCAGGATCGCCTTCGGCACGTTGCCCGTCTCGACATGCCGCGTCGCCTTCATGTTCTCGGGGATCTTCTCCCAGATGCGGTCGAAGACGAGATGGCTCGGAATATCCTTGTTGATGTTGCTCGCCACATAGACGAAATCGAGACTTGCATTGCACTTCTCTGCAAAGGCGATCGCCTCATCCACGGCCTTGCAGCCGTTGACAGAACCATCGACCGGCACGAGAATTTTGTTGATGCTGCCCATATAAAACACCTCCAAGCGAACTTTTTTCCTCTGTTGTCTACTTCTATATCAAAGCGAAAATTCCTTTTCTCTTTTGGTATTTTTCTGAAAAATTTTCCGATATTTTCTTGCACCGTAAAGAAAGCCGTCGCTGGAATGCGCGATGTCTCCAACGACAGCTCTCCTACTGCATTTCACTCAATTCTTCTTTTCCAAAGAAGGCGCACCTTTTCGCAGGATTCCCACGGCAAGCTCCGCATTTTGAAATGCGCGTCTCCTCAGCTCTTTCAAAAGGGCGGCATTCTTCTCGCAAAGCGTATCGCGCTTCTGCCACTTGCGCCACACTTCCGCCATGAGTTCATCTGCCGTGATGGTCTCAAGTTTCGCGGCGGGCGTCTCACCGATGGAGTCAAGGAAACGATCGATCTTCGGATCGTACGATACGCCGACGAGCGGCACGCCCATGACGCCCGCAAAAATCAAGGCATGAAGGCGAATCGCGATGAGCAGATCCATATTGCCGACGAGTGAAAGAAGCTCCGCTGTCGAAAACTCGCCGTCGAGAACGATGGCTTCCTGCTTCATCATCGCAGCGATTGTCTCCGCCGTCTTGACATCCTCGGGATACTGCATGGGCAGAAAGACGAGATTCGCACCAAGCTCGACGGCGATGCGGTCGGCCGTCTCAGCGAAGGCTTCCTTGTAGCGCTGCCAGCCCTTCCACTCGCGCACGGATATGCCGACGAGCGGCTTGTCGTCCGTCACGCCGTTCCACTGCAAGACCTGCCATCCCATATCCTTCGCAACGGGATTGATGGCGAGCACCGGATCGGCAGTTTCGACGATTTTAGGGCGATGAATGCCCATGGCCTCAAGCTCGGCCAAAGAGCCGTGGTCGCGCACGGTGATGAGGCGCACGCCGTTGCCGATGAGCCGCATCATCGTGCGCGCCCAGAAGCCCTCGATCGGACCAATGCCCTGTGCATAGAGCATGACGGGCCTTCGGGCGAGAAAGGCAAGGACAATGATCGCCATGTAGTAATAGAGACTACGGCGACTCGTGACATTCTGCAGCAGACTGCCGCCGCCCGACACGAGGAGGTCGGAAGCGCGCAAAGCCTTCCATATATCGGAAAACGAGAGCCATGAAACAGCCTCAACACCGTGGCGGCGCTTCGTATCCGGAGGGTTCGCTGAGATCACCGTGATATTCGTTTGCGGGTCCAGTTCGGATAGAACCTCGATCATCGCGGCGAGCATGGCTTCGTCACCGGCGTTTTTCGAGCCGTAATATCCGGATACTACGATGTTGCTCATTCCTTTGAGAAACGCTCCTTTGCCGAAGATAGTATCATTTGCGCGAGGTGCACGAGCACCATGAGAGCTGCGCCGATGCCGCAGCCGAGGACGATGCCGCCGATGCCGCGCACAAAGGACATGTAAACGGGCGTGCGCATGTGCGCAAACGTCTCGACCATCGATCCCTGACCGATCGTCGCTACGAGCACGAGCGCAAAGAGCAGCATTGTCGGCCACTTGCGGCACCACGCGAGGACGGCGAGCATGAAGGCCGGATGGCCGATCATCAGCTCCTTCGAGCGCGGGCGCGCATAGAACGCCTGCTCCAGGATTGCACGGAACTTCAGCTCAAGCCCCGAGACGGGCATGCCCGACGTATGACCGGAACGTGCGACGAATACGACGGCGGCAAGAGCCACGAGCACGAAAATGAGAAGGGATTTGAGTTTCACGGGCATATCGAGAATTTGACGAAGCTGCGTGAGAGCGCCCTGTCCCTCCGCCATTCTGCCATCGAAGACATCGTAGCGCGTCAAAAACGCGATGGCGACGAGGACGATGGGCAGGACAAACGTCAGTTTGATGCCGCGGAAGATGTTGAACTCAAGGAAGTACTCGACATCAGCGAGCGCTCCCGACAGATATGCCGCGCCGACATAGGAGAGCGCCCCTGTCACAAAAAGGGCGACGGCAGCCGTTCCGATGATGCGCCAGAGCGGCGCTTTCGCATCGGGCTCCATGCCGCGAATGCGGTCGAGCTGCCATATCACGGCGAGCGCGGGAAAGAGGTTCGCGCTCAAAAACGCCGCGAGAATCCGCATCTTCGCGCCACTGCCCATGAGGATGGGGGCGGCAAAGACGAACGCCAACAGAGCAAAGAGCGCGTAGAGCGTCCTCGGCTGCAGACGGTGCGTGATCAGTGAGAGGTAGAGCACGACAGCAGCCGCCACGCCGAGCATCAGCACAGCACGCAGAGGACGCGGCGCATACCAGTTTTCAAACGTCCCTGCAGGACCGAGCGCGAAGCCATGTGATTCTACGGCTTCTGCCGTCGCCTTGATATAGTGCATGTTCGTCTCGAAGAGCGTCATGCCGGGCGCAGGTTTCTCGTAGATGCGCAAGAGGTTGATGCGAATGTTGCGCTCCATGTCCGTATTCGCCCAACGCTCGACCGCCGTCTCAATCTTGAGCTTCGGCTGCTCGTCCTTCGGAATGGTGTAGAGACGCGCGACATGGTCGTAGCCGACGCCCTTGGAGAGCTCGGAAAGCCCGTCCTGCTTGTAGAACTGCAGCTGCGTCGTATCCTCGATGAGTCCGAGGACGAGATTGCGCTCCTTGAAGTGATCGATCGTCGTCTGCAGCGACTTCGGAGCGCCGAGCATCTGCGAGCCGGAGAATACGACTTCCGAGATGCGGTAGTTTTCCAGACGGCGGAACACGGCATCGACATCGTCGGGCGTGCAGCCCAGATAATTCGTCGGACGTGCGAGCACGAAGAAGCCGGCGTCATTGACCGCCTGCATCTCGTCCGTCGGCATGCCGAGATCCATCTTGAGGAAGGTTTCGTAATTCGCCTTGACGACAAGGATCTCTACGCCGTTGACTGTGACGGCGTTCACACGAGCAGCACCCAAGCGGCGCAGCAAGTCCTCCTTGACCTCCTTGTATGTACGCGCATCATGCCCGACGACACAGACGTCAGATCCCTTGATCGTGCCGTTCTCGATGAGGGTGCGCCACGCGGGATCGGACAAGATCCCCGCATGGTAATTGGCTACGAGTTCACTTCCCGCGAGCGCCGTCACCTTTCCATTTGCATTGAGCTTCTTGAAGGTCGTCTCGTAGACGGCGAGCGACGTGATGCCCGCTTCCTTCGCCGCCTGCAGCACTTCAGGGACAGGTTTCCCCTCCTGCTCGGCAAGCTGCACGAGATCTTCGTAGTCAATGGCGAGATCGACCTGCTTGTTGACCTCCTCCGCACGCCAGCGTGCGACGTCGATGAGGAGCGCCGCGACAAGGCCGACGAAGATGAAGGCGATGAGCACCTTGTTGTATTGAAATTGCTTCATGTATCCTACTCCTCATTCCCTCCGGCAGAGAGGCGCACGACGATGGCGCCCTTCCTATGTTCGACGCTCTCGATTCGCGTCTTCAAGGGCAGTGCATCGAGCTTCGCGATCTGAATGTCGCCGAAAATGTCGCCGAGATTTGCCTTGCCGATCAAGGCGTTTTTGATGTCGAGCCGCGTCATGTGAAAGTACAGCGCCTGCGCGTCCTCGACGATCTTCCCTTCGAGCACGACATCCGCCATGCGCCCGAAGATCTTCACTTCCGCTGTCGCGTGCACGCCATCTTCATCAATCGTCACCTTGATGTTGTCAAGCTTGTCGATGCGCTTCGCCAAAAGATTGCGCAGAGCATCCTCGGAAACGACGCCCGTGAGTTTCAAATCCTCGGCAGAAATGAGATGCACGCGGTGATCGAGGAAAAGATCTCGCGACGAAAAATGCACGCCGCTTCCTGTCAGCTGCACGCGCTCCATGCGCAAATCGCCGATGCGAAGCCCCTTCGCATCAATCTTGAGAGTGTCGATCTGTCCCAAGAGGAACAGGATGCCGGGCGTAGAGTCAAGCGTCACCTCGGCGCTCTCTGCCCCGCGATCCCTGAGCATCGTCTCTGTTGTCTGCCGCGCCCATGCGGGCAGCAAAGTTTCGCCAAAGACGAGAAGGATTGCCGCAGCGCCTGCAAAAAGCATCAAAAGTTTGCGCAAAACATCACCCTAAATCTCAAATCTCATGATTCGCCTTAGCTGCGAGGAAGGCCTCGATGAAGGCGTCGAGATCGCCGTCCATGACCGCCTGCACGTTGCCCGTCTCCATGCCTGTGCGCATGTCCTTGACCATCGTGTAGGGCTGAAATACGTAGGAGCGGATCTGGCTGCCCCACTCGATCTTTTGCTGATCGCCCTCGAGCTTCTGAATCTCGGCTTCCTTCTTCTCCTGCTCCAATTCAAAGAGCTTGGCGCGCAGCATCTTCAGGCACTGTTCGCGGTTCTGCAGCTGCGAGCGCTCGTTCTGGCACTGCACGACGATGCCCGTCGGCATGTGCGTCATGCGCACGGCGGACGACGTCTTATTGATGTGCTGACCGCCTGCACCCGAAGCGCGGTAGGTGTCGACACGCACGTCCGCCATATTGATCGCGACCTCGACAGCGTCGTCGATCTCCGGCATGATGTCGCAGGCAGAAAACGACGTATGACGACGCGCATTGGAATCGAAGGGCGAGATGCGCACGAGGCGATGCACGCCCTTTTCCGACTTCAAATACCCGTAGGCGTTGTGCCCGTTGATGAAGAGCGTCGCACTCTTGACGCCCGCCTCGTCGCCGGGCAGCAGATCTGCCGTGACGACGGAAAAGCCGTGGCGCTCCGCCCACCTGCCGTACATGCGCAGAAGCATCTGCGTCCAGTCCTGCGCCTCCGTGCCGCCTGCGCCCGCGTGCAGCGTGAGGATCGCATTGTTCGCGTCATAAGGGCCGGACAAGAGGACTTCTAGCTCCAGTTCGCGCACGGCAGTCTTGATGATCTCAAACTCCGCCTGCACTTCAGGCTCAAGGCTCGTATCATTTTCTTCCAGCGCCATTTCAAGAAGCGCCTGTGCATCGTCCGTCTTGGAGACGATCTCCTTGTACTTGTCGACGCTTCCCTTGATCGCGGCGAGTTCCTGATTGATCTTCTGCGCCTCTTCCGCATTGTCCCAGAAGGTCGGCTCACCCATCTTGTATTCGAGTTCGGCTATCTTTTCTTCCTTTCTGGCGACGTCAAAGTGAATCCCCCATTTCCTTGAGCTTCGCTTGCATCGCCAAAATCTCCGGCTTCCAATCTTCGAGCATCTTGTCACATCCTTACGTAGTAGCGCTTTCCCTCGCGGGAAATCTATTCCTTATCGCTGCTCTCCCGCAAGCGGGAAAGCTCTGTCTCACTTGTTCCTGCCGCAGCAATTCTTGTACTTCTTGCCGCTGCCGCACGGGCACGGATCGTTGCGCCCGATGTCGCTCTTGTTGCGCTGCGGCTTCTTCTTCGTCTCGGCAGCATCGGACTCCTCGCCGTGCGAGGCGCGCGCCGTCTGCAGGCGGTCTTGAAGCTGCTGCTGCTCCTGCGTCACAATGCTCACGCGGTACATGAGCTTCGCGATGTCCGTTTGAATCGCAGCCTCCATTGCCTCGAACATGTCGAGCGCCTCGATCTTGTACTCGACGAGCGGATTCCTCTGCCCGTAGGCGCGTAAATTGATGCCCTCGCGCAGCATGTCCATGCGATCGAGATGCTCCATCCAATGATTGTCGACGACGCGCAGCATGACGACCTTCTCAAGCTCGCGCATATTCTCCTCGCCGAAGAGCTGCTCACGCGCCGCGTATGCGTCATGCGCCGTCTTCTTGAGCGTTTCTTCCAGCTCGTCGCGGCTCATCGCCTCAAGCTCTTCCTTCTTGAGCTTGCCCTCGGGCGCGTAGATCTTCTCCGCGTCCTCGATGAGTCCGTCGAGCGTCCACTCCTCAGGATATAGCTTCGCGTTCGCGTACTGATCCATCTCGCTCTCGATGATCTTGTCGAGCATGAAGAAGATGTTTTCCTTGAGGTCTTCGCCGCGCAGAATCTTGCGTCGCTCCGCATAGATGACCTCGCGCTGCTGGTTCATGACATCGTCGTATTCGAGGACGTGCTTGCGGATGTCGAAGTTTCTGGCTTCGACCTTCTTCTGTGCACGCTCGATCGAACGCGTGATGAGTTTGTGCTCGATCGGATCGTTCTCGTCCATGCCGAGCCGATCCATGATGGAGGCGATATTGTCCGACGCGAAGAGACGCAGAAGGTCATCTTCCAGCGACAAGTAGAACTTCGACCGGCCGGGATCGCCCTGGCGACCCGCGCGGCCGCGCAGCTGGTTGTCGATACGCCGCGATTCGTGGCGCTCCGTGCCGAGGATGTAGAGGCCGCCGAGCTCCTGCACGCCATCGCCGAGCTGGATGTCCGTGCCGCGTCCCGCCATGTTCGTCGCGATCGTCACGGCGCCCCGTTGACCTGCGTCCTTGATGATCTCCGCTTCCTTCTCGTGGTACTTGGCATTCAGGACGTTGTGCTCGACGCCGTGCTTCTTCAAGATGGCGCTGAGCTCTTCCGACTGCGTGATGGACGTCGTGCCGATGAGGATCGGCTGTCCCGTCTTGTGAATCTCTTCGACCGCCTGTCCGACGGCACGGTATTTCGCACGCTTCGTCTTGTAGATGGCGTCCGGCTCGTCGACGCGCTGCACGGGACGGTTCGTCGGCACGACGACGACGGGCAGCTTGTAGATCTTGAGGAACTCGTCCTCCTCGGTCTTTGCCGTGCCCGTCATGCCGCCGAGCTTATCGTACATGCGGAAGTAGTTCTGGAAGGTAATCGACGCGAGCGTCTGGCTCTCGCGCTGAATCTTCACGCCTTCCTTCGCCTCGATCGCCTGATGCAGTCCGTCCGAATAGCGGCGGCCAACCATGAGACGACCCGTGAATTCATCGACAATGATGATCTCATCATCGCGCACGACGTAGTCGCGGTCGCGCTTCATCAGAGCCTTGGCGCGCAGAGCTGCCGTGAAGCAGTGCGAAAGCTCCAGATTCTCAGGCGCGTAGAGGTTCTTGATGCCGACGATGCGCTCCACCTTCAAGACGGCTTCATCGGACGGCGCAACGGTCTTCTGCTTCTCGTCGAGCTTGTAGTCCTCGCCCTCCTTGAGCTGAGCGACGGCGCGTGCCATGACAGCGTACATGTCCGTCGACTTCTGCCCGGGACCTGAGATGATCAAAGGCGTTCTCGCCTCGTCGACGAGAATCGAGTCGACCTCATCGACGATGGCATAGTGGAGGTCACGCTGCACCATCTGCTGCGGATGGATGACCATATTGTCGCGCAGGTAGTCGAAGCCGAACTCGTTGTTCGTGCCGAAGGTAACATCGGACGCATAGGCGAGCTTTCGCTCGGGGAAATCCATGTCGTGCGCAATGAGGCCGACGGAGAGTCCGAGGAAGCGATAGACACGCCCCATCCACTCGCTGTCGCGCCGTGCGAGATAGTCGTTGACCGTGACCATGTGCACGCCCTTGCCTTCGAGCGCATTGAGATAGACGGGCAGCGTCGCGACGAGCGTCTTGCCCTCGCCCGTGCGCATCTCCGCAATCTTGCCCTCGTGCAGGCAGATACCGCCGATCATCTGCACGTCGAAATGACGCATGCCAAGGACGCGCCTCGACGCCTCGCGCACGACGGCAAACGCCTCGGGAAGCATATCGTCGAGGCTCTCGCCGTTTGCGAGACGCTCCTTGAACTTTCCCGTATGGCCTGCAAGCGCATCGTCACTGAGGCTTTCGAGCGCCTTTTCGTGACCGTTGATGACGTCGACGATGCCGCGCATCCGTTTGATTTCCTTATCGTTGTTATCTCCCAGGAATCGCTTGATGAATCCGAGCAATCCGTATCACTCCTCGTTCCCGCAGCCGCCTTCGCGGCGCAGACTGATGATAGAGAGCGCCTTGCGGCGTCCCTCCGAAAGTATTGAACACCTATCCTAATGATTCTAGCAGACAATCGCCCATAAGTCAAAAAATCCTCTTGCTTCGTTCCTTGAGCATCGCCTTCAGATGCATGCCGGGCATCGTGAAGCCCCTGCCCATGACCTCGTTCGCCGAAAGAACGATCATGAAGGCGTTCTTGTCGATGAGATTCGCGATGAGCTTGACCTTGCTGATCTGCGTGAGTGAGCAGACGAGGAAGAGCACGTTGCGCTCCTTGCGTGTAAACGCGCCCTGCCCATGCAGAAACGTCACGCCGCGCCCGACCTCGCAGATGATCGCCTCCGAAATCGGCTGCACATGGTCGGAGATGATGAGCACGACCTTGCGGCTGTTGAAGCCCGCGACGACCCGATCCGTCACGGCAGAATTCATGAACATGCAGATGAGCGTGTAGAGCGCGGGCATGACGCCGAAGAGCGCGGCGGCCAAGAGCATGATGACGCAGTTGAAGGCAAAGATCACGCTGCCCATGTTCAAAGAGTAATACTTCTTCACGATGGCGGCGACGATGTCGAAGCCGCCCGAACTGCCGTTCATGCGGAAGATGATGCCATAGCCGATGCCGTTCAGCACGCCGCCGAAGATCGCCGCGAGCATCGTATCGGGCACGGGCGCATAGACATTCAGGAAGCGCGTTGCATCGACGCAGAAGGAAAAGAGGATCGTGCCAAAAGCGATGTCGAGCGTGTACTCGCGCCCGAGCGTCTTGTACGCCGCCGCGAGAAGAGGCAGATTGTAGAGAAACATCTGCACGCCGATGGGAAGCGAGAAGAGATAGTAGAAGATCATCGCGATGCCCGCAATGCCGCCCGACAAGAGGTGCGCGGGCACGACGAAGAGGTTGATCGACGAACTGCTGATGAGACAGCCGAGCAGGATGCCGAGATAGCGGAAAACACGCCCCTTCAATGTCAAACTCCTGAGATGGAGCATCAAGACGCCTCCCTTTCGTGGCCTTCCCAGCGAAGTGTCGGCGTCTTATCTTTTGCCAGTGCACTCATGTCAATATCCCTGCCTTCCATGGAAAGCGCATGGAGATCCGTGTTCTCCCATTCGCTCCTCTCCTCATCCGTCAGAGCGTCCGCCTCTTCCTCCGTCAGCGGCAGGCTCGTCAAGCGCCACGAGCGCAGACTGCCGTTCGTCGCATCAACGCTGAGAATGAGCCGCTGGCGCTGATCTTGCGGATTCTCGTAGACATAGCAGACGCTGCCGTCAAGAAACGTGCGCTCCTTCTCGCCGAACGTCGCGCGAATCTTGTACGCAGTCGCGCCGTAACGCACGCCTGCACGCGCCGTATAGTCCTTGCTCTTGACGAGTATATCCGCGACCTTGCCCGTATCGGCAGAAATACCGACTTCGTAGCCATCGGGGAATGTATAATAGCGCATGTGGATGTCCCAGACCATGCGATCCTTGTCAAAATCTGGCTTGCCGAAAGCCACGAGCATCTTCTCCTCCGAGTCGCCGAGCGCTATACCCTTGACGGTGAAGTCCTCAGGCATCAAAGCGCCCTGCGCCTCTGCCGCCATCGGCAAGACAAGAAAAAGTCCGAGAAAGAACACCACCCATAAACCATGATAGAACCGCATTTTTTCACCATCCTCATACTGAATATCGTATTGCATCAAGATTCGCGAAAGTGCTCCCTTGGATTCTATAACACGAGCGCACAGTTGTCAAAAGAGGAAATACCTCAAACTGCGACTAATGTGATAAGGTTAGTTGTAAAATGAAATCGGACCCTTAAAAAGGGCAAACAGAAGCACCTGCAGTAGAACGTTTTCAATAAAACAACGCCGAAAGAAGTATCCTGCATGTTCCATGAACATTCTACCACATATTGTTTTATAGCATAAATATGACATGTCTGTTATAATGGAAGCAACGGATTGATTTTCTTTATTTACATCTAGGTGATTGAAATGAAACGACGTCATACTTCGGCAGAGTGGCAGCAAACGATTTTTTCTTATATCAAAGACTTCCTGGCGAAAAAAGGTTATCCGCCATCTGTGCGCGAAATCGGCGATGCTGTAGGAT
>ERZ773022.563-NODE-563-length-29466-cov-5.174425_pt1 | contig 29466 bp, 28 predicted proteins | sample MGYA00580839_ERZ773022 | MGnify/ENA primary metagenome ERZ773022 (study PRJEB29015, sample SAMEA2738020) | human oral metagenome | biome: human oral; feature: human-associated habitat; material: dental | place: China | collected 2044 ... | reverse complement strand
CGGTAGTAGTGACAGCAGGAGTAGTAGCAGTAGCAGAAGGTATAAATCAGACAGTAAAATTGATGAACGAAACAGTTAATACAGCAGATGATATGTTTACAACAATGGGAAATATGGCAGAAGATTTTTGTAATGAAGTGTCTAATTTTTTTGATAGTTTTTGTTGGTAATTTTTAGTAAAGGTAGTAATTCTATTTTAGAGGAGGAATTATTCTGAATCTAAAATGGGATTGCTACAAGCTAGATTATTAGAATTTAATTAAATAGAATAAAAATGAAAGGAAGGTGATAAATATGTTGTTGTGTTTAATAGGTTTAGTAATTTTAGGAGGAGATCTTTAGAGAAAATGGTAGTTCTATTTTGGAGGAAGAATTATTCTGAATTTGAAGTAGAATTACCAAAATCAAATTAATTGTTATATTGATTTTTAAAATAAATGCGGTAAAATAATACTGTTAAGATTAATTTTTAATAAAAATTATAATTAGAAGGAGAAAAAGATGGCTAAAATATTGATAGCAGGGTTGGGAAAAGGGATGATAGATCGTAACAGTGAAGAAAGAGACTACAGAAAAGCAGATTATAAAATAAAAATTGAGGAAACAGGAGAATATAAAATTTATAGAGATGAATATTTTGTAACATCGGTATTAGAAAAACATTACGATATAGATAAAACAATATATATTGGAACAGCAGGGTCGATGTGGGATAAACTTTATACACATTATTGTAAGAAAAATGGATTTTCCACTGAAAGTGAAGAATATGAAAAATATAGAGATGAATTGAGAAATGTTACTAAAAATGCGAATAAGAATACAGATGTTTTAAATATAAACAGTGAAAAATTTAATTCTATATTTGAGGATACAGAAAAAAAAGTACAAATAATAGTGACAAAATATGGAATGAATAAAAATGAAATATTTGAAAACTTTAATAAAATTATAGAAATCGTAAATTCTTTAAATAAAGAAGATGAAATTTATTTGGATATAACCCATTCTTTCAGATCAAATGCAATGTGGATATTTTTAGTGATGAACTATATTACAGAAGTTATTGATAAAAATATAAGAATAAAAATGATAACATATGGAATGCTGGAAGAAATGGATGATGATGAAACAGAAAAAGATTTAAATGGGAATCCTTTAAAAGTAGCTCCAATAATTAATTTGAAATCATTTTTTGACTTAATGAAGTGGATAAAAGGAGCGAATGCTTTTAAGCAATATGGGAATACTTATGAATTTTTAGATATGATTGAAGATAATAAGTTGAAAAATACATTGGAAGAATTTTCAAATTCAATGAATATGAACTATATTGGGAATATAAAAGAAAATATCGGAAAAATTAATCAAATGGAAAAAACAATAAAAACATTAGATGGACCTGCCAAACTATTATTACCAGATATTTTAGAAAGATTTGCACAAAATTTTGGTGAGAAGCAGGAGACATTTGAGATATTATTAGATTTATCAGAATGGCACTATAATCAAAAAAGATATTCAATGAGTTATGTAAATATTATTGAAGCTATTTATACTTTTACAGGAAAAATTTTAGAAGTTGAAGATATAAATAAAGGTAAAGAAGTATTGAGAGAATGGATAAATAGAATAACTGAAGAAAATAAAATAAAATATAAAGATTTGTCGGAAGAAGCAATAAGTAATAGAATAAAATTAAGTGAAATTTTTGAAAGTTCTAGAGTTATTAGAAATAATATTTCGCATACATTGGAAAGTAGAGCAGAAATGCAAGAAATTATTTCAAAAATCCCAGAAAATATACAAAAATTAAGAGAGATATTTAAAACTGAATATAAAAAAGGTGAGATTCATAAGTCACAAGATTTGAAAATGCAACAGACATATACTTTTTTAGAAAAATTAGCTGAAAATGGTCAGTTTGCAGAAATTGGTAGAGTTGCATCTAATGGAATTTATGATTTTTTGTTTGAGGAACTTGGAGTACAAAAGTCAGGAGAAAATAAAAATACTGTAAAAATTTGGCTGGATAATAAAAAAGGAAATTTTGAAAAAGAATTAGAAAAAGGGCAATTATCTGAATTAATGAAGTTGTTTTTAGAAGTTAAAAATAATAGTAGAAGTATTACAAGAAAAGAAATAATTAAGAAGATAAGACATTTACAAAATATATTAACGAAAAAGTCATTTTTGGAAGCCATTGAAAATGTAAATTTAAATGATAAAAGAAGTTCTCAAATAAAACAAGTGCCTAAAATGAATGTAAATAAAGAAGACAGAAAAATTTTAGTATTTAAAGAAATATTTGGAGAGCAGGAAAAAAGTGAAGTAATAAAAAAATATAAGATAAAAAGAATAAATAAATTGAGCAGTGAAACTGCAAAAGAATGGAAAAATCTTGAAAATGATAGTAACAAAGAAAAAAATATAAAAAGATTTAAAGATATAATAGACAGAAATATTGATTCAGGTGATATTTTATTGATTGAAGGAGAAGTTGGGATAACTTTTGAATTGGTAAATTGGGCAAAAGAAAAAGGAATTATTGCAATTTATGGAGTTGAAAAAGTGACTGATAATCTTTTACTTAAAGTGGAATTTTATGAATATTAAATTTCAAAATTATGTTATAGGAATTTTTGTGATTTTAAATAGTTATGTAAAATAAAGAAGTTTGAAATTTTAGTTTGAAATGTAGAAAAATTGAGGGAGATGATATTATGGAGAGAAAAGCACTTTTACTATTTTCACATCAGTTGACGGAAAATCAAGAAAAAGAATTGGTAGAAAATGAAATAGTTGATATAGAAGGAATGGTTTTGTCGCCAGGATTTATTGATTTGCAGATAAATGGATGTGGTGGAGTGCTGTTTAATGATGATATTTCTGAAAAAGGTTTAAAAATAATGAATGAAACTAACAAAAGATTTGGATGCACTTCGTTTTTGCCAACGCTAATCACTTCTCCTGATGAAAAAATTTTAAGTGCGATAAAAACTTTGGAAAGCATAAAAGACTTGGAAGAAATTGGAGTTTTAGGGCTTCATATTGAGGGGCCTTATATAAGTGTGGAAAAAAAAGGGATTCATAGACCTGAATATATAAGGGTTCTTTCAGATGAAATTGTTCAAAAAATTGCAGACGCTGGAAGGAAAATAACAAGAATTATTACAATTGCACCTGAAAAAGCTAAAATAAAGCATTTGGAAATTTTAAGAAAAGCTGGAATTAAAATAAATATGGGACATTCTAATGCAACTTATGATGAATGTGAAGAAAAAAAAGAGTATTATGACGGAGCAACTCATTTATACAATGCAATGAGTCCACTAGAATCAAGAAATCCAGGAGTTGTGGGATTTTTATTCAATGACGATAAACTTAGCGCTGGAATTATTGTGGATGGGCTTCATTCAAAGTTTTGTGCTGTTGAAATTGCTAAAAAAATTATGAAAGAGCGATTATATTTGGTAACTGATGCAGTTAGTCCAGCTGGAACAACTGATATGAAAGAATTTATGTTTGAAGGTAACAAAGTTTTGTGCGTCGATGGCAAATGGGTTTCACCTAGTGGAACTTTGGGTGGATCAACTCTTGTTATGATTGATGGAGTTAAAAATTTAGTAAAATATGTGAATCAGCCTTTGGAAGAAGCACTAAAAATGGCAACTTCCTATCCAGCTAAATTTATTTCGGTAAATGACAGATATGGTTATATAAAAGAAGGATATATTGCTGATCTGACTTATTTTGACAATAATTTTAATATAAAAGGAACAATTTCTAAAGGAAATATCCAAAAATATTAAAAAATTTTTTAGTTTACTGTTGATTTTTTTTAAATTAAAGGTATAATTAAATTGTCGAAAGATTTTTATAAAATTAAAATGAAGAAGGAGGTAAAAAAATGGTAGGAATTATCATTGCCAGTCACGGAGAATTTGCTGCAGGTATTAAGCAGTCTGCTTCAATGATTCTGGGAGAGACAGAAGGTCTTGAATCAGTTGTGTTTATGCCAAGCGAAGGGCCTGATGACTTGTATGGAAATATTCAAAAAGCTATTGAGAAATTAGGAACAGAAGAAGTTTTATTCCTAGTTGATTTATGGGGAGGAAGTCCTTTTAACCAATCAAACAGATTTTTTGAAGAAAATCCTGAAAAAAGGGCAATCGTTGCGGGACTTAATTTACCAATGTTACTTGCGGCGTTGTCAGAAAGAGAAGATTATGATACAGCTCATGAAGTAGCCAAAGCCATTATTTCAGAAGCAAAAGACCAAGTAAAGGTGCGTCCTGAAGAGTTAGAGCCAAAGAGCGAAGGAAAAGCAGTGGCAGCATCTCAAGATGACACACCAAAAGGTGCGATTCCAGAAGGAACGGTTATTGGAGATGGGAAAATCAAGTTTGTATTGGCTCGTATCGACACTCGTTTGCTTCATGGACAAGTTGCGACAAGTTGGACAAAGGCAACAAATCCAAATAGAATAATCGTAGTTTCAGATTCAGTTTCAAAAGACAACATGCGTAAAAAACTTATAGAACAGGCTGCACCTCCAGGGGTAAAAGCCCATGTCATTCCGCTAAAAAAATTAGTGGAAGTTTCAAAAGATCCAAGATTTGGAAATACAAAAGCGCTACTTTTATTTGAAAATCCTCAAGATGCGCTAAAAGTAATTGAAGAAGGAGTTCCAATCAAAGAATTGAATATTGGTTCAATGGCTCATTCTGTTGGAAAAATTCAAATTAATAATGTACTTTCAGTAGATCAAAATGATGTGGAAACATATAAGAGATTAAAAGAATTAGGCGTAAAATTTGATGTCCGTAAAGTGGCGGCAGATAAGCCAGTTGATTTGTTTAAATTGATAAAAGAAAAAGAAAGTGAAGGTTTAAAACTTTAAAATTTTAAAATTATTAGGAGGGTATTATGAATTTCGGTATAATATCAATTGTATTAATATTGATTGTTGCATTTTTAGCTGGAATGGAAGGTATTCTTGACCAATTTCAATTCCATCAACCAATTGTTGCGTGTTCATTAATTGGGATTGCGACTGGGCATCCAACTGAATGTATCATGCTAGGTGGAACATTACAGCTTATGGCTATGGGTTGGGCAAATGTCGGAGCAGCAGTTTCGCCAGATGCGGCTCTAGCTTCAGTAGCTTCAGCGATAATATTTGTAAAAGCTGGAGAGTTTAATCAAGGTGGTATAAGTAATGCCATTGGAATTGCAGTAGCACTTGCAACTGTAGGTTTAGTATTAACAATGTTAGTTCGTACATTATCAGTAGTTATCGTTCACCAAGCTGATCGTGCAGCTGAAAATGGAAATTTTGCTGGAGTTGAGTTTTGGCATATAGTGGCACTTATTTGTCAAGGTTTACGTATTGCAATTCCTGCAATGTTATTGTTATTTATTCCATCTTCTGCTGTTCAAGGTGCTCTAGGTTCATTGCCAAAATGGTTTACAGATGGAATGACAATAGGTGGAGGATTTGTAGTGGCGGTAGGTTATGCGATGGTAATTAACTTGATGGCTACTAAAGAAGTATGGCCATTCTTCTTCTTAGGATTTGCATTAGCTCCAGTAAAAGAATTAACTTTGATTGCAACAGGAATAATTGGAGTTTGCGCTGCAATTATTTACTTGAATGTAACTCAAAATAACAATGGTGGAGGAGGAAGTGGCGACAGTGGTTCAAAAGCTTCAGGAGATCCATTAGGAGACATACTAAATGATTATTAATTAGGAGGAGAATAAAATGGCAGAAAAAATAAAATTAACAAAAGCTGATCGTCGTAAAGTTATGCTTCGTTCACAATTTTTGCAAGGTTCTTGGAACTATGAAAGAATGCAAAATGGTGGTTGGGCTTTTGCGTTAATACCAGCATTAAAAAAACTATATCCAAATAAAGAAGATGCGTCAGCAGCATTAAAAAGACATTTGGAATTCTTTAATACGCATCCATATATAGCGGCACCAATTTTAGGAGTTACTTTGGCTTTGGAAGAAGAAAAAGCAAATGGAGCAGATATTAACGATGCGGCTATTCAAGGGGTAAAAGTAGGAATGATGGGACCTCTTGCAGGAATAGGAGATCCAGTGTTCTGGTTTACTATTCGTCCAATATTGGGAGCGGTTGCGGCTTCTCTTGCAGTTGCTAGTGGTTCGATTGTAGGACCTTTGTTATTCTTTATTTTATGGAATGTAATTCGTATAGCATTCTTATGGTACACACAAGAATTTGGTTACCAGAAAGGAACAGAAATTACACAGGATTTGTCAGGTGGAATGTTACAAAAAATAACAAAAGGTGCATCTATTCTAGGGATGTTTGTAATGGGAATTTTGGTTCAAAGATGGATTACAATTAAATTTCCTATGATAGTTGCGAGTGCAAAATTATCTAAAGGTGCGTTTATCGAATTTCCAAAAGGAATGGTAGATGGAACTCAGTTGCAAAAAATATTGACAGATTTAGCTGCAGGGCTTTCAATTTCTCCTGAAAAAGTTACAACTTTGCAGGATAACTTGGATCAGCTTGTTCCTGGACTTGCAGCATTACTTCTTACATTTTTATGTATGTGGCTTTTGAAGAAGAAAGTTAGTCCAATTTTGATAATTTTTGCATTGTTTATAGTTGGAATAGCAGGACATTTCATTGGAATATTCTAAAGAAATTAAAAAAATTATAGAATACAAAAAAATAAAAGGAACTGTTGCTATAAATAGTTCCTTTTTTGAATAATAATCTAGTTAATTTTCTGAAATTAAAAGTTTTTCTGAATATTATAAAAAAAAAATTATTTAATATTAAATATTTAAGAAAGGTAAAAGATGGCAATTTCAAAAAATACAAAAGTTTTGTTTAATACAAAGGCAAATTTATTGAGCGGAATGATTGGGAATAAAAGAGGAGATATTTTAGTTGGAGATAGGGCGTTTGAGTTTTATAATGAGAAAAATCCTGAAGATTATTTACAGATTCCTTGGGAAGAGATAATTAGAGTAAGGGCACAGCTGTTTTTTCGGGATAAATATATTCGTGGATTTTTTGTTGATACAAAAAGTGCAGGGACATTTAACTTTGTTGTAAAAAATGCTGGAAAAACTTTGAAAACTATGCGAGATTTTCTTGGAAATGAAAAAATAGTTAGAAATAAACCTGTGTTTTCTATCAAAAATTTATTTAAAAAGAAAAATTAATTTTTAATTTATTTTATGATTGAATTTTTGTTGATAGATATAAAAAAATGTGATAAAATGAATTATAAGATAAATTGTAAAATAAAATTTAGGAGGATTATTATGAAAAAAATACCTGAAGCAGTAGGACCATATTCAGCATTTAGAAAAGCGGGTGATTTTTTATATATTTCGGGGCAAATTGCCATTAATCCTGAAAATCAAAAAATAGAAGCAATCACAGTGGAAGAACAAGCAAAACAAGTTTTGGAAAATATAAAAGCCATTTTGGAAAATAATGGGCTAACTACTCAAAATGTTATAAAGACGACAGTTTTGTTAGATAATATTGCAGATTTTGGAGCAGTTAATGAAATTTATGCAAATTATTTTGTAGAGCCATTTCCAGCTCGTTCTGCATTCGCTGTGGATAAATTACCCAAAAATGTTTTAGTAGAAATAGAAGCAATTGCTTATTGTGGCAAATAAATTTCACTTTTATGCAAGTAAACCTAAAACAAATTAGGTTTACTTTTTTTAATTAAATTTTAAAATTTTTTATTAAAGGAGAAATGATGTTCGATTTATTTGGTTTAATTTTGAATTATACAGTTTTTTTTGAGAGGATGCACTATTTACTTGTAATAATTTTCATAATAGTAATTTTATTATCGGACAGATCACCAAATAATATGCTTGCGTGGATATTTACAATTTATGTTTTCCCTGTTGGAGGAATAATTTTATATTTTCTTTTTGGGATAAACTGGAGAAAAAATAGAATTGTTTCAAATAAGATGAAAGGTGAAGAAAAAAAAATATTTTCCAGATTATTTAATTTTTTGCAAAGGGATACTTCGGAAATTTTTCGCTCAAAAGATTTTTTTTATTATAACAAAGTTGTAGGTACAAAAAATGAAAATTTTGAAAAAATGACACTTCAAGAAAGAGAAAAGAAAATAAATAAACAAATTGATGTGATGTTGCAAAATATAAATATGAATGAAAGAGAGCAAGAAATTGTAAAAATGCTCTACAAATCTGAAGGGACATTTTTGACTAATAATACGAGCTATAGATTGTTTTACAATGGAAAAGATGCGTTTGATTCGATTTTGGAAGATATAAAAGGCGCAAAACACAGTATTTATATGGAATATTTTATTTGGAAATCAGACGAGCTGGGAGAAAAAATTAAAAATTTACTTTTGAAAAAGGCAAAAGAAGGTGTAAAAATAAAATTGCTTTTTGATGGTGTGGGGGCGTTTAATTTGTCAAGAAAATACAAAAAAGAATTGAAAATGGCTGGAATTGAAGCAAGGTTCTTTTTAGATGTAAAATTTTCAATAACAAAATTGAATTATAGAAATCATAGAAAAATGACGATTGTTGACAATGAAATTTTACATACTGGCGGAATGAATGTAGGTCAAGAATATATTGACGGTGGAAAGAGGTTTTCTAGCTGGAGAGATACGAATGCAAGATTTATTGGGGAAATAACTGCGCAATATTTAGCCATTTTTGTAACAGATTGGTTAAACAGCGGTGGAAAAAATGACGATTTTTCACGGATTATAAAATCGGAGGCGGTTAAAGAAATAAAAGAGCAAGAACCGATTGATAAGCAAAAGTTGAAATATGTCATGCAAGTTTCTTCAAGTGGACCTGATACCGAGTGGACAACATTAAAATACCTGTACTCAAAGATGATTTCTGTCGCAAAAAAAGAGATAATCATACAAAGTCCGTATTTTGTACCTGACACGAGTCTTGTTTCACAGCTAAAAATAATGGCACTCTCAGGAGTTAAAATAAAAATAATGATGACGGGAGTTCCCGATAAAAAAATTCCGTATTGGATTGCAGAAACTTATTTTGAGGAATTAATTGATGTTGGAGTGAAAATCTATCGATATAAAGCTGGATTTTTGCACTGTAAAAATATAATTGTGGATGAAAAGATGTCGACAATGGGAACTTGTAATTTTGATATGCGAAGTTTTGAGATAAATTATGAAGTAAATTCGGTGTTTTTTAATGAAGAAATTAGCCGTGATTTGAAAAAGCAGTTTTTATGCGATTTGGAATTATGTGAAAAATTTGATGAAGCGAGATTGAAAAAAGTTGGTTTTTTTAAAAGACTGAGAAATTCTGGATTTAAATTGATTTCGCCGATTATGTAATTTTATTAATTTATTAAATTTAAAAGGAGTAAAATGAAAAATAATTTTGAAAAAGATGGAATAGTTTTATTAAATAAAGTTAAAGGAGTTAGTTCGTTTGGAGCAATCAATCATTTGAAGAGAATTGTTGGTGCAAAGAAGGTAGGGCATACAGGAACACTTGACCCAATGGCAGAAGGAGTTATAATGGTGTTGATAAATAATGCTACAAAATTTTCAGATGATTTGATGAAAAGAGATAAAGAATATTATGTGGAAATGGAATTAGGTTATGAAACGGACAGTTATGATTTGGAAGGTACGATTGTAAAAGAATTTACTGGAAAAATCGAAATAGATGATGAGAAAATAAAAGAAGTCATAAATAGTTTTTTGGGAAAAATTGAACAGATTCCACCGATGTATTCTGCAATAAAAATTGATGGAAAAAAATTATATGATTTGGCAAGAAAAGGAATTGAACTTGAAAGAAAACCTAGAAAAGTAGAAGTTAAAAAATTAAGAGAAATAAAAATTTTGAGAAATGAAAAGATAAAAATATCGTTTTTTGTGGAAGTTTCAAGTGGGACTTATATAAGATCACTTGTGCGGGATATAGGTGAAAAATTGGGAGTTTTTGCAACAATGACAAGACTTGTTAGAACAAAAATTGACCAGTTTGTTATAGAAGATGCTGTGACGATTGATGAGTTAGAACAAAAATTTTTAAAATTTGACAAAAATGAAGAAAAAAATTTGGAAAAACTGGAAAAGTTGGAAAATCTTGGATATTTTGCGGAAATTGAATATGTGTTGGAATATTTGGGAATTAATGTTTCTAATGAAAAATATGAAAAGTTAAAAAATGGAATGACAGTACTAACTTCTCATAAAAAATTTGAAAATATAAGTAAAAAATTTGGTAAAAAAATAATAGTCTTGCCAGAGCAAAAATATAAGATTTATGTAAGGGATAGAAGGACTCAAGCTAAAGTTTTCCGTGGAATTGTAAAGGTTGTAAAGGTTACAGAGGATAGAATTTATTTGAAAAGAGATAAATATTTTTTATAAAAGGAGAATTTTTGTTCTATGAAAAAGGCTAGAAAATACGTATTTGATATTGAAGTATTTCCGAATTATTTTTGTGTCGTAGCAAAGCAGTTAAATGGCAAAGATATTTTTGTCATTGACTCAGATAACTTTAATCAGCAAAAAAAAAGGCTTTATGATATTGTGTCAAAAAACGTGATGATTTCATATGCAGGACATGGATTTGATGATTTGATTATAAATGAACTTTTGAGATATAAAAATAGAGTGGCAAAAAGATTTTTATTGAATAAAAATATCAATGAAATCCAAAATTTGTATAAAGAAAAATATAAAAATGGAAAATGTGAATTCTATTCTTATGATATTGCCGATGAATATGACTTAAAGCTGGGCGTAAAAGGATTTGAATTTAATTTGGGTGAAAATATTGAAGAGCAGGATTTTGCAAATTTTAATAAGAGTATAAAAAAGGACAACTATGATGAAATAGTCGAAAAAGTTGTGGATTATTGTTTAAAAGATGTCTTGGCTACAGAGAAGATGTACAATTATGTCTCTAAGAATAAAAATAATTGGGAAGAAAAAGAAAATTTATTAAATATTATAACAACTGGAAATTATAAAAACAGTATGAAGTTAAAAACTAAAATAAAATATCTTTATTATAACAATGATAAACTTTTATCGTTAATTTTGAAAAATAATTTAAATATTGAACAACCTAAAATGATTCCTAAAAAAGTTTTTAAAACAGTAGAAGAAAGTTACTATTTGAACGACAATGTGTACAAACTGTCAATAAAAGATGATTTTTTGTATAATAGTCTTTTGGAAAATAAAATGTTTAAAAAAAATGATTTGAATATTTTAGAGAAAATTTCAAAAAATTTACTTTTACAATCTTCATATTTAAAAGGAATTACAAAAAAATATGAAAGAATAATTTTAAAAAAATTAAAAAAATATTTTAGAAAAAAGAATATTAAAGTGCTGGAAGTCTTTAAAAATGAAGTTTTTTTATTGATTGATAAAAATGTGGAAGAGTTAAAAACTAAAATGGAAAATAAATATAGCAATATTTTAGAAATAAATTATATAAGTAATTTTTTAAAAGATAAAAAATCGCTGCTTTATGAAATTGATAAAAAGATTACTGGAACAAATGAGTTTGATTATGGTGATTTAATTATACCAAGGCAGCACATTTGGCTGATAAAAGTGCTTAAAAATTACTTTTTTGACAAGAAAAACATTGAAACCGAAATAAAAGAATTATTTTTAAAAAATCCTGATGTATTTTTTTTGTATGCTTCTATCTACGAAAATATTTATGCGTGTGATAACGATGGTAAAGTACTTTATGAAGATAACGATAGACTTAGAAAAAATAGAAAATACCGATTATATTTTTCAAAAACTGGGAATTATAAAGTTGTAATTCAAGAGAAAAATAAATATTATAAAAAATTTGGATTTGGAGATGTAAATAGCAATTTATATAAAGTAAAAAAAGTGGAAACGAATGTAAGTGAATTTGAGAATTATGAAGATATGGATTTATGCAGTTATATTGACTATGCTAAAAATTATATAGATGAAAATTTTAGTGAAAAAAGCAATTCATAAAATTTAAAAATATAGAATTTTTAGAATAAAAAATCAAAGAATAAAAAATTAAAAAAAAGTATTAGGAGAAAAAATGAAAGTTTTGGGAATTGATCCAGGAACAGCTATTGTTGGTTATTCGATTATTGATTATTCAAAGAAAAGATTAGATGTCTTGGATTACGGTTGTATTTTTACTGAAAAAGATGAAGATATGCCAATTAGATTGGAGAAAATTTATAATTCATTAGATGAAATTATAAATCGTTATAAACCAACTGATATGGCGATAGAAGATTTATTCTTTTTTAAAAATCAGAAAACGGTTATAAAAGTGGGACAGGCAAGAGGCGTGATCACACTTGCTGGACAAAAAAATAAATTAAATTTATTTAGCTATACTCCACTTCAAGTAAAAATGGGGATTGCAGGATACGGTCGTGCAGATAAAAAACAAATTCAGCAAATGGTAAAAATGATTTTGCATTTAGATAAAATTCCAAAACCAGATGATGCAGCAGATGCACTCGCAATTGCAATTACTCATATCAATTCAAAAAACGGATTTGGCGGATTTGAGCGAGGAGACAACATAACAAAAAAATTAGAAAAATTAAATTCGGATAAAATAAAATTATCAGATTATAAAAAATTATTGAATAGTAAATAAAAACAAGAAAGGCGGTAAAAAAATGAATATAGTTTTATTAAATCCAGAAATTCATGTAAATACAGGAAATATTGGAAGAACTTGTGTTTTGACAAATACAAAATTACATCTAATAAAACCATTGGGATTTGAATTAGGTGATAAAAAAATAAAAAGAGCGGGACTGGATTATTGGAAAGATGTTCAGCTTTTTGTCTGGGAAAACTTGGAGGATTTTTGGAGCAAAAATATTGAAGGTAATGACAGTGCTAAAATTTATATGGCGACTACAAAAACTAAACAAAAATATACAGATGTAAAATTTCAAAAAGATGATTACATAATGTTTGGACCTGAGTCGAGAGGAATCCCAGAAGATTTTTTAAATGCTCACAAAGAAAAAAATATAACAATTCCAATGTTACCAATAGGGCGTTCACTAAATTTATCAAATGCAGTTGCGATTATTTTATATGAAGCGTTAAAACAAGTTAATTTTGAATTTGAATAATAAAAAATTTTTTTTGAGTTATATTAAACTATGTGATATAATAAGAAATAGAGAAATTTAAATGATGAAAGGAGAGCATCTTAGAATACAAAATGAATTTATTTTGAAATGAATTTATTTTCAATTTTGTAAATTTAAGGGTTATAAAGATTAAAATATGAAACAATATTTGGATATGGTAAAGTATGTGTTAGATAACGGAACAAGAAAAAAAAATCGAACAGGAGTGGACACTATTTCAACATTTGCTTATTTTTACAAAGTTGATTTAAGTTGTGGTTATCCGTTATTGACTACTAAAAAGATGTACTTTAACTCGATGCTGTATGAATTATTCTGGTATTTGTCGGGTGATGAGCATATAAAAAATTTAAGAAAAAAAACAAAAATTTGGGACGCTTGGGCTGACAAGGAAGGTAGGCTTGAAACAGCTTACGGAAGATTTTGGAGAAGGTATCCTGTGCCAGAAATTTCACTGGATGGGGAAGTTTTTGCAGATGAAAGTAATCCTTGGACAACACGGGAAGAAAATGGACAGCTTGTATTTGATCAAATCCAATACATCATTGATACATTAAAGGAAATGAAAGTAAACCCGCAGACAAAAAATGGACGAAGAATGGTAGTTGTCGCTTGGAATCCAGGAAATGCCACTATTAGTAAATTACCACCATGTCATTACACTTTTGCGTTTAATGTTTCGGGAAATAAATTAAATTGTCATTTGACTCAAAGAAGTGGAGATATTGCGTTAGGAATTCCTTTTAATTTGGCTTGTTATTCGTTACTTACAATGATGATTGCAAAAGAGTGCGGGTATGAACCTGGAGAATTTGCTCATACGATAATTGATGCTCACATTTATGAAAATCACATTGACGGCCTTCATGAGCAGCTTAAAAGAGAGCCAATGAAATTAGCTAAAATTAAAATTGCTGATAAACCGTTTAATGAATTGACATTTGAAGATATTACACTTGAAGATTACAAAAGCCATCCTGCAATAAAATTTGAAGTGGCAGTATAACTTTGGAGGTGGAAAATATGTATAGCTTGATTGTTGCGATCGGTAAAAATAATGAGATTGGAAAAGAAAATAAGCTTCTTTGGCATATTAGCGAAGATTTAAAAAATTTTAAGAAAGTAACTTCTGGAAAAAAGATTATAATGGGGAGAAAAACTTTTGAGAGCATTGGCAGACCACTTCCAAATCGTGAAAATATTGTGCTTTCAAAGACAATAAAAAATGATGATAATTCTATTTTGATTTTTGACGATTTTTATAAATTAATAGAAAAATTTAAAGATTCAGACGAAGAAATTTTTATAATTGGTGGCGAAAAAGTTTATAAAAAGTCTTTGGAACTAGGAATTGTAGATAAAATGTATATAAGTTATATAAATTTTGAAGATGAAATGGCTGATGCTTATTTTCCTAAAATAGATTTCAAAAATTGGGAAAAAGTTTTTGAGAAAAAATATGAAAATTGGAAGTTTTGTATTTTTGATAAAGTTAAAAAGGAGAAAAGTTAAATATGCCAAAGTTGAAGTTTACAAAGGAAATTATAGTTAATGCGGCTTATGATATTTTAAAAGAAGAAGGATTTGAAAATATAAGTGCCAGAAAAATTGCAAAGAAGTTGAATTGTTCCACAGCGCCTATTTACTTTAATTTTGAAACAGTTGAAGAAGTGAAGAAAGAAGTTATTAATCTGTGTGAAAAAAAACTAAATAAATATTTATATGGAAATTATTCACAAAGGAAAATATTAAACGCTTCAATTGGATTTGTAATTTTTGCAAGAGAAGAAAAAGAATTATTTAAAACGATATTTTTAAATATTACGGAAAGATTTAAAAAATTGTATAACGAAACGTTGGATTACCTTTTGACTCAGGAAAGTCTTTTACTAAGTTTTCCAAATTTAACTTTTGAAGAAGGAAAAGAAATAATAAACAAATTGTGGTATTTTATATTTGGATATGCAACATTGGTTTGCACAAGTTTTAGCAATGAAGAAAAAAAGAACGAAACTAATAAAGTTATTGAAGAGAAAATAATCGGAATGTCAAAGTATTTTAAAATGGAAAATTTTAAATAAAAAATGGAGATATAAATTTATGAATAAATACAAATTTTTAGGAATAATTTTACATTTTTTTTACAGAATTTTAAGCTTTATGACAAGGAAAGAATATTTCTATGCGAAAAATATGAAAATGATGAATAATCCTAATATAATAGTTTTTTGGCACAGAAAAATTTTTACAGTTTGCAATGCGACTAGAATAATAAAAAAGAAAGCATCAATTGTCAGTGCTTCCAAAGATGGAGAGATACTTGCGGAAGTTTTAAAGCGAGAGGGAAATGAGTTAATTCGAGGGTCATCAAATAGAGATAACATAAAAAGTTTAAAAGAGGCTGTGAGATATGCTAAAAAAAATTATACATTGGGGATTGCAATTGATGGGCCTAGTGGACCAATTTTTGAGCCTAAGGCTGGAGCAGTTTTTATAGCACAAAAAACTGGAATGCCAATAGTTCCAGTAAGTTCTTATTGCAGTAAAAAGTGGATTTTTAAAAATATGTGGGATAAACTGGAAATTCCAAAGCCATTTTCTAAATGTGTTCATTATGTTGGAGAAGAGTTTTATTTATCAAAAGAAGTAAAAATGGAAGATGCAATAAAAATAGTAAAAGAAAAAATACATAGTGCTGGCTACAAAGCGTTTGAAATTTATGAAAAAAAATATAATAAAAATTCAAAAATACTTGAATTTAACGAAGAAAAGTTTTAAAATGAAATATAATATAATTAAAATTAAACTAAAATATACATCAATTAAATTTTAAGGAGGAATAAAAAATATGTCAAAATCGTTTTATATAACAACACCAATTTATTATCCGAATGCGGCACCACATGTTGGGACGGCATATACGACAATCATTTGTGATGTTGTTGCAAGATATAAAAGGTTATTAGGCTATGATGTAACTTTTTTAACTGGAGTAGATGAACATGGGCAAAAAATTCAGCAGGCTGCTGAAAAAAACGGATTTACACCACAGCAATGGGTTGATAAAATGTCACTAAATTTTACAACACTTTGGGAAAAATTAAACATTTCAAATACTGATTTTATGAGAACGACTCAACAAAGGCATATAAATAGTGTAAAAGAAATAGTAAAAACAGTAAATGAAAAAGGCGATATTTATCGTGGAGAATACAGCGGGAAATATTGTGTTTCAGAAGAGACTTTTGTTCCTGAAAATCAACTGGTAGACGGAAAATACATGGGAAAAGAAGTTATTGACGTAAAAGAAACTTCATATTTTTTTAAATTGTCAAAATATGGGGACAAATTATTAAAATACATTGAAGAAAATCCTAATTTTATCAAGCCTGAAAGTAAAAAAAATGAAGTGATTGCATTTATAAAACAAGGGTTGCAAGATTTATCAATTTCAAGAACGGTATTTGACTGGGGAATTCCGTTAGAATTGGAGGAAGGGCATGTTATTTATGTCTGGTTTGACGCTTTGACTAATTATTTGACTGGAGCAAAATATTCGGAAGATAAAGGAAGATTTGAAGATATTTGGATAAATGGGGAAGTGAATCATGTAGTTGGAAAAGATATTTTGAGATTTCATGCTATAATTTGGCCTGCTATGCTTATGTCTGCTGGTATTCCATTGCCTCAAACAATAGCTGCACACGGATGGTGGACGGTCGAAGGAGAAAAGATGTCAAAATCTCTTGGAAATGTTATAGATCCAGCAAAAGAAGTGGATAAATATGGACTTGATGCCTTTAGATATTATTTGATGAGAGAAGCAACATTTGGACATGATGCGGATTATTCAAAAAAATCAATGATTCAAAGAATAAATTCTGATTTGGCAAATGACCTTGGAAATTTACTTAATAGAACAATTGGAATGCAAAAAAAATATTTTGATTTGGAAGTTGTGTTAAATGAAGATAATAAAGAAATTGATAACGAACTAAAAAATTTGTGGGATAAAACATTAAAAGAATTGGATAAACATATGAATGAATATCAATTTTCAGAAGCTCTAAAAGATATTTGGAAATTTATTTCAAGACTTAATAAATACATTGATGAATGTGAGCCTTGGAAATTGGCAAAGGAAGAAGATAAAAAGAATAGACTTTCAACAGTCATGTACAATCTGGTTGAAGGACTTTACAAAATTGCTATCATAATTTCACCATTTATGTCGCAGACAGCACAAAAAATGATAAATCAGCTAGGACTTATTGAAGATGTGACAAAAGTTAAATTGAAAAAGTTCAAAGAATGGGGAATTTATCCGATTGGAAATAAATTGAAGGAACCTGAACCTATTTTTCCGCGAATTGATTTGGAGGAAATTGAAGATGAAGAAAAAGAAGAGTTTAACTCAGATTTAGAAATTGAAAATTCAATTACAATTAATGACTTTGGTAAAATTGAAATGAAAGTTGTGCAAATTGAAAAAGTTTCCAAAGTTGAGAATACAGATAAACTTTTAAAATTTATCGTTAATACGGGAACTGAAAAAAGACAAATTGTTTCAGGAATTGCAAAATGGTATAAAAAAGAAGAGGAATTGATAGGGAAAAAGGTTATGGCTGTGCTAAACTTAGAACCAGTAAAATTAAAAGGAGAAATTTCACAGGGAATGCTTTTGACGACTGTGGAGAAAAAAAAGATAAAATTGATATTCATTGATGAAAATGTAAAACTTGGAGCGAATGTTAAATAGTGTTTAAAAAGGTTATGGGGGTTAATATTTAATTTTGAAAGACAGGATTGGTAAAATATGAGAAAATGGTTATATTATTTATTTTTTGTTCCATTTTTGTTTGTTTCGTGTTCCCATGACAAGGGATACGATTATTTGGAAAATTCTTTACTTGGAATTTTTTCAAAACAGGAAAATGACGAATATATATCAAAACAATTAGAAAAAGCGATAAAATTGAAAAATAAGGAAGCTTTCGCATTGTCGCTTGTATATTTGGAGGGAAATAGCGAGGAAATTTTTGACAAATACTTAAAAAAAAGTAATGGATATGCTGAATATTTTAAAGCACTTTTATTAAAAAAACAAAATGGCAGTGAAAATGAAATTTTAGAACTTTTGGAAAGCTCTGCCAAGCAGGGATTTAGTAAAGCTTATTATGTGATGGGGGATATTTACGAAAATAAATTGGAATTTTCAAAAGCTCAGGAATATTTTAAAAAAGGTAAAGAGGCTGGAGACTTTTTATCTTTACGTTCATATGAAGCTGGGAAAAATATGATGAGTTATTACGAAAGAATTGAAGCTTTGAATAAAAAAATGACTGCAGGAAATATTTCAAAAGATGAAAAAAAAGAATTAGGAACTCTTCTTGTGGAAAGAACACAGTATGCTGGAAAAGCTTATGATATTTTGAAAGATTTTTTAGCTGAAAATTATCCACCTGCACTTTATGCGAAAGCTAAAGTACTAGAAGGCGATGGAAAAAATGACGAAGCAATTAAATTATATCAAGACACATTGTTTAAAAACAAATATTATTTGTCAGCTTATGAAATAGCTAAAAAGTTAGCAGATGAAAACAAAAGTTATGAAACGGCGCTACTTCCTTTAGCAGATGTAAAAAGTGATGAAATATTGATAAATAGTTATATGGGATATTTATATGAAAATTTGGGAAATTTTAAAGAAGCTGAAAAGTATTATTTAAAAGCAGTTGCTAAAAATGATATAGATACAATGTATTATTTGGGAAAAATGTATGAAACTCAAAATGAATTGAAAAAAGCTAAAAATATGTATGCTAAAGCTTATTCTCTTGGTTCATCTGAAGCGGGAGAAAGACTAGCTTTTCTTTATGAGAATGAAGAGCAAAGTAAAAATACAGCTCAATCGGAAATTTTGAAAAATAAGGAAGCTAAAAAAATATTGGAAAGATTATCTAAAAATGATATAGACAGTGCAACAGTAGCTTTGAGTTCATATTATCCAAAAAACAGTAACAAAGTTAGAATATTAAATTTAAAAGCAGCTGTAGATCAATATCCTGAAGCATACTATAATTTGGGAGTTTATTATTTTAATAAGAAAAAAAATAAAAAATCTAAGTTTTATTTTATAGCTGCTAAAAGTACAGGATTTGATATTGGGGAATTTTATGAAGCTTTTTTGAAAAATTAAATTAATAAAATAAAAATATAAGAAAAGAGGGAAAAATGAAAAAGTTTATTTTGATGTTGTCATTATTCTTAGTGTTTGTATTATCTTGTGGAAAAGGTAAGGAATTTGTTGTAAAACCATTAAATGGAGCGCAAGATTTAGCTGGAGCTGCACTTCCAGACTTTGAGTTAAAAGATTTAAATGGGAAAAAAATAAAAAGTACAAAAATTTTTAAAAATGGGAAAAAGACTCTATTTATAGTTGCAGCTGAATGGTGTCCACATTGTCGTGAAGAAATTCCTGAAGTACAAAGATTTTATGATAAAAATAAAGATAAAGTAAATGTAGTTATAGTATTTACTAATTCTAGATCAAGTTTGGGAAAAGCTCAAGCGTATATAAAAGAAAATGGATATACAGTACCAGCATATTATGATGAAGATGGAGAAATTTTAAGAGGATTCGATGTACAAGGATTTCCGTTTAATTTAAAAATTAATGGTGACAAAGTCGAAGAAGAATTGGAGTTGCCAGTGGATGAAGATTCACTTACAAAAACTTTTATGAATTAATTTCTTTACATAAAAAAAAATGTATGATATAATATTAAAGAATTTAAACTATGAATATCAGTTTGCCACTATATTCTTGGTTTAGATAATAAAATTAGGAGGAAATTATAAATGGCATTAACAGCGAAAAAAGAGATTATTGAAAAATTTGGAAAAAATGCTCAAGATACAGGTTCTGCTGAGGTTCAAATAGCTTTATTAACAGATAGAATCAGTCATTTGACAGGACACTTAAAAGTACATCCTAAAGATGTTCATTCAAGAGCGGGATTATTAAAATTAATCGGAAAAAGAAGAAGATTATTAAACTACGTTAAAAATAGAAATGTAGACGATTACAGAAACTTAATCGAAAAATTAGGAATCAGAAAATAGTAATAAATAAGAGCGTATTAAATATGCTCTTTTTTTAAAAAAGAATAAAAAAGATAAAAAAAGGAGAAAATATGTTAAAATTTTTTCTTGTGGCATTAAAAAATATTTTATCAATTTTTTCGTTGAAGTGGCGATACAAATTTTTTGAAAAAATGGGACTTTTAGCATATTTCTTAGTAAAAAAAAGACGAAAATTGACATTAGACAATATAAAAAATGCTTTTCCTCAAAAAAATGAAAAAGAAGTCAAAAGAATAGCCAAAGAGTCATATAAAACGATGGGAAAAATGATAATGACTTCGATTTTTTTAGAAGAAATTACAAAAGGGGAAAATACTTCTGTTGAAAATGAAGAGCTGATGAAAAAGGCAATAGGAATGGCAAAAGATAAGGCAGTTTTGATTGTTTCATTGCATTTAGGCGGATTTGAAGCGGGAAGTAAAATGGAAAATTTGAGAAAATTTTATGCTGTTTTTAGAAAGCAAAAAAATGAGAAAATTAATGATTTAATGACTGAGTGGCGTGAAAAAGGCGGACTAAATTCAATTCCGCTGCATGAAAGTCAGCTTTTAAGCAAAGCTATAAACAAAAAATCAATAATTGCTTTGGCTTCAGATCACTATGGAAAAGATGTGGAGATTGAATTTTTTGGCAGAAAAACAACGGCGGTTGCTGGACCTGTGCTTTTGTCGATTAAGCATAAAGTTCCATTGGTACTGGCTTATGCGGTATTTGATAAAAATAATAAAATAATTGTAAAAAATAAAAAGATTATTGAGATAGAAAAGCAGAGCAAGTTAAAAGAAACTATGAAATTTAATATGCAAAAAATTTACAATGAATTTGAAGAAATAATTAGAGAATATCCAGAGCAATATATGTGGCAACACAAAAGATGGAGAAAAAAAAAGTAAAAAAAGATTTAAAATGAGAAAAGAATATTTTTATTCAATTCAAAATTTTAAATCTTTTTATTTTTCCCGCTTTGATTTTATAAAGTGTATAAAAGTAATTATTTCTTTTTTTTCAGAGTCACTAAAATTTTCGGAATTTAAAATATATTTGTCCAAATCATCGTTTGGTGCAACATCGTTTTGCTTATTCAAAAAATAGGTTGCAATTGTTCCAGTAATCATTCCGAAAGTTCCAATTCCAATGAGCATCAGAAAAATGGCAACAAATCTTCCAATATAAGTCTTAGGAGAAATATCTCCATAGCCAACTGTAGTCGCTGTAACAAATGCCCACCAAAGGCTGTCGCCATAATTCATTTTTTCCACATAGGAAATGACAAGAGCTGAGATTATAATTCCAAGTCCTGCCATAATTAATAAATAAATTAAACCATTTAACTTTAAAAATTTTTTTATTTTTTTGTATGTTTTTTTTACAAAAAGATAAAATCGAGATAATTTTAAATGTCTAAAAATTTTTGCAAATTTTCTGATTTTAAAAATCCTAAACAATCTAAAAATTGAATAATATGGAATTATTGAAATTAAATCGGGGATATTGTTTTCAATAAAATCAGCTTTGTGTTTAGCAAATATAAATCTTATTATGTAGTCAATAGCAAAAATCAAATAAATTGAAAAATCAATAAAATTCAAGAGAGAATTTTCAGAAATATGAATATCGCCGTGTAAATCAAGGAGTGTTGTGGCAAAACTGTAAATTGCAAGAAAAATAAAAAATATTTGATAATTTATTTTAAATTTTTTATTTTTATTAATATCACTTTTGATTTTATGTATCTTATTCTTCAAAAAAAACTCCCTTATTTAATAACTTTTCTATAAACTACAAGAAGTGGATTCCAAACACTCGCATTTGTTGGGGAATAAGCGAAATCAATTTCGATAAATTTTTCAATTGGTATTTCAAAAGTGATAACAATCGCAATTTGGTCGATAAATTGTGCGACAGCTTCAAAACCTACCATTGCACCACCCAAGACAACTTTTTTATCTTTATCATAAACAATTTCTGCACTTGCAGGAATTGAATCTGCGAATCCAGAGTTTTTATACATCGCTTTCATTTTGACAACATCGGCATTGTAGCCAAGTTCAGTCGCTTCTTTTAGAGAAAGTCCAGTTTGTGCTAATTTTATATCATAAAATGAAGTGGCAAATGAGCGAATTAATCCTTTCCAGCTTATATTTTGTCCAGATAAATATTTAGCCAGCATCATTCCGTGTTTATTTGCAACATCTCCAAGCGGCTCAAATAAATTTCTGTCAGTTTTGTAATACTTATTAAATACACAATCTCCAATTGCGTAGACATCGTCTATATTTGTTTCAAATTTATCATTTACAATGATTTTTCCACTGTCAGTTTTTAATGTTTTTGGTAAAAAATCTATGTTTGGAGTAACTCCTATACTAAATAATGCAATATCAAAGTCAATATTTTCAGATGAGTCTAATTTTACTGATTTTGCGACATTATTTTCAGAATTTATGGCAACAACACCAGAATTCAATTTTAGATTTATATCTTTTTCTTCAAATTTTTTGTAAATTTTTTCTTTTAAATTTTCTGAAACTGTTGGAAAAATTTCCTTTGCTTTTTCAATGACAGTTACATCAAGTCCATTTTTTTGAAAAGATTCTGCCATTTCAATTCCAACAAATCCAGCTCCAATTACAACTGCATTTTTTAGTTTCTTTTTATTCTGAGTTAAATATTCTTTAATTTTAAAAGCACTTTCAGCGTGAGATAACGTAAAGACATTTTCTAAATTTGGAGAATATCCTTCAATATTTGGAACAAATGATTTTCCACCGACAGCAATTACAAGCTTGTCGTAAGAAAAAATTCCATTAATTTCATTTCCCTTTACTTCAAGTGTTTTATTTTCAAAATCAATGCTTTTAACTTCGTGATGAATTTTTACATTAACTCCTCTTTTTATAAAATCTTCAGGAGTTCCGTGCAAAACATCGCTTTTTTTTAATTCATCAGCGATAAAATAAGGAGTTGGACATCCAGCCCAAGCCACATAGCTTGATTTTTCAAACAAAAAAATTTCATCATTAGGATTTGCTTTTTTATATTGAGTGGAAAACATCATTCCTGCAGCTCCACCGCCAATTACAACTATTTTCATAAGATTACCTCTTTTCTATTTGTTTTTTAATTTGTTAAATAAGTAGCGAAGTCGGCTGACAACCATATTTATACCGACTTTATTGTCTTTTCCTCTTGGAATTATGACATCAGCATATCTTTTAGACGGTTCTACAAATTCCAAGTGCATAGGTTTAACGGTTTTGATATATTGATTTTTTATACTTTCAAAACTTCTGGCTCTTTCATTTAGATCTCTTTCTATTCTTCGCAAAAGTCTTTCGTCATCATCTGTATCTACAAATATTTTTGCATCAAATAAATTGCGTATTTTTTCAATTGCTAAAACTAAAATTCCTTCCACAATAATCAAATTTGCTGGCTCTATATGTTCAGTTCTGTTTACTCTGTTGTGAACTTGAAAATCATAAATAGGTTTTTCGATAGATTTATTGTTTTTTAATGCGAGAATGTGAGTTTCAAGCAAATCAAAATCTATCGCGTCCGGATGGTCATAATTTAATGTAACCCTTTGTTCGTAAGTCAAATGGTCATTTCTTTTGTAATAGGAATCTTGTTCAAGAAGTATTGAGTGAATTCCCTTTTTTTCCAAATTTTTAATAATTGCATGAGTGACACTAGTTTTTCCTGAGCCTGTTCCCCCTGCAATTCCGACAATAATCGTTTTATAATCCATAAAAATTACATCCTTCGTTTAATATTTTTCTTGTATAAAGTATATAATAGATATTAATTTTTTTCAATATTAAATTTTATATTTAAAAAAAAGAAATATTTCTAAAATTAGAATTAAAATTAGAAATATTTTCTTTACATAGTAATTAAGAATTAATAATTATCTTGAATAAGTTTTTGTCAATTTTGCAATATTTTGTGCTAGTTCGTCTGTCAATTGATTTGGTTTTAATCTCCATTGCCAATTTCCAGATGCAAGTCCTGGTGTATTTATACGAGCATAGCTTCCAAGTCCTAAAAAGTCTTGAATTGGTGCAATTGCAATGTTTGCGACTGAACTCCAAGCTCCTCTTATAGCGTCCCAGTGTATATTTGCATCATTTGTTGAATTTAAATAATCTCTTGCAAATTGTTTGTCTTCTTCTTTTGCTTTTTCAAACCATCCAACGATTGTGTCGTTGTCGTGAGTACCTGTGTAGACAACGCAGTTTTTGTCATATGTGTGTGGCAAGTAGTCATTTTCTTCAGCTGAGTCAAATGCAAATCCTAAAATTTTCATTCCTGGGAAACCAGAAGCATTTCTCAAATCAATAACTCCTTGTGTCATTGTTCCTAAATCTTCAGCAATTATAGGTAAATCTCCAAGTTCATTTTTTATGGCATTAAATAAGTCCATTCTAGGACCTGGACACCAAGTACCATTTTCGGCAGTTTTATCTCCATAAGGAACAGCCCAGTATTCGTCAAATCCTCTAAAGTGGTCGATTCTTATTATATCACAAGTTGTAAGATTAGATTTTACTCTATCGATCCACCATCTGTAGTTAGTTTCTTTCAATTTTTGCCAGTCGTATAAAGGATTTCCCCAAAGTTGTCCTGTGGCACTGAAATAGTCAGGCGGAACTCCTGCCACTTTAACTGGTTTTTTATCTTTGTCAAATAGGAAAATATCAGTATTTGCCCAAGTGTCAGCACTGTCGGCAGCAACAAATATTGGAATATCTCCGATGATTTTAATTCCGTTTTCGTTTGCGTATCTTTTTACAGCTTCCCATTGTGAGAAGAATAAAAATTGAATGAAATTATGATATTCAATGTCGTCAGAAAGTTCGTTTCTATATCTCTCCATAGCTTGTGGTTCTCTGTTTTTAATATCTTCTTGCCATTCGTTCCAAGAAAGTCCACCAAAATGGTTTTTTAGCGAAATGTAAAGGCTGTAGTCGTCTAACCATTCAGCATTCTTAAATTTAAATTCTTCAAATTTTCCTCTTAATTCGTCATTTTGATTAGCTTTATAGTTTTCGTAAGCTTTTCTAAGTAGCGGATATTTACTGTTGTAAATTGCACCATAATCAACGAATTCTTCGTTTTCTCCAAAATTTACATTTTCAAGATCGTTTCCTGAAAGCAAGTTTTGCTCAATTAATAAATCAAAGTCAATCAAATAAGGATTTCCTGCAAATGAAGAAAAACATTGATAAGGCGAATCTCCATAACCTGTGGGTCCAAGTGGAAAAATTTGCCAAAGTTTTTGATTAGATTTTTTCAAAAAATCTATAAAATTAAAAGCTTCTCTTCCAAGTGTTCCAATTCCATATTTTCCTGGAAGTGAAGTTGGATGGAATAAAATCCCAGAACTTCTTTTAAACATAGTAGCCCTCCTAAAATTTTTTTATTAAAAAATATATTTTTATAAAAACTATACTACTTTAAATATACTATATTTTTTTTAAAAAGTCAACTTATCCGTAAAAGTTATTAAAAAAATTTTTACTTATTCGAATATCTTGACTATATAAAAAAAATGTTGTAATATTAAAGTGTAATATAATATTAAGAAAAATAAAAAATAGGAGGCAGTGGAATGAAATTATTGACAATCAACACACATGCGTGGTTGGAAGAAAATCAAGATGAAAAGATGGAAATTTTGGCAAAGACGATTGCTGAAAAGCAGTATGATGTAATTGCTATGCAAGAAGTGAATCAGCTTATGAATAGTCCAGTTATTTACGATGGAATTAGAAACGATAATTACGGATGGAAATTGCTGGAAAAGCTGGAAAAGTACACAGATACTGATTATTATTATCATTGGAGCAATTCTCACATCGGTTTTGGGAAATATGACGAAGGAGTGGCAATTATTACAAAGCATCCAATAAAAGATGAGGATGAGTTTTATTGCACCTTTTCACAATCTGTCAGAGTTATTAACGCAAGAAGAATTGTGAGTATAACTTTGGATTATGAAGGGCAAAAAGTAGAGTTTTACAGTTGCCATATGAATTTGCCAAATTGTGAAACAGAAGATATGGGAGAAAATATTCAGACAATTTTAAAAAGAACGAAAAATGATAATTTAAAATTTTTGATGGGTGATTTCAATACGGATGCTATACATAATCAAGAAGCTTATCAAAATATAATAAATCAAGGATTGTTTGACACTTATGAATTAGCTGAAAAAAAAGATAGTGGAATAACAGTCAATAAAAAAATTGATGGTTGGGCAACTAGCGGTTCTGAGAAAAGACTGGATTACATTTTTTCAAATAAAAAAGTAAAAGTTTTGGAAAGTAAAGTCATTTTTAATGGAGAAAATAAGGAAGTTGTTTCAGATCATTTTGGTTTAGAAGTGAAAATTGAGTTATAAAATCTTCATTCTGGTAAAAGATAAAAAAAATTTAAAAAGTTTTCCGTAAATGTCTTGACAAATGAAAATTATGAGGTATAACTAATATGTAAAACAAATTTTAATTTATAAATATTTTTAGGAGGTACTCAATCATGATGAAAAAAATTCAGCGATTTGGTGGAGCAATGATGGCGCCAGTTCTATTATTTGCATTCACAGGGTTAGTCGTAGGAATAGCATCACTATTTACGAATCCACAAGTAATGGGTTCAATTGCAAATGAAGGGACAAACTGGTATAAATTCTGGTTTGTGATAAGTGAAGGTGGTTGGACAGTATTTAGACAAATGCCGTTATTGTTCGCAATCGGATTGCCAATCAGCCTTGCGAATAAAACAAATGCAAGAGCATGTTTAGAAGCGTTTGCTTTATATACAACTTATAATTATCTTGTAGCTGCAATGCTTGCACAATGGAGCTTCTTTGGTGTTGACATGAGTAAAGAAGCTGGAGGAACAAGTGGACTTGCAGTAATTGCTGGAGTAAAAACACTTGATACAAACTTATTTGGTGCAATTATAATTTCTGCAATAGTAGTTTATTTACATAATAAATATTTTGATAAAAAGTTACCAGACTTTTTAGGAGTATTTCAAGGAACAGTATTTGTTTATATTATTGGTTTCTTAGTAATGCTTCCATGTGCTTTCATAACTGCACTTTGCTGGCCAAAAGTTCAAATTGGAATTAACGACTTGCAACAATTATTAAAAGTTTCAGGACCAATTGGAGTATGGATTTACACATTCCTTGAAAGAGCATTGATTCCAACAGGATTGCATCACTTTGTATATACACCATTTATATTCGGACCAGCAGCAGTTCCGGGTGGAATTCAAACTTACTGGGTTCAACATATAAGTCAATTTGCTCAATCTACAAGACCTTTAAAAGAAATGTTCCCACAAGGTGGATTTGCATTACACGGTAACTCAAAAATCTTTGGTTCAGTAGGTATCGCACTTGCAATGTATTCAACAGCTAAACCTGAAAACAAGAAAAAAGTAGCAGGATTGTTATTACCAGTTTTATTAACTGCAATAGTTTCAGGAATTACAGAACCGCTTGAATTTACATTCTTATTTATAGCTCCAGTATTATTTGGATTACACGCAGTATTAGCTGCAACAATGGCAACATTGATGTATATATTCGGAGTTGTAGGAAACTTCGGTGGAGGATTCTTAGACTTTATGTTCCTAAACTGGATTCCAATGTTTAAAAACCACAGTGGAACAGTAATTACTCAAATTGTAATTGGATTAATCTTCACATGTATTTACTTCGTATTATTCAGATTCTTAATTTTAAAAATGGATTTAAAAACTCCAGGTAGAGAAGATGAAGATGAAGAAATGAAACTTTATACAAAAGCTGATTATAGAGCTAAACACGGTGAAGGTGGAGCACAAGGTGCAGCTGCCGCAGCTGGTGGAGATGAATATGCTCAAAAAGGTGCAATTATTCTTGAAGCATTAGGTGGAAGAGAAAACATTGAAGAACTTAACAACTGTGCAACTAGACTTAGAGTAAGTGTAAAAGATGCAAGTAAATTATTACCAGATGCAGCATTTAAAGCAGCAGGAGCTCATGGTGTAGTTAGAAAAGGAACAGCTATTCAAGTAATCATCGGATTGTCAGTACCTCAAGTAAGAGAAAGAATTGAAGACATGATGAAAAAAGGATAAAAATAAAATTTGATAAATAATTGAATTTAAATTTTATGAAAAAATTGAGAAAGAATTTTCAAAAGTCAAAAATTTTAAATTTTTAAAATACAGGACTTGAGAAAGTTCTTTCTTTTATATTTTGCAAAAAATGTGATGATGGCATTAGGTGATATTCCTGAAAAAAATGTAAATTTATTTTTTGATATTTATACGATTGGATTTGTTAAAGCATTTGAAAAATTTTCAAAATAAAAGAAAAAGAGGTTGTTTCAAAAATGATATAACCTCTTTTTTTGTATAAAAATTATCTTTTTGCAATAGCAGTGAAAGTAAATTTCTCAGGATGATGGATTATTGTTTCATACTGAAAAAGTGTTCCATTTGATAAATAGGCATGAGTTTCAATGACAACAACCATATTTATATCTTTCAATTTAAAATATTTTTGCTCTTCAGAAGTAATTTTTCTAAATTTTATTTCCCTTCTTGATGTGTGTTTTCCATTAGCAGAAATTCCTCTTACTTCAGATGCCGCAGCTAATTCCTCAGCAATTTTAGAAGAAGAGAACATCATAGGTACAAATAAATATTCCATTGTAACAAATGGCTTTCTAAAGGAAAGCAAACCTCTTAACTTTAGGGAATCAATAATCTCCGAAAATTCATTCCTTACTACAGGGAAAAATCTCATCATAAAAATAAGTGGCAACGCTATATTTCTATGGACTTTCATTTTCTTCATCATTGCCATCAATTCTCCCGGAGATGTTTTTATAATTGGTATGACAGAGAGAATAATAACTAATGTCCTGATAACTATAAAAAGAAACATTTCGGGAAGCATAATACCAAATCCGTTTCCTTTTGAAGCCAATCTCATAATGCTAATGATTGTTATCGCAAACACAATTTTTACAGTAGATTTGCTATATCCTAATACGGCAACATATAGTAAGAGGATGACGGTCAGCAAGAAAAATACAGTATTTTTGGACAATACCGAAGC
>ERZ773022.561-NODE-561-length-29516-cov-6.800448_pt1 | contig 29516 bp, 24 predicted proteins | sample MGYA00580839_ERZ773022 | MGnify/ENA primary metagenome ERZ773022 (study PRJEB29015, sample SAMEA2738020) | human oral metagenome | biome: human oral; feature: human-associated habitat; material: dental | place: China | collected 2044 ... | reverse complement strand
ATGAGGAATATTGTCAAGAGAAGCATTACGGCGATTCTTCCTTCGCCGTCTCTTTATCCTCTCCCTCCTGGCTGGCATAGCCAATTACATAAGAAAACGGCTCGATGGGAGGAACGACAGCAACGAGCCTGGGCACTAGCCCCTGTCTTATGAGAAAAGCCCCCGACTCCAACTCGGGGGCTTTTCATGTACCGATGGTGACACGACTTACATTTGCTACGTATAGACAGCATATTCACACCGCTATGCGCAAGATGCCTCACACGGCATGCAGATCTATTCTCTTTGCTTATCGTTTGACTTCCGCCCGCTTGAATACCCGCAACCATGCAGAAAGAATCGTTTCGCGATTTTTCCTCAGATAACGCAACAGATCTCTCATATCACACGCGTCCACGCTTCCCGTATCCCTTGCAAGTTCAACGGAATCAGACATGACCCAAAACTTCGTGGCGTCTTGCCGCTGTCTTTTTTTACTGACGTGGACATGAACCGGCTCTTCTCCGTCTCCAATCCAAAAATAGATGCAGTACCCCATATATTCAAGCAGGGCTTTTGGCATGTTCCCTCATCTCCTTGCGCCAGTCATCCCATATAATGGATTCATTGTCCTGAAGAAATTTCTCTATGACGAGCAAATCATCTTCCGAAAAGCCAAAGGATTTCTCACAGGCGACATCGGGAAGCCGCCACTCGGAAAAAGCATTGTCATCGTCCCCCCGCTCAACACGAATCGCAAGATTGTCCCCCCCGTCACGATCATCATATTGTTTCGTTATATAAAACGACCATGGCACTTCATTTTTATAGAGTCGGCTGTACAACATGAGGATTCTCCTTTCCGCATCACGCCAAATCTCTTCCAAAATTATATAAAAAATCCACCTCGCATGCAAGGGAACGGCAATCAACGCCTTGCGCCTTCACACCTTATCCCGCCGCATCATCTCCAACACCTCGCCGAGCCTTTTCGCCACATCCTGCGCTTCGATCGCCTTCATGCAGGCGTTCGTGCCCAGGGGGCAGCGCGTCTTGCAGCAGGGGGCGCACGGGTACGGCGACTCGATGAAGAAGTTGCGTCCGTGCAGAGGGCCGTAGATCGTCGGACGCGTCGGCCCCCAGAGGCTCAGCGTCGGCAGGCCGACGGCGGCGGCTATGTGCAGGGGGCCGGTGTCGGGGCACAGGAGGAGCGTCGCTTCCTTCATCAGCGCCGCCGTCTCAAGGAGGCTCGTCTCACCTGCGACGGAGACAGCTTTGCCGCGCCATGACGCTTGGAGCGTCTTCCTCGCTTCATCTATGACGGGGCGATCGGCGCCGCTTCCCAAAAAGACGATCTGCACATCTTCCGGAAGAGCGGCGAGCGCGGCGCAGAAGCGCTCGGGCGGCCACCCCTTGCTCTGCCACGTCGTGCAGAGGCTCACGAGCACGATCGGGCGATCGGGCGTGATGGAGCGTGCGGCGAAAAAGGGCGCGGCAAAGCCCGTGAGCGCAGCGGGAAGCTGCAGCGCGATGCGCGTGTCCTCATGCGCGATGCCGAGCGGCGCAAGGGAAGCGAGGTAGCGGCGCACCTTGTGCGGCTCCGCCATCTTCGGCGCCTTCTCCGTCATGAAGAAGCCCGCGCCCTCGTGGCGCTCGCGCACGCCGATGCGGCGCGGCGCACCCGAAAGACGCGCGAGAATGCCCGTCAAGAGGAGATCCTGCACGTCGAGCGCGATGTCAAAGCGGCGCGGCACGAGAAGCGCACGAGCCTCACCGAGCAGGCGAAAAGCCTCCACAAAGCGTCCCTGCGCCACGGCGCGATCGAAGATCCTCCTGTCCCAGATGAGCAATTCGTCGATTTCGGGGCACGCGGTGAGAAGTTCGTCGGCGGGCGGGCTCGCGAGCCACGCGATATGCGCCGCAGGCAGCGCACGGCGAAGCGCACGCGCGACGGGCGTCGCATGAAGCACGTCGCCGATGGCGCTCAAGCGTATGATGAGGATGCGTGCGCGGGATAGATCCATGATGTTCCTCCTGCCTCGCTGAACATACGTTCAAAGAAGTCTGCGGCAAAGTTTACGGCGACAATTGCGTCTGCTATAATAAAAAGATATGATAAGCCGCCCCAGTGCATATACGGCGGCTCGCTTCTATTCTTCAATAAACCATTCTCGTTTTCTATATTACCATGAAACCCCAAGAGGTCAAGCCCAAAGGGCGCAGACCGATTGGCTAGGTTTCTGTAAGGGCGGCGCACTTTTGTCCACGAAGTGGACGTTTGTGCGTGTAGCTTGCCGTAGACGTGCGCCGTGCGCAAAGGAGAGATCGTCTTGCTCAAAGACTCTGCCATACATGAGCTGTCCAACGATATGTCATACCGCAAGGGCTGCCGCTACTTCAAGGACGGGCGCGTGGCGAAGCTCCTGCGTCGTCCCGGCACCTCCATCTACGTCGCGACCGTCGAAGGATCGGAGGACTACGAGGTGCGCGTGCGCCTCGACAAGGCGGGCGAGAAGATCGAGGCATACGACTGCACATGCCCCGCCGCCGCCCTCTACAACGGCGCCTGCAAACATGTCGTCGCACTCTTAAAGGTCATACAGGCAGGTCAGTTCGAAGAAGAAGGCGATGGCACTGCCGCGCCCGTGCCGTACCAAAAACCCACAGGACGCATCTTCGACTGCTTCGCACGCGCCAAGAAGCACGCGCACCTGAACGCACCGAAGAAACTTCTGCCCGCCGCTCTTCGCGAGACGCCCATCTTCCTTGAGCCGCACTTCTTCTTCGAGCGCCACTACGGCCGCTCCAACTGCTGGCTGGAGTTTCGCATCGGGCGCGAGCGGCTCTACGTCATGCGCAGCATGCAGGAATTCATGCGCTCCTTCCTCGCCGGCACACCCATCGAATTCGGCAAGAAACTGACCGTCGACCCGCAGACGGCGGCCTTCGCGCCCGGCATCTCGACGATGCTCTGGCACTTCCTGCTCGACCTCTGGAAAGATGAAGTGAGCAGCCTCTACTACGGCGGCGCATACGGCGCTCGCCTGAGCGGAACCATCTTCGAAGGCAAGGCGGTCAAGCTCACGCCGAGCGCACTCGTGCGCTTTCTCTCGCTCATGCAGGAAGCCGATGCTCCCTTTCAAGCGAGGACGGGCGTACACGAGGAGCGCACCGTCGAGATCGTCGAGGGAACGCCCGCCCTCGAATTGGGGCTTGCCGAGAGAGCGGGCAGCGGCCGCCTCATGATGCTGACGGACGAAGTCTGCTATCTCGATGACGACGCGCACTTTCTGCTCGTCGAAGATACGATCTACCATGTGCCGCCCGCTTTCTCCGCCGCCCTGCACCCGCTGCTCGAAGCCTTCGGCTCGTCGCGCTCGCTCACCATCGCCGCGCAGGACATCCCCGCCTTCTTCAGCACGATTCTGCCCGAGATCGAGAAGGTCGCCGAGGTCGAGATCGCGCCCGCCTTCGCCGAACGCTACGAGATCATGCCGCTTTCCGCCGCCGTCTACCTCGACTACCACGGGGACGGCATCGCCGCGCGTCTCGAATTTCACTACGATGAAATGAAGTTCAACCCGCTCGCGGGCAAAGTACCGCAGGAAGCGCCGAGCGGCCGCCGCCTCATCCGCGACGCGGCGGGCGAGGCGGCGATCTTCGCCTTCTTCGACACCTATGGCTTCCTGCCCGAGGACGGTCGCTTCGTGCAGAGTGACGAGGCGCAGAGCTTCCTCTTCCTCGACGAGGCCTTGCCCGAGCTTTCCAAGATCACCGACGTCTACTACGCTGACGCCTTCCACGAAAAGCCCGTGCGCCGCATGCCCCCCGTGACGATCGGCGTCTCGGTCAACGACGAAAACCTCCTCGACGTGACCTTTGATGCGGCGCATATCGACTTTGCCGAGCTCATCGGCGTGCTGCGCTCGTACCGCGAGAAGAGGGTCTACCACAGGCTCAAGGACGGCACCTTCGTGACGCTCGGCGACCAGCAGCTCGCAGGTCTCGCCGACTTCATCGAGAGCACCGGCATCAAGAAGGCGACCGACGCGCAGAACATCCGCCTGCCGCTTCGCCAGGCGCTCTACCTCGACGCGCTCGCCAAGGAGGACAAGAGCATCCGCCTCGCGCGAAGCAAGCGTTTCAAGAGCATCGTGCGCGACATCAAGAACCCCGTCGATGCCGACATCGAGCCGCCCGAAACGCTCAAGGGCGTGCTGCGCGACTACCAGCAGACGGGCTTTTCGTGGCTCTCGACGCTCGCCGCCTATCGCTTGGGCGGCATCCTCGCCGACGACATGGGACTCGGCAAGACCCTGCAGGTCATCGCCTTTTTGCTCGCGCACCGCGAGGAGGGAAAGCCGCCCGCCCTCGTCGTCGCGCCGACATCTTTGATGTACAACTGGCTCGAAGAGATCGAAAAGTTCGCGCCCGAGCTCAAGGCTTCCATCGTCGCCGGCACAAAGGCGGAACGCGAGGCGGCTCTTTCGCCCGCTCTGAAGGACGCCGACGTCATCATCACGACGTACCACATGCTGCGCCGTGACATCGACCTCTACGAGAAGGAGCATTTCAGCCATATCTTCCTCGACGAGGCGCAGCAGATCAAGAACCCCGCGACCCAGGCGGCAAAGGCGGTAAAAAAGCTCCAGGCAGATGCCGCCTTCGCTCTGACGGGCACGCCGATCGAGAACAGCCTGACCGAACTTTGGTCGATCTTCGACTTCCTCATGCCCGGTTACCTCAAGAGCCGCAAGCACTTCCAATCGCAGTTCGAGACGCCCATCGTACGCGCCAAAGATCCGCACGCGAGCGCCGACCTCCTGCGCTACATCTCGCCCTTCATCCTGCGCCGCCTCAAGAAGGACGTGCTCGAAGAACTGCCCGACAAGGTCGAGCGCAAGATGACGAACGAGATGACGGACGAGCAGCGGAAGGTCTATCACGCATGGTTCGTGCAGGCGAAGAAGGAGTTCGCCGCCGAACTCAAGGCGCACGGCTTCGGCGAATCGCGCATCAAGATCCTCGCGATTCTCACGCGCCTTCGCCAGATCGCCTGCGATCCTGCGCTCTTTCTCGAAGATTACACGGGCGGCTCTGGCAAGCTCGACATGCTCGAAGAAGTCGTTGCCGACGCCGTCGCCGCCGGACACCGCATCCTCATCTTCTCGCAGTTCACGACGATGCTCAGCCACATCGCCGCGCGCCTCGACGCCATGAATCTCAGCTATGCCTACCTCGACGGCTCGACGCCCGCCCTTGAGCGCATGCGCCGCGTGCGCGACTTCAACGCGGGCGCAGAGCCGCTCTTCCTCATCTCGCTCAAAGCGGGCGGCACGGGGCTGAACCTCACGGGCGCCGACATGGTCATACACTACGACCCGTGGTGGAATCCCGCCGTCGAAGATCAGGCGACCGACCGCGCCTACCGCATCGGTCAGAAAAACAACGTGCAGGTGCTGAAATTCATCACGAAGGACACGATCGAAGAAAAGATCTATGAACTGCAGGAAAAGAAAAAAGCGCTGATCGACCAGATGATCCAGCCCGGCGAGAACTTCCTCTCAAAGCTGTCGGAGGAGGAAATCACCGCCCTTTTCCAATAAAATGAATCGGGGAAGCCGAAAAGCCTCTCCGATTTCCCTTTTCCCGCACAACGCACAGGGAGGCGAATAAAATGCAGCGCACGATTCTTCACGTCGATATGGACGCCTTCTTCGCCGCCGTCGAGCAGCGTGAGCACCCCGAATACAGAGGAAAGCCCGTCATCGTCGGCGGGCTTTCTTCGCGCGGCGTCGTCGCGACCGCCTCCTACGAGGCGCGCCGAAGCGGCGTGCACTCGGCCATGCCCATGACGACGGCGCGCCGCCGCTGCCCCGACGGCATCTTCGTACAGGGAAACTACGCGCTCTATCGCGCCGTCTCCGCCGAAATCTTCGCCATTTTCTCGCGCTACTCGCCGCTCGTCGAGCCGCTTTCCATCGACGAAGCCTTCCTCGACGTCACGGGCATGGGGCTTCTTGCGCCCAGCCCGCGCGTCCTCGCCCAAAGACTCAAGGCGGAAATCCGCGAAAAAACCTCGCTCGTCGCCTCCGTCGGCATCGCGCCGAACAAGTTCCTCGCCAAGCTCGCGAGCGACCTCGAAAAGCCCGACGGGCTCGTCGAGATTCGCGCAGAAGACGCCGTCCGACGCATCGCACCGCTTCCCGTGCGCCGCCTCTGGGGCGTCGGCAAGCGCACGGAAGAAAAGCTCCTCGCGCAGGGCATCAAGACCATCGGCGCGATGCAGCAGGCCGACGAAAAGAAGCTCGCACGCAGCCTTGGCAGACGCGCGGCGCACGCCTTGAAGGAACTTTCCTTCGGGCGCGACGAGCGGCGCGTCGAGCCTGACCGCGAGGCGAAATCCATCGGCAAGGAAGTGACCTTCGAGCGCGACCTCGAAAGCGCCGAAGAAGCCGAGCGCGAGCTTTTGGCACTTGCCGAAAAGGTCGGCTGGCGGCTGCGCCTCGCAGGCGTCGCCGCACGCACGATCCAGCTCAAGGTGCGCCGCGCCGACTTCACGACCTTCACGCGCAGCCGCACGCTCTTTGAGGCAACTGCGCACGACGAGCCGATCTTCCGGACGGCACGCGACCTCTTCCGCGAGCTTGGCATCAAGAGCGGCATCCGCCTCCTCGGCGTCACGGGCGAAAACTTCGAGCCGAGCGCCCTGCCGTCGCTTTTTCGCGACGAAAAAAAAGAGCGCCTCTACGGCGCAATCGACGCACTGAAAAAGCGCTTCGGCGAAAGCATCATCACCAAAGCGCCGCTCATCGACAAAAATCCGAAGAAAGAATAGATGCCCGCACCAACATCCGCTTCGCGGCCATTGTGCATCGTCCTTAGCAAAACCTCGCAAATTATCCTACACCTTCGGCTCGACCTCTTGAGGCTTCGCGCTAACCCGCATGAAAAAGCATAGAGCCTGTAAAGCATCCGACTGGAAAGGCTGCTTTACAGACTCCACACAAGGCGAAAAGAGACCACCAGCCATAAATCTTCTAGCGACCCCTTTTCAAAGCAGATGTCCAAAATGTCGTTTGCTTTATATGTCTAAAACCTGCGACTCGCAGGTGGGCATCTTGAGTCTTGTTTCTGCTATTCGCTCGAAGGCGATCCAGCATCCGCAAGCCTAGCCAGATTCCCTTAGAAAACTGTAGGTTAGACATAATGAAAAGCTCACGTGCACCTCAGGCAACTTCTGCTTTGAACATATCATAGCATAACCTTTTTCTCGGCGCAAGACTTGACAAAGGAATTTCCTTTCATTTCGTATTTCGCACATGATCAATCATGCGTCGAATGGACGAATTCGCATGAATGAAGGAAATATCCACCTCAGGATGCTCCCTGCAATACACACGGAAGATCTCGTCGGCAAATCCCTGTCCGATGGACTCGATCTCCGCAAAGTCGAGAACGACACTCGCGAAGCGATCGAATCGATGCAAAAGTCTGCGCGCCTGGGAGCGGGATACGAGCGACATGTCTGTCGTATTCCTGCGATCAATCAAATGAACGACAGATACGACGGTCCTGTTAAAGGCAAAGCTCTCACCATCGCTGTATTGCTGGAATATCTGATCTATGGAAGAGGCGTCATCCTTCGTCAGTTCCATGGAAATCCGCGTCCCCCGTGAACGCTGCCCCTTCACGTCTTCCAACAGGAAAGAACGGCTTTGGCTGTTGCGTGCAACATACGTCAGTTGATTCGCTTGAATGAAAAACAAGTCGAACATCTTGGAACTGAAAAAGATCCCTTCCCCTGTATGACGATCGGGAGCGGTCGTGCATTTTCCCTTGTCCAGTTCCAGGATAGCATCATTGATGGACGGCAGGGAGAATGCCTCTGCAATCTTTTTGAAGATCCCTATGCCGTCATCCGAGATGATGAGCCGCACGGAAACGGCATCCTCCTGCACGATGATTCCCAGAAACGCACCTTCTGAATGCTCGATCACATTGTTGATCATCTCTTGGGAAGCATATTTGATTTTCTTTCTGCCTTCAAGCGCCAGAGATTTTATATGAGGCGCAATATTTTCCTCATAAACGACGGACTCGTCCAGACCGATATTTGGAATCCGAAAACGGAAGGTATTCTTGGCACGAAGTTTATAATGCGAGGAATCCGCAGATTTGTAGAGAACCCCCTCACGCTTCAATACCTGCATATAGCGATACCCAGTCTGTTTGGATATCCCCAAAGATTGACAGACGTCAGAAATGGAACGATGCGGATGATATTTGATTTCTTTCAAAAACTGGAAAATGATCTGTTCCCGTTTTTCTTTTGAAAAAGACATTTCCTCACCCCCATGATGTGATAGTATCATAAAAGAGGTTCAGGGTCAACATAACGCATTCTAAGCGTCACTATAAATCTTCTTATAGTGACGCAAAGACGCCCTGTCATCACGGCAGGGCGTCTTTGCATCCATCCTCGCTATTTCATATTTCTCACTCGATCGTGATCTTGTCGCCCAAGTTGAGGCGCGGCGGCAGGCTGCCCTTGACGATAAGCTGTCCGGGCATCGAGCCTTCGGCGTTGATGACAACCGTGCAGTGACCATCCTTGCGAAGGTTCTCGTTGACCGCCTCACCGACGGAGACGACCTTGTACTTCCTCTTCGCTCCCATCGTCAGCGTATCGCCCACCTTGATGTCGTCCGTCAGCTCCCCCGCCGTATGCTCGACGACCATCTCCGTGAGGTTCGGGCGCACGCCCTCGTCAAGCAGGATGATGCTCGAACTGTTCTCCAAGAAATTCGGCGCAAGGCTGCCGATATTTGTGATCGTGACGTCGTATTTCATGTCTCAGTCTCCTCCCAGCAACACGACTCTCTATCGTATTTCCAGTATATCACAAAATGCCGGGACTGACTAGGACTGCTGCTCGCCATTCGTTCTTCGGCTGCGCCGGATAAAGCAAACCATATTCTGTGCTAAATAATTCCCTGCCTTGCCCCGAAAAGATATGCTATAATATGAAAAAGAGCAACTGGCTCCCCACCTGAACGAAGGGAGGAAAAATGTCAAAGAAAGCACAGATTTTCCAAGCATTCGAGCAACAGCGCTTCGATCCGATGAACGATGTTGCTTTCAAATTTATCTTCGGCAAAGAGGAACGCAAGCAGATCACCATTGATTTTCTGAATGCCGTGCTGCAAGAATCGTTGGAGCATGAGATCCGTGAGATTACGTTTCGGCAAACGGAGATGCCGCCTGACGCCGATGGCGGAAAACTGTCGCGTCTGGACATTGCCTGCGAGCTTGATACGGGCGAACTGGTCGATGTAGAAGTACAGGTCATTAATTATAACGATATGCAGCGCCGCACGTTGTTCTACTGGGCGCGCTTGTACCTTCTTTCTCTTTCGCGCGGTGAAGGTTATCGCGTCCTGCGCCCTGCTATTACGATCAACCTCCTTGCATTTGAGCTTTTGCCGCAGCCGGAACCCGTAGCGATGTACAGTATTTACAATCCCAAAACAGGCGACCGGCTGAACAAGGACATGGAACTGCATTTTATAGAAATTCCAAAGTATATAAAAGCTCCGCAAAAAAAGATCGGCGAATTATCAAAAATGGAACGTTGGCTTGCGTACTTTGCAAACAAACTCACAGATCTGGAAAGGGAGGAATTGGCCATGAGCGAACCTGCAATCAAAGAAGCGATGGAAGCCGAGAAGCTTTTCCTGTGCAATCCGGACGAGTATCTTCGTTACGTCAATCGGCAAATGGCGATCATGGACTATCGTTCCAGTCTGCAGGCTGCCGCTGAGGAAGGCGAAGCACGAGGTGAAGCACGAGGTGAAGCACGAGGCGAAGCGCGGGGGGAAGCGCGGGGGGAAGCGCGGGGCGAAAGCCGTGTCACGCGTCTCATGTCCCTGCTCCTTGAAGCAGGGAAAATCGAAGAAGCGCGCGAAGCGTCCAACAACGAAGCGGTAAGAAAACGCCTTTTTGAAAAATACCGCATTGAATAATGCTAAACGCAAAAACGTCCAAGAGTTCATACCTCTTGGACGTTTTTCTGCGTTACTGCTTGTTCTTGATATAGTTGAGCTTGCCGCCCGCTTTCAGCATCTCGATGTCGAGCGCCGAGAGCGCGTGGTGCGTGCTGAAGCTCCGCTTCTTCGTGCGGTTCTCCACGCGGACGGGCGCATCCGGCGCGAGCGCGGAGAAGTCGAGGAAGAGCACGTCGCCCTCGGCGATCGACTCGTAGTCCGCCGCCTCGTCGAAGAGCAGCGGCACGATGCCGAAGTTCACGAGGTTCGCCGCGTGGATGCGTGCAAAACTCTTGGCCAGAACCGCCTTGATGCCCAGATACATCGGCGCGAGCGCCGCGTGCTCACGGCTCGAACCCTGTCCGTAGTTCTCGCCCGCGACGATGACGCCGCCGCCCGCCTTCTGGCAATGCGCCTTGAATCCCTCCTGCACGTCGCGAAAGACGAACTCGGAGATCTTCTCGATGTTCGAGCGGTACGGCAGAACCTTCGCGCCCGCCGGCATGATGTGGTCGGTCGTGATATTGTCGCCGACCTGGATGACGACTTCCTTCTCAATCGCAGCTGCGAGCGGCGTGTTCTCGGGCAGCGGGCGGATGTTCGGCCCCTGCACGACCTCGACGCTCTCGGGATGCTCGCGCTCGGGCGCATAGATCATCGAGTCATCGACGAGGAACGCTTGCGGCTCAGCGGGCAGATCGAAGTCGGCCTCGCGCGGATCGGTGATGACGCCTGAGACGGCGCTTGCCGCCGCCGTCTCAGGCGAGACGAGACAGACGTTCGCCGAAAGAGTGCCGCTCCTGCCCTTGAAATTGCGGTTGAACGTGCGCAGCGACCACGCATTCGTCACGGGCGACTGCCCCATGCCGATGCAGGGGCCGCAGGTGCATTCTAGGAGCCGCGCGCCCGCCGCGAGGATCTTGGCGAGACCGCCCGCTTCCGCAACCATGGAGAGCACCTGGCGCGAGCCGGGCGACAAGACGAGCGAGACGTTCGGCGCGACGCGCTTGCCGTCCAAGATGGACGCCACCGTCATGATGTCGCGGTACGACGAATTCGTGCAGCTGCCGATGGCGACCTGGTCGATCGGCTGCCCCGCGACCTCGCGCACCGTCTTGACGACGTCGGGCATGTGCGGCAAAGCGATCAATGGTTCGAGCGCCGCAAGGTCGATGTCATAGCGCTCATCGTAGACCGCACCCGCATCGGCAGCGAGTGCGCGGAACACATCTTCGCGCCCTTCGCGGCGCAAAAAGTCGCGCGTCACCTCGTCGCTCGGAAAGACCGACGTCGTCGCGCCAAGCTCCGCGCCCATGTTCGTGATCGTCGCGCGCTCGGGCACGGAAAGCGTCTTGACGCCGTCGCCCGTATACTCGATGACCTTGCCGACGCCGCCCTTGACCGTGAGCATGGAAAGCACCTTCAAGATGACGTCCTTGGCGCTCACGCCCTTTTGAAGAGCGCCCGTCAGACGCACCTCGACGACGCGCGGCATGTTCAGCATGAACGGCTCGCCCGCCATCGCGCACGCGACATCGAGACCGCCCGCGCCGATCGCGAGCATGCCGATGCCGCCGCCCGTCGGCGTGTGCGAATCGCTGCCGAGGAGCGTCGCGCCCGGCCTTCCGAAGCGCTCAAGGTGCACCTGATGACAGATGCCGTTGCCGGGGCGCGAGAAGAAGACGCCGTGCTTCTTCGCGACCGTCTGCAGATACTTGTGATCGTCGGCGTTCTCGAAGCCGCTCTGCAAGGTGTTGTGGTCGACATAGCTGACGGAAAGCTCCGTCTTGACCTGATCGACGCCCATCGCCTCAAGCTGCAGGTACGCCATCGTGCCCGTCGCATCCTGCGTCAGCGTCTGGTCGATGCGTATGCCGATCGGCGCTCCCTTTTTCATCTCGCCCGTCACGAGATGCTCGTGCAGGATCTTTTCCGTCAATGTCAACGCTTTTGCCGTCATAAAGACACTCCCTTTGCCGCCGCCCCGCCGCAGGATGCGCAGCCATTGCGCAGACCTCGGCAAAGCCGCCTTTGCTTTTCCTTTCATTGGAAACGACGAATGCGCCCGCCCTTTCCTTTCGTTAAGTTATCACAAAGCGGCGCAAGCGTCAACACTTCTATGCAAATTTTATTATAGGAGCAATAACCCATTTTATATATTTGAACTGCGTGCTATAATGCATTTGTGCTTTTCGGAAAGACCATTTCCGTGAGCATGGTCAATCCAAGCTGTTCATCTGAAAGGGGACATTGCCATGGACAAGGCAATCCATCTCGCGCAATTTTACGGCAAGTCGCAGAACTACACGACAATCGCCAAAGATCTCTTCAAAAAATACAACGTCAAGCGCGGCCTCAGAAACGAGGACAAGACGGGCGTCTTAATCGGCCTGACGCGCGTCGCCGACGTCGTCGGCTACAAGGTCGACGACGACGGCCACAAGGTCGACGCCGACGGCGAGCTGTTCTATCGCGGCATCAACGTCATGGATCTCGTCAATTCCGCCGACCGCTCTTCCTATCTCTACGAAGAAGCGTGCTTCCTGCTGCTCTTCGGCTACCTGCCGTCGGAAGACGACCTTCGGCGCTACTGTCAGAGCCTCAAGGAAGGCTACGAACTGCCCGAAGGCTTCCTCGAAACGCACCTGCTGCACCATCCGGGCAAGAACCTCATGAACCAGCTCCAGCAGTCGATCCTCGCGCTCTACAACTACGACCCCGACCCGGACGCGACCGACGTCTATCGGACGCTCATCAAGGGCGTCAACCTCATGGCGAAGCTGCCGTCCATCGCGTGCTACACCTACAACGCCAAGACGCACTACTTCGGCCGCGAGAGCCTCGTGCTGCACTATCCGCAGCAGGGCTTCTCGACCGCCGAAAACATCCTTTCCATGCTGCGCCTCGACGGCAAGTTCACGCCGGACGAAGCGCGTCTCTTGGACATCCTGCTCCTTTTGCACGCCGACCACGGCGGCGGCACGAACTCGACCTTTACGAACGTCGTCGTCTCCTCGACCGACACCGACCTCTACTCGGCAATCGCCAGCTCCATCGGCTCGCTGAAAGGCCCGCGCCACGGCGGCGCCAACGTGCGCGTCGCCAACATGATGGACAAGGTCATCGAAGCTGTCGGACTCGATGCCGACGACGCCGCCATCGAGCGCGTCATCGAGCGTCTGCTGAACAAGGAGCTCGACAACCCCTCGGGACTCGTCTACGGCATCGGCCATGCCGTCTACACGCTGTCCGACCCGCGTGCCGAAGTCATCCGCGATCATATCGGCAGGCTCGCGGCGAAGAAGGGCGTCGAAAGAAAATTCGACTTCTTCGTGCGCTTTGAGCGCGTCGCCAAACGCTATCTGAGCGAGAAGAAAGGCGTGAGCATGTCGAGCAACATCGACTTCTACAGCGGCCTCGCCTACGAGATCCTCGGCATCCCGCGCGACCTCTTCACGCCGCTCTTCGTGCTCTCGCGCACGGCGGGCTGGATCGCGCACAACGTCGAGCACAAGCTCTACGACAACCGCATCGTGCGCCCCGCCGCCAAGTACGTCGGCACGATGGTAGACTATGTGCCGAGGGAGGAACGCTGAATGACGAAGAACACCATCACCGTATTCAAAGGCGACGGCATCGGCCCCGAAATCACGGACGCCGTCCTCGAAATCCTGGAAAAGGCGGGCGCAAACCTCGCATACGAAATCTTTAACGTCGGCGAAGCCGAGTACGAGCGAAACGGCGCACTGATTCCGACAGCCGGACTCGCCTCCTTTGAAAAGACGCACGTCCTTTTGAAATCCCCCATCACGACCCCCGTCGGCAAGGGCTTCCGTTCGCTCAACGTCACGCTTCGCACGAAGTACGACCTCTATGCGAACATCCGCCCCGCGAAGTCGAACGAAGCCGTCCATACGCCCTTCCCCAAGGTCGATCTCATCACCTTCCGCGAGAACACGGAAGACCTCTACGTCGGCGTCGAGGAAGAAATCGACGAAAACACCATGCACGCGACGAAGATCATCACGCGCGAGAAGAGCGAGCGAATCTGCCGCGCCGCCTTCCGCTACGCCGAAGCGCATGGGCGAAAGAAGGTCACGTGCGTCCACAAGGCAAACATCATGAAACTCTCCGACGGACTCTTCCGCTCCGTCTTCTACGAAGTCGCCAAGGAATTTCCTGCCATCGAAGCCGACGACAAGATGGTCGACGCCGTCTGCATGATGCTCGTCATGCACCCCGAAAACTTCGACATCCTGGTCATGCCGAACCTCTACGGCGACATCGTGTCCGATCTCACGAGCGGACTCATCGGCGGCCTCGGCCTCCTGCCGTCGAGCAACATCGGCGACTCTATGGCGATGTTCGAAGCCGTGCACGGCAGTGCGCCCGACATCGCGGGCAAAGGCATCGCGAACCCCACGGCATTCCTGTGGTCCGCCTGCATGATGCTCGAACACCTCGACGACAACGAGACAGCCGCCCGCATCCGCCGCGCCGTCGACGCAACGCTCAAGGAAGCGAAGAGCCTGACCCCCGACCTCGGCGGCACGGCGACGACGCACGAATACACGAAAGCGATCGTTGAAAAGCTTTGAAGAGAAAAAGAGAAGCCGTTCCATGCGTCAAAGCCGGCGCATGAAACGCCCCCTCGTACAGAAAAACCGCAGCCATCCCGAAAGGGTGACTGCGGTTTTCTTTTTGGCTGCCCTATGCTCAATGCGCTGCCTTGCGGCAGGCGGGACACATGCCGTAGAAATACAGCTGCTTGCCCGAAACGGCGTAGCCCGTCTCGTTCTCCACCTGCTCGACGAGATCGCCCGTATCCGCCTTGTAGACGTCATCCACACGACCGCAGCTCACACAACAGATATGCGGATGGCTCGTCGTGTTCGCATCGTAGCGGAAGCTCTCCTCGCCGACGTTCAAGACCTGCACCAGACCGACCTTGCTCAGAATGTCGAGCGTCTTGTAGACCGTCGCCAGGCTCATCGTCGGATACGTCGGCTGCAATTCGCCGTAGATCATGTCCGCCGTCGGGTGCGCCTTCGTATGGCAGAGCACATCGTAAACGGCCAGTCTCTGCGGCGTCACCTTGAATCCCTTCTCGCGCAGCAGCGTCGTCACTTCTTGCATCACCATGATGTTTCCCTCCTTGCACACAGGCACATCCGAGTGCGAACGCAAGAGCCGCCCGCGGAAAAGCCTCGTTCCTCAAAGACTGCTTTCTTAGATTCTTTTTTCTAACAATGAATCGTCGTTAAAAAGCAATCTCACTAAGTTTATTTTAGCGCAAGAAAGTGCTTTTGTCAATAATTTCATGCTTCTTGCAAATAAAAAGACTGTGCACAAGCCGACTTATGCACAGTCTCCGTCTCTCTTCCTGTCATATGAACACTCGAATCCCACAGGAAATCAATTCATCGTTTCCTTGCCGCCCGTCACCTGCAGCACCTTGAGCACCTCGCGGCGCGGCGCGAGGTCTACCGCCATCGCCGCCATTTCCAAGGCTTCCAGACGCGCGTTGATGTAGGCCGTGCTGCGGCGCACCTCCTGCGTCACGCGGCACGCTTCCTGCGTCTCCTTTTCGAGTTCCGAAATCTGCCCGCTCGCCGCCTCGTAACGCGCATTGAACGCCTCGAAGCGTGCGTTCAGCTCGGCGAAGCGGCGGTCGAGCGCCGCAAAACGCGCATCGAACTCCGCGAGCTTCTCGTCGATCTCTGCCAGCTTCGCCTCGCCGCTCGCCAAGCGCTCGCTCACACGGCGGACATTTTCATCCAAGTTTTCTATATCATGGCGCGTCCATTCACGCAAATTTGTGCTATCTTCCATTGCTTTCCCTCCGACGTTATTATACCACGACTTTTCTCCCTAGTCCAGAATGATTTAGGAGAAAATAATAAAAAGCCGCTATTTTTCCTGCGTGATGGAAAAACAGCGGTATTTCAACGGAAGAAGAGCATAATGAACCCGCCGATCGTCGGCATTCCAACGATAGCGGCTTTCAACAAAGGGCGTGGAGCGAGATGTGTGCATTTTGCTCCGACGAAAGCCCCAATCATCAGCCCGAAGAGTGTCTGCACGAAGATGTCGAGATCGAGCCGCCCGTTCATCATGTAGCCGAGCCCGCCTGCCGCCGAAATCGGCAAAATGACCATCATGCACGTGCCGATCGACTGCAGGAGCGGCACGCCGAAGACGCAGAGCAGCGTGAGCTGGATGAAGGCCGCCGCCCCGATGCCGAACGCACCCGACAGGAAGCCGTTGACGAAGCCGAGCGAAAGCCCGTAGACAATGAGTCTCTTCCCTGCAAGAAGCTCGCCGCGCACATGGAAGATGCGGTCGAGGAACTCGGCGCGATAGACCTTCATGTAGAGCGTAAATGCCGACAGGAGCAGCATCAGCGCCGTCAGAAAGCCAAGCTCCTCGGACGGCATCACGTTCGACACCTCCGCACCCAAGAGTGCACCGATGACGCCGCCCGCGCCGAGCACCGCACCCGTCTTGACAACGACCTCGCCCTCGCGGAAGTGGCTGATGGCGCCCGAGAGCATCGTGAAGAGCATCGATGCGAGCGCGACGCCGAGCGCCGTATGGATCGGCACGCCGAAGCCGACGGTCAGGAGCGTGATGACGACGCCCGCGCCGCCCGCACCGACGAAGCCGATGAGCGCTCCCAAGATCAGCATCGAGAAGAAAATCATTTTTCTTCCTCCACATCCTCCGTCAGCGCGTGCTGCCCGAGCATCGTCGTCAGATTATCGCGCGTGAAGCGATAGGCGCTCGAAGAGAAGTCCTGCGTCGCATCGTAATGGTTCGACTGCGCGTGCAAGATGCCGGCGACCGTGTCGTAGATCATGTCGTTCGTGAAGTACTGGCTCTCGTGACCCCTCAAGGCCGCCGCGACCGCAGGCTCCGCCGCCTGGCAGGCGGGCGACATGTATACGAACATCGGGATGCGCACCATGTGGAAGTTGAATACGTCGGGATTGTGCGAAATCTCCAAGTCCTCGCCGTGGTCGGAGAAGTAGACCATCGCCTGCAGGTTCAGATTGTCCCGCGCGTACTCGAAGATGCGCCGCAAATTGTCGTCCGTGTAGAGGATGCTGTTCGCATACGACTCGGCATTCGTTCCAGCGCCGCCCGCCGCATTGACCCAGCGCTCGAACGAGGCGGGATAGCGGTTGTTGTAGTAGATGTGGCTGCCCATGATGTGCAGCACGATGAAGTTGTTCTTCGAGCCGTCGATCTCGGTCAGATACTGCAGAAGATTCTCGTCGTATTTCTCCGTGAAGAGGTACGAATCATCGACCCACTCCGCACGGTCCGCCGTCTTCGCGACGAGCGTGATGGCGCTGTCGTACTGCCCGTAGCGCCCCTGGTTGCTGAACCAGTACGTATTGTAGCCCGCCTTCTTCGCCACGTCGATGAGCGACGTCGAGTCGTAGAACTCCTTGTCGTTGTACTGGCTCTGCTCCGTCAGCGCGCGCTGCAAGACAGGCACCGTCTGCGACCAGCACGAATAGGCGTGGCGGAAGACGACGAAATCGGGATCTTCCATGCGTGCGGCGAGCCACGGCGTATCATCGTAGGGGAACGCCGGCGTGTACGCCTTCATGAACGTGCGCGACGCCGACTCGCCGATCACGACGATCACCGTGCCCGGCGCCTTGGCGGCAAGCGTGTCCTCGGGCGTATCGAGCTTGAGTCCGGCGAAGCGCTCGTCATAGTAGGCGCTGTACTCCTGCGTCTCGGCGACGTAGTCGGAAACCTCCTTCCAGCTCAACGCGATCGATGTCTCCGGCAAGACGAAGAACGGGATGTAGACGCCGAGGCCGCAGCCGAGCAGGAAGAGCGCCGCCCGCTTGCCCGCTGTCAGCGGATGCGCCGCCAGATGACGCGCTTGGCGCATGTTGCCGCGATAGCAAAGCCACAGGAAGGCGAGAAAAGCGATGACGATACCAATCAGTGCGGGGATGCCGAGCATCGCCTCAAGGAAGTCGACGCTCTCGTCGGGATTCGTCAGATAGAGCGCCATGAGCGACGCGGGCGTCAGGCAATGCTGATAAATCGAAAAATACACGATCTGCACGAAGGGAATCGCAAGGCACGCGAAGTCGAGCGCGGCGAAGAGTGCGGCGACGGGGCGCATAAACTTTCCGTAGGAAAATGCCAGCGACTGCCAGGAAGCGAGCAAGAGGAAGATTCCCGTGCCGCACAGAAAGTCGAGCCGTATGAGCGAGACGTACCACGGCGTAGCGTATGACCATGAATAAAGGAGTGGAAAGGTCACGCACCACAAGACGCCTGCGAAGAGATGCGGCGCGTGGTTCAGCGAAAACAGCCGCTTTCGTGCGCCGTATTGGAAGAGCGCGAGCGCACCGATCACGGGCAGAAGCCACGGCAGATAATTGGCCGGCGTCATGTCCTCGCCGATATTGATGTAGAAAGAAACGAGCGCAAAATAAAAAACGAAAGCTGCCGCGACATACCGCATGCCCTCGTTCTTCTCCTCTATGGAAAACCGCATGGAAAACCGCATCCTTTGTCTATGTTGTAATTTGGGAAAAGAGCCTCCGCACCGCATTGTCAAAGGTCGAAACGGACTCCCCCATGTTCTTCTAAGTATAGGGAAAGCCCCCGCTTTCGTCAAGAGGATTTTCCATAAGGACGTTTTTTGCTATAATGATAAAAAAGTCTTTTCTATCCACATGGATTTCCGCAGGAGACGCGTATGATCGACATAAAGAATCTTCGAAAACATTACGATGAAGCCCCAAGAGGTCAAGCCCCAAGGGGCGCAGACCGATTGGCTAGGCTTCTGTAAGGGCGGTGCACTTTTGTCCACAAAGTGGACGTTTGTGCGTGTAGTTTACGATGATAAATAAAAGAAAGGCTGGTACTATCATGACAACTCTTCAAATCAACGTAGACGATACCGTCAAGGAAGACGCCGATCGACTGTTCTTCAGCCTCGGCCTTGATACGTCCACGGCCATACAAATCTTCCTCAAAGCCGCCATCGCACATGAGGGAATCCCCTTCCCCATCGCACGCCCGCATACCGGACTCCCTGCGGATCTGAAAGAAGCCGTCGAGGACAGCCGCCAACGCCGCAACTTGCACGGTCCCTTCGATTCAGCCGACGAAGCCGTAGCATCCATGCTGGAGGATTAGCATGTACGAGATCGTCTATACGAATCGCATGAAAAGAGATGTCCGCCGCGCGAAAAAGCGAGGCAAAGACATCTCCAAACTCATCAAGACATTGCAGTTACTGCAAAGAGGCTCTGCCATGCCGGAGCAGTATCGAGATCATGCACTTGGCGGAAATCTGAAGGACTTCCGCGAATGTCACATCGAGCCGGATTGGCTGCTGATATACCAAATTCATGAGGACATGCTCATTCTTTCAGCAACCGCCACAGGAACACATGCTGATTTATTCGGCGAATAAACTGCTTTCCTAGCCGCTTTTTCAGGCAACATGCTCTCGTCAATTATTTCGCCACTTCCACGCGGTCGATCCTCGTGCCGTCGGGCAGGAAGCACTCGACGGCGAGCTGCGCGTCTTTCACTTCCAATACGAGATAATTGTCCGTCTCGGGCTGCGGCGCGACTGCCTCATCGAGCGCATGATCGACCCAGAGATTCGGATAGCGCACATCGCCCGCGACGCCCGTCAGAATGTAGACGGGTCCCTTCGGCGAGCGGCGGAACGCCTCGATATGACCGCGATTGCGATAGGTGTGCAGGTGCGCCGTCAATACGAGGTCGATGCCGAGCGCGTCGAAGACGGGCATGAACGCCTCGCCTATATCGGAAAATCCCTCCGTGCGTTCGGGACGGTCATGGATGCGATACTGCAGCACATCCTTGTGCAGGAGCGCGATCTTCCACCGCTTGCGGCTCTTCTCCATATCCTCGGGCAGCCACGCGAGCTGCTCTTCCAAAAGCCCCTGCTTGAAATCCGCCACCTCGTCCATCTGCGTATTGAGCACAGCGAAATGGCAAGACCCGTAATCAAACGAATAATAATAGCGCGAGAACGCCTCGCTGCCGTTGTCCGGCACGGCGAACTCCTGCAAGTACGCTTCGGGCAGGCGCACTTGCCAATTCCGATCATACGTTTCATGATTGCCCATAACGGGTGCGAACGGGATGCGTTCGATCATGGGCGCAACCGCCGAGAGCCATGCGTCCCACTGCGTATGATCTTCGCCGTTATCGACGAGATCGCCCATGTTGACGAAGAAGCCTGCATCCCGATTGCGCTGCCATGCTCCTTGCGCGACGTCCCGCCAGACTGAATAATCGCTCGACTGCGAATCGGGAAAGATCAGCGCCTTGAAGTCGCCGCGCTCCGCCGGCGTCGTCAAAGGCCGCCACTCGCTCGCCTCCTCGCCGTTCACCAGCCGATACTCGTAACGCCGCCCCGGCGTCAGCCCCTCGATACCCGCCGCATGCAGCACCGCCGCGCGCCCGTCGTCCGTGAAATTCTCGTTCGTCGCCACCGCGCGCTGCACCTCCTGCGCATCCACCTCGCGCCACTCGACCGCCGCCGCGCTCTTTACTGCCTCCGACTGCCACATGATCGTGCGCGAAACGGAAGGATCGCGCGTGATGATCTGACGGATGAACTCCGCCTCGATTCTTTGCGGATTCGCAATCTTATCGAGCCGCTTCGCCGCCCGTCCGAGGACGTCGAATCTCTGCGCCAGAAAGCCACCACCCACGATGACCGCCGCACCGCCCACAAGCTTGAGGAAGGTGCGGCGGTTGAATTGATGTTCCGTTGCCATGTCCCGCTCCTTAAAACGTCGATGCACTTTTTTTAAATCGTCACCGATAAATTCATTTCCTCATCTTCCTGCATTCGCACTGTCATTATCGGAAAATCGCAACAACGCATCCATCTGCACATTTTATTTGCCCAGACTTCCCACACGAACTCCTCCAGAGCAAGAATTTCCCCTTCCAGTACCGCACAGCAGTTTCACCACTCGATCCACATCGGTCATGGGATTCTGCTCGGAGGTTTTCTTCCCTTCATGGTATTCACGCAGCTGCTCGGCATGGTAAATCGCCTCGTTCATCCTTTCTCGTAATAGGCCGAAGATGTCCTTGTTCTTTTGATAATCAGGAACATGCTGTTTCAATCTGTCGATGACTCCATTGCTAGAATTATACGGCGATTTGCCATCTTCAAAATGCAAGACGAACCAAACCTCAAAACATGGATTGGATAAGATTACCTCTATATTTTGCCTCTTGGCACAGTGAAGTGCCTGTTGGATTTGACTACCTTGTGTTCGCCAAAGATCGGCATCAAAGACGGCAAAGGCCAGATCATCGTGTCGAAAATTCTTTTCATTGTCACGGCTCTTCCTTATGTCTTCCACTATCCCCATAGCATCCGTGGAATTGCCTGAAGAAAATTTGACGATGAACCGGTTCTGTATTTGATTGAAGTTTTTAAAATAACTTTCTTCAGTCTTATTCCTTCCTTCTGTCCCAATCAATACTATGCGCTTTACCGGACGCGTTCTTTTCCCTCGCTGTCTTTGTGCACTGCGCCTCACCATATTGTGTCCTCCAATGAAATAATAGGAATCGCTCCATATCGTCCTTGGAGATAACTTTCCCGAACATTATCTTCTCTTACAGGTGCAGGAGAGAACTCATCCAGAGAATACAGCGTAGATATGCCTGTGGAATTCTCTTTCTCCACAAAATAGATTTGATCTCGACGGAACAGCTCTAAGTTGAACAGACTGATGTCGTGCGTACTAAAAATGAGTTGAGCATTTGTTTGATTGAGATCCTTGTCATAAAACATTTTTATGATTGCCTGCAGCAGAAGCGGATGCAAGCCTGCAGAAAGCTCATCAACGATGATTGTTTTTTCCGATTCCATCGCCCGTTTGATCAATGCGGCTCCAAAAAACATCTGCTCTGTTCCAGCAGATTCTTCTTGTAAAGGCAAATCAAAATACTGTTTTCCAGCTTTTGTTCTTATCGCATGCCTCGCCGTAATCCTATATCTTTTCCCTCCGTCCTCCAACATCTGTCTTTGAAGCGATTCCGCGGCCACATCAGACACGCTCTGCCTAAATTCCGCTAACGTCCAAGGCACATCCTCAAAGGTGTAATCCGAAATGTTGAAATCAGAATCTTTTAACGTCCTCATAAGAAAATCTCTTAATGATTGATCTGCCTCTTCGATAATATTAAGCCCTTCCGAGCGAATGCGCTCAAAATTATATACATCAATCGCCTCTGCAAACCACATATACGGCTCTTTCGTTTCCGCGCAATTCCACGAGGTCGCCGTTGCAAGGAACAATTTATTGGCCGTATTTTTTTCTGCATATTCATTGAACCTTTTCTCATCGCCTTCGGGAAAAGAATATTGATTCATACCTTTTCGCTCAAATATCTTTGTCGCCTCCGACGATTCGTATGCATACAAATATTCTTCCATAATCCTGTATTTATCGGCCGAAAAGCCATATTGATACTTCTTCCCCTTATAGACAAAAATGAAATCAAACCGAGTTGGCTGCGTATGCATTTCTTCATCAAACAGAAACGGGACAACATCAGGCAAAGTATTATTGATTCCTCGCAAATCCGAGTAGCGGATGAGCTTGATTGCCACAGCCATCGCAATCAATATATTGCTTTTCCCTGCTGCATTCGCTCCATATATTGCAGCAACGGGTATCAAGCGCTCTGCCCCAACGCTGCACAACCATTCTGTATGTTCATCATCATTTTCGTTCGCCAGCATACTCAATACAACTTCATCTTTGATGGATCGAAAATTAGATACACTGAACTGTAATAACACTCTATCCCTCCCCTTTCCCCTTATTAACTCGAACTTCGCAGACCAATAATCTACTGGAATCTTTGAAATGTCCATCTCTTTGGAAAACAAAATAGCATGAACGACATCCACTTGGTATAATTCTACTATGAAGCCCCAAGAAGTCAAGCCGCAGGCGCAGACCGATTGGCTAGGCTTCTGTAAGGGCGGCGCACAATATACAAAAACAGATAGTTTTCGTATTACAATCCCAAAACTATCTGTTCTTGAAACTTTATGGTATAATAATGCAAAGAGCAGGAGCGGAGGCGAAAATATCGTGATCGAGCGTCAAGAATATATGAAGCGATTGATTGCTTTCAAGGACAAACAAGTCATCAAGGTTGTGACAGGAATCCGGCGATGCGGCAAGTCTACTCTTTTGGAAATGTATCAAGATTGGCTGCGCAAGCAAGGCGTGCAGGAAGAGCAGATCATCGCCATCAACTTCGAGGATATGGACTATGAGGATCTCACGGATCGCAAGGCGCTGTATCAATATCTGAAAAGCCGGCTTGCTTCGGGCAAGATGACGTATATCTTCTTGGACGAAGTGCATCATGTCCATGACTTCCCCAAGGTCGTCGACAGTCTGTATATCAAAAAAAATATCGATTTGTATATTACAGGATCGAACGCCTACATGCTGTCGAGCGAGATCGCTACCCTGCTTGCCGGGCGGTATGTCCAGATCGAAATGCTTCCCCTTTCTTTCAAAGAATATTGGGTGGGCGCAGGAAAACCAGCAGAGAGAGGGATTCTCTATACGGAGTATCTGCAAAGCAGCTCGTTTCCCTACGCACTGGCGCTGAAAGACGATCCAAATGCAGTTCGCGACTATTTGGAAGGAATATATAACACCATCGTCGTCAAGGATATTGTAAACCGCAAAAGAATCACGGATGTCATGATGCTGAAGAGCGTCCTGCGCTTCGTGTTCTCAAGCATAGGCAGTCCGCTTTCCGCGAAAAAGATTGCAGATACGATGACTTCAGATGGCAGGAAGATTGATTCCAAGACGGTCGAAAAATATTTGACGTCATTCATAGAAAGCTATGTCATTTATCAGGCGAAACGATACGATGTAAAGGGCAGGCAATATCTGAGGACTTTGGAAAAGTATTATGTAGCAGACATCGGCTTGCGGTATCTTCTCCTGGGCACGCGCGATGTGGATGCCGACCATATCTTGGAAAATATCGTGTATCTGGAACTCCTGCGCCGTGGATATGACGTCTACATCGGCAAGGTGAATTCTTTTGAAGTAGATTTCGTGGCACAGGACAGAGCGGGAGTGGTATATTATCAGGTTGCTCTTACGGTTCGCGACGAGTCCACACTGGAGCGAGAGCTGCGCCCGCTCCGCCTGATTCGCGATCATTATCCGAAGATCCTTCTGACCATGGATGAAGATCCGGAAGCGCAATATGACGGGATACGGCGCATCAATGCCCGTGACTGGCTTCTGACGTGATCCATGTCGCCGTGCAGGCGCAGGATCTTGTTTCGGGCATCATACCGTCTCCCAAACACTTTACTCCGCATCAAAAGCGATCTCTATCCTTACTGCACAAGCGCCTTCGCCGCTGTCAACAGTTTGGCGAACTCGGTTTTGAGCAATGCTTCATCCGTCTCCGCACCCCAACTGAGGCGGATGGAGCTTTCGATCTGTTCCGCGGAGACGCCCATGGCGGCCAGAACGTAGCTCGGAGCGTAGCTCTTCGACGTGCATGCCGAGCCGTTGGAGATGGCGCAGTCGTCCCTTGCGGCGATCATCAAGGCTTCTGCGGAGATGCCGTGTAAAGAGAGGTTGAGCGTACTCGGCAAAGAGAATTCCGCATCGCCGTTGACTGAGTACGCAAGCCCCGCTTCATCGATCATCTGCAGAAGCATCGCTTTGATCTGCTGCAGTTTTCTGCTGTCCTCTTTGTATCGCATGGCGGCAAGCTCACAGGCCTTGCCGCAGCCTGCCGCGAGAGCTGCGGGAATCGTGCCCGGACGAATGCCGCGTTCCTGCTCGCCGCCGTAGAGGATCGCCTTTACGGGAGGCAGCTTATAATCGCGCTTTTTGAGCACGAGCACGCCGACGCCCTGCGGACCGCGCATTTTGTGCGCGCTGAAAGAGAGCATGCGGTATTTCAGCCGCCGCAGTTCATCGACGAGCTTGCCGCAGCTTTGCGTAGCATCCACATGAAAGAGAATCTCCCTCTTTTCCAACTCCGCGCCCAGTTCTTCCACGGGCTGGATAACTCCCGTTTCGTTGTTGACATGCATGAGGCTGACGAGCAGGGTATCCGCTCGCAGCTTTTCCAGGATCTTCTCTTTCGCCACGCGGCCGGACGGCTCGGGTGCGACGATGTCCACATCGAAGCCCCGCCGCCCCATCGCCTTCACCGTCTCCAGAACCGCTTTATGCTCGATGGCGGACGTGATGATATGGCGCTTGCCGCTCTGCTCGGCATATGCCGCAAGGCCTTGGATTGCGATATTGCTGCTTTCCGTCGCGCCGCTCGTGAAGAACACCTCGGCAGAAGTCACGCCCAAGAGCGCCGCCACCTGTTTCCTCGCATGTTCCACAACGGCTCGCACAGCCTCGCCATAAGCATGCGTGCGGCTGTCTGCGTTGCCGATCTGATTTCGGTACACTTCCATCATCGTCTCTACGACCTCGGGCGCGATCGGTGCGGAGGCGTTCCAGTCCAAATAGATGCTCATGATTTCTTCACCGCCAATCCCAATAAGTCATCCATGCTCTTGATGAAGCCCGTGCCCGAGAGATATGCGATGCCACGCTCAAGGTGCAGACGAAAATACTTCGCCGCCGTTTCATCATCCGCCTCGATCTCCATGCGCATGCACCACGCCTTGATCAAAGCCTCATAGATCTCGTAATATTCACCGCCGAACGTGTACCACGACATTTCCAGATTGCTGTCTGCGGCAAGGGGAAGGTCGGCGGGCACGTTTTTTTCTGCAAGCGAATAGAGAAGCGCCCAGCGACAGAGAATATTCCAATTTTTGATGCCCGTCTTACCTTTCAAGCGGGAGAGCTGGTCCTTCGCCTGTTGAGAAAGGCGCACTTGTTTAATCATCATCGTCGCGGAAATATCCTTTCAAAATCGTCGTGCTCTTCGTCACCTCATCGTAGTGCAGCGTAAATTCATCGCCGACCGAATCCTTCAGCATTGCGTAATAATTTTCATCGATCTCCGCATCTGTCGACAGGATGATCGTCTGACTTCCCGCCTGCGGGAAATATGTCGTGACGAGCGATGTCCGATGCATGGAGTCGAGACGCGCGAGCGGCGTATCGATGATCACGGGGAGCTTCTTCTTCGAGCAGATTGCCAACGCCCAGAGGACAGCGATCACCATCAACTGCTTTTCGCCCGCCGACAGCGAGTCCTTCGCCACCTTTTCGCCTCGATCATCCAAGTAGGCAAGTTCCAAGGTATCCGCATCCATGACGATCCGCTCGATCATGTTCTTCTTGTTCGCCAGCTTCTTGTAGCATTCTGTGACGGTATCACCGAGCACACCAATTTTTCGCCGCTGAAGCTCGACGGTAAATTCTTCCGTCAGGCGCAGAGCCATGTTGGCGTATTTTCTCATGCGCTGCCGATCGTCGCGCAGCTCCGCATCGTGCAGATATGCTTCCGCCTGCCTTCGATATTCGGCCTCAGCGGCATGAAGCGCCGCGCGCAAAGCAGCCGTTTCCTGCTCCTTTGCCGTCTGATCGATCTTCAGCTGCACGAGCGCGGATTCCTCCTCCTTGATGCGGCTGAATAACGCGCCGAGAGTTTTTTCATCGAGATCCACAGCGAGATGGCGCTCCGCCTCGTCGAGTTTTTTCTGCAGCAACGCTTTTTCGCCCAGCAGCAGCCGCGCCGTTTCCACACTCTCGGCAAGCAGGTGATCGAGCAGCGCATTGAGTTGGAACAGCGCATGATCCGACACTTGATAAAGCGGCTCTGCCGCCGTTCGCTCCGTCTCTTCGCGGACGTACGCCAAGAAATCGGCGTTCGCCTGCCGTGCGCCTTCGTGCTTGGCGGCATATCCTTCGAGCATCCCTTCCATCATGCCGAGCGCCTGCCTCATGATCAAATCATCGTGCTCATCCTCCGACTGCAGCTTAACCTCGCTGATGAGATCGCGCACCAAGGCGAACGGCAATTCTCCGGCGGCACATTCCGCCAGCGCACCCTTGTTGCGTTCGATTTTTGCCAAAAGATCCGCGCGGCGCTGCATGAGGCTCTGCCGCTCCTGCGCCGCTGCGCCGCCCTTGATCTCATATTGGCGGTGCAGTTCATCGATCGCCGCCTGCCGCTCTTTTTCCCGCATCCCCAGGCGTGCGCCCGCCGCCTCCAACCCGGTCAGCTGCGCCGCCAGGCGCTCCTTTTCCTGCCGCAGCTCCTCCAATCCAGCAGATGCGTCTTCCTTTTTTCCGCCGCGCGCCAGGCGCCGCACGATGCGGGATAGGTCGCCTTTCAAACCGTCGAGAACGCCGATCCCCAACATGGAGCGCACGGAGTCCTTCATCTGCACATTGTTTTCATCAAGCGCCAGTTCGGCAATTTTTTCCCCGTCGAAAAAGAAAAAGCGTGCCAGCGCCGACGGGAGAATGTTTTCCACAAACATCGCCCAATTTGCCGTCAAAAATTCGCTGTACGCGCCGTTTTCCCAAACGGTGATCGTCTCTCCGTCTCCTTTGCCCGCGGTCCAAACACGGCGAATCCGATATTCACTCTGCTCGCTCTCGTCCATGAGGAATGTCAGCTCCACCGAGGCACGCTTCTCGCCGCTGCTCTTGTTCACATAGGCGCGTAGGTACTTCCCATACATTCTGTGCGCACTCTCTTTATAAGCGATGGAATTCGCGCCGTAAAGCGCGAGGAGGATCGCTTCGAGAAAAGTCGTCTTGCCGTGGCCGTTCATGCCGCCGATCAAGACAATGGGGCGCGTATGCGAAAAAGAGAAGGTGTTTTCCCCGGCATAGACGCCGAAATTCTGCAGCGTGAGCTTCTTGATTATCATCGGCTTTCATCCTCAATATCCAAAGGTTCTTGCGAACAGTCGGGCAAAGCGGCATCCAAAAACGCTTCGTTATATTCTGCGCCCAATTCCTTTTTTCGTCTCATGCGTTCCGTATAATACCGCACTGCATCGGCTTCGTCCTTGTAGAAGGAGCGCCCGATCGCGGCCTCCATCGCCTCGAGGAGCCCCTTGCGCGCACCGATCCCCGAGGCGCGGTTCTCGAGATCGACAAGCGTATACATCATTTCAAAGGCCAGCTCTTCCCCGCCGTACATGCGCGTGCAAACCTCCGCCAAAACATCCCACTCGTCCTTGGCGAAATTATCCAAGGGCAGCCATGTCGGATCGCAGAACGGCTCTTCCATCACATCTTCATAAATCGTCGGAACAGAATCGATAAATTCATGCTTTTCCAGAACCCAGATGCGGCGAATCGCCTGCAGTTCTTCGAGGTGGATCAGCTCAAGATCGCGAAACTCCTCCGGTCCCGTTTCTCGAATTTTCTTCTGAATCTCCAACAGACGGCGCAGCCAACGTTCGCGAACCTCCCTTTTGTACGGCCCGTGAAAGAGCTGTCCATGACTGCCTTGCAGGTGTCCGCGCATGCGTCGGAAGCTGCGGCGCTCGCGATCGTGCGCCAGATCGCCGAATTCATTTCGAAATTCCAGCAGCGGCAGCATCCATTCCTTCTCCTCGTCGTTGGCGATCATCGCTTCCATCGACTTGTCGCTCTCGACCATGGTGCAGACCCAGCAGCCGAAACGGCTCTTGCCGCACGACGGCAAACTCTCATCGAGCATCAGAGGACATTCGTTGTCTGCCGTCGCCCCGCGATACATGGTCAAAAGATCCTGATTGGAATAGCCCCAAGGATTCTTGTACTGCATCAGAAACATCCAGACATCATCATTCGACCATGCTTCCAACGGAGAAAACACCAGCTCATTGGCTAGTGTCGGATTGGGACTCAAAAGCTCTCGAACCCGCTTCTTTTCAAGGTTCGTCATCGTGCGATGGCGGCGCGCGCTCTCCGTCTTGCGCGTTCCCAGGACGAGAATGATCTCGCCGTGCTCAGCAAGCTTCTTCTTGATAAAGTCGTTCACGGGACGGATCTTCAGCCGATCCGTGCACCAACGATACTTCATGCGCGGAAACGGATAGCCCCTGCCGAGAAGATTCACCCAAAATGTATGATCGTAGTCGGGCACGAGTCGCGTCGGAATGAAAGGCAGCTGACGCGCTGCCGCGGCCTCGCGCATCGCTGCAAGCGACCTCTCCACCCACTTGGAGACGACCGGCGACTCCACCAGAGTATCGGTATTCATGATATGCACGGACTTCTTCCTCTTCTCCAAGGGGAGAGCCTCGAGCGCCAGCCAGACGAGCTGCACGACGGCAGTGCTGTCCTTACCGCCCGAATAGCCGATCATCCAAGGGATGTCATCGGCCATATAGAGGTCTTGGATCGTCGCCATCATGGAGGCGATATTTTCCTTTGTCACATTTCCCATAATCGTCGTATCGTGCTCCTGTTGTACTATGAAGACCGATTGGCTAGGCTTCTGTAAGGGCGGCGCACTTTTGTC